>Ga0315287_10008386_pt1 | contig 10431 bp, 8 predicted proteins | sample YL17G11_0_MG_FD_205037 | JGI IMG/M metagenome (GOLD analysis project Ga0315287, IMG submission 205037) | Sediment microbial communities from Yellowstone Lake, YNP, Wyoming, USA - YL17G11_0 | ecosystem: Environmental > Aquatic > Freshwater > Lake > Sediment | place: USA: Wyoming | collected...
TGTCTTCTGATTTTGCGATGTTGGAGGGATGATCTTCGCGTCCATGATCAGCCCCTTCTCATTCAGCCTGTACCGGTGATAGAGGAAGCCGCGAGGTGCCTCGGTGCATCCATAGCCGACTCCTGCTTTTGGATGTACATCGACGAACGGCTTCTCTGGCATCTCGTACTCCTGAATGATTCGCAAGGCCTCCTCACATGCAAAAACCGTCTCCACACTCCGCACCACAATGCTCTTGAACGGATTGTTGAGCGGGAGGGTCAGCCCAACAGCCGTCGCTGCCTCCTTCGCCACCGGTGGAAGTCGATCAAAGTTGAGATTGAACCGTGCGAGCGGCCCTACGTGGTACGCACCGCGGCCCTTGAGCACGGAATGGAGTGCATTGGAATACGAAACGTGCTCTTCGGTGAAGTTGTTCTCATACTCCGAAATCGGGATGTTCAGCCCCTTGTTCGAGATGAGCCTCCCTTCGTTGAAGGGGTACTCGTTCTCGTGACGGAGGGAGACATATTCATACTCACGCTCAAAGTCCGGGAAGGGGAATGTCGCAGTCAACCGAACGGTGTCCACGGCTGCGTCGCGCGCCCACTTCAGCCGGTCGACGAGCGCGTTGAGCTCCTGCTTCGTCGGCAGCCGGTAGAATCCTCCCACCCTCACGTTGATCGGGTGAATTTCCCTTCCCCCCACCAGAGCGACAAGCTCATTTCCTGTCTTCTTGAGCTTCAACGCCTGCTTGACGGCGTCGCCGTGGTCTTTCGCCATCTGGAGCACGTCCTGGTAACCGAGAAAATCGGGGGCGTGGAGCATATAGATATGCAAGGCGTGGCTCTCGATCCACTCACCACAATAGATCAGGCGACGCAAGGCTCGCAGTTGCCCTGTCACAGATACGCCACACGCGGACTCCATCGCATGGATGGAGCTCATCTGGTACGCAATAGGGCAAATGCCGCAAATGCGGGCTGTAATGTCGGGAGCTTCTGTAAACATCCGTCCGCGCAAAAAAGCCTCAAAGAAACGCGGCGGTTCGAAAATATCAAACCGGACATCGGTCACGACCTTGTCCTGGACCTTGACCTGGATGCCCCCCTCGCCTTCTACGCGGGCAAGATAGTCAACCTTGATGGATCTACTTTTCATGCGCTTCACTCTCTTTTCGGAACGATTCGGCATACGCGTTGTAGCTCCGGAATAGATGCAGGAGCTCAAGGTTCTTCATTCCCAGACCCTTCCAGTACTCCGCCAGCGATGGAGTATTGGGAGTTTCCTTGGGACCAAAGCAGCCGAAACATCCCCGATGATAGGAAGGACAGAGGGCGTCGCAGCCGGCCTGTGTCACTGGCCCCAGGCACGGGGGTCCATGCGTCACGAGTCCACATACCGTTCCGCGACGCTTGCACTCAAGACAAACGCTGTATGTCGGCGTCGTCGGTTTTCGGCCATTCAGGAAGGCGCTCAGCACCTCCACGAGTTGGACCTTGCTGATGGGGCATCCACGAAGCTCAAAATCCACGAAGACGTGATCGGTGATGGGGGTCGACTTGTTCAGAGTTTCGATGTAGGATGGAGTTGCATAGACGATCGACGTGAACTCGCGCACGTCTTTGAAGTTGCGGAGTGCCTGGATACCTCCCGCTGTCGCGCAGGCTCCAATCGTGACGAGCACTTTGGAGGACCGACGCACCTGGTGGATGCGCTCGGCATCGTGGGGTGTCGTGATCGATCCTTCGACGAGAGACAGGTCATAGGGACCCTTCACAACCAGGCGTGAAGCTTCCGGGAAGTTGGCAATCTCAATATTTTCCGCAACAGCCAGGAGTTCATCCTCACAATCCAGCAAGCTCAGCTGGCAGCCGTCACACGAGGAGAATTTCCATATCGCGAGCTTCGGTTTGCGTTCTTTCTTCATGATTTCTCAGTGAGATCACTATTCGGGGAATTGCGTTTCAATCTGCCAGGGCAGCATAGCCAACAGAAGACCTCACAACTTCATATCTCCCATTTCACAAGCAGATCTTTGATTTGATCATAGCGAAACACCGGACCATCTTTGCAGGTGAACAGCGGTCCGAACTGACAATGTCCGCAGAGACCGATGCCACACTTCATGTTCCGCTCCATCGAAACGTAGATTGCTTCGGCCTTGACGCCGCGCTTCATGAGTTCCAGTGCGGTGAAGCGCATCATGACTTCCGGGCCGACGATCATGGCAATCGTGTTCGTCGGATCGAACCCCGCTTTGGTGATCAGCGTGGTCACAACGCCCACATTTCCCCTCCACCCTGGAGTCCCGCGATCGACGGTCACGAAGACTTCAAGGTCGAACCGAGCCCGCCAATTCTCCAACTCTTCTTTGAAAAGAATGTCATCGGGTGTGCGCGTCCCATAGAGCAGGACGACTTTTCCGTATGCATCACGATGAGCGAGGAGATGATACAGCGCAGGCCGGAGGGGCGGCAGCCCGATGCCACCGGCGACTACCACAACATCCCGCGTACGAGCCTGCTCTACGGGCCATGAAGTGCCGAAGGGGCCGCGAATACCAACGATGTCACCGCGACGCAACTTGCTCATGGCTTTCGTAACGCTCCCAACCGCCCTTGTTGTGTGGACGAGCGTGGAATTCGACGGGTCGCCACAGATCGAAATGGGGACTTCTCCTACCCCATAGATGTAGATCATGTTGAACTGACCGGGGGCAGAAGAGAAGTGTGAGCGGCCATCTTTCGGGCCGAGCTCAAGTGTGAATGTATCAACCGTGTCCTTCCGTATTCTCTTTACAATGTACGGACGAGGCACCATGGGGCTCGAACAAACGGTCGCTGCACCAGATTGAGGTTCAAGAACGGACGCCATAGAGATCCAGTAATTGTAGTCGGGTTGATTCCAGTCGCTGTCCCATGATATGGGAGAAGCGTTTGAGAAGTTCATAACCCAGGTGATGATCATCCTCACATTTCCGGCGCAAACACTTGCCATCGAGCGCGATTGCACGAGTCAGATCCAGCGCCTTGGCATCGAAATGCCAGCTGTACGGCGGAATCAGCCATGACCACCCGAGGATGTCCCCTTCCCCCAGCGTTTCAATCGTGATGTGCCCGCGTTCAGGAGAGAAGAGTTGAAGGGCAACGCGGCCCTCACGGATAAGGTAGAACTGGTTCGCTTCTGCCCCCTCACGGAAAACGAACTGATCTTGCTCGAACCGGACGTTCGAGGCACAACCCGTGACCAGCTGCATGTAGTCCACGCCGAGTTCCTTGAAGAACGGATGTTGACTGAGAATGCGTTCAAGAGTTTCCATGGTTCACTCCTTGTTTGGACTTGTGCCTCTTTTCATGAGATAGGTTTCGCGAATGACTCGGAATTCCTCGGTGATGTCGATACCGACAGGACACCATGTGATGCACCGTCCACATCCGACGCATCCAATGGTACCAAATTGATCAACCCACGATGCGAGCTTGTGAGTGATCCAATGCCGATAGCGCGCTTTCGACGAGGGACGGACACTCCCGCCGTGGATATAGGAAAAATCGAGTGTGAAACATGAATCCCACTTTCGGATACGATCTGCGCTCGTTCCCGCCAGATCCGTGGTATCTTCGACCGTTGCACAGAAACAGGTTGGGCACACCATAGTACAGTTTGCACACGACAGGCACCGGGCAGCAACAGTGTCCCACCGGGGATGATCAGAGTTCTGATAAAGGATTTCCCGGGTATTGTCCGGCTCGAGTGACCGGCCTGTTGACTGTGCCGCTGCACGGATCAGATGCTCAGCCTTCTCGACTTCTCCGTCTTCAGCAGCGCGACTCGTCACCGTGCTGATCACATTCTCTCCACGATCGGTACCAACCTCCACGATGAAATAATGCTCGCTGTCGAGCACTTCGCTCATCGCCAGATCGAATCCGACGCGGGCGCGTGGGCCAGTCCGAACGGACGAGCAAAAACACGTCCCGCCGGCACGGGTGCAATTGACCGCGATAATGAAAGCCTGGTTCCGGACGCGCACATAGGCAGGATCCTGATACGTACCACCGCCAAAAACCTTATCCTGAATCTGGATGGCACTCAGGTCACAGGCTCGCACGCCGAGGAGTGCATACTTCTCTTCATGATCTGACGATGGGAGTTCCTCAGAAATCTGGAAACCTTCTCCATTTTTCCGGGATGAGAAGAGCTTGAGAACAGGCGGGAACAAATACCGCTTCCACGAATGTGGGCCGGCTGAGAACGCGAACATTGCGTCGTCCCCCCGCTCCTTGAGCCTATACTGAGCAGGCGCCTGCTCATCGGTCTTGCCGATGGGCAGTTGCGATGTGGAAGTTATTTCATCGAGTACAATCGCCGCACCGCGAGGGGTCGGTCCTATGACTGTGTAATTTTGTTGTCGAAGTGATTGTATCAGCTCATTCAGTGCATCGGGTTCGATTCGATACATCCTCGGTGTCGACATTGGGATCTGCCAGTTATTCAATAGGTAGTGCTAGGGTGACATTGCACGCGATGAACATGTGACCGTCGTGCTCAGATTTTCTGGAACTTGTCCTTCTTCGTCTTGCAGACAGGACATTCCTCCATCTTGTCTGAACCCACGATGTAGCCACACTCCGGGCACATAAGGTACGGCAGGCGCGCAAAGTTGGTTTCTTGTTCGATTGCTTTCTTCAACAATCTTGCATGACGTCCATCAGCTTCGAGAGCCCTCCTGAACCACTCCGCGGCTTCTGCGAAGTGCTCTTCCTGGGCTTTTGTGGTGTCCGCTGCGTAGATGTTTTGCTCAAGGTTTTCGTTGCTCAAAGACAATTTCAGGTATTGCTTGGCTTTTCCGGGCACGATAGAATCTATCGCTGGCACAACGGGTTCAACCCCTTTGCTCCTGAGCAGCTTCGCCGCGGCCTCAGCATGAACCTTTTCCGAGTGAGACAATGCGCGAAAGAGGACAGCGATATCACCAAGGTTTTCTTTCATGGCCTGCCTAGAGAACCGGTCATACCAGAGAGAACGCTTCAACTCGGATCCATACGCAGTCTGCAGATTGCCAATTGTGGCAAGTTTCTGAGTAGCTTGCTGCTGCTCTTGCACTTTGGCCTGTTCTGTCTTCTGGCAGGAAGAGAACCAGAACAGCATAGGTACCGTCAAAGCAATGACGAGAGAACAACGAATAAGTCGCCCGGTGGCTTTCATGGCTTTCCCCTCCGATGTGTGTAAGGTGGTCGTGGCAGAAAACTCTCACAAAGGACTGCAAGAATCATTCCAACGCCAATTGCGGAGAAACAGCTGCAAGTGAGGGGCTGAGAAGGGGAATGTGAGGTTCACCATTCAGTTTTGCGAAGGAGCAGGCTCGGTTTTCGCAAACTATGTAAGGAGAACAGTGAACCCCACATTCTCGATTCCGAAGATTGAGAACTCTCCGATTCCTCTGGATTGAGGATCGGAGACTCAGGGATGAGGACTGGCGACTATTTCGCAGCGGCTCCCTGCATTGAGGCTTTGAAGCGCTCCAGGACCTCTCCGCCCTTCTGGCCCGACTTGCTTTGCTGTTGAGACTCGAAAACGGCCATGGCGGTAATGTTGACGATATCAGAAACGTCTGATCCCGGGATCAGCAGGTACACAGGTTTCCGCATTCCCATCAAGATCGGTCCGATGGCCACTGCACCACCAAGCCGCGCAAGAAGCTTGTAGGCAATGTTTGCCGACGTCAGGTCAGGGCAAATCAGGACGTTCGCCGCTCCTTTGAGTGACGTGAACGGGTACACCTCGGATATGAGCTCGGGTGACACGGCTGTGTCTGCCTGCATCTCACCGTCGACCATCAGATCTGGGGCGCGACGTTTCACGAGCTCCGTCGCAAGCCGAACTTTGTTTGCCAACGGGTGTTTTGCGCCACCGAAGTTCCCAAACGAGAGCATCGCAACGCGCGGCTCCATGTCCATTTGCCGGACTTTGTCTGCCGCCAGAAGTGCGATCTCAGCGAGGTCCTCGGCGGTCGGCTCGATGTTCACTGTCGCGTCTGCAATGAAGATAGTCTGATTCTTAAAAACCATCATGTAGAGACCGGCGATGACGCGAACCCCATCCTTCTTTCCGATAATCTGCAACGCGGGGCGAACTGTCTCCGGATAATGTTGCGTCAGGCCGGAGATCAATCCATCAGCATCATCCATTTCCACCATCATCATGCCGAACACATTGTGTGTCTTCATCTGGTGCTCTGCCTCGACGCGTGTCAAACCTTTCCGCTGACGATTGGCGTAGAACGCAGTAACATATTCATCGAATCGGGGAGACTTACCGGGATTGATGATCTCCGCCCCGGTGAGATCGAGTCCGAGGTCAGCGATTCTCTGTCTGATGAGCGTGCGGCTTCCGAGGAGGATTGGCTTTGCGACCCCTTCATCCAGGATCTGCTGCGCGGCGCGAAGTATCTTCTCTTCTTCTCCTTCGGGGAACACGATTCGTTTCGGCTCGATTTGGGCCTTGTGGATGAAGAACCGCATGATTTCACGTGACTTGCCCAGTCTGGCCTCGAGTGAATCACGATACTGCTCGAAGTCCTTAATCGGCATACGGGCAACTCCGGTTTCCATGGCTGCCTTGGCGACCGCCGTGGCTTCCCATATCAGCACGCGCGGGTCGAATGGCTTCGGAATAATGTACTCTTTACCGAATTCTATCCTCTTGCCGCCATAGGCGCGGATGACGGAATCAGGCACTTCCTGTTTGGCCAACTTCGCCAATGCGTGGGAAGCAGCTATCTTCATTTCGTCATTGATCATTTTTGCCCGGACATCCAGCGTACCCCGGAAAATGAAGGGGAATCCGAGCACGTTGTTGACCTGGTTCGGGTAGTCCGACCGTCCCGTCGCCATGATGATGTCATCACGCGCAGACGTTGCATCTTCGTACGTGATCTCCGGATCGGGGTTCGCCATCGCGAACACGATCGGCTTGTCTGCCATAGACCGAACCAGCTCTTTCGACAAAATCCCCTTGACCGAAACACCGCAGAACACATCTGCGCCTTTCATAGCATCTGCAAGACTCCGTGCCTCTGTATCAACTGCGAAATACTCCTTGTAGGGGTTCATCCCTTCTTTCCGGCCTTTGTAGCAGACCCCCTTCGTATCGACGAGGAGCACATTCTCCCGCCGCACACCGAGTTTTTCGTACAGCTTCGCGCAAGCGATACCTGCAGCACCAGCCCCGCTGAAAACGACTTTTACGTTTTCAATCTTCTTCCCGACAATCTCCAGCGCATTCACGAGAGCCGCGCCACTGATGATCGCTGTACCGTGCTGATCGTCATGGAACACCGGGATGTTCATGGTTTTCTTGAGCTCTTCTTCGATATAGAAGCACTCCGGCGCTTTGATGTCTTCAAGGTTGATGCCGCCGAACGTCGGCTCAAGCATTTGGACGGTCTTGATAATATCGTCAGAATTGTGCGAGTTCAGTTCGATGTCAAATACATCGATATCAGCAAACCTTTTGAACAAGACGCCTTTGCCTTCCATGACAGGCTTTCCGGCAAGAGCACCGATGTCACCGAGCCCAAGGACGGCGGTGCCATTCGAAACGACGGCCACAAGATTTCCCTTCGCCGTATACAGGTACGCATCATCAGGATTATCGTGGATATCGAGGCAAGGCTCGGCGACGCCCGGCGTATACGCGAGCGAGAGATCGCGCTGAGTCTGGCAGGGCTTTGATGAGATGACCTCAATCTTTCCCCTCCGACCATGGGAATGGTAGTCTAGTGCTTCTTGTTTCCTGATCATAAGGAGGCTCCTTTCGAACGCTTGGACGGCTTCGATTTTGACGTAGATCGTTGACAGCTGGGACAGAGTTCTGTAAGAGGATTGTTTTCGAGGGATTTTTTCGGAATGGGGCCGCCGCAACGGAGACAGGCGACAGATCTCCCTTTCCCCGAACGACGCAACAGCTGAAGCTGCGTCCCGTCAAGCAACTTGCTGGCACACTGTATGTCCGGGTCGGCGTTGCAGAGTTTAACCGGCAGTTCACATACGGAACAGACGAACGCCTCCCCTTCAGCGGTAGACAGCGCCGGCGGGGTGAAGGACATCTCCGTAAGCGCTGTTTTCAACTTCCTGAGTGTCGAGGAATCAGATTGCCTTTTCGCCCTACGCGCCACTGAAAGCCTCAGCTGGATGGAACGAAGTGGGAATGCAACGGGATCTACTTGTACCTGTTGAGCGCCTTCATGTAGTTCGCCCGTTCGAACGCGGCGGGATCAGCAACCGAGGCCTGGCTCATGCTCCCTTTCATCTGCTCGATGGAGAGATATTCGTGCTCAACCATCCATTTGTTGAGATCCGCCAGCACTGTCGTAATATGTTTCGGGCCATGTTTGAGAAGTGCCGAGCACATCATTGCTACATCAGCTCCTGCCATAACCATCTTGATCACATCTTCAGCCGTGTGGATGCCGCCCGTTCCAGCCAGACTGGTTTTCACCACACCGTGCAGGATGGCGACCCAACGCAGGGGCAGGCGCATCGCGTCGGACGTGCTGAGCACGATGTTCGGCGTAACTTCCAACGCGTCGAGATCGAAATCAGGCTGATAAAAACGATTGAACAGCACCAGGCCATTAGCGCCGGCACGATCCAAACGGGCCGCAACGTTCGCGAGCGAGCTGAAGTAGGGGCTGAGTTTTACTGCAACGGGTACTCGAACCGCACGCTTCACCGCATGCAGAACATTGATATAGCGTTCTTCCACTTCCTGACTCGCCAATGCCGGGTCGGTGGGAATATAATAGATATTCAGTTCGATTGCATCTGCGCCGGCTTGTTCCAGTTTCTTGGCGTAGTCAATCCAGCCACCGGTCGAGATACCATTGAGGCTGCCGATCACCGGGATGCCGAGCGATCCCTTGGCTCTCTGAAGCAGCTCGACGTATTGCTCCGGTCCCAGGTTGTATTCGTCGGGCCTCGGGAAATAATCGAGAGCCTCTGCGTGAGCTCGGGAGCCGTATGCGAGGTAGTGCTCCAACTCCGCAGCTTCGTGCTCGATCTGCTCTTCAAAAAGCGAATACATGACGATCGCCGCAGCTCCGGCATCCTCGAGGCGCTTCATGCCATCCAGTGTGCGGGAAAGAGGACTCGCCGACGGAACAAGAGGATTCTTGAGCTTCAGGCCAAGATACGTGGTTTTTAGATCCATGATACTATGTCCTTCGTTCAATTTCTAGGTGGAGTGTTGAGTTCTGATTTCATGAGTTGATCCGGTTCCCCTCAGGGCTTCGGAAGACCCTCTTGCTTCGCCTTTTCTCCATCACCGCCGGCGAGTTGTTCGTACATCGCCCATCGGCTCTTGATATCTTCGGCTGCCAGCACCATCAACTCTCGGGCGCGCTCGGGATAGATCTTCTCAAGCATATTGAATCTCGTCTCGAGCGACGTGAAGTCTGTCAAAGGCAGTTTTGGCGCCTTCGAATCCAGCTTCATCGGGTTCTTTCCTTCCTTCGCCCACATCGGATTGTAACGGAAGAGCGGGAAGTATCCAGTTTCGACCGCCAGCTTCTGGTTTGTCATGCCTTTTGCCATATCAATGCCATGTGCAATACAATGACTATACGCGATAATGATCGAAGGACCATCGTACGCCTCTGCCTCGAGGATTGCGCGGACCGTTTGTGCGTCGTTTGCACCCATGGCAACTTTCGCGACGTAGACATTTCCATACGTCAACGCCATCAGCGCGAGGTCTTTCTTTTGCGTCGGCTTGCCGGCAGCGGCAAATTTGGCTATCGCCGACCGGAATGTTGCCTTCGACATCTGACCACCGGTATTGGAATAGACTTCAGTGTCCAGAACGAGGATGTTCACATTTCTCCCCGATGCAAGCACGTGATCCAGTCCGCCGTAGCCAATATCATAGGCCCATCCGTCGCCGCCCATGATCCACACGCTGCGTTTCACGAGATTGTCGGCGATGTGCAGAAGGTTCTTTGCTTCTGGTGTCTTGCTGCTTTGAAGCTTCTGCTTCAGAATATTCACGCGTTCACGTTGTTCGTAGATACCTGCCTCATCCGACTGGTTGGCGCTGAGGAGTGCACTTGCCAGATCTGTCCCGATCTCGCTTGCCAACTTGGCAACCAGCTCCCATGCCATTTCAGTCAGCTTATCGATCGTCAGGCGCATGCCGAGTCCGAATTCCGCGTTGTCTTCGAACAAGGAATTCGACCACGCTGGTCCGCGGCCATCACGATTCGTTGCCCACGGTGTCGTCGGGAGGTTCCCACCGTAGATGGATGAGCAACCCGTCGCGTTCGCTATGACTGTGCGATCTCCAAACAGCTGGCTGACCAGCTTCACATACGGGGTCTCACCACAGCCTGAACACGCACCCGAGTACTCAAAGAGCGGCTGGAGCAGCTGCGAGCCCTTTACCGTGTCG
>Ga0315287_10008388_pt1 | contig 10430 bp, 10 predicted proteins | sample YL17G11_0_MG_FD_205037 | JGI IMG/M metagenome (GOLD analysis project Ga0315287, IMG submission 205037) | Sediment microbial communities from Yellowstone Lake, YNP, Wyoming, USA - YL17G11_0 | ecosystem: Environmental > Aquatic > Freshwater > Lake > Sediment | place: USA: Wyoming | collected...
GAATCTGCTCGAAACTCTTTAAGACGGTCGGCAGAAGGTGAAACAGGCATTAAATGCTTTCACCGTATGCACTTCCGGAAATTTAAAAAGTGCCTCCCCTATATAAGGAAGAGGCACTTTCATTGAATTCAAGAAAATAGCTATTTCACAGCTTCCTTGAAAGCCTTTCCGGCTGAGAACTTAGGGACTTTCCGTGCAGCGATTTTAATAGTCGCGCCTGTCTGAGGATTCCTGCCTGTCCGTGCTTTCCTTTTCGACACTGAGAAAGTACCGAAACCAACAAGCGCTACTTTGTTACCCTTCTTCACGGTTTTGACGACTGCATCAATCAATGAATCTAATGCCTTACCTGCTGTTGCTTTCGAAATCTCTGCATCCTCTGCCATTTTTTCAACTAATTCCGCTTTTGTCATGTTTCCCTCCTATAAAAATTAAATTACAGGAGTATATAAAATCGCGCGATAATTAACAACCCCCAAAGATTAGTCAAATTGCAATATTCTGATTTATTCAGACACTCAACGCCTGTTGCCGTTAGCCCCGCCCTCCTCTCTTTCCCTGATAGAATCTTGTGTGCCAACCCCAGCACAGGGTCTGCTCAGACAGCACTTACCGATATCAGCCTGTCTTTCAACAAAGTGTATCTTTGCTGAGGTTTGTTGTTTTTTATTGCTATTGCTATCGCTTTTTTCGTCCCGACCAAAATTACTAATTTTTTGCCTCTTGTTACCCCTGTGTAAAGAAGATTTCTTTGTAAAAGCATATAGTGCTGGGTAAGAATCGGCATCACTATCACAGGATATTCACTCCCCTGTGATTTGTGAACCGATACTGCATACGCCATGACTATTTCATCAAGTTCCGAATACTGATACGGAACAGGTCTGCCATCATAATCCACTATCACTTCCTGCTCTTCCCTGTCAATTTTGATTATTCTCCCAATGTCGCCGTTAAAAACATCTTTGTCGTAGTTGTTCCTGATCTGCATGACCTTATCCCCGGCCTTCAGGACCTTCCCACCCCTCACCAGTTCATCAGTTGAAGGATTCAATTGTTTCTGCAGCTCTGCATTCAGGTTCACGGTTCCGACAATACCCCTGTGCATCGGCGTCAACACCTGGATATCTTCAAGAGGTTTATAGCCGAACTTTCCAGGTATCTTGTCCTTGCAGAGTTCAATGATCTTCTCCAGTGCCTTTTCCGGTTCCTCTATCTGAAAGAAATAGAAGTCCTGGGGGTGACCTCCGTGATGACTGAACGTCGGCATCTCACCGTTGTTGACCCTGTGGGCATTAACAATAATCAGGCTCTCTTTTGCCTGTCTGAAAATCTCTGTAAGTCTTACAGTCGGGATGAAACCCGAATCGATAATGTCCTTTAAGACATTCCCTGCACCTACTGAAGGCAATTGGTCAACATCCCCGACAAAGATTACTGTGGCTTCTTTTGGGACAGCCTTCAGGAAATGATACATAAGGATGGTATCAACCATGGATGTTTCATCAATGACGATCAACTCCGCATCCAACGAGGTGTTCTCATCCCTTTTGAATCTTCCTTCCTTCGGGCTAAACTCAAGCAATCTGTGGATAGTCTTAGCCTCATGACCTGTCGCTTCAGTCATCCTCTTTGCAGCTCTCCCTGTGGGTGCGGCAAGAAGAACCCTTTGCCCTAATTTATTGTATATCTTCATGATTGAATTAATTATCGTGGTTTTGCCGGTACCTGGCCCCCCTGTAACCACCATAATTTTTTTATCAAGAGCTTCCCTGACTGCCTGTTTCTGGTTCCCGGCAAGCTGTATCTTTAACTCTCCCTGAACCCATTCTATATCCTTATCTTTATCAAAAGACCTTACTATTTTGGGGACAAGCATGAGGTTTTTCAGCTTATCAGCTATGCCGGCTTCACTGACATGGAACTTCGCAAGGTAAACAGCTTTGTTGTTTTCCCTCAATTCCCCTTCTTTGTTTAAGTCCTCAATGATTATCTTCCTGGATGAGGCAATGGCTCCGAATGCCTTGATAATGGTCTCTTCTTCAACACCAAGAATCTTCCTGCATTCCTCTACCAAAGGCTCATATGGATAATAGGCATGACCCTCATCAGATAATTGGTGAAGCACATACAGAATTCCTGCCTCAGCCCTGATCTGTGATTCTTTGGAGATCCCAAGTTTTTCAGCTATCTTGTCGGCTATGATAAACCCTATGCCAAGAATATCCGTTGCAAGCCTGTAGGGATTATCCTGGACTACCTTGATGGATTCCTTTCCATAGTGTTTGAAAATCTTTGCTCCATACGTCGGGCTGACACCTTTGTCCTGAAGGAACACCATGACATCACGTATCTCTTTTTGGTCATCCCATGCCTCTTTTATCATCTCAATTCTTTTGTCTCCAATGCCTTCAACCGCATGGAGCTTCTGAATTTCAGTTTCGATGATATGCAGTGTTTCCAGGCCGAATTGGGAAACAAGCCTCTTGGCCATAACTGGTCCAATACCCTTGATGAGCCCTGAACCGAGATATTTTTCTATACCTTTGACTGTGGCAGGAACTATTGATTCATAAGATTCAATCTTGAACTGTTCACCAAATTTAGGGTGATTGTGCCATTGCCCCTTCAGTTTCAGGACTTCGCCTGCGTTTATCGAAAGAAGATTACCAACTACAGTAACAAGGTCGTATCTGCCGCCTACTTTTGCTCTTGCGATTGTATAACCGTTTTCCTCGTTGTAATACGTAATCCGCTCTATTTGTGCTTTGATTTCTGTGAACATGACGATTTTCTTCATTATACTGTATTCATCCAAATTCATCAGGAAGGTGCAAAAGAAGGGGTATGGGTTCCATAGACACAATTTCTCTCAGCACCAAAGAATAAGGTCCTGGAAGGGATCTGTCATCAATGCGGAAATATTGAAGAATTTATTACCGTGGAATCTTTATCCACCGATATGTTACATCGGCTGCGCAGCATCCGCAACCGATGCTTTTTCTCAATTTGCTGAGGAACGGGACATTTTTCTTACAAGAAGTTCATTGCTTCTTTTTTGTCGTGGTCTTCTTGATGTTCGCTACCTGTTGTTTTGCAAGATCAGCCTCTTTTGTTTTCGGGTACCGTTCGATGAGTTGCTCCAGGATTACCCTGCCGGTTTTTTTATCCCCGATCTCAAGAAACGAAAGCCCCTGTTTGAGAAGAGCACCAGGCGCCTTCTGACTGTTCGGGTATTTTTTCAGATGTGTTTCGTATGCAAGGATTGCTCCTTCAAAATCTTTTTCATTGTAATACGTCTCTGCAACCCAGAAATGCGCGTTGTCCGTTCGTTCGTCCTTGGGGAATTCCTTGATAAACGCTTCGAACTTTTCCCGTGCTTCCTTGTAATGTTTATTTTTGTAAGCACTATAGGCTTCTTCGTATTGCTGAACTCTGTCACCCGGCAATTTTGGCTTTGCTGTTTTTCCCTCACCGGGTTGAGCCTCTTTCTGAGATTCTTCCGGTTTTCTTCCCGGCTCTTTTGCCTGCTCTTGTTGTGCAGATTCCGGCTGCTGTTTTGTGTGTCCTTCAAGAGCGTTCAGCCTGTCCTTTACCTCTCGTAACTGTTTTTCCATGGCCGTCATCTGTGTTTTGAGGAGCTCCACCTCTGCTGTGGAATCTTTCAACGTCTTTTCGACAGAATATTTGTTCTCGTCAAACCTGCCACTCAGCTTTTGCATTTCACCCGCTACCGTCGATAGCTGTGACTGTATTTCGGCCTGACTCATTCTGACGACATTAAAGGATTCTTCCTTGGCAACACCCGCGGTTTTTTCTTTCAGGCTATCGATATCGCTTTTGGCCGCGTACGAGTCCTTAAGCAGCCTGTTGATATCGGTTCTGATCATGTCGACATCCTGCGTTGTTGCACAGCCCGATAATAAGCAGCAAACAGTAAACAGTAAACAGCAGATGGGCAGTAAAAATTGATTATTCCTCGTATCCTTATTCACGGTGATTACACGCTTATCGCAATACAACAAAATGAGCTCTTCTGTTCTTCGCCCAGCATTCCTCTGTCTGTTCCGTGCACTGAGGCTTCTCTTCGCCATAGCTTACGATCTCAATCCTTTTTGATGCTACCCCAAGAGCGATGAGGAAATCTCTCACCGATTTTGCCCTTCTGTCCCCGAGCGCAAGATTGTATTCATTGGTACCCCGATCGTCACAATGGCCTTCAACGGAGAGTTTTGCAGCAGGATTTTTCAGGAGCCAGGAAGCGACATCGTTTAACACCGGCTTCGCGTCTGACCGGATATCATATTTATCAAAATCAAACTGGATGTCTGCAAAAAGGCCGCTTTCCTCTTTAAACCTCGCCGGCTCTTCTTTCGTCTCGATTTTTGCGAGCTGCTGCTCAGTAATTCTCTCATCCGGCTTAAGCGCCCCCTTTTTCTCCTTGGCGGCTGCATCTGACAGTTGCTGTTGCTGCTGGTCATCCGGTTTTACCTGCTGCGCCACTTTCCTCTGCGAACAGCCCATCAGAAACAGCCCGCATATGAGCAGCATACAAACAATAAGCTTTTTCATTGTGTCCTCCTTTTTTGGTCTATTTGTATCACTGCCAAAGCAGTTATGCAGATATTTTATAGGATTATGCTAATTTGTTCCAGGTAATGATACGATTGTCCGTTTGTAAAAGAGACGGAAGTACCGCATGGATATTACATGGGCGACCATCGTGGTCCGTATGCCTTGAGATTCCGGGGTGTAATCCTCTTCTGATTTTCTCCGTTTGCCTTCATGATATAAATACCCTTTCCGCCTTCCCTGTCGGAAGAGAACGCAATGTACCTGCCGTCCGGAGAAAAAGACGGCTCTTCATTGTTTCCCTGTGAAGTAAGCTGGGTCAGCCCGGTGCCGTCAGGATTCACCATAAAAATCTGGTTTGTCCCGCGCCGTCCGGAAAATATAATTTTATCTCCTTTCGGAGACCAGCACGGCGAAGTGTTATACGAACCTTCGAAGGTTATTCTTTTCACATCATATCCGTCCCTCCGCATTATATATATCTGGGGACTTCCCCCCCTGTCTGAGACAAACGCAATATATCCTGAATCAGGGGATACCGCCGGCGAAACATTGATGCCATATGACGAGGTCAATTTCTTGAGTCTGCTGTTCTTAAGATTCAGGGAGTAGAGATCGGGGGTCCCCTCTTTGGACGATGAAAAGAGCAATTCTTCCCCGTCAGGAGTAAAATCAGCAGCAATATTTGTTCCCTGCGAAAAAAATACCTTGTCCGCTTTCATGCTCGAAAAGTTTAGTACATAAATACCCCATTGCCTGTCCTTTTCAGCTGAATAGACAATTTTTGTCCCGTCCCGTGACCAGCGCGGAGACATAAGGATGTGTGCCTTTAGCCCTGTTTTTGTTACCCTGTTTCCATCCCAATCCATGAGAGAGATCGACTTTTCCCCTTTTTCCTCCGCTACATAAGCAATCCTTGACCTGAACACACCTGATTCGCCGGTGAGCGAAAAATAAATGTCATTCGCAATCGAGTGGGCGAGCGGTCTGAGCAGCTGCTTTTCTGCCTTATATTCCTTTCTGAATATCTCTTTTCCTTCGAACACATCATAACACGAGGCTATGACGACAAGTTCTTTACCTTCTCTCACAGATCCCTTCACGACAGTTTCAACACCGAGAGGCGTCCAGTTTTTTGGATTGAATGGCTGAGATGGGTCTTCCACATAGGCACTCTTATTGATGAGCATGAACAGTCCGGTAAAATCAAGGTCATTTCTGACAATATCCGTAATCTCCCCGCCTGAAGGTCCGGTAAATTCCTGTATCACAATGGGGAGCCTGGCAGAGGCAGGGGAAGAGATATCTATATAAACCTTTGCCTCAGCAATAAAAAAAGTGAAATACACAACACAGATTGAAATAAGTACAATGAAAGTATTTTTGAGTTTTGAGTTTTGAGTTTTGAGTTTTCTTTTCACGGATAGAACCTTACGCCTATCTCCATCTCATACGGAGGCGGGGCCAGCGGGCTTGCCTTTGCAAGAGCTTTTAATGCTGATCTGTCGAAAAGCGCATTTCCTGAACTCTTTTCAACCCTCTGGACGAGAGCTGTACCATCCTTCAGTATCCTGACTGAGACGATTGCTTCGATGTCCTTTCGTCGTGTATCAGGATAGATCCATTGCTGCCATATCTCCTGGGTAATTTTCCGGTAATAATCATCGAACAGGTCTCCCTTTGCATGAGAAGAAGAGGCTTGCGTGGGTTGCACGCTGCGATCATCGGCGCCTGCCCTGAGAGAAATCACCGAGCGGAGTTTCACCATTTTTTCAATTTTTTTCTTTGCTTCAAGAGCAGAGATTTTTTCCTTTATGCTTTGATTCTCTTTCGTCGTATCCTTTTTCGACTTCATGGCCTTACTTGTGTGAGCGATAGATTCGGTTATATCCCGTATGACCGCATCACTTTTCCCCTTACCGGCTGCATTTTTATGCAGGATGTCCGGACTGACGAGGGTTACCGTGTAAGGAGAAGGCATAACGATGCGATTCGACTGCTTTAAAAGAAGCACGGTTATCATGAATACGATCAGATGCAGGGCAAGGGATATTAAGGCGGTCTTCTGGAGGCCTGGCTCCCTCATTTAAGGGTAATTTTCGGTTCTGTAATCATACCGAGCTTTTCTATTCCGGCCTCCTTGACATCACTCATGACTTCAACGACAAATCCGTATGGCACATCCTTATCAGCTTTCAGAAAAACATTCGGATTCAAGGTGCTGATCGATTCGAGCTTCCTCCTCATTTCCGGGAGCGTAACCGGATTGTCATTCATATAGATAACGCCATTCCTTTTTATGATGAGGGTAATCCGTTCCTCCGGCGGCAGGTCCTTTCCCTTTGCCTTCGGGAGATTCACATCAATCCCCTGCTGAAGCAACGGCGCGGTAACCATGAAGATCACAAGGAGAACGAGCATAACATCAACAAACGGCGTTACATTGATTTCTGAAAGGACATCTCTTTCCCTGTTGAATTTCATAGATTACCCTTTGCGAAAAAATCGAGGAGTTCCTCTGAAAAATCTTCCATGTCCATGATCATTCTTCTGGCCATGCTGAGATAATAGTTGTATGCAATGACCGCAGGGATCGCAGCTGCAAGGCCGGCTGCAGTGGCTATCAGGGACTCAGCTATACCTGGTGCCACAACGGAAAGCGATGCTGCACCGGCACTGCCGATACTTCTGAAGGAATTCATAATACCCCAGACAGTTCCGAAAAGTCCGATGAACGGCGTTGTTGTGCCGGTCGTTGCGAGGAAATTCAGATATTTCTCGAGCTTTGCTGATTCGAGAGCTCCATATCTTCTGAGGACTCTTTTGGTCTCGCTCTTTTCCTTGTGTATTTCATCGCTGTACACTGACCTGAACACATTTGCAATAGGACTGATCATAAGGCTCCTTGTGGCCTGGTGAATCTCATTCGGTTCCTTGCGTGATCTGTAAGCCTGCAAAAATTGTGAGGACTCCTTATTTGCTTTCGAAAAATATCGCTGTTTATAGAATATGATCGCCCACGATACAATCGAAAAAAACAGCAGGATGAGTAAAACACCCTTAACAACTAAGCCCGCCTGCAGAATTAACTGAATAGCCGAGTCTTGCATGATCACCTCTATGGTTTTAAGATATTAAGCAAATTTTATTAATTAACATGAATTCTCTCTAAAAAGTCAAATAGTGTTTTTTGGTATAATATTCATCAGGTTTTTTGCATGTTCTTTTTTTTCCTTTTCCCTGTCTACTGTCTACTTTATACTTTTTCAGAGGGAGGGGTGGCCGAGCGGTTGAAGGCGACGGTCTTGAAAATCGTTGTAGGGGCAACTCTACCGTGAGTTCGAATCTCACCCCCTCCGCCATACATGGTTGATGTTTCATGCCGCCATGTTCGCATCTGTGCATGAAGTTCTGCAACAGACCTATATCCCGAGCGCTTCAACGATCCTCTTCTTCTGTTTTTCTATGACCTTCTGTCCATGCTCCAGATTTCTGATAATCTCTTTCTTTGCCCCATCCGAAAGGTCTTTCCCCCGTTCTATAACGTCGGTAACCTTATCTCTCACTTCACCGGTAAAATCATTTATGCTGTCAACAGCATCTTCAACCAAATGCACGGTTTCTTTTTTGATCCGCCGCGCGGTCTTCGAAATATCCTTTCTGGTTGCCCGGCCTGACTTCGGTGCATAAAGCAATGCAACGGCAGCACCAATGAGTCCGCCTACGAGAAACGCCCCTGCGATTTTCCTGTAATCGTTCTCCATATTCGTCTCCTTTCTGAATGTATGTGGTATATTGTAAACTTTAACAGGAATAACAGCGGGAGTCAACTTTAATACCCTGCCTTAAAAGGTTGAATTTTTACGTAATTTCGATCATATTTAATCATGGCTGACGACAAAAAAACGATGACTGACCTGATGAAAAGCCCTCAATGGCGAATTGTCTCGGCCGTTCTCATCTTTTTTCTGTTCATTTATCTGTGGAATCTGTTTTTCAGGATTGGAACTCCTGAATACCATACCATAGGTTACAGTCACTTTCTTGAACAACTGAATGCCGGGAACATTCATTCCGTTATCATAAAAGATCTTCAGATAACCGGATCACTCGTGAAAGAGATACCTATTCAGCTTCCTGACGAAAAAAGCACGGCCCCGGTAAAAAAATTCCACACCTTTCTTCCTTCTTTCCAGGGTGAAGACCTTATCAAAAAGCTCCAGGAAAAAAACGTTCTCATTGCTGTTGAACCGTCTGATAAGGGTTCCATCCTGTGGCAGATTCTGATCGGGGTTCTGCCCTGGATTCTCATCATCGGCATCTGGATACTCCTTATGAGGCGGGCGCAGCAGATCCAGGGAGGACCCGGAGGACTTTTTACGTTCGGCGCGAGCAAGGCGAAACTTTTCGATGCAAAGAAAGTCAGCGTGACTTTCAAGGACGTTGCAGGAATGAATAAAGTGAAGCAGGAACTTAAGGAGACGATCGAGTTCCTCAAGGATCCCTCGAAATTCAGGAAACTGGGTGCAAAAGTGCCGAAGGGCGTGCTGTTGGTCGGTGCACCCGGCACGGGAAAAACGCTTCTTGCACGTGCTGTCGCAGGAGAGGCAGGGGTCCCTTTTTTCAGCATCAGCGGTTCTGAATTTATCGAAATGTTTGTCGGAGTCGGAGCATCGCGGGTCAGGGACATGTTCAAAAAGGCAAAGGAATCACAACCGAGTATCATTTTTATCGATGAGATTGATGCTGTCGGCCGCACCCGCGGTGCCGGCCTTGGAGGCGGTCACGATGAGAGGGAACAGACACTGAATCAACTTCTCAGCGAACTGGACGGGTTTGAATCTCACGAAGAAGTAATTGTGCTGGCAGCAACGAACAGGCCTGACGTCCTCGATCCTGCGTTGCTCAGGCCCGGGCGTTTTGACAGGCATATCGTCATTGACAGACCGGGCTTGAAAGAACGAAAGGCAATCCTCGAGGTTCATATGAAAAATAAAGTGGCAGCAGAAAATATTGACCTTGAAAAAATTGCGAGGGGGACTCCCGGCATGACAGGTGCTGACCTTGAAAACATAACAAACGAGGCTGCGTTGATTGCCATCAGGAAAAACAAAGATCAGATTGACATAAGTGATTTCGAGGATGCAAGGGATATCATACTCATGGGTCACGTGCGGGAGGAAGTCATCAGCGACACGGAAAAGAGGATAACGGCGTACCATGAAGCGGGACATGCGCTTGTTGCATCGCACCTCCCGGGAACAGATCCGGTCCACAAGGTGAGCATCATTCCGCGGGGACTTGCCATGGGAGTAACACAACTGCTGCCGGAAGAGGACAGGCACTATTATCCCAAGACCTATCTGATGAACAGGCTGAGTGTTGCACTTGCAGGAAGGGTTGCTGAAAAGATTGTCTTCAATGATATAAGCAGCGGCGCACAGAACGATCTGAAAGAGGCAACCGATCTCGCAGAAAAAATGGTCGCCCAATGGGGCATGAGTGATAAGGTCGGACCGGTAAATCTCGGGAGGGGGGAAGAGCATCCGTTCCTGGGAAGGGAACTCGCCCTGCCAAAGCGGTACAGCGAGGAGATGGCCTGGCTGATGGATCAGGAGATCCGCGAATTGATATCCCTGGCAGAAACAAAGGCTGAAGATATCGTGGCAGGGAACCGGCAGACCCTCGATTTGCTTGCAGAGGCACTGATCAAAGAAGAGGTTCTGGAAAAAGACGCCATAGAGAGAATCATGAAGCAGGCAACATAAGAATTTCAAAAAATGTAATGTTTCGATACTCTGATTTACGCTTAATCCAGGAAACAGATACGAAGAGTGCAGATGTTGTGAAAAAATTAT
>Ga0315287_10008389_pt1 | contig 10430 bp, 6 predicted proteins | sample YL17G11_0_MG_FD_205037 | JGI IMG/M metagenome (GOLD analysis project Ga0315287, IMG submission 205037) | Sediment microbial communities from Yellowstone Lake, YNP, Wyoming, USA - YL17G11_0 | ecosystem: Environmental > Aquatic > Freshwater > Lake > Sediment | place: USA: Wyoming | collected...
GACCTCAACAAAGACGGCGTCCGGGAAGTTCCGACGGGCTGGAGGAAATTTTCCTTCTACCGGGGCGGGAACAGCATCGTCAACGCCTACCAGATCGCCGGCTATCTCCAGGACACCCTCACTTCGGGGCGTTTCTCGGCCGTCCTCGGCCTGCGATACGATTTCCAGCAGGGCTATTCCAAACCCTACGATATCACTTCGGTCAAGAAGGGCGAGCCGTACTGGGATAAGGCCGTCGACTCGGGAGTCCAGGACAAATTAAGCTCCCTGCTGCCCGTGATCAGCGTCGAAAAGATCACCCCGGACTACAACTGGAAAACCTTCTCGCCGCGCCTGGGCTTAACCTGGGACATCTTCGGCAACGGCAAAACGATCGCCAAAGTTTCAGCCGCCCAGTACGGCGACATCATGAGCGTCGGCGAAGGCGTCTCGACCCCGTTGGGGACCGGCGGCAGCATGAACTTCTGGTGGAACGACATGAACAGCGACAAGAAGGTTCAGTTTGCCGAACTGTATTGGATGTATGCCGCATCTAATGCTCTGAAATACCAGGTCTACAACGCCTTCGACGCCGCCGGCAATTTCCTCGGCGACTATACGGATGGACGGGCCGCCGGGATGTACTCGGGCTTCGATCCCGCCAATCCCACCAAGCTCAACTATGACTCATCCACCACGGTTTACGACGACAGCGCCAAGAGATCGAGCCGAACCAGTGAGCTGATGATCACCCTGGAAAGAGAGCTCCTTCCCAATCTGGCCGCCTCCATCAACTTTTCGACGAGAAAGTACGACAAATTCCAGTGGTGGCAATCGTACTATCCCAGCACGGGCGTCAAGATCAACAACACGAATTGGTACGTCCCGGGCGGCAAAGTCCCCGCCACGGTCGGCGGCATTTCCACGGGCGATGCGGCCGGAAAGACCTGGTATGTCATCCGACCCGACTATGTCCCGGCGGATTACAACTATGTCACCCTCGGCGACAACTACAACACCTATTGGGGCGTCGATTTCGTCGTCAACAAGAGATTGTCCAACAAGTGGTACATGAATGCTTCGTTCACGGTGCAGGACCAGAAAACATACGTCGGCGGCACCTACCTGGACACCACCAATAAGTGGATGACCGACGGTACGGCCTACGCCCCGGCGTACGGCGGCGCCAGCGGCAAGACCAACATCAACATGTACTCCAAGTGGATGGCCAAGGTCAGCGCCCTTTATCAGCTCCCCTGGGACATCGATATTTCCGGCACCTTCAACGCCCGCGAAGGATGGAAAATCCCCCACTCCTTCTGGATCGAGGACGCCAATCTTCAGGGCCTCGGTACCGGCAACACGATCTACACCCAGACCATCGACAAGGATGCTCTCCCCCTGTTCTACACCGTTTCCCTGCGCTTGGAGAAGATGATTCGGATCGGCGACAACGGACGGTTGTACTTCATGGCCGACATATTTAACCTGCTCAACTCGGCCATCGTCAACCGTGCCTATTCGGCCTACTACGGCGAATACTATGTTGATACGAACACCTTTGTTCCCAATCCCACCAACCGCTTGCTGAACGAGATCCTGAACCCCAGGGTCGCCCGCTTCGGCGCGCGCTTCCAGTTCTGATTCACCCGCTCAACACAGTCGTTCAGGCCCGTCCCACCGAAAGGTGGGGCGGGCTTTTTTTTAGTGCGCCCGGGGGATCGAATGGGTTTAATTCCTCCGAACGCTGTGATATGGCTAAGCTGGAATTCGTCCTCCACCCGACTGTCCAGCGCTTCGAGTACGGCACCCAGAATGACGCCCTGATGACCGCTCCGCATGATCCGGTCAATAACCACCCGCCGTTCTGCTCCCGCCACAACGAAATTGCCCGAATGAAATAGGGCGGAGCCCCCCGAGGATTTGGTTAAGGGCTTTTTTCCGGGCTGATTTTCTGATATAATGCCTTTTCGTTTTTTTTAAAGACACATACGATTATCTTGCGGTCAAGAAGGAGCCCTGAATCGAATAAGGACCGCGCTCCCGAGCTTTGATACCCGTTTTTATAATCCCGGGATCGATATCGTCATAAGGATAGGTCTATGAATGTAAACCGTCCCTCGGGGAAAACCCGGCGGCCTCGCGCCCGGGTCGTTTTATTGTTTTGTCTGACCCTGGCCGTCTGCCTGCCCTGGCCCGCCGCCGCCCAGGAGAAAGAGGTCCGCTCGTTCAGCCTGGCGTCCGCCCGCGAATTCGCCGTGGCCAACAGCTTCGAGGCCAAACGGTCGCAGATCGACGTCGAAACGGCCCGGTTCAAACTCAAGGAAACCGTGGCCTCGGGCCTGCCCCAGATCACTTCGGCCGTATCCTACACCAACAATCTGGTGCTTCCGACAAGCCTCATTCCGAATTTCTTCGAAGGGAAATTCGATGAGAAGATCCCCGTTCAGTTCGGCATCCAGCATAACGCCTCGGCCAATCTCCAGGTCCAGCAGATGATCTTCAACGGAAGCTACTTCGTCGGCCTGCAGACCTCGAAGCTCTACCGAAACGTGGCCGAAATGGGGCTGGAACGGACGCGCCTGACCGTCCAGGAGAACGTCACCGGAACCTACTTTCTAATCCTGGTCGCCGAGGAAAACGAGAGGATCCTGAAGTCGAGCCTGACCAGCATCGAGAAGACCGCCGGCGAAGTCCGGGAGCTGTTCCGCGAAGGATTTCTGGCCGAAACGGACGCCGATCTTCTTCAGATGACCGTCAACCAGATTCGGAACGCGCTGCACACCCTGGAGCGGCAAAAGATCGTCGTCGCCAAGCTTTTAAAATTCCAGATGGGTTTGGACCTGGACGAGGAGATCCGGCTGACGGATACCCTGACCGGCATTCTGGCCGAAGTCGATGCGGAAGCGGCGCGCCCGGCCGATTTGAATCTCGAATCCAACGTGGACTATAGACTGACCCAGGGGCAGGCCCGCTTGATGGAGATGGCCCTGAAGAATGAAAAAGCCCGGTACTGGCCTTCAATCTCGGCCTTCTTCACCTATCAGCAGAACGCCTACCGGAGTCAATTCAGTTTTTTCAATTTCGGCGAGAGATGGTTCCCGTTCGAGATTTTCGGCCTCAATGTCACCATTCCGATTTTCCGGAGCGGGGCCCAAAGCGCCCGGGTCGAACAGGCCGGATTGGCCGCTTCGCAGGCCGGCCAAGCGGCTCTCCAGGCCGCCCGGGGAATCCGGCTGGAAGCCGATCAGACCCGGGCCCGGTTGTCCTCCGCCCGCGAAAACCTGGCCGCGATGAAGGATAATATGCGTCTGGCCGAGAAGATATACGGAGCCACCCTGGAAAAGTACCGGGAAGGCGTCGCCTCCAGCATGGAGTTGAGCCAGGTCAACGACAAATTCCTGCAGTCCCAAACCGGATACATCCAGGCGCTTTCCGAATTTTTGAGCGCCAAGAATAAACTCGATCGGATCACCGCGTCCTACGCCCGATCTTGAAGGAATCCTCCCATGACAAAAACCATGTTTCGACTTGTACTCATCGCCGCCGGCGCGTCCGCCCTGATGTCCTGCCGGCCGAGCGACCCTTCGGCCGAGGCGGCCCGTTTGGAAAAACAGAGGGACGCCCTGACCGCGAAGATCGAACTTCTCAAGACCGGCGCCTCGGCCCGCGCCGGGACGCGCCCCGCCGCGGTCGAACCGCCGGCCGCCGTCCAGATCGAAACGATCCGCCCGGCCGCCTTCCGTCATGTCATCAATGTCCAGGGCGTGCTGGAATCGGAAAAGAACATCCTGGTTTCCCCGCTCTCGCCGGGCGCGGTGAGAAAGATCCACGTCCGGATCGGCGACCGCGTCGCGGCGGATCAACTCCTGGCCGAGCTGGACGCTTCGGTCCTGCAGAGCTCCATCGCCGAGGTGGAGACGTCCCTGAGCCTGGCCCGAACCATTTTTGAGAAGCGCGAACGCTTGTGGAAGAAAAACATCGGCAGCGAGCTGGAATATCTGCAGGCCAAAACCGGCCGGGAATCCCTGGAAAAAAGGCTGGCCACCCTGAACGAACAGCTGGCCATGACGAAAATCACCGCCCCTCTGGCCGGCACCATCGATGATATTCTCATCAAGGAGGGGGAAATGGCCCCCGCCGGGTTCGGGGCCTTCCGGTTGGTTCAAATGTCCCGCCTCAAGGTTCGCGCCGCGCTGGCGGAAAATTTCATGACCAGAGTCCGCCGTGGGGACCCCGTCCGGGTTCGGATCCCGGTCGTCGACCGGGAGTACGATCGCCTGATCGAGGCCGTATCCCAGATCATCGACCCCCGGAATCGGACCTTTCAGGTCGAGGTGTTTCTCCCCGGCGGCGATGACCGGGTCAAACCCAACATGCTGGCCGTGCTGACCATCTCCGATTACAGCAAACAGGACGCCCTGACCGTTCCCTCGAACATCGTCCAGGAGACCGGGGTCGATAAATTCCTCTTCGTCGCCGAGCCCAAGGACGGCGGGTGGATCGCCCGCAAGCGGACCGTGCGGACCGGCTTGGACGCCGCCGGCCGGGTGGAAATTCTCGAGGGATTGGCCGCCGGAGAAATCGTGGTGACCTTCGGATTCCAAAAGCTGGCCGACCGCCAGCCCCTGACCGTCAGGGAGTCCTCCCGTTGATTTCGGGTGGAGAAGACCGATGAAGTTCAAGGAATTCAAACCCTCCAGTTTCGCCATCGACGGCCGGACGACCGTCCTCATCCTCTTGTTCCTGGTCGTTGTTTTCGGCGTCATGCAATATCAGGCCATCCCCAAGGAAGAAATGCCCGAGATCGTGTTTCCCTACTACATGATCGGAACGATTTTTCCGGGGACCTCTCCGGCCGATGTGGAAAACCTCATCACCCGGCCCCTCGAGAAGCATCTCAAGGGGATCAACGGCATCAAAAAGATCAGCAGTAATTCGATTCAGGATTATTCCTCGATTTTCGTCGAATTTGAAATCACCGCCGACGACATGAAGGCCTATCAGGACGTCAAGCAGGCCGTCGATGACGCCCGTTCCCAACTTCCATCCGATCTTATGCGGGATCCCCAGATTCGGCGGATCGACCTGTCCGAAATCCCCGTCCTCTACATCAACCTGTCCGGAGACCTGGGGCTGGTGCGCCTCAAACAGTTGGCCGAGGACCTTCAGGACCGGATCGAGGGCCTTGAGGAGATCACCCGGGTGGACATCTCCGGAGCCCTGAACAGGGAGATCCAGATCGATGTCGATCTCTATCGGATGCAGGCGGCCGGGCTCAATTTCAACACCCTCCGCAACGCCGTGGCTTCCGAGAACCTGACTCTCGCGGGCGGCCAGATCGACACCGACGGCATGCGCCGCAATCTCCGGATCGTCGGAGAATTCAAGAGCGTGGCCCAGATCGGGGCCATCGTCCTCCAGGACGGCATCACCCTCGGCGATATCGCCCAAATCCGGGACGGGTTCAAGGATCGGGAAAGCTTCTCCCGGCGGAATTCCCGGGAGGTCATCACCCTCAATGTGATCAAGCGGGGCGGGAAAAACCTGATCACGGCATCCGACCGGATCAAGGCCATCCTGGCCGAGTTCCGCGCCACCGCGCCCGAGAATCTGATCATCGACCTGTCCGGCGACAGCAGTCAGAAAACCCGCAACGGCGTCAGCGACCTGTTCAACACCATCATTCTCGGATTTGTCGTCGTCGTCTTCGTGCTGATGTTTTTTATGGGCCGGGTCAACGCCCTCTTCGTGGGCGTGGCCATCCCCGTGTCCATGCTGTTGTCTTTCATTCTCCTCCCCTTGATCGGGTTTACCCTGAATAAAGTCGTCCTGATGGCGTTTATTCTCGTCCTGGGCATCGTCGTGGACAATTCGATCGTCGTCGTGGAGAACATCTACCGGCACTTCATGACCACGGAAAACCTGCCCATCATCCCGGCCGCCAAAAGGGGGGTGGGCGAGGTCGCCCTGCCCGTGTTCACCGGGACGCTGACCACCGTGGCGCCCTTCTTTCCGCTCATTTTCACTCCCGGAATCGCCGGAAAATTCATCTCCTTCCTGCCCATCACCATCATCCTGTCGCTGGCGGCCTCCGTCCTGGTCGCCTACTTCATCAATCCCGTCTTTGCCGTGGTTTTCATGAAGTACCAGCCCCGGGAGCATTCGACCGCCAAGCCCCGGCTGTCCCGCCGGGCTCTGATCGGTTCCGGCTTGGCCGTCGGACTGGCCGCGGTGTTTTACATCACGGGACCGATGGTCGTGGCCAACATTCTGGCCTTCGGCGTCATTCTCTTTTTCCTGGTCAAATTCGTCTTGGACCGCTTGATTGACAAGTTCCAGTGCTCGGTCATGCCGGCTTTCATGAGGGGGTACCGCCGGATCCTGGCTTTCACTCTGAAAGGCCGGCGCCCGCAGGCGTTGGTGGCGGGGGTCATTCTCCTTTTCCTGTCCTCATTCATGGTTATGCGGATCAGCCCGCCCCGGGTCGTGTTCTTCCCCACCGGAGACCCCAATGTTCTTTATGTGTATCTGACGATGCCGGAAGGCACTCATATCGAAGTCACCGACCGGGTCTGTCGGGACTTGGAGAGCCGGGTTCGGACCATCATCGGGGCCGACAATCCCGATGTGGAATCCGTCGTCTCCAACGTGGCCGTCAATGCCGGGAGCAGTCTCTTCGAGCGCTCCACCCAGGAGAAGCTGGCCAAGGTGGCGATATCCTTCGTCGAATTCAAATACCGGCGGGGTCCCAAGACCACTCCGCAGCTCCTGGAGGAGCTCCGCCGCGAACTCAAAGGCGTCCCCGGGGCTGAAATCCGCATCGACCGGGAAGCCATGGGGCCTCCGTCGGGCGCTCCGATCAATATTGAAATCAGCGGCGAGGACATCGCCGAACTCGTCTCGATTTCCGGCCGGCTGGAGGAATTCATCGGCGGGCTGGGTGTGCCGGGTATCGAACGCTTCAAGTCGAGCATGGAAGTCAGCAAGCCTGAAATCATCCTCGAAATCGACCGGGAGAAAGCTAATCGCCTGGGCTTTTCCACCGCCCAAATCGGATCCTTGCTGAGGACGGCGATCTACGGCAGCGAAATTTCCAAGTTCAAGGAAGGCGAAGAGGAATATCCGATTCAGTTGCGCCTCGACCGCCGCTATCGCAACGATCTCGACGCTCTGTTGAGTCAGACCGTGACCGTCAATGCGCGCGGCGGAGGCCAGGCCAAGGAGATCCCCATTTCGGCCGTAGCCCGGGTGTCCAACTTGAGCAGCACCGGCGGGATCACCCGGCTCGACAACAAGCGGGTCGTCACCCTTTCTTCCAACGTCCTGACCGGCGCCAATGCCAACCAGATCATCCAGACCATCCAGCGACAGCTTCCCCGGTTCGAGCTTAAACAGGGATATACCGTGAAATTCACCGGCGAACAGGATATGCAGAAGGAAGTGGGCAGTTTCTTCGGCAAAGCCCTCGTCCTGGCCATTTTTCTCATTTTCGTCATCCTGGTCGGGCAATTCAATTCCCTGGTCAAACCCGGGATCATCATTTCCCAAATCTTCTTCAGTTTTACCGGGGTTCTGCTGGGTTTCGCCATTTTCAAACTGGAGTTTTCGGTGATGATGACCGGGATGGGCATCATCGCCGTGGCCGGGATCGTGGTCAAGAACGCGATCATCATCATCGATTACACCGACCGGGTTTACGCCGATTTTGAAAACAAGCGCACCGCCGTCATCGAGGCGGCCGCGACCCGGTTGACCCCGGTCCTGCTGACCGCGTTGTCGACGATTCTCGGCCTGCTCCCGCTGGCCATCGGGATGAATTTCGACTTCGGGTCGCTGTTCACCAGCCTCAACCCCCATCTCTATTGGGGAGGCGACAATGCCGCGTTCTGGAACCCCCTGGCCTGGACGATCATCTTCGGCCTGACCTTCACCACGATTCTGACCCTGGTCGTGGTTCCGGCCATGTATACGATCTTCATCGTCAGGAAGGAAGAGAAACGGAAAGTTTGACTTCCCTTTTTCTTTCGCGGTAGATTGATCCATGGATCATCCGGAGAGGTATCAATTTTAAGGAGGGAATGACATGGCCGCTAATTGGATGCAGGCGGACGAAAGTTCCAAAGGTTCATGGGCCGTTTTCGTCGGAGGCGAAGGCCCGATGGCCGCCAAGGTCACCGGGAAACTGCATGTCACGGACCGCAATCTTCATTTTGAGGCCGGCCTGTCGCTGGAAAAGAACGCTCCGGCCCTTTTAAGCAACCGTATTCGGGCGTTCAAAATCTCAGACGAACACCTCACGATCCCGCTCGGTGAAATAGCCGGCGGGGAGATCGTGAAAAAGGGCTTCTTGAACAAGAGCCTGGTCGTTAGGCTGAAAACGGGAGAAGAGGTGGCTTTCCATTTTGGGGCGATGTCGCCTCAAAAAGCCTTGGACAGCTTGACGGAGGGTCTGGGCCGCTGACGGCCCCTTCGGATCAGGCGGGGCGAAAGCAGGCAACCTTTTCGGGCCGCCTATCGTATCTAAAAAAGGACGTTTCCATGGGGAGCCGTCCATGGATTTTGATCCCTCGTTTTTTCCAGACAGGAGTTCGTCCATGAGAAGAGCCGCGATCGTTTCTTTCGCGCTGGCCATTATTGTCTTGTGGGGATCGCTATCCGCGCAAAGCGTGGACATCCCTTCCCCCCGCTGGGGGATTAGCTTCGGCAATTCCAAGACTTTCACCGGCTTGCGGTTCAATTACCGCGACCGCGGCGTCGAGCATATCCGCGGCATCAACGCGACCCTGTGGGTGCCCTACGATAAAGAGAACGACGATTCCGTCATTGATGGAATTTCGTTCGGCCTCATCCCCGGCGGCGGAACTTTACGCGGTATACAGTACGGAATACTGGGTGTGGCCGGGATCAAGGATATCCGCGGTCTGACCTGGGGGGGATTGGGAGCAGGGACGGGCGGATCGATGATCGGCGTCAATTGGGGAGGTCTGGGGGTCGGTGCGGGCGGGAATATGATCGGCATCAATTTCGGTGGCTTGGGAGTGGGCGCCGGCGGGAACATCGCCGGATTCAATTTCGGCGGGTTGGGCATCGGCGCGGGCGGCAATCTGACCGGCATCAGCGTCGGCGGACTCGGCGTGGGGGCTTCGAAAAACGCCGTGGGAATCAATATCGGCGGGTTGGGGGTCGGAGCCGGTCAGGACATGATCGGCTTGAATATCGGCGGACTCGGACTCGGTGCGGGCCGGCGGCTGTCCGGGATCAATATCGGCGGTATCGGTGTTGGGGCCGGGGAACGGCTGGGCGGATTGACCATCGCCGGCGTGGGCGCCGGCTCTCCCGAAATCCGCGGCGTCGTCATTGCCGGCGTGGCCGCCGGCGGCAAATTGATCAAGGGCATCGCTTTGGCCGGGGCCTTCACCCTTATCCCGGACGAGGGCGAACTTCGCGGCCTGGCCGTCGCCCCGGTCAATTGGGTCAAGGGGAAGCAGACCGGCGTTTCGATCGGCCTGGTCAACTATGCCTGGAGCCTGAAAGGCGTCCAGATCGGTCTGGTCAACATCGTCCGCGACAATCCGAGCGGCCGCAAAGTCCTTCCCCTGATCAACATCAACTTCTAAATCCGGCCTCCGTTCAAAAAATTCGGTTTTCTTCCATTTTGTATGGAGAAAAAAGGAGATCGGGGCCATGGCCTGGCGACCCGCTCGGGTTTTTCACGCCGTTTCCGCGCCGTTTTCTCGGCGGCTCAGAACTGCTACCGTTTTTCCGCAGGAAAAACGGCATTAGACATCTTCGCTGTTCCTACGCTAAAGCATAGGACTCCCCTCGAAAACGACTTGAAACGGCTAAACCCTCGATGGGTCGCTTCGACGGCGGCCGGGGCCCCGGGCAAAGCCCGGGGGGCCACTTCCGCCGTACTGGCCCGTGGATACAAGCCACGGGCGAGTGGCGAGCCGAAGGCTCGTCCCTTGACCATGACCCCGATCTCACCCGAACAAAATGGAAGAGATCAAAAATTTCTTGACAATGATAAGAAACAGCCGTATTATTACTTTGTAAAACAAAGTGCTTTGTAGAAATAGGAGCCAAAATGGACGAACGCAAAGTCGAAATGGACGAACGGCAGGCCCGTGAGGAAATTCAGCTCATCAGGACGATGGTCGAGAAAACCCGGCAGGCCACGGCCGAATCAGGCGCTCTTTTTATCTTCTGGGGCGTCTTATGCACGCTGGCCTTGCTGGGGAATTACATCCTCGACGCTTTGAAATTGTATCATTGGATCTGGGCTAACTGGGTGGGCATGTCCGTCATCGGCTGGATCGTCACGATTATCTACTCCATTCGGAGGGGAAGACGGGATACGGTGCAAACCTATGCCCAGATTGCGGCCCGGCATCTGTACTTCGCCTGCGGATTCGGGTTCCTTCTCGTCGGCCTGCTTTTTCCTGCTT
>Ga0315287_10008390_pt1 | contig 10429 bp, 9 predicted proteins | sample YL17G11_0_MG_FD_205037 | JGI IMG/M metagenome (GOLD analysis project Ga0315287, IMG submission 205037) | Sediment microbial communities from Yellowstone Lake, YNP, Wyoming, USA - YL17G11_0 | ecosystem: Environmental > Aquatic > Freshwater > Lake > Sediment | place: USA: Wyoming | collected...
CAATTTTTACCCAGGTCACCACCACTCAAACCCCGAACTTGGCAACCTTAAAGGTGACACTAAACGACATACCATTAGCCCAGGATCAATACACCTTTGACTCAACTACGAATATCGTCCACTTCAACCGGGTACCGCCTGACTACTCGGTGATCAAAGTCGACTATCGTATCGGTCCGGATCCGCAATTAGACTTCGTCGTAAACAACACTGGCAGCGCATTACCTATCGCCGTCGCGGTCGACGGTATTCCCATCACCGACTACACCTGGAACAAAGCAACCCACACCGTCCACTTTAAATCTCCACCAGCTGAAGGCGCACAGATCGCCATCAGCAACAAGGACCCAGACGGTAAAATCACCCACTACGACCAACCCCCAAGCGCTGGTAGCGCCCAAAGCATGTCAGTGATAGATGCCGCTACGCACGAAAAAATCGCCGTCACCGTCGCTGGTGGCCAGCTTATTTTTAGCGGTGATGACGTCGTCGCTGGCCGCATCGCAACCGTGACTTATCATTACGGCGACAAGACTACACTGCTGTCCTACGATCTCGCGCATGTCCCCATAGAAGGCTCCATGACACTAAAGACCGCTGATCATAATGCGGACTGCCTTACAAACATCAAGGTCGCTGGGCAGCGAGTCGAATTTAACTGTGACGCGGCTACACTTGGCGAGCTGGAACTGAACTACCGCTACCTGATCAGCCACGACAGCACCTTTACCATCGGTCAGGATGTGCCGCCGGGGGCTTTTGTACAGGTGTTCGTCGACGGTCAGGCATATAGTCATTATGAGCAGACGGGACGCAAATTCATCATCCCGGTCACCGACACTACCCTGACATCGAAGATTCGAATCCTCATAAATACCAACTCAGACGGCGCTTCTAATAGCACGATTTAAGTTAACTACCTTGCAGGTTGCGGCCCGAGGCATGGGCAGTTACTCAACATTGAATCAATGGCTCAAGCCCGTTACGCTCGCACTTATCCAAACTCGTGCATGCCCGGGCGCAAACCGTAGACTGCAGTGATGATCAAATTTTATTCAGGACCTGCAATAATGTCTCGGGTGCCTGCGGGCCATGACGCCCCTCGGCCAAAAACTGCAGCGCTCGCCGTATATCCAGCGGTCGCGGCTCGGGCCAAGCATCAAGCCACTGCTGCATGGGGCTACCTAAATCAAGATCGAGTTTAGCCAACCGCACCGCCTCAGGCGGAAATGCTGGGTATTGCGGGTCAGCGACCACTGCCCCGTGGCCTTGGGCCACAGCTATACCGGCACTCTTCCCTGCCACGACATAGCCAAGCTTTTGCAACAAGGTCAGCGCTTCGGCAACCCAATTGATCGGGAGCTTCAGAGACTGGGCTAGCTGCTGCCCGCTGAGGGGTTTGCCGGTGGCAGCCTGGTAGTTTTTATAAATGGCCAACAACACCATCATCGGCAGGGTAGCTTTAATCTGACTGTTACGTAGCAAGTCGCTAGGTTCTTTGGCGCGGTCGAGCGAACCCTCTTCGCCTAATTTGGGGAAGCCCTCCTGGACGCGCCAGGAGACCAGTGCTCCAAACAAAATGATAAGCCAGCATATATAGAGCCAGGTCAGAAAGAGCGGGAGCTGAGCAATGGCGCCGTAGAGCGTGGTATAGCTTTTCGCATCGCGAACATACAGTCCGTAGAGCCGGCTAGCCTGGTTTAAAAGGAAGGCCGCCACCAGGGCGCCGGTCGAGGCGCTCTTCATGGCGACGTAGCAGTTGGGGACGACGCGGTAGAGGAAGAGAAAGAAGAGAAAACCGCCAGACATCGCCGTAATCCAGCTGATAAACCCGCCAAAGATGCTGGCTTTCACCTCTGCCGAAGGCCCAAAGAGGTTCTTTAGATCAAGGCCCGAAACGCTGGCAATAACGATGCCGAGGACCACCACGCCGAGGGTTAAGAAGGTCCAAAAGTACATGAAGCGCGTGAAGGCGTTGCGATCCTTGTTTACCAGCCAGATGTAGTTGAGGGCTATTTCAATCTGACGCAATAGCAGGATCAAGGTAACCAGGACGCTAGCGAAACTGCTCCAGCCTATGCTCGCCAAACTGATGTGACTGAGCATGCTGTCCAGATAACCCACGGCCGACTCGCCGCTACCGGAGGCCAGGTTTTCCAGGATGAATTCACGGACCTGGTCCATGAAGTCGGTGCCATTGCCGATCATCGGGGAAAACAGCGAGATCACGCAAAAGATCGCCACCAGCGATGGAATCAAAGACAGCAGCAGGGTATAGGCCATGGCACTGGCCTGTTTAGGCAGGTCAGCACGAACAAAATCGCGCACCAAGACCGCGACCACGTGTGCCGGCTGCATCAGCACCGTAGGCACATGGTAACGAACCATTGCATTTTTGAATTGGGGCATTAGTGAATAGTATCAGATTCCTTGTCACCTTGCCTTTTTTTAATCCACTCGCGCATGGCGGCTAAGGCCGTCGTTTCCCAGGTCGGGTCGACGCGCTGGTCGAGAAAGTGCAGGAATAAGCCATCAAGCACCGTCAAAAACGACTCGGTCGCCCGCAAACGCTCGCCCAGTGGCATCACTGCGGCGCCACGTTCGCTATCGCCATCAGCACGGTCCGGCACCGGCAACTTCAAGCCCCGGGGGTTGAGGTCGTCGCAACTCAGGTTAGCCGAAAACTCGCCGCCACCCTTGACGCTAAGACCCAGTTTCATCTCGCGTACAGTCTTGCCAGTAGCCAACGAAGCGGCGGCTTCACGACTGTGGCTGGGATCGCCACCCTTCATGACATTGGAGTGGGTCATCGAGGCAGTGCCTTCGAGTACGAGGCGGTCGTCGACCCATAGGTTCACTTCAAGGTCTTTTTTCCCTCCAGGGATACTCAGGACTAGTCGCTCGCGGGTCGTTTCGGCCGTGTACCACAGCCAAGTGAGAAATTCGCGACCAAGAAACGCCTTTGCCTTCGCCAAATTAGTTAATTGCTCGATATGCCCAGACGAAGCATCCATATACAAAAATATCCCATTGAATTCAGATGGTTACTGGACAGGCGCATGCTGTGGATAAGCTGTGAATAAGCTAAGGATAAGTAGAAGCCAGCACGATTATAAAACCGAGACTACGCCCACCATTACCTTGCTTACAAGCGAAACAACCTGCACCCCAACTTTACGCTGAGGTACTAAGTTTAGCTATGTGTCGAACGGATTGAAGGGTCGATAATCACTTCCGTTCGCGGCTTTGTCAATACTTCAGTTCACTATTTTTTCGTAATGGGCTTCCCAGCCACCCCGATCAAGAAATAGGCGAATACAGCGGATATGCGATTGCTGCGTTAAATAGAAAAGGTGGCGACGATACGCCGGAATGACGATGAGGTCACCCGGTGTCGCGGTGAACTTCAGAAACTCGCCTTTTTCGCCTTCAATCTCGAAAATCCCTTCACCTTCGACCGTAAAGCGCACCTCGTCGTCGACGTGGTGATGCTCCTTATCGTAACGGGCGGTGATCTCGGCCAGACCCGGCGTCGTGGGCTTCAAGGCGACCATATCGACGGCGACGTAGCCACGCTCTTGCATCAAACGGTCAACTTCAGGCTTATAGAGACTCAGAACCTGGTCATCTGAGGCCGCTACCCCGCGTAGAGGCCAACGCTCAAACAGCACGCCAGAGGCGGCCATCATCGCGCGGATCTCATCGTCGCAGGTATAAGTTTGACCGCGGAACTCGAGCTTAGCCATATAAGGTCCTCCCAGGTTTACCTGCTGCAATTATCACCGCTGCCCGAGTATTACACGCAAAAAATCAAGGTCGCGAAAAATGCCCACGCCCATATGGGTTTCTAGCTGTTTGAGGCTCCAATAGAACATTGGACACCAAGTCACCAGCAGACCTATGTTAATGACCGCACCGTAACAAGTCGCTCAAGGGGCCGATGGGAAAGTCGAAAAAACCCAAAATTCCACGGCAACCGGCGATCTCATTTGAGGATTTTGCCGAGGCCGACCGCGTCTTCCAAGAGTCGTTGAGCGGTCTATTGTATAATCCTGCACCGTCTGACCCATCGCCGCAAACGGGGGCAGGCCCGACCTTTCCTGTGAGCCCCAAGAAGGGTCAACGCGCGGAAAAAAGACGCAGAGTAGACCACCCAGTCATCGACTTGCATGGACTCACCCTACAGCAAGCCAAAGAATACCTCGACGACCGCATATCGCGCCTACTCGGGGCTGGATCTGACGTGCTGTCGGTTAAAATCGTCACCGGCAAGGGCCTGCATAGCGGTCCAGGAGGCGGGGTGCTAGCAAGGGAAATCCATCGCCATGTTGCTGCTGTTTATGGCCATCTGATCGTCTCAATCGAAGACTCTCCAGGTGACACGGTGATCCGAGGCCTGCCGCTCAGAGGACACTTTAACCTGCGTATCCGGCGTTCATAAATCCGCAAATTAAAACAATATTCCCATTGTTATGAATAGTTATCAGTTTTCCCATCAAGTCTCGCGACTAGCCACCGACAAGCCTAGGTGGAGGTGGGAAGACAGGTGAATAAAAAGGACCCAAAAGCCGGCGAACCCGTCATCGTTCTTAAAGGGGCGAAACTAGTCCAAGACCATCGGGGTATCCGCAATCCTTCAGGCATGGAATCGGTGAGCCGATCTGCCGCAAGTCATCACCCCCGCAGCAACCAGCAGCAGCTCAGCGGTCACCAAGCGGACTCGGTCATGCCGCAATCAGTGGCGCCGCAGAAAACCGCACCTGCAGCTGCCCACAAGGTTGAGTTTTCAAAGATCGCCGGTCTCAATGACGCCTCGCACCACCTTAGTAAGGCCGAACCCACCAGACTAAGCATCGACCTCTTCAGCGGTAGCACCCATAGCGTTCAAAGCATTGGCCGAGGCTTCTTTATTTTTTTACTCCTGGTCGCGGTCGGCACCCTCGCGGTAGTCCCCAAATTTCGCAAGCAGACCCTCAACACGCTTAGCGCAGGCAAAACGGCGATCATCGCCTTTGCTCGCCACCGCAAACCGCTGCAAAAGCGGCAAAAGACCACGGTCATAGAGGACCTAGAGCAAGGTAGCAACGATACGAAGGCAGCTGTTAGCGACTCTAGCCAAACCCAATTGTTTAGGGCCAAGGCTTGTCCTCGCCTAGTCCGAGAAGCCCTCTCAGGGCGCGGCGGCATGACGCTTAGGACCCGCATCCAAATCGCTGACTGCTACCTACTCAAAGACGACCCAGCCAATGCGGAAAAAACCTTGGCAGGGCTGGTCACGCCAGCTCGCGCATCAGCCAGCGTCCGCCCCCCGGTTGCCGATGTCGGCGATAGCGCCGAAGCCATGCTCACCTTACAGAGCGCGCTGCTTAAGCAAGGCAATGAAACCGCCGCTAACCAACTCGTTGCGAGCAATTGCACCGACTGGGAGCAGTCGACCGCATGCGTTGCCAAGCTCATGATTGCGGTCGCTCGCCGTCCTGTAGAGCCGCTTACCGGTGATGCCAATAAACTGTTCTCCCGCCGCGGATCGCTCGCCCCAAAGAGCACCGCCCGCCTCTGGTTAGGAGGCGCCCAGCTCGCGGTTGCTAGCGGCGCCAGTGCTACTGTCATCGCCCAACGCTTTAAATTCGCTCTGGCCGCCGCCCCCAAAGATGCGCTTGCCTTGCGCAAAGAAATTTACGAAGCCCACATTGTAGAGCAATGGCAGCGCGGCGATTCCGAGGCGATTAAGGCGACGCTCAAAGTTGCCTTGCGCGACCTCGCTAGCGTCTCAAAAGGCGATCTGGTTAAACTTAAGCTGATCAGCGAACTCGCCGACGCCGGCACCGACAATATCCGGCTGCACGCCCTGCTTACCCGCGAAGATATCCTCTTTCGCGTCCGTGGCGACCTCGACCTACTCGACATTTTAGGCCCGGAAGCCCTGCGCGCGGGATTAACTGCGGACTTCAACCAATTACTGCACCGCACCCGTGATTACTACACCACCCGTTACCATGCGGGCGTTGCCGCCACTAGGCGCTTGGCCATCTGGGCGGTGCGTAGCGCCCTTGCGGAGAGTGACACCGATAGCGCCATCGCCCTGTTGAGCGCCTACGCGAAGTCCTACGGCGATGATATTTGGTCACACCACCTGCGCGGTGCCGCCTATACTAGTCTGACCTCGTCACTACCCTACCAACGCCTGGCGATACCCGAGTTCCAGGCTGCCCTGCGGCTAAAGCGTGATTGGGAACCCCTCTACGGTCTGGGCGCCGCCTTAATTCGCGCCCGCCGGACCAGCCAGATTCCGCCGCTGCTCGCCGATTTGAACAGGTTAACTCGCTCCCCTGGCCAGCGCTACTGGCTCAATATGCTTCGAGCAGAACTCGCCCTCGCCCAGAATAACTACCCGGATGCGCAGAAGATTCTCACCCCCTATGCCCAAGAAGAGCCAGCCTGGGTGGTCGCCCGCACGATGCAGTTGCAAGTTTACCAAAAAACTGGGAAAAGGCAGCTGGCTGGGCAGTACCAAAGCGAGCTCAAAGCCATCACCGGACGCTCACCATACGCCACTTCGTTCGAAGGCTTCGCCTCCCCAATCGGCTGCATGGCCCTGGCAAAGCGCCCCCTCGAGTAAGGATTGGTCAGTAGCACTGCCGGAGAATCCAACCGTTTAAATCATAAAGGTATCCATGCATCCGACGCTCACCTATGAGCTGCGTGCCTCGTTTGAAGGCGACAGCAAAACCGCAGCGCACACTAAAGAACAATTGATCGACTGGTTGCTGATGAACGGCGTAGAGTCCTTCGTCGAAGGCGAGCTAGCAGTTGATATCAACCAGGATCAGGATGCGCCGCCGCGTGATTACTATACGGAGTTAGGCGGTGACCGGACGCCGATGTCGGTCTATCGATATTCTCGCGAGTCGCTCGACGACCTTCAGGTCAAGCTAAACAAGGTATTTGCCTTGCGCGTGACCACGGCCATCCATGCGATGACCACCGAAACCTGGATGGAAGGATGGAAGGAGAGCTTTCTGCCATTCGCCACCGAGGTATTCTATGTCAAGCCGCCGTGGCGCAATGAACCGGCGGAGCGCGCCGGGCTAGTGGACCTGGTGATCGAACCAGGGATGGCCTTTGGCACTGGACAGCACGCGACCACCCAGCTTTGCTTGGAGCAGATCGGGGCTGATTATTTGGAATTTGGCAAAGCTCTTGGCGTGCCGCGCCGGTCGGTCCTAGACGTCGGCACCGGCACCGGGATCTTGTTAATCGGGGCTAAAAAACTCGGCTACGGCACGTGCCTGGGGACCGATATCGAGGACGACGCCATCTTGGCGGCCGAAGAAAACGGCAGGCTCAACGGGGTCACAGTACCGTTTAAAAAGGGCAGCCTGCCACAGGACGGTTCCACGTATGATCTAGTCCTCGCCAATATACTCGCGGTGGTGCTCATCAGGATTATGGACGACTTAGCGGCGGCTACCAACCAAGGTGGGCGTTTGATTTTAAGCGGACTATTGACGGATGAAGCCCCTGAAGTGATTGCCCGGGGGGTGCAGTCCGGATTGAAATTCGTCAGACAAGGATCCCAGTTGGACTGGGGCTGCGTGGTCATGGAAAAGGTCTGAAGCTCTCCTCTACAGGTACGACCGAAAACTACGGAGCAACAAATGCAGCATCGATTTCGCTTTATCGGCGAGTGGCAAGGCGATGGGCGCTGGACCCTGTCGGGCGATGAAGCGCTCCACCTCAGTAAGATTCTACGCCTGCCACTTGATACCGCCGTGGAGGTCACCGATGGCCAGGGCCGTTGGGCACATGGCGTCATCGCTGCAATTTCCAACAGAGATGTCACCGTCCTTAGCGTAGAGCCTCATTTAGAGCCACTGCCGCAGCTACTTCTGGAATTCGCCATCGGCGCTCTAAAGCCTGGCGCTGTCGACGACATCCTCCCGGCCTTGACCGAGCTAGGCATAGACCGGGTGCACGTGTTTCATCAGCAAGATAGCGCGAAGTCAAGATTGCAGCCCAAAGTGATTGAGCGCTGGCAACGGATCCTCGTACAGTCCTCAAAGCAGTGTAAACGGGCCTGGTTACCACAGGTCGCCCAGTATGACTCAGTCGCTCATCTCACCATGCAACTGGCCGCACCTAGCGAGCCGGCCACAACCCAAAAAATTCTGCTACGAGGCTTGCCCGGGGACCCAGGCCTACCACGACTGCTCACAGCAAAAACCGGGCGGGTGGTCGTCGTGGCTGGGGGCGAGAAGGGACTAGCCAGTGCCGAGGAGCAAGCTCTACTCGATTCTGGGTACCAGCCGGCCAGTCTCGGCCCATTTGTCCTCCGAGCCGTCACTGCCGCCGTCGCTGCTGCGGCAACGATGTCGTTACATAGGGTAGACCTGTGCTAGTATGGGCGTGAAGTTTACAGATTCTCCGGAGCGGTTGATCATGGCCAAGCTTGGACGGCGCAGAGGCTTTGTCTCGTGGTTCGTAGAGCCCTACAAACAGGTGCGCCTCGGACTGGTCTTCCTCTTAGTCAACTTTCTATTCTCCTTCCTCATCGTCGGCGTCTTTGGCTACTATGTCTGGGAGATGTACCAAGCGGTCGCAAGCTACTTCCAGCTGAGCACGGGTGAGAGCGCGGTGGCGATGGAAAAGTTCACCATACCGCTGGCCATCGGCGGAACACTGATCATCTTTTTTATTTTAAGCACGATATTAGTTTCGGTTAAATTCACTCACGAAATTTATGGTCCCCTGGTGTCGATCAACCGCTACCTAGACGACATGCTGGCTGGACTTAAACCTACCCCAATAAAGCTGCGCGACTCCGACCAGCTCCAAGACCTCGCCAACAAGCTCAATAGCTTGGCTGAGCGAGTCCAAGGTAGCCAAAGAGCCGGAACGATGATTGCCATTTACCGCTACTTGGATGAATTGAAAGAAGGTAAAAAGCCCCCGCCGTTGAAACTGCGGGATGCTGATCAACTAACCGATTTGGCCACAAAACTAAATGACCTAGCGGTAAAGTTGCCCTAGACCACGTCATCCGTCTGGACCCAAAAATCTACCCGGCGCCCCCAGCGGGGGCTAAGCGCGCACTTTTATTGCACGTCCCATCCCTGGGAAAATCCAAAGTATTTCAGACTACTATCGATATATCAGGCACATAGCTTAAGTCTGCCGGCGACCATGCCGATAAGACCCCGTAGACGGCTGCGGCAGTAGCATCCGCGTCTTTAGTGGGGTGTATACCTTGTTTAGGGCTTCGACCTATATTTTCCCTTTGCTACTCTTGCCCATGCTGCCATCATGCTCAGCCGGTAAACTGGTACCCTTTGTTGCGACACCGAATCCAGGGCTCAATCTTGAACAGTCCGAGACATTCAAGCAGACGTTGTCACTAGACGCCAATGACTCAGTGATTAGCCTTGGCAGACTAGGGCTTAACCGCATCATTGCCTCCACCAAACTCGGGAATGCTTTTGATATTGCAGTCGATACGAATACCATCACAAAATTGCCGCCCCTCATTCAAAACGCCGACAAAACTAACGTGGTTTTAACCTCATCGGACAAATATGTTTGGCAGTTTATGCCGGCAGAAGCCAAAATTGGCCGCAATATTAGCGGAGCCAATGGCGGCCAACTAAGCGTTAGTTATGTAACCATTGGCGACTTAGATGCCAAGGCCGCAGAACTCACCGCCATAGCTGCAACGGAAGATCATCTTTACCTAACATCTTCGACTCACCTTTTTGTATTTACATGGGAGTCCGGTGGAATAGCGAGAAAGCGAATTGAATTAGGCTCCAATGCTCTAAAAACTGGCGAAACCGCTACCGGAGCAGGGACCTTAAACTCAGCATCACCGGACCAGGAATTCTGGCTAGCGACTACCAATCGCCTGCTTATATTCAAAGATGGCATTTGGAAATCCCAGCCATTCAATACCAAAGCAGAATCCGGACAGCTCCAATTTGTGTCATTCTATTTCGATACGAATTCAAAATACACTCCATCCATGCCAATGATCGCATTATTTTCTCCAAACACTATCGCGTCGCTAAGCGCCACGGCAGCCCCTGCTTCGGCAAAACTGACAGCGCCCAATGATGATCCATGATCAAAAACAATAAAATATTTAGATATCTATTTTTTTGATGATATTCACAGCAACTTGTCATTGTGCCTACACCAAGGTTAAGCCGCCGCTGCCCAATTCTACTTCTAATCTAGGAGAATTTTAGGCAACATGCGCGGCAGCTGTTCACCAAATCTTGCATGCAGTGGCTTTAACCATAGCCTGTCCAGGCTTACAGGCGAAGGCTCTGGCAAAATCGGGTAAATTAACCACCACGCCGTTGATGCGATACCGACCTGGTGAATGCGGATTAGTCAGTGCGTTCACCCGTAGATTTTCTGGCCTATTATTTTC
>Ga0315287_10008391_pt1 | contig 10429 bp, 11 predicted proteins | sample YL17G11_0_MG_FD_205037 | JGI IMG/M metagenome (GOLD analysis project Ga0315287, IMG submission 205037) | Sediment microbial communities from Yellowstone Lake, YNP, Wyoming, USA - YL17G11_0 | ecosystem: Environmental > Aquatic > Freshwater > Lake > Sediment | place: USA: Wyoming | collected...
GCCTTCGATTATTTCGCGTACCCCGCTTGTCCCGGTTTTGTCCCTGTCGCGCGCCTCCGCGCTACGCCGTTCGGACAGGCGTACCGTCGGGACGGAGCCCGATTGGATCAGATCCGCCAGGATCGACCCTGGTCCCACGGAAGGCAACTGGTCAACGTCGCCGACCAGAATGACGGCGGCGTTGTCGGGCACGGCCTGGAGGAGCGAGTACGCCAGCGGCAGATCCATCATGCTGACTTCATCCGCGAGTACGAGATCACACTCCAGCGGATTGTCGGCGTTGCGTTTGAAGACGTAGTTCGCGGGATCGTACTCCAGCAGCCGATGGATGGTCTTCGCCTCACAGCCGGTCGCCTCGGTCATCCGCTTCGCTGCCCGTCCTGTCGGGGCGCACAGGACGCAGCGGAGCCGTTTGGCGGTGAATATCTTGAGGATGCTGTTGACGATGGTCGTTTTGCCGACGCCGGGCCCGCTCGTGCTCGTTGCGGTGAGCTCTTGTCCACTCCGAGGCGACCCGCCAATTCGTCGGCCGCCCGCGAGTAAGACCAAGACCAGCAGAAAGGCCAATGCGGCGTGAGCAGACGTGACGGACGCCCCGATATCAATTCACACAGGAATTGACACTACGCCTTGATTTCCCTTGTGGGTCGTCCATAATGCCGCTCCAGCATGAAGCTTGCGAGAACCACCATAGGCTGGCCAGCGACCGAGCGTCGCGCCCAGGGGACCGTCATGTCAGCAGATGCCGAGACGATCGTTCGCCGGCGCTTCGACGTGCGTGGCCAAGTGCAAGGCGTCGGCTTCCGGCCCTTCGTGTATCGTCTGGCCAGCGCCTGCTGCCTGGGCGGCTTTGTCGCCAACAACGGCCACGGTGCGGTGATCGAGATCGAGGGCCCGGCGGCGGTCGTCGGCCGTTTCGAGGGGGGTTTGCGCCGCGGGCTGCCCCCGCTGGCTCGCATCACCGAGCTGCTATGTTATGACCAGGCGCCGCGCGGCGAGCGGCGTTTTCAGATCTCCGGCTCGCGGGACGATTCTGTACGATCTCCCGAAGTCACGCCCGATGCCGCAGTGTGTCGAGATTGTCTCCGCGAGCTGTTTGACCCGAGCAACCGTCGCTACCGCTATCCGTTCATCACCTGCACCAACTGCGGTCCGCGCTATTCGCTGATCTGTGGCGTCCCGTACGATCGTCCGACGACGACCATGGCGGACTTCCAGATGTGCCCATCGTGCCAGGCCGAATACGGGGAGCCCCAGGATCGCCGTTTCCATGCGCAACCGATCGCGTGTGCGGAGTGCGGACCCGAAGTTCGGCTGGACCCGCCGGATATCGCCGCTCCCGGTGAGAACGCGATTCGCCGGGCCGCCGAACTGCTGCGCGCCGGGAAGATCGTCGCGGTCAAGGGAATCGGCGGCTACCATCTGGCCTGCCGGGCCGATCGCGAGGACGCGGTGCGCCGTCTGCGCGAGCGCAAGCTCCGCAACGGCAAGCCGCTGGCACTGATGGTCCCCGACCTCGCGAGCGCCCAGCGCCTTTGTCACCTCTGCGATAGCGACCTCGCCGCACTGGGCTCACCCGCAGCGCCGATCGTGCTCGCTCCGCGGCGCGCGGGGCACGGCCTGGCGGCGTCCGTGGCCCCCGGCTGCCGGGACTTCGGCGTGATGCTCGCGTACACGCCATTGCATCACCTATTGTTCGCTGAGGGATTGGGACCGCTCGTCATGACCTCGGCCAATCTGGCGGGGGACCCGTTGACGTACCAGGACGACGTGGCGCTCACCTCGCTGAACGAGGTCGCCGACGCGTTTCTCCTGCACAATCGCCGCATCTTTCGCCCTATCGACGATTCCGTCGTCTTCACTTTCCGCGGCGACACGGTGCCGCTCCGCCGGGCTCGCGGCTACGCCCCCCAGCCGCTCCGGTTCGGGGGGCCGCTGCGCGCCGCATTGCCGGACACAATTCCACCCATCCTTGCGCTCGGCGGCGAACTCAAGTCCACCGTGTGCCTCTACGCGCACGGCGAGGCCATCCTCAGCGAACATCTCGGCGAGCTCACACACCCAGCCGCGTACCGACATTTTGTCGAGGCGACAACACGGCTGTGCGATCTCTTCGCGTTCGAGCCGCGGCTCGTCGCCCACGATCTGCATCCGCGGTACCTGTCCACCGAATACGCCCGGCGTCTGAACCTGCCGACCGTCGCCGTCCAGCACCATCACGCTCATGTCGCCAGTGTGATGGCCGAGTGGAACGAGACCGGCCCCTTGATCGGGGTGGCCTGCGACGGCGTGGGGTACGGCACCGACGGGGCCGCATGGGGCGGCGAGATCCTCTGTGCCCAACTCGGCCGCTGCGAACGTCTCGGCCATATCGAGTACTTCCCGCTCGTGGGCGGCGATCAAGCGGCCCTCGAGACCTGGCGGCCGGCCGCCGCTTTGCTGCGAGCCGCGTTCGGCGATCGCTGGCGGGAGATGTTCCTGGAATTGGTACGTAACGGCGCCCGCGAGCCCTTGCCGAGTGTGAGCGGCGCGCCTCTCGCGCCTTGGCCGCAGGCTCTGGAGGTCTTCGAGCGTCAGTCGGCCGCACGCTTGAATGCTCCTCTGACATCCAGTCTTGGACGCGTCTTCGATGCGGTCAGTTTCCTGCTGGGGCTGTGCAAGTACAACCGGCATGACGCAGAGGCGGCACTCTCTCTTGAAAGCGCCGCAGATGAGATCGCTCCTGCTCCATTCGGATACGAATTGCGCAGCGAGAGCCAGCGACTGGTGCTGTCTGTCACGCCGCTGATCCGTGAGCTGATTGCGGAACGGCGCGCCGGCACGTCGGTCGGACGCCTCGCGGCCCGCTTCCATGAGACTGTGGCACACATGCTCGCAGACGCCGCCGCAATGGCTTGCGAGCAGCGCAGCGTCTCCACCGTCGCGCTTTCGGGCGGCTGTTTCGCCAATCGCCGGCTGCTGACGCGACTGGTCGAGTTGCTTGAGAAGCGCCGCTTGCGCGTTCTGTATCATCGCGTGGTGCCATGCGGCGACAACGGGTTGGGATTGGGGCAGGCACTGGTGGCTGCGGCTCACGCGGTCGAGCCGGCGCCTTTGGACGCGAAGGAGGCGCGCGCATGTGCTTAGCCGTCCCTGGCAGGATCGTGGCCGCCGCGGCTGACGAGGCCACCGTGGACATGCAGGGCAATCGGCTGCGCGTCAGCACGTTGCTTACGCCTGAAGCGCGGATCGGCGACTGGGTCTTGGTGCACGCGGGCTTTGCGATCAGTACCTTGAGCGAGCAGGACGCGCTGGAAACATGGGAGTATCTGCGTGAGATTTCCGCCCTGGAGCCGGCCGAGAATCGCGGCGAACCGGACGAGGCACCGCTGAGGCAGAGGGAATCGTGAGCCCCGGCATCGACACGTTGCGCAGCGATTTGCGCCGACTCTGCGAGCGCGTCGGGCGGCGCGTGCAGATCATGGAGGTCTGCGGGACGCACACGGTATCGATCTTCCGCAACGGCTTGCGGGCCTTGCTGCCGGCCAATTTGCGGCTGATCAGCGGGCCCGGCTGCCCGGTCTGCGTGACGGCGCAGCGGCACATCGACGCCGCCCTCACGATCGCGGCGCGGCCGGAGGTGGTGCTGGCGACCTACGGCGACATGCTGCGGGTGCCCGGGCGACTGGGCAGTCTGGAAGGGCTCAAGGCAAGAGGGGCATGCGTAGAGGTGATCCAATCGGCGCGAACCGCCGTCCAGCTCGCGCGCAACTTCCCGTCGCGAAAGGTAGTGTTCTTCGCGGTGGGGTTCGAGACCACGGCGCCAGCGACCGCCGCCGCCGTGCTGGAAGCCGCTCGCGACAATCTCGCAAACTTCACGGTCCTGCCCTGTCACAAGCGGGTCGTGCCGGCGATGGAGATGCTGTTGGAAGCCGGCGACGTGTTGCTTGACGGCTTCCTCTGCCCCGGGCATGTCAGCGTGATTACCGGGGCACAGGTCTACCGCCCGCTCGTGGAACGATTCGGAAAGGGCTGCGTCGTGGCCGGATTCGAGCCGGCTCAGATTCTCCTTGGGCTCGTGCGGTTGCTGCATCAGATCGAAGCGCGGCAGCCCGCCTTGGAGAACGTCTACGCCGCCGCCGTTCGCGATGCGGGCAACCCGGTGGCGCAGGAGTTGCTCCAGCGGGTCTTCGTGATCCGCGCGGCGACGTGGCGCGCGCTCGGCGAGATTCCCGCCAGCGGCCTGGAACTGGCTCCCGCATTCGAGAGATTCGACGCCTTGCGGCGCTTCGACTCGACGCTCGGACCTGACGAGGACGACCCGGCCTGCCGCTGCGGCGACGTGATCCGCGGACTTGTGCAGCCCGACGAATGTGCCCTGTTCGCTCACCGGTGCACGCCGAGTGCGCCGGTGGGACCCTGCATGGTCAGCAGCGAGGGCACGTGTGCGGCGTGGTACAAGTACCAACGTACGGCCCGTTCCCCGCTGGGGGTGTGACCCCGCGGGCCCTGGCGACGGCTACGGGAGAAAGGCGATGGCCCTGCTCGAGCCGACATCCGGTGAGCACATCCGGCTTGCGCATGGTGGAGGCGGCGAGCTGATGACGCGGCTGATTCGCGAGCATCTGTTGCCGCCGCTGCACAACCCCTCGCTGGCCGCCCTGACAGACGGCGCCGTGTTGTCGTGGAGATCCTCCACGCTCGTCTTTACGACCGACTCCTACGTGGTCTCGCCGCTCGAATTTCCGGGAGGTGACATCGGGCGGCTCGCGGTCGCCGGCACCGTCAACGACCTGGCTGTGATGGGAGCGGAGCCGGTTGCGCTCAGCCTCGGCTTGATTCTCGAAGAGGGTCTGCCGCTGGAGGTGCTCGACCGCATCGTGCGCAGCCTCGCCGACACGGCGCGTGAGGCTGGCGTTTCGGTCGTCACCGGCGACACCAAGGTCATCGAGCGGCGTTCGGCGCTGGCCTTGGTGTCGCGACCGGAGCACGCCACGGGTCCCGTCGCCGACGGCTTGTTCATCAACACGGCCGGCGTCGGCACCCTGCGGCCCGGCACGCAACTGGACGCGCGGCGGGTCCAACCCGGCGACGTACTGCTGATCAACGGCACGCTGGCGGACCACGGCCTGACCATTATGGCCCAGCGCCACGGCCTTGGCTTCGAGACCGACCTGCGTTCCGACGCCGCTCCGCTGAACCACCTGCTGGCCGATATCTTCGAGACCGGCGCGGATATCAAGTTCCTGCGCGACGCCACACGCGGCGGACTCGCCGGTGTGCTCGCGGATCTGAGCGAGACCGCCGGCGTCAGCCTTCGAATCGACGAACGCCGCATCCCGGTCACAGCCACCGCCCGACACGCCGCCGAGATGCTCGGGCTCGACGTCCTGACCGTGGCGAACGAAGGGAAGGTCGTGATCGTGCTCGCGGAGCGCGAAGCGGACACGGTGACCCAGGCGCTGCGCCGGCACCCGCTGGGGCGACACGCTGCCATCATCGGCCGCGTCACTCCGGACCAGCCGCCGTTGGTCGAGTTGGATACGCGTGCGGGGGGCCGGCGGTTGGTGCAGCGGCCGTACGGCGAGGATTTGCCTCGGATTTGCTGAGTCGCGGACAACGGGAGACGGTGGGCGTGCATGAATACTCGATCGTTCAGGAGTTGCTGAGCGTGGCGGCCGTCGAAGCCCGGCGGGCCGGCGCGGTCCGCGTGACCGGCTTGCACTGTCGCATCGGTGCGCTCCGGCAGCTCGACCATCGCCTGCTGCTCGAAGCGTTCGAGCTGCTCCGGTCCGAGACGGTGTGTGCCGAAGCGGAGCTGCGGATCGAGACGACGTTCGTGACAGCTTGTTGCGGGCGTTGCCAACACGAGTATGCCGTGCACGATTGGAACTGGGACTGCCCTCGCTGCGGCGGATCTGGCCATCCGCTCGGCGGAGGCGACGAGCTCGATCTTATCTCTCTCGAAGCGGAGATCGCTGCATGAACATCCCGGTCGTCGAGAAAATTCTCCGGAAGAATGAGCAGGCGGCGCGGCAGAACCGGGCCTGCTTCGATAGTCACGGCCTGACCTGCGTGAACATCCTCGGCGGGGCGGGATGTGGCAAGACGAGCCTGCTCGAAGCCGTACTGCCCAGCTTGCGCGATGCCCTGCGCATCGGGGTGCTGGAAGGCGACCTCGCGACCACGCGCGATGCTGAGCGTATCGCTGCCCTGCAAATCCCCGTCGTGCAGATCCTGACGGGCGGCGGCTGCCACCTGACCGCGACGCTGGTGGACGCGGGCTTGCAGCACTTGGACCTCGCCGCGCTGGACCTGTTGGTCATCGAGAACGTCGGCAATCCCATTTGCCCCGCCAACTTCGACCTTGGCGAGCACCTGCGACTCGCAGTCCTGAGCGTGACCGAAGGGCACGACAAGCCCGCCAAGTATCCGCTCCTGTTTAAGGACACCAGCCTCGTCGTGCTCACGAAATGCGACCTGTTGCCTCACACCGATTTCGACGTCCGAGCGGCGGAAGGCGATCTGCGCCGACTCCGTCCGGAACTGGAGATCCTGTCCACGTCCGCCCGCACGGGCTCGGGCATCGACGCGCTCGCGGCATGGCTACGAGCGCACATCCGCCGCTCAGCGTAGCGTCGGCGGGAAGCACATCACGGGGCGGGCCGCGCCGTCTTCTGCTCGAGAATCCAGCTTACGGCCTCCCGCAACGTTGCGGCGTCCAAGGGCTTCTCCAGGAACAGGTCGGCCGACATCGCATCGGGGCACATTTCCCGCCCGTATTCCATGCCGATCGACTGCTCAATCGAGGATACCGAGGATGAGCGGAACGCTTTCCAAGTGGTGGTCCCGCCGCATCTCACAGGCAACTTGCAGTCCCTCCGAGGGGTATGTGAGCATGATGTCGAGTAGAACCAGGTCAGGTAGCTCTCGCCGAATCGCCTCCAGCCCGGCTTGGCCGGTCTGGTAACAGGCGACCTTGTGACCAAGTGGTTCGAGGATCATCTGGACCGCCAGATGAACGTCCGGGTCGTCGTCGAGGAGCAGGATCCGGGCCGGCTTCTGGGCGTTCATACAACCCCATCTTTGGGCGATTCCTACCCACCCGCCGCCAACTGCACAAGCGCCCCTTGCAGGCGACGGCTGAGCGTTCCTGCCAGCTCTTTCAGCAAGTGATACCCCAGCGTGTGGTCGTGCTCGCACAGGTTGCGAATCCCGGCCGCGTCAATCCGCACGGCGCGACCCGCCTCGCGCGGGACGGCGGTCGCCGTACAGCGATAGGGCTCGACCAGCGAGGACCATCCGATCAAGTCCCCCGCCACGACCGTGTCCACGACGCGACCCTCGTCCACGTGACGCTGGTACACGATGTCGACTTGGCCCTCACGGAGGATGTATAGGGCCCGCGCCGGGTCATCTTCCTTGAACAGCGGCTGCCCCGCCGGGAACGCGCGCTCCTCCGTGATCGCCGCAACCGCTTTGAGACTCTCGGCGCTGACGCCGGCGAAATACGGAAATGAGCGTAGGACCTCGATCGAGACCATGGTCGTTACCTCCACTCGATTAGCAGTGATTGCACCGCCTCGGCGGCACGCGGGATGCTGGCGGCCACTGCCGGCGTGCACTTTTCGCAAAACGTATCTACGTCGGCGGCTTCGATCGCAACGATGCGGATGCTGCTCGCCGTCGGTACTGCGGCGCCGGCTTGTCGCCCAAATTCCAGGGCGGTCCACAGGTCCACGTCATGCGCGGAATCGCCATGCCGTGTCGGCGGCGCGTTTGCCGACAATATACTTACGGTGCCCGCTGGAGCACCACTGCGCTGTGCGTCAATGATGATGGCGCGGTCGTAGCCCACCAGCCGCTCCATCAAGCGCAAGCCACCCCAGTAGTCCTCGGCGAGCTCCAGGCCCGGCCAGCCGTCCAGCGCTGACCTCAGTCGATCGACGACGCGCAGTCCGACACTGTCGTCGGTCAGCAGAGGATTTCCCAGGCCGAGCACGAGTGTTCGCAGGGTTCGCTCGGAAGCGGGATCCGCTACGGACCGGGTCGGGCAGGTCGGGATTCTCGCTGTCGTCGACATAAACCTCCCAGTGCTTCCGCTAACGAGCGTGCCCACCGTCGCGGCTGATCGTCTGGAGCACCCGTCCGTCGGGGGCCCGCAAGACGACCGTGAGCGGCATTTGGCCGGGCAGGTAGTGCGTCGCGCAACCAAAGCACGGGTCGTAGGCCCGGAATGCCATCTCGATCTTGTTCAGCAGACCTTCGGTGACCGTCGTGCCCTTGCGGATGAGCGACCGGGCCGCCTGCTTGATGGACAGATTGATCGGGGCGTAGTTGTTCGTTGTGCCCACAATCAGATTCACGCGGGTGAGGACGCCGCGCTCGTCGGTCCAGTAGTGATGCGTCAAGGTGCCGCGCGGGGCTTCGACGCAGCCGACGCCTTCGTCGGGCGTCGCCGTCGGCAGCACCCGGTACTCCTTGCCCGTGATTTCTGGGTCCGTTGCCAACTCAACCCAGCGTTCCGTGGCGTACAGCAGCTCGATCAGCCGCGCCCAGTGGGTCGCCAACGTATGGTGGACCGGTTTGCCGCCGAGAGTCTCGTACATGCGCTCGTATTCCTTTTGTGCCAGCGGCGTGGCCATGCCGTCGGCGGCGTTCAGTCGGGAGAGCGGAGTAGCCTTGTAGAGGCCGGAGTCCTCGCCGTCGACAAAGCCTTTCCAGCCAACCTTCTTGAGGAACGGGAACTTCAGGTACGTCCACGGCTCGACATGTTCCGCAATGTAGTCGCGATAATCCTTGGCGCGGTACTTCGCGTGCTCGCGTCCGTCCGGGCCGACGACGCGAATCAGGCCGTCGTAGAAGTTCACGCGGTTGTTGGCGTCCACTGTGCCCATGTTGTAGGTGCGTTGCGTGTAGGCCTCGCTCGTGATGAGCTGCACGTACTCGCGATTGCCCAGCACAATCTGATTGAAGAGCTGAAGCGAGAACTTGGCGAACTCGATCGCGTCGCGACCGAGGCTCTCGATCTCTTTGCGCTGTTCCTCGGTAATGCCGCGGCTGACACCGCCGGGCAAGCCCCAGTTCGGATGCACCTTCCGGCCGCCGATCATCTCGATCAGATTATGTCCGTCGCGGCGCATCTTGAGGACTCTGCCGGCGATCTCCATCCCGACCTTCTGGATGACGCCGAGGATGTTGCGCTGCTCCGGGGGCGCATCCGGGCCCATTATGAAGTCCGGACCGCCCAGCGCGTAGAAATGGGTCGTGTGGTCGGTCGCATAGAAGATGCAATAGAACATCTCACGCAGCTTCTTCGCCGTCGGCGGTGGGTCAACATGAAAGAGCGCGTCCAGGGCTTTGGTCCCCGCAATGTGGTGCGCTTCCGGGCAGACGCCGCAGATCCGCGACGTCAGATTCGGCATGTCCTCGGCCAGCCGGCCGACACAGAAACGCTCGAAGCCGCGCAACTCGGGAATCTGAAGGTACGTCTCGGCCACGTCGCCCTTTGGCGTCAGGAAGATGTCGATCTTGCCGTGACCCTCGAGCCGCGTGATCGGGTCGATGCTGATGCGCTGCGTTGTCATCGGCGAATGCTCCACCTATACCTGCGCGACGGCCTTGGGCCGCGGCAGTTCATGTCGTTCGGCGTCCGGCACCAGTGCCGCCCGCCTCAGAAGGCTGTTGGCCAGGCTGAACCGATAGAACGTGCCCACGGGATCGGGGAGGCCCTCGTGAATAATCCGATCAATCTCGTCCGGATCCTGCGCGTCGATCACCGAGGCCAAGGCCGTCATCAGTCGCGCGCCGAAGTCTTCCACACCGGCATTTGGGCCGTAGCAGCCGATGCAAGGCGAGTTCACTTGGGGGCACCGCGCGCCGCAGCCAGCCCGTGTGGCCAGCCCGCAGCAGAGCAGCCCTTGTTCCAGCAGGCACGTGTCCGCATCCGGAATGACTTGCCACGTCCGCTTGAACGCCTTGATCTTTTTCTCGTTGCGCGTGCGCGGGCATTCGTCGCAGCACGTCGTCGTCGCTCCGATCACGGATCCGGCCGCCGGTAATTTGCCCTCCAGAATCGCCACGACTGCGTCCCAGATTCGCGGCGCCTCCGGCGGGCAGCCCGGCAGGGAGTAGTCAACCGCCACGGTCTGTCCGAGCGTCCGCACCGTGTCGTAGAAAACGGGCAGCGACAGATGGTGCCCGTTGGACTGCGTCTCGGGCAACGGAATTACGCGCCCGGGGTTATCCGTCGAGGCGCTTTCGCAGTAGACCGTCTCGAAAATCTCCTGCCGGTTGGTCAGGTTCGCCAGGCCCGGGATGCAGCCTTCGGTGGCACACGAGCCGAAGGCCACCAGAACCTTGGACTTCCGCCGCAGCAGCTTCGCCATGTACTCCTGTTCGCTGGTGCGGACGCTGCCGTTGAACAGGCAGACATCAACGTACTGGTCGG
>Ga0315287_10008392_pt1 | contig 10428 bp, 7 predicted proteins | sample YL17G11_0_MG_FD_205037 | JGI IMG/M metagenome (GOLD analysis project Ga0315287, IMG submission 205037) | Sediment microbial communities from Yellowstone Lake, YNP, Wyoming, USA - YL17G11_0 | ecosystem: Environmental > Aquatic > Freshwater > Lake > Sediment | place: USA: Wyoming | collected...
CCGTCGTTTCAGCGCGCGCCCTCCATCGTTCGCCCTTGCACGCCGCCTGCTCTTCCTCTTACCTTTTTCTGCTTGCTCCCGGCCCGCCGCGTGGAGAGACGCGCGCCCATTGATGCGCGGCTTCAATGTGGGAACGCGATGGCGAGTTTCCACCCCTCTCAGGGGCACCAAAAAGGGGAGAGCAGCTCGACCGAAAACAACCGAAAACAACCGAAAACAACCGAAAAAGAAAAAAACCAGAAGGGAAAAAGTGGCCACGCAAAAGGTTCACGTACAAAAAAGTTCACTACTATTTCTTCTTGATCAGCTTCTTGACCCTGCCTGCCCCGCTCTTGGGTACGAACTTGCCGGACGGCGAGGAGACCGGCCGCGTCCGCGGCGGCAGCAGGGGTCGAGAGGGACCGAGCGACTGCTGCTGCTGCTGCTGCTTCTGCTTCTGCTTCTGCTGCTGCTGCTGCGTCGCCTGGAACCGTTTCACCTGCACGTTCGCCTCAGTGATGAGCGCGCCGACGCTGGCGTGCAAGGGCGGCGGCGGTCTCCGCTGGCTGTGGCCGTTCTGCTGCTGCGGCGGAGACGGCCCCGCCGTCGCCGCCGGCGACGCCGCGGCCGAGCCCGGAAGCGACGGCGGCGGCGGCGGCCCCGCGACTGCCGCCCCGCCCGCGCCGCCGCCGCCGCCGCCGCCAGAGAGGGCATGCTCTCCCGTGCCGAACGCGCCCGACGGGTCCGACTCGGCGTGCGCCAGCGCCACGCGGACCGCGCGCGCGGTCTCCTGCGCGAGCCTGAGCTTGCGGTCGGCGGCGGCGACGGCCTGCGCCGGCGCGGCTGGGGCGGCGGCGGCGGCGGCGCTGCCGCCGCCGCCGCCGCACCGTCCCCCCCTCGCGGAGGACGAGGCGAGGGCCGCAGCCCTGCCCGCCGCCTCCACCTCCGCCACCGAGGGCCTGGCCCGCGCGATGGGGCCCTCGACCCTGTCTCTGACGAGCCTCGACGCGTCCCTCATCACGCGCCGCGCGGCCTCGACCGCGAGCCCGGCGGCCGCGGCCCGGGACTCTGCCGCCGCGGCGCGGGAGTCGAGGGCCTCAACGAGCTTGGAGGCGGCGCCCGTGAGCTCCTCCCGGGTTGTCAGGGGCCGCGCACAAGGTGCGGGCGAGAGCAGCTCCGAATCGGCGAGGCGCGGAGGCAAAGAGTAGAGGTTTCCGCCGTGGTCCAGGGAGAGGGAGAGGGAGGCTCCGCCGCCGTCGGCAGCGGCGACGAGGACGACCGCCGCCGTTGCGAGCGCCCCTTCTTCGCCTCCGTTCGCTAGGAACCCCAGCAGCTTCTCCATCGGCTCGAGCGTATCGCGCATGTCGCCGTTGACCTCGAGGGACTCGCGGAGATCCTTCAGCGTGAAGGCGGCCTGCCAGCCGCGCGAGAGGTCCGACGAGAGGAGGAGGAGGTTCCTTTTTTTTTTTGGTTTCGAGGGAGCAAAGGTTGGCACACTTTCCTTTCGAACCCGCCCCCTCTCTCCTAACGCTTAAACAAGAAAAACCCTCAGAGTGACGATAACGTACAGCTTGTACCCGTGCCCGCTCGTCGATGGGCGGCCCCTGAGCAGGCAGCGGAGGAACGAGTTTTCCGGCGGAGGGGAGGAGGAAGAGGAGCGGCGTCGTTTCGGGCGAGTCGTCCCTCCTCCGATGCCTGCTGCTGCATTATAATCTTCGCCGCCGTTTTCTAGTTTCACGGCGCTCGGGTTCCCGCCGTGCTCGCGCTGCATGGCTCCGGCGGGTAGCGGTATGAGCCTGGTGACGGAGAAGGGAGTGGAAAGGAGGGCCTCAGCGGCCGCGCTGCTCGAGGGGAGCATCATGGTCTCTCTCGAAATCTCTCGGCCGAAGTCGCAAGAGAAGTCAAAGCGCTCGTTGTTTATTTTTTCGACCGAGCGTCTCTCGCTCTGGCATTTCCGACAACGTGGCGTGCGGCCTTCCGGGAGGCTCTCCCTCTCTCGCTCTCTTCGCGCTCTCTAGTTTCGCCTTCCTCTCTCGTGGCATTGCTTCCTTCGTGCCTGCGTGCTCGACCAGGCGCGCGCATGCCAGCGACGCTCGCCAAGCTTGCCCTCGACAAAACCGCCGCGAGCATTGGCCGCTTTCACTCCCTCATCGGCCTCCCAGAAGAGCTCGCGCTCGCGCTCTTCGAGCTCGTCTTGGCCAAGGGGAAGCTCACGGAGCGGTCTCTAAAGCTCTTTCTTGACCTCGTCGAGGACGGAAGGGCCAGGGAAATCGCCAAGCAGCGGGAGCAGGAGGGCGACGGCGGCGATCTGTTCGCAACGGCCAGCTTCGACGACGACGACGACCTCGACGCCGCCGACAAGAGCGGCGCCGCACTCTACTCCAGCCTCGGCCGCCGCATAGCCTCGCTGCGACTGCAGCTCCCCCCGCCCGTAGTGCCCACGGGCACGGGAAGGTGGCTCGGGGACCTTCCTCCTCCCTGGAGGTGATTCGATTGAAAAAAATGAGCGCCTCTTCCTCTTGGCGGCCGAGGCCGCCGCGGCCGACGGGCGGGGGAGGGGCGAGGCAGCGGGGCGGCGGCGCGGCGGTGGCGCGCGCGCCGGGCCCCGCTCAGGCGCCCCCTCCGCCCCCACCTCCCCCGCGGCCTGCTCCCATGCCTCCGATCTTTTCCCGAGCGAGGGCGGCGCGGCCCTGGCCCACAGAAGCAGCGGCGGCGGTGCCGGCGCAGCCGAGCTCCTCCGCGGCGGCCCTCTTTGACGACGCCGTCGCCGCCGCCGAAGAGAGGGCTGCCTCGTGCAAGGGCGCGTCTCCCTCCTCCCCTGCTCCGGGCCCTCGTTCTTCTCCGATGCCGTTCCCGGTATCTTCGTCGTACGGGCACAACAGCAGCAGCGTCGGAGCTCGGAAGGGGTTTTCCTCGCGACCGAGGAAGGCCCCTCGCTCGGCCTCCCCTCCTCGGCCGCCGCCACGGCCTCAGCCGCCGCCGCCGCCGACGAGAACGCTGCCGCCTCCTCCTCCTCCTCCTCCGACGGCGACAACGGCGAGGACAAAGAAGGCCGCGACGAAGCGAATAAGCAAATCGGAAGCGTTGCGTTCGACGACGAGGGAGCCTCTGGATGCTCCCTCCCCATCCTCCCAGCCGCCCTCACCGAAGAAGACAGCGGCAAGGGCCGCTTCCTCTTCCTCGAAGTTCCTGCCGTCGGCCGAGCACGCGGCCGTGCTCTCGTCCGCCGGCGTGCCGCCCGACGAGGCGGCCAAGGTCTCGCTGGCCTGTCGCGGCTTCTCGTCCGTCTCCGCGGCCGAGCTCAGGAGGCGGGTCGACTGGCTCGTGAGGGAGCTCGACCTCGACGGCGGCAAGGCCGGGAGCTCGCAAGGCGGGAGCGGCAAGAGCAGCGGCAGCGGCAGCGGCAGCGGCAGCGGCAGCGGCAGCGGCAGCGGCAGCGGCAGCGGCAGCGGCAGCGGCAGCAGCAACAGCAGCAGCGCCGCCGCCGCCGCCGTCGACGTCGACATCGTCACCGGCGGCAGCAGCGGCAACGCCGAGCAGAACCTGCGCAAGCTGCTGGCCAAGTGGCCGCGCGCGCTCGACTGCGACCCGGCCAGGGCGCTGGCCCCGCGGACCGCCTACTTCCGGTCGCTGGGCCTGCTCCCGGCCGACCTGCGCAGGCTCGCGCTGCGCGCGCCGCAGCTCCTCGGTGGGCTGTCGCTGCGCGGCGTGATCATGCCGCGCGTCGAGGCGCTCCGCAGGGCCGCGGCGCTCGACGGCGCGGGCGTCTCGCGCGTCATCGCGCGCGCGCCCACCGTGCTGCTCGCGGCGCCCTCGGCGGTCGCCGAGCGCGCCAGGCTCGTCTCGGACGGCTGCCAGCTCGACAGGCGTCAGCTCGCGCGCGCCGTCGCGGGGCACCCGGCGCTGCTCGAGTACAGCGTCGACGCGCTGGCGAGCCGCCTCGCCTTCCTGCGCGACGAGGCCGGCCTGCGGCCTCCGGCGCTCGGCGACGTCCTGTCGAGGGCGCCGAGCCTGCTGTCGCTGGACGTGGAGAGGAACCTGAGGCCCAAGTGGAGGTTCCTGGTCGAGACGCAGGCGGCGGCGGCGGCTGCTGCCGCTGCCACTGCTGTTGCTACTGCTGCTGCTGCCGCTGCGGCGGCGGCGGGGGGCGGCGACGGCGGCGGCGCGAGCAGCGAAGGCGTCGCCGTCGGCGGCGCCGCCGCCGCCGACGGCAGCGAGGGGGCGAGGACGCTCCTCGCGCGGTGCCCGGTCTACCTCACCCTCTCCCTGGAGAGGCGGATCCTCCCCCGCGTGGCGTTCCTGGAGGCCGTGCGGGCGCAGAGGGAGGGAGGCGGGAGGGGGAAAAAGGCAAAGAGGGAAAAGGGATCGCTCGCGGCGGGCAAGCAAGAGCGCGCCGCTCCCGCCGCCGCCGCTGCTGCCGCCGCCGCCGCTGCCGCCGCCGCCGCGGGATCGAGGCTGCCCTTGCCCCCGATGGTGGCTGCCCTCGCCTCTTCCGCAGCCGGGATCGAACTTCCCTCGAGGACTTCCGCCGGGGCCGCCGTTCCAGCTTTTTCAAAGGCGAAGAAGAAAGCAGAGCGAGTCGAGAAGAGCGGCGTCGAAGAGAAGAACACCAGACTCAAGGCTTCTTCCTCTTCTTCTTCATCTTCTTCTTCTTCTTCTTCTTCTTCGTCCTCCTCTTCTTCTGGTCTCCCCGTCTCCTACTTGACTTGGTCGGACGCCATGTTCGCAGAGAGAGGAGCGAGGACACCTTTGTCTGACTACGAAGAGTTCAAGGAGAGAGTTGTCGCGGCGCTGGCGGGAGCGGGGGGGGCGAATTCTTCTGCTTCCGCTTCCGTTTCAACTTCTTCGACGACGACAGCGGCGTCGCTCGTTTCTTGAGAGATAAAACAAAAAGAACCCCGCTTTTCGCTTCTACTTTCTTCTGTAAAAACCGAACGAAATCAGACAACTAGACAGAGAGACGGAGAGACACGAGAGGCACGAGAGGTACGAGAGAAGCGTTTTTATAAACGAAGAGTCTGGGAATTTTAACAAGAGCACTGAAACACCACGATGATTTTCTCTTTCTCTCTCTTTCCCTCTCCCTTTCGAGAAAGAAACGAGAGAAAAACGACAAAATCAACGGTAAGACTTCTGGAAGCGCGCGCGGGCACCGGGGCCGCCAAACTTCTTCGGCTCGCAGCGCCTCGGGTCCGCCACCAGCAGCGTCCGGTCGTACGACAGCAGCAGGTCCTTGACCTCCTTCTTCGCGGCCTCGTCGACGTGCTTCTGGAAGAAGGCGACGATGCCCTTGGCCATCGCCTGGCGGATGGCGTACGCCTGCGCGACGTGGCCTCCACCCGACACGCGGACGCGCACGTCGACGAGCCCGAAGCGGGAGGGGCCGAGGAGGAGGAGGGGCTCCATGACCTTGGCGCGGAGGGTGTCGGGCTGGATGAGGTCGATGGGCGAGCCTGTTGGTTTTTTTCGTAGTTTTGAGAGAGAGAGAGAGAGAGAGAGAGAGAGAGAGAGAGAGAGAGGAGGTCGAGGTCGAAGAGGTTGAGCGAAGAGAGCGCAAGAGAAGAGAGCGATCTCGGCGGCTGGCTGCGCGCGCGATTGAATCGATCGAATCGCCCGGCGTTCCTCCCGCGGGGACGCTCCATCGGTTCAGGCGGCTCGCTCAGGGGGTAGATCACGTTGAGCTTGAGGCCGCGAGGGCAAGGGCCAGGGCGCAACAGCCGTCGAGCGAACGGGGCGACAATGCACAAAGGGGGAGAGAGAGGGCGAGGAATTGCTCTCCCTCTGCTCTCTCCTCTCTTCTTGATCGACGCCCGCGAACGCCCGCCGACGCTCTCGACCAGAAGGCAGAATCGGAAGGCCCTCTTGTCTGCACTGACTCTCTCTCTCTTTTCCTCCGATTTGGTTTTCGAAAGAGTAGAGCGCGGCGTCGTTCCTCCGAGCACTGCGCGAGCGACGAACAGGAGATGGCGACGGACGAGAAGAAGCCAAAGGTTCGTCTCTGACTTGATTGGCAGAGTTTTTTTCGTCCTTACCGTTGAGCTTGAGCAGGCCCTTGCCGCGCTTGACGTGGGCGACCGCGACGGCGGTCTTCTTCCTCCCGAAGGTCTGGACGCTCTGTTGATTGATTTTGAGGGTTTGAGCGACGAGAGAGGAGAGAGGAGAGAGAGCGACACAAGGGTGAGAAGGGGACGACGAGAAGAGGGAAGATGATGCGATTGACGGCGGCGGCTGATCGCGAGAGAGAGCGGAAACGCGGCGGCGGCGGCAGAAGCCTTGCCATCGCCGCTCTCGGCGTGCTTCTTCTTCCGGACTTCAGGAGTCTCCACGCGCGGGAGAGTTTGTGGGCTCCTCGCAGAGGGCGACAGAGAGATAGAAATCGAATGATATGCGAAGACTTACGTCGACCATGCTGGGCAAAGGATCGATAAGGGGGGGGGGGGTGCAGGAAGAAGCGGAAAGCAGAAGGCGAAGTGGAGAGTTTGCTTTCTTCATTTCGTTTCTTGAGAGGTGAAACAAAAAGAAAAAAGAAACAAGCAAAATGCGGCGAAGGAAAGCCGCGCCCGAAGAGAAAGCGAGCACCGATGCCCCCTCTCCCAGCACCTCGAGCGGGGGAATCTCCAGCGCTGCGGCGCTCGCGTCAGGGCTCAAATACCTAGTCGGTGAGTCTTTGGAGAGCGTACGAGTGAGAATGTCGAGAATGGTTCTTTCGTTTTGATTGCTTTTTTTTCTTTCAACCTCTTCCTCGGTACTCACGACAAGAAAAAAATCGAAAAACTCCCCCGAAAAACACAGCCTCCCAGGTCGCGACGCGGGCGATCACGTTTGCGCTCAACCTCCTGACGACGAGGCTGCTCTCCGTGGACGCGTACGGGGTAAGAGAGAAGGGATGGAGGAATCGTGGATGATTCTCGTCCCATCATTTCCTTCTTCTTTTGGCTCTCTCTCTCGCGCTCTCTCTTTCTCACCGCACCCTCTCTCTCTCTCTTTCCTTGTCCTCCTCCTCTCTCAACCACCTTTTGTAAAAAGGTCGCCGCCGTCCAGTTCCACCTCATAAACACCACCATCCTCCTCCTGGCCCGCGAAGGGATCCGGCGCGGATGCATCACCGGGCACCAGCTCGGAGAAAAGAAGAAGACAAAGGCGACGGAGGAGAAAGACGGCGACGAAGGGGAACCCGCCGCCTCGGGCGCCCTCCAGCTCGCCGCGACGGCCGCGCTCTCCTTCCCCGCGGGATGCCTCGTCGCGGCCCTGCTCGTCGCGCCCTTTTTCCTCCGTGGGATTCCCGCCAACTCCCCGCACAGGACCGCCGTCCACGTTCAGGTCGCCGCCGCGCTCGTCGAGCTCGCCGCGGAGCCGCTGTACGTCGTCGCCGCGGCCCGGGGCGCGCTCGCGCCGCGCGTGGCGGGCGAGGCCGGCGGGACGCTGGTCCGCGGCGTGCTCTCGCTGGCGCTGCTCCGGTTTTTCTCCGAACAAATCGACCCCGGGGTGGCTCTGTCGCTCGCGCAGCTGGGGTACGCGCTGGCGTGGCTCCTCGCCCACGTTGTGCCCTTCTCTGGGGAGGTGGCCGCCGAGGCGAGGAGGTGGAGAGAAGCGTCGAGAGCGTCGTCGAGGACGTCAAAGCCGGCGACGAGCTCGGAGCAGCGACGCTCCTCTCCCCGGAAGAGAGCGCCCCCTCCCTCTGGCTCCATCTTTCTCGACATGAGGGCCCTCTCGCTCTGCGGCGGGTTCACGCTCCAGGCCGCTGAGAAGCTCGCACTGGCCGAAGGGTCGCGCGCGGTCCTGGCCGTCGCCGCGTCGCCGGCGTCCCAGGGCGAGTTCGGCCTCGCCGCCAACGTCGGCTCCCTGGCCGTGCGGACGCTGTTCCAGCCGATTGAAGAGGCCGCGTTCCTGGCCTTTGCGAGGAAAGGGGGAGGAGACAGAGGGGAGGAAAAGGAGGGGGGCAAGAAGGAGAGGAGGTCGAGGGCAAGAGGAGACATCGAGAAAGCCAACTCGCTGCTCTCGCTGCTCTGCCGCTGCGTCACGCTCGTCGGCGCGACGGGCGCGGCCTTCGGGCCGCCCTTCGCCTTCGCCCTAGTCAGGCTCGCTTACGGGAAGCGGTGGGCCTGCGAAACCGCGGCCCCCAGCGCCCTGGGCGCGTACGCGGCGTACACGGCGCTGCTGGCGCTCAACGGCGTCCTCGAGGCGTTTGTGCACGCCCGGGGGGGGCCCGGCGAGCTCGCGCGGGGCAACGCGGCGCTTTTGGGGCTCGCCGTCTTCGGGGCCGCGGCGGGGGCCCTGGGCGCGAGGGAGTTCGGGTCTGTGGGGCTGGTGGCCGCGGACGCGGTGACGATGGCGGCGAGGATAGCGTGGTCGCTGGGGGCCGTCGGCAGGCTGTCGATGGAAGGGGGAGGAGGAGGCGACGGCGAAGAGAAGGAAAAGGCGGCGAAAAGTCGGAGAAAGCCACCTTCTGTTTCCTCTTCTTCTTCTTCTTCTTCTTCTGTTCCGTCTCCGAGGCTCCGGGAACTGCTCCCTTCCGGCGCGACCCTGGCTGCCCTGGCCCTCGCCAGCTGTCTCGGCTTCGCCTCCGACGCGTTCTTCTTCGGAGAGAGAGGGGGAAGAAAAAACACTTCTTCTCTTTTCCGCTGCTCGCTCGAGGGGCGGCGCCTCCTGGAAGCGACGGCGGCGCACGCTTCTGTCGGAGCCTTGGCTCTCGCCGGTGTGGCCTTTGTCGCCCTGAGGAAAGAGAAGGACACGATCGCGGGCGTCCAGGCCCTGAGGTCGGGGAAGATGGCAGAAGACTGAAAACTCGTCAAGTAAAAGAAAACGAAAACAACTCAAAAATGTTTTGTTTTCTTTTACATCATTCATCTCTTTCTTCTTCTCTCAGCTCGGCGCCCCCTTCTTCTTCACCACTGTGACGAAGCCGTTGCTCCCTGCCCCTCCTCCTCCTGTGATCGATGACACTTTTTTCGTGACCTTGAGACCGCCATTGCTCCGCGCAAAAATTGACTGGGACGCGAACGAGGTAGGGCGGCGAGCTGCTGCTGCCGCCGCAAGCGCAGACGTCGCCGCCGGCGCTTTCCCGCTTTTCCGCTTCGCCGCCGCAAAGGCCGCCGCGGCCAGGGCGCGCTCCCGCGGGCCCTCCGCGGGCAGCCTCACGCTCGCAGGAAGACCTAGCGCCGCCCTCCTCGCGTCGCTCTCGACGGCCGCCCGCCGCACGGGGCGCGCGAGCGCGCGGGCGGCCTTGTTCGTTTCATAGTCGCGGGCGTGCGTCGCCGCCCGCAATTCCGAAATCTCGCGGAGCCGCAAGCGCTGCTCCGCCACCGTGAGGGCTTTCCTGGAAGAAGAGAAGCTCCGCCGCTGGTCTCGGAAGGCTGCCTCGGCGCTGGCAAAGGCGTCGTTTTTGGCAGCACGGGCAGCAGCTGAATGAGAAGGACCCGCTTCGTCTCCTCCTTCTCCTTCGTCTTCTTCTTCGCTCTCGCTCTCGTCCCTCTTCGTGACGACCCGCCTCCGACCCCCAGACACCACCTCAAAGTCCCCGTTCTTCGGGTCGGTCCTCACGACCAGCCTCGTTCCGCAGCAGGGCACGCTCATACGAAACTCCCACACCTTCGTCGAGTGGTAGCTCCCGACTTGCTTCTTGTCGGCGTTGAAGCGGAGCCCCTGTCCCAGCGCGCGCCCGCAGCCGCCGCAGAAGCAGGTGAAGGGCAGCTCGAAGCGGACAACGAGGATGCCCTCGGAGGCGAGCCTGGCCGCGCGTTCCCGCAGGTGGTGCTGCCCGAGCTGCGTGTTGCGGGACCCCTTGCGCGGGTCGTGGTCGGGCGGGTAGTAGAAGTTGTCCGCTCGCGCGGCGGCGAGGGACGACATTTTTTTTGTTGTTGGAAAAAAGGTTGGGGGTCGAAGAGGAAGAAGCAAAGAATGCGTCCCTCTCTCGTGCTTGCTTGCTCTCTCTCTCTCTTTGCTCTCTTTCCGGCTCTTTTTTCTTTCTTCGTGGACAGGAGAGAGAGAAGAAGAGAGAGCGTGCGCTGGTGCTCGAGGAGGCGCGAGCGGGCAAGCGGAAGAAGGGGCGTGTCGAGACTCTTCTGGCTTTGGTGTGCGATTGGCGCTTCGGCCGAGAAGAAAGAAAGAAAAATTTGAGAAAAAAACAGCAATCTTTTTCTTACACCTTTTTTTCGTTATTAGCTATCTTTTTAGCTATCTTTTTCTTACACCTACCTTCTCTCAAAGCCAAAAAACAACAAGGCAAAAAAAAAACAAGCGCCCGCGCGCAACTGGTTGGTTTCTCTCTTTATCTACCTCTCTGTTTATCTTTCTCTCTTTCCTCGTAACGGCGCTCAAAGCCTATGCGTGTTCATGGTCAAAAACAGCAAAAAGACGAAAAAAAACCTCATATTTTGTCTCTCCCCCTTCTTCTCCTCATTCCTCAAAATACCGCCGATGGCAGCGAGCCCTCCGAGGCCACGCGGTAGA
>Ga0315287_10008393_pt1 | contig 10428 bp, 11 predicted proteins | sample YL17G11_0_MG_FD_205037 | JGI IMG/M metagenome (GOLD analysis project Ga0315287, IMG submission 205037) | Sediment microbial communities from Yellowstone Lake, YNP, Wyoming, USA - YL17G11_0 | ecosystem: Environmental > Aquatic > Freshwater > Lake > Sediment | place: USA: Wyoming | collected...
GGCCGACACCGTCGCGCGCATCATGAACCTTTCCAGCCCGGCGGTGCTGTGGGCGCGATCAGGCCAGGCGCTGGCGGGGAAGGTGCCGTGGAACGAGGGCCTGCTCGCGCTGACGCGCCTCGCGCAACTGCAGAAGCCGGCCTATGCCGACAGCGCCGCGCGGCTCCGCCAGCGCATCATGGAGGGCGAGGTGAAGGGCCCGCCGGGCATCGATCCCGGCGACCTGATCGAGCCGCTGCGGGCCGTCGAACTGCAGGTCGAGCGCGCGAAGGTGGGCGATGCCGCCATGCGCGCGCGCATTCTCGATGCGGTGCCCAGCGGGAAGTACGGCCTCGCCGATGCGTGGACGCTGGGTCGGCTGGGCGGCGGCACACCGGACACCCTGATGGCGCTGTTCCGGGGCGCGCCCGACGAGAACCTGAAGGTGCGCTACCTCACGCTGCTCAGTTTCAGCGACGACCCGGTCGCCGCGCCCTTCCTCGCCGCGATCTACGCCTCGCCGGACAGCGCGGGGGTCCCGCCGCGCGCGGCCACGCGGGCGTCGGATGCGTTGCTGTGGATCGGCACGAAGCAGAGCCTGCAGGCGCTCCTCGATGCGCGCGATGTCGCGAGGAGCCGAGAGGTGTACGCCGCACCTGCGCTCTCGCGCGACGGCTACAGCTTCCTGGAGAACGACAGCTCGGCGGTCATTTCGCGAACGGGGAAGTGGCTGACGGACTGGATCGCGGTGCTGAAGCCGTGGCCGTAGTCAGTCGTGAGTCGTGAGTCGTGGGCCAGGTGGCCTTTTCGCTAGAAGCGCACGTGCGCGGCGAAGCCGATGGACCGCGTCGCTGGTGAGTACGTCGGGCTCACGCTGACCGTACTTCCACGCTGCCTGATGACCCGATTCTTGATGGTCGCCACTTCCCAGATGGCGAGCCCCAGTGCCACCGCCTGTGTCGCGAAGAAGATGCCGGTCGCGGCATCGAGCTCGTTGTCGCTGCACTCATCGAAGCATGAGGCCGCCGCTACGGCAAGACCTCCCCACGAAATCCCCATGCGGACGAACATCCCGACGAAGCCGCGACCGGTCTGGCCGACGCTCCAGTTGGCCACCGAGGGCCCGAAGATGACGCCGCTCGACGCGATGGCATAACCCCAACCGGCCGCGTCCTCCCCCGACAGCATCGCCGCTGTGCCGACGCCGACGGGTACCAGGGTTGCGATCCACCCGAGTGTCCGTGCGGAGCGCCCGGCTTCAACGGCTGCTGAATCGGTGGCGGTCGCTTCCTGCGCCGCCGCCGGCCGGCGAGCGCAGGCAAGCAGGAGGGCAAGGACAACGAGTGGTCGAGCGCGCAGGGCGGCCTCCAGCAAGGGTGGCAACTGGCTCATGAGTGCGCGGAAATCGTCGTGCTGTCAACTGTGGCGCGCGCGCATGGGACGATTGGCCCACACCGTGGAGGGAAGGGAGGCGGAGGAGGATTCCCTCCGGAATCATGTTCCGTGCGAGATGCCGCCGGAGACGATGAACGCGAGCACATCGGACGGCTTCGCGGCGAGCCGGGTGATCCGGTCGGCCGGCACTACGATGGTCTGCCCGGCAAAGTTGTACGACTGTGGCAGGTAGACGGCGACGTGATCCGGCAGCGAAAACTCCCCCAGTTCAGCCTGGGTCAGGAACCCCATCACCCGCACGCCGGTGCCGGGGACGAGTTCCACCATCACAGGTATGGTGAAGCGCTTCTGGTCGCCGACGAACGCGCCGAAGACATCGCGGAGCGCGGTGTACAGCAGGCGCACGAAGGGCAACCGGGCGAAGAGCCGGTCGACCACGCCCACCGCGCCGCGGGCCACGACGTTCGAGGTGATGAAGCCAAGCAGCGTCACCAGCGCCACCGTCACCAGGAAACCCACGCCAGGAATCGGGATGTGCAGCCAGCCATCCACGAACTGGAAGGCGAGCACGCAGAGGTACACCGTGAGCGCCACGGGCCCGAGGACGATGAGGCCGTTGACGAAGCTGCGGAGGAGGGTTCGCGACAGGGGTGATGGCATCAGCAGCACCGGTTGGGGCCGTCGGCATAGCGGGCCCGCAGGTAGTCCGCGAAGAACTCGCGCTCGCCGAGTGGCGGTCGGTCGGGATGGCAGCGCCGTTGGTGTTGCAGGTAACCGGCGTAGTCGGGCATGCCGGCGATCTGGCGCATGGCTCGGGCTACAGTGCGCAGGAGGGTCGTGAGTCGTGAGTCGTGAGTCGACAGGGAGTCGGCAGCTGACGGCTCACGACTGCCTGCAGACTGCCGACTGCCAACTGACGACTCACCCCGCATATGCCGTCTCCACGAACGGGGTCTCCAGGGAGCGAGCCGGCTTCCGGCCGCGGATCACCAGCATCCACTCGCGCGCTGACACCACGACGACGAGCAGGGTCACCGCGACAAACATGGTGGTGAGCAGCGCATCGAGCCGCGCGTTGAAGGCCACCTGGCGTCCCAGTCCGGCCGCCATCTCTCCCGCGCTCACCTGTGCCATCGTGCGATCGGCGAGCGAGAGGAACCCCAGCCTGGGATCGGGCGAGAGCACCTTCTGCCAGCTCGCGGTGCAGGTCACCGTCAGCAGCCACGCCAGCGGCAGCACGGTGACCCAGGCGAAGCGCACCTTCCCCGCCTTCACGATCACGGTGGTCCCGACGCAGAGCGCGACCGTCGCGAGCAGCTGGTTGCTGATGCCGAACAGTGGCCAGAGGGAGTTGATGCCGCCGTTGGGGTCGATGACGCCCTGGACCAGGAAGTAGCCCCACCCGGCAACGACCACCGCGGACGCGATGACACTGCTGGGGTACCACGATGTCCGGCCCAGCGGGGCCCAGACATGACCGAGCAGTTCCTGCAGCATGAACCGGCCGACGCGGGTGCCGGCATCGACGGTGGTGAGGATGAAGAGTGCCTCGAACATGATGGCGAAGTGGTACCAGAGCCCCATGAGCCCACCACCGAAGGCGGTGCTGAACACCTGCGCAATGCCGACCGCGAGCGTAGCGGCGCCACCGGTGCGCGAGAGCAGCGTTTGCTCGCCCACCGAGGCGGTGAGCGCGTGGAAATCGGCCGGCGAAAAGCTGAAGCCCCATCCCTGGATGACGGTGGCCGCCGACTCGACCGACCCGCCGAGGGTGGCCAGGGGCACGTTCATGGCGAAGTAGGTGCCGGGATCGAGCGCGGCCGCGGCGGCCATGGCCATGACCGCGACGAACGATTCCATCAGCATGCTGCCGTAGCCGATGAGGCGGGCGTCTCCCTCGCGGCGCAGCATCTTCGGCGTGGTGCCGGACGCGATGAGCGCGTGGAATCCACTGATGGCGCCGCAGGCAATCGTGATGAAGACAAAGGGGAAGAGCTTGCCCGCGAAGACGGGGCCGCTGCCGTCGATGAACTGGGTGAGGGCGGGCATCTGCAGCGGTGGGTGCACGATGATCAGCCCCGCCGCGAGGAGCGTGATGGTCCCGATCTTCATGAAGGTCGAGAGGTAGTCACGGGGGCAGAGCAGCATCCAGACCGGCAACACCGAGGCGAGAAAGCCGTAGCCGACCAGGCCCCAGGCGATGGTCTTCGCGGGGTAGGTGAAGAGCGGCGCCAGCAGCGGCGACGCGGCGACATGCCGGCCACCGACGAGCGCCGCGATGAGCAGGGCCACGCCGATCGCGGATGCCTCCAGCGTCCGGCCCGGGCGCCACCGCTCCATCCAGAAACCCATCAGGATCGCGATCGGGATAGTGCAGAGGATGGTGAACACGCCCCATGGGCTCTCGGCGAGCGAGCGGGTGACCACCAGGGCGAGCACCGCGAGCAGGATCACCATGATCGCGAGGATGGCGACCATGGCGAGGATCCCGGTGGCGGGACCGATTTCGTCGTGCGCCATCCGGCCCAGCGACTTCCCGTCGCGCCGCATCGAGGCGAAGAGGATCACGTAGTCTTGCACCGCGCCGGCGATCACAACGCCGAACACGATCCACAGCGTGCCGGGCAGGTAGCCGAACTGGGCCGCCAGGACGGGGCCGACCAGGGGGCCGGCCCCGGCGATGGCGGCGAAGTGATGGCCGAACAGCACCCACTTGCCGGTGGGCACGTAGTCCCGGCCATTGGCCAGACGTTCGGCGGGAGTGGCGCGGCGGTCGTCGAGGCCGGTGACGCGCGAGGCCAGGAAGCGGCCGTAGAACCGGTAGGCGATGCAGTAGGTGCCGACCGCGGCCGCGATGAGCCATCCGGCACTGACCGACTCGCCGCGCGCCAGGGCCAGCACCGCCCAGCCGCTCGCACCCGCCAGCGCGGCCAGCAGCCAGAGCAGGGAGGTCATGGCTCGCAATGTAGCTTGCCGGGTCCCAGTCCGGGCCGTACCTTCGGTGTCCCATGCCCATGAATCCGCGCCGTGCCGATCAGGCATGGGAGGCAAGCACCGAAGCGTCCGTTACGACCATGGAGCAACCCCTGCCACAACCCATTGCCGAGGGCTTTCCAGGCAAGGTGGCCGTCGTCACGGGGGGTGCCACCGGGCTGGGGCGGGCCATCTGCCTCGAGTTCGCCAGGCTCGGCTGCGACGTGGCGTTCTGCTATGTGAACATCCCCGGCCGCGACGTGAGCGAGCAGGCGCTGCTCACGGAGACGACGATCTCCTCGTTCGGGGTCCGGGTGCACGCGACCCGGTGCGACGTGCGCGACCCGGTGCAGGTGGACCGGTTCATGGTTGACACCCGGTCCCGCCTCGGTGGCCTTCACTTCCTCGTCAACAATGCCGGCATCGCCCACGACGGCGCCCTCTGGCGCATGAGCGACGAGTCGTGGCGTGAGGTCATGGACACCAACGTCACCGGTGCCTTCAACTGCATTCGCGCCGCGGCCCCGCACCTCCGCAGCCAGCACTATGGCAAGGTCGTGTCGGTCAGCGCTCATCAGGCCCACCGTCCCGGGTTCGGGGTGGCGAATTACGCGGCAAGCAAGGCGGCGCTCGAGGGCCTGACCCGCGCGGCCGCCGTGGAACTGGGGTCGGCGAACATCAACGTGAATGCGGTGGCCCCGGGGTTCATCCGCACCGAGCGCATGGCGATGCTGCCGCGGGAAGTCACAGAGCGCGCACAGAAGCACTCGGTGCTCGGGCGCCTCGCCGAGCCCGAGGACGTCACCCACGTCATCTCGTTCCTCTGCAGCGACTCGGCCCGGCACGTCACCGGGCAGACTCTGGTCGTGGACGGCGGGCTTTCGCTCGAGTAGACGACTCGTCCTGACACTCCGTTTCTCCCCCGATTAGTTTTCCGCACTGATTGCCGGAACCGCGCCCACGCGGCTCCGGGTCCTGGATTGCGCGGAAAGGTCTCCCGTGACGCTCTTCAGCAAGTCGCGAACGGCTCGGTACACGTCAGTGGCGGTGCTGATGCTGGCCGGAGTGACGATGCCACTGCTCGCCCAGACATCGAAATACGAGAAGCAGTACCAGGACCGGGTGCTCGGCATCCAGGCGCTTTCCGGCCAGGTCGTGGCGGTCGTGCCCATCACATTCATCGGCGCGGATTCCAGCCTCAAGGGCGACTCGGCGCTGGTGCAGTACTGGAACCGGGTGGCCGGCCTGCGGCACTTCGACTCCCTCTTCGGGGACTACCTCACCAGCGTGCTGCTCGAGACGAAGTGGGTGCTGCCAGAGGAGTTGCGGAAGATCTCGGTGCGCAGTTCCGGCTACTTCCCGGACCCCGACCTGATGGGCCAGGGTGCGATGCGGAACCCCGGCATCAAGAAGAAGGTGCCGGAGCCGCTGTACTCGAAGCTCCGGGCCATTTCCGGCGTCACCAACGCGCGCGCCGTGATCATTCCCGCCGGCGTGGTTTTCGACCGCGATTCGACCGGGATGCTGCTGGCCAGGATTTCCGTGGTGCTGGTGGATCCCCGCCTCGGCGACATCAAGTACCGGACCATCACGACGGGGAAGGGGGTTACGGCGGATGCGTCGCTGCGCGCGGCGTTCGCGATCATGGTGCCGCCGGAGTCACTGCCGGAATGACCACCCATCAGGCCACGCTCATCCAGGGTGATGGGATCGGGCCGGAGATTTCCGCTGAAACGGTGAAGGTGCTGGCGGCGACCGGCGTCTCGTTCGAATGGGAAAACGAGCTGGCCGGCGTCGCGGCAGTGGATGCGACGGGCACTCCGCTGCCCGACGCCACCATCGAGAGCATTCGCCGCACGCGCGTCGCGCTCAAGGGCCCGCTCACGACGCCGGTCGGCACCGGGTTCCGCTCGGTCAACGTCGGGCTCCGCAGGGAGTTCGAGCTCTACGCCAACATCCGTCCCGCGCGCACGATCATCCCCGGCGGCCGCTACGAAAACGTGGACATCGTGATGGTCCGCGAGAACCTCGAGGGGCTCTACGTCGGGTACGAGCACTTCATCCCGATCGGGGATGACCCGCGCGCGGTGGGGGAGTCGATCGCGGTGGTGACGCGGGTGGGGTGCGAGCGGGTGATCCGCTATGCCTTCGAGTACGCGCTCACGCACGGTCGCAAGAAGGTCACCATCGTCCACAAGGCCAACATCCTCAAGATGGTGAGCGGCCTCTTTCTCGAAGTGGGGAAGCTGGTGGCCGCCGAGTATGCCGGGCGGGTGGTGTCGAACGACATGATCGTGGACAACACGGCGATGCAGCTGGTGATGCGACCGGAACAGTTCGACGTCATGGTCACGACCAACATGTTCGGCGACATCCTGAGCGACGAGGTGTCGGGGCTGGTGGGCGGGCTCGGGCTGGCGCCGGGCGCCAACATCGGGACGCGCGCTGCGATCTTCGAGGCGGTGCACGGCAGCGCGCCGGACATTGCGGGTAAGGGCGTGGCCAACCCGTCGGCGCAGATGCTCGCCGCGGCGATGATGCTCGATCATCTCGGTGAGCTCGACGCGGCACGCCGGCTCCGCCGCGGGTTGGAGGATGTGATCGTGAAGGATGGCCTTCGCACACGGGACCTTGGCGGCAGCGCCTCAACCAGGGAGTTCGGTGATGCCGTCGCGCGCCGGGTGGCCCACTGAGGCTCCGTGCATTCACTGCGGGAAGCGGACGGAAGGGCTGTTGCTGGGCGAGCGCTGCCCGATGTGCCAGGTGCGCCGCGAGCGTCGCGCCAGCCGGCTGGCGGGCAAGGTGGCGCTCGGGGCCGCCGCCCTGATGGCGGGGTACCTGGCCTGGCGGCCGCTGCCGGGCGGCACGACCGGGCGTGTGTATGCCGGGGTCGTCGTACTCATCACCTACCTGCTCGTACGGAAGATCGCGGCGGTCATCGCGATCCAGCTGCTCCCCAACCACACCGGTCCCACGGAGTAAAACGTGTCCATCTCCCGCCTTGCCCCACGCGCGCTGTTCATGCTTGGCGTTGCGGCGCTTATCCACGTCCCCGCCGCCCGGGCCCAGTCCGGCGTCACGATCTACAACGATGGCCGTGTGCTGGTACGCCGCACGCTGCCCACGGCGGTGCCCAGGGGCACATCCGAGCAGCGAGTGGAGCTCGGCCCGGTCGATCCATCGTCGCTGGTTTCCCTTGATCAGGGCGTCACGATCAACCGGGCGCTGTTCGACGCCGCCCAAGACGAGAACGCCGTGCTGCGCCGGCTGGTGGGGCGGAAGCTCAGCGTCGAGCGAGGCAAGATGGGCGGCGGGAGCGAGACGTTCCAGGTGACGCTGCTCGGCGTTGATCCGGCGCGTTTCCTGATGCCCGACGGGACGGTGGCATTCGGCAGCGCCGGCGGGGCGCTGCGCTATCCGGCCGACGCGGTGAGCACGGCGCAGGCGGCCACGCTCACGCTCACGTCGAGCGCCGGTCGCAAGGACCTGCCGCTCGGCTGGTTCACCGACGGCGCGCAGTGGAGCGCGAGCTATGCGGTGATCCTGGGCGCCAGGGAGGCCCGGATTACCGGCGAGGCGGTGATCGGGTCGCAGTCGTTCAGCGCGACGGACGCGGAGATTCAACTGCTTGCGGGCAGCGTGTCTCGCGCTACTCCGTCGTCGCCGGCGCCGATGGCGAAGCGGGGCCGCGCGGAGGTGGCGATGATGGCGGCGAACAGCTACGACGCGCCGGCCGAGGAGGGCGCGGGCGGGTTCCACCTCTACACCCTGCCAGGCAAGGCGACGATCCAGCCCGGCAGCACCACGACGATTGCCCTGTTCGAGCCGGCGACGTCGGCGTACGAGAAGCGGCTGGTGGTGCGGGGCGCGCTGACCTGGTGGGGATACTACCCCCAGCAGCAGGATGAGAAGGATGTGCCGGTCGAGGTGAGCTACATCCTCAAGCGCCCGCTCAAGACCCCGTTTGGCGACCGGCCGCTCCCGGGTGGTGTCGCGCGGATCTTCAGCCCCGACAGTGACGACCGCTTGCAGCTCGTGGGGGAAGCGTCGATGGGGCATACGGCGGCGGGTGAAGAGGTGTCGCTCTATGCGGGCAACGCCTTCGACCTCACCGCGAAGCGGGTGCAGACCGAGTACACCACCGCGCCCGAGAAGCGGGGCACCACCACGCGCACCATCGCCACCCTCGGGTTCAAGGTGACGATCCGCAACGCGTCGGACACCGCACAGGCGGTGGAGGTGCGCGAAGAGCGAGGCGGCGAGTGGTCGGTGACGGCGAGCTCGGTGCCGGCGGAGAAGGTGTCGTCCTCGGTCACGCGGTTCCGGGTGAAGGTGCCGGCGCGCGGCGAGGTGGTGCTGACCTACACCATCCGGACGGTGTGGTGATCCCAGTCACGCTGGTGCACCTGTCCGACCTCCATTTCGGCCGGGACTGCGACCTGGCCATGGTGGATGCCATGGACCGCATCCTTCCGACTCTGACGGCCGGCGCCGTTGTCGTATCCGGTGACCTCACCCAGCGCGCGCGCCACGGCGAATTCCAGGCGGCACGCCGGTTCCTGGAGCAACTGGCCCGGAGCGCCCCGGTGGTGACATTCCCTGGCAATCACGACGTGCAATGGTTCGAGAGCCCGTTCTGGGTGCTCGGGCGCGAACGGATCTACGCCAAGTTCCGGCGCTGGTTCGGGCACGAACTCACGCCGACCCTGATGGTGCCGGGCGCCGTCATCGCAACGCTGCTCACGAGCTACGGCGTCTGCTTTCCCTCGATGACGTGGAACCTCAACGATCTCGCCGTGAAGGGGCACCTGCCGGCCAGCGAAGTGGAGCGTGTCGCGCGCATCTTCGCGGCCGCACCGCCCGATGCGGCGCGGGTCCTCGTGCTGCACCACAATGTCCTGCGCGGCAACATCTCGCAGCGGATGGGCCTGTCCCGGTGGCGCACCGCGCAGCAACGCCTCGCGGCACTGGCCCCCGACGTGATCCTCTACGGCCACGATCACGAGGAGGTGGCGAGCCAGCTCGAAGGACGCGTGGCGGTAAGTGGCGCCGGCACCCTGACCCACCGCATGCGGGGCGGGAAACCCTCGGTGTTCAACGTCGTTCGCATCGAGGCCGGGACCGTGACGATACAGCACTGGCGCTGGCAGGAAGGCGCGAAAACGTTCGCGCCGTCGGACCGTTTCGTCTTCGCGCGCGCGCCTCGCGGCACCGCCGCGCCTGCGGGAGCGAGCGCTGTCGCCTGATGCGGGGCTGCGGCTGAGTGCGCCGCCCGAGGAATTGCTGGCTGGGCGGCTTCGTGCCCTCGGTCTTCACGACGTCGCGAAGATCCGCGCCCACCAGAACCGGACCGTGCTGGTCTCGCTCACGTCGCGGGGCGATCTGCGCGTGCATCGGGAGTATGCGTTCGCGCCCGACCGGATCCTCCATGCCATCGTGCGCTTCGTAGCGCCCACGACCCGCCGGCCCCAGCGGCTGGCCGCCGAGCGCGTGCTCCTGTCCTGGCCCATCTCGAGCGAGGGTGCCGGCTCGCGACCGCGCGCCGCCGATCAGCTTCGGCCCGGGGAGGAAGCGGTGGTGGCCCGGCTCGAGAAGCGCTGGCGGGAACTGAACGCGCAGCATTTCGGTACCACCCTGGAGCCGATCCCGATTGGACTGTCGAGCCGGATGCGTCGTCGGCTGGGTGAGCTGGTCTACGATCACGTGACGTTGCGGCCGGTGCGGATCGTGATCAGCCGGCGCCTGCTTCGCCGGCATCCATGGCGCGACGTGGAAGAGACGCTCCTCCATGAGATGGTCCACCAGTGGCAGGCCGAGAACGGGCACCGGGTGGATCACGGCGCCGGGTTCCGGCGGAAGGCCCGGGAGGTGGGGATCGTGCCGCGCGCGGTGGTGCCGGCGCCGGGGGTGTGCGGGAGTATCTGGGCTCGGGTGGAGCGGTTGGCGGAGTCGCTTTCGGCCCAGCGGGTTCAGTAAGTCTCTGCCGTACAGTAGCTTAGGTTGGTTGTTGATACTTGGTTGATGCCGCGGTGTCATCTTTGCGGCGATCATCGCCCAGCAGGAGGATGACGGCGTCGTCAC
>Ga0315287_10008394_pt1 | contig 10427 bp, 5 predicted proteins | sample YL17G11_0_MG_FD_205037 | JGI IMG/M metagenome (GOLD analysis project Ga0315287, IMG submission 205037) | Sediment microbial communities from Yellowstone Lake, YNP, Wyoming, USA - YL17G11_0 | ecosystem: Environmental > Aquatic > Freshwater > Lake > Sediment | place: USA: Wyoming | collected...
CCCGCAGGGCGACCAGCTCATGCCCGGGGCCGCCCGCGAGTACCGCCAGGGCACGCATGAGGGCATCGACTTCTACGATTCGGACAACTGCACCACGATAGGCGTCGGCACGGAGGTGCTGGCGGCCAAGGCGGGCAAGGTGATCCGCGCCGACTGGGACTACAGCCCGCTGACCGCCGACGAGCTGGACGAGATCGACAAGCGGCCGACCGTCACCGGCCAGACCGACGAAGACGCGCTCGACCGGTATCGCGGGCGGCAGGTGTGGATCGACCACGGCAACGGCGTCGTCACGCGGTACGCGCACCTCAGCCGCATCGTCGAAGGCATAGACGTGGGGGTATCCGTAAGGCAAGGCGATTTGATAGCATATGTCGGGAATTCTGGGACGCCGGAGTCGCTCACGAACCCGGACGCAGAGATGCACCTTCATTTCGAGCTTCGCGTCGGTGACGACTACCTGGGCAAGGGACTGACGGCGCCGGAGGTCCGAACGCTGTACGAAAAGGCCTTCGGGCTCCAATGAGCTGACACGGCAGAGAGGCCGCTGATGACGGACGTATTGCTGACAATCAAGATCGGACTGGACCCGGAGATAGGCAAGCTGGGCGGCCTTATCCTGACCTGGCACGGCATCTTCATCGCGCTCGGGATCGGGCTGGGCGTCTGGCTCGGCGTGTGGTTCGGGCGGAAGGCCGGCTTCACCGAAGACGACGCTTATACCATCGCTCTCGTCGGCATTCCGGCGGGCATAATCGGCGCGCGGGTTCTCTTCGTGCTCGAGAACTGGAGCGACTTCGCGGGCAGGCGCCTCGATGTCTTCCGAATCAACCAGGGTGGCATCTCGCTCTATGGGGCGCTCATCGCTGGTGTGCTCGTCGCCCTCATCTACGGCTACTGGAAGAAGCTACCCCTGTTGCGCGGCCTCGACGCCGGCTCTCCAGGCATAATACTGGGGCAGGGCATCGGCCGCATCGGCTGCCTCGTCGCCGGCGACATCATCGCGAAAGGGAGCTCCCTGCCGTTCGCTGTCGAGTACACGAACGCGAACAGCCCCTCTTTCGGCCTGCCGCCGATGCAGTTCGTCACCGCCTACGAAGTGCTGGGCGACTTCGTCATCCTGGGCGTGCTCGTGGCGCTGTGGAAGTTCAAGGTGTTCAAGCGTGACGGCTTCCTGTTCCTGTTTTACGCGGCGTCATACTCGGCGATGCGGTTTGGCATCAGCTTCATGCGACTGGACAAGGAGGTCGCGCTGGGGCTGCGAATGGCGCAGTTGCTGGCATTGGGCATCATCGCCCTGTGCGTGATTACGTTTGTCCTCATACTCCTGCGCGGCATGAGAGCGACGAAGCGCGCTCCCGTAGAGCCGGCTCTTCCCGGCTAAGATATGCCGGCCATGCCTACCGGCAGGCAGGCAGCAGCGGCGAGCAAGCAGCGATAAGGGGCAGCCTGTCGCTGGCCGACGACTGCTAGACGGGGGTGTCAGTTGCCCGGAGAAGCGAAAGCCCTGCTGGCCGCTGCTCTCTGGGCGGCCGGCGGAATCGTCTACGCCTTCAACATCCGACGCCTCGGGCCCGTGACCCTAAACGTCATTCGCAGCCTGGGGGCCTTCGCCTTCGTCTGCCTGCTCGTGCCCCTCAGCGGTTCCGCGGGCAAGTTCGACGACATCTCCGCGCCGACTCTCATCGCTATGTTTGGCTCAGGCATTCTGGCCATAGCCGTCGGCGATCTCCTCTTCTTCTACGCTCTGCCGACTCTCGGCGCCTCTCTCTCCGTCCCCATATCGAGCAGCGTGTACCCGATCGCGACGTTCTTCGTCGCCGTGCTCTGGCTCGACGAAACGATAACGACGAGAGTCTTTCTGGGAAGCGCTCTCATCATCGTCGGCATCTTCCTGCTTGTCTGGCGCGCCGAGCCGTCCGTTCGATTGCCTGAACCCGACTCTCCACCGCCTGTCTTTAGCTTCCGCAATGCCGTGCTGATGCTGATGATTGCGACGGTCTTCTGGACGGCGTCCACCGCCTGGCTTCGGGCGTCCTCCGGTGACATCGATGCCGTTCCCGCAATGGTCCTGCGCACGGGCGCTGCATCCCTTTTCCTGTTGCCGGTACTTGCCGTTCGCCGCCGTGATGAGCCGCAGCGGCCTGCTCCCGGCGTCGTCGCGGCGCTTGTCATCGCCGGCATTATCGCCAGCATCGGCGGGCTGCTGTATATCGAGGCGGTGCAGGAAGCAGGCGCCGGCAGGACGGCCATCCTCACTTCGACGATGCCCCTCTTTAACCTGCCGCTGGCGGTGCTCTTTCTGCGGGAGCGCGTGACGCCGCGCGTCGTCGCCGGAACGATTACCTGCATTGCCGGCATATGGCTTATCGTATAGCCAGGAATTGCAGACAATACTTTCCAGCGGTCTTAAGCCCTTAGGATTGGAGCAAACGTTGCCCGGCGAAGCGAAGGCCCTCCTTGCCGCGTTCATCTGGGGGATAACGGCCGTTATCCTCACCAACCTCACGCGACGCGTCGGCTCGCTCTCCCTGAACGCTGCCCGAGCCCTCTTCGGCGCGATCTTCCTCATCGCCATGATCCCGCTGAGCGCCGCCGGCGGCCAGATCATGGATATGTCCGCGAAGACGGCGTGCTCGATGGTGGCATCCGGGATCATCGCCTTCGCCGTCGGCGACACGTTCTACTTCCTTGCCCTGCGAAATCTTCGCGCCAGCATCGCCGTGCCGATTGCCGAGAGCGCCTATCCCATGTTTACCTTCGTCATCGCCTGGATATGGCTGCGCGAATCTCTCTCGGGAGGCCTGCTGTTCGGCAGCGCCCTCGTCATTGGGGGAATCGTCCTGCTGACGAGCCAGCGCGGCACTCCGGCGGCCAGCGAAGTAGGCGGCGCGGTGATCGTAGAAGAAGAAGTGACGACAGGGGAGAGGGCCCGCTGGCGATTCGGGTTGCTGGCGGTCTTCCTCGCGCCACTCTTCTGGGCAATATCGACCGTCTGGCTGAAGGCGGGATCGGGCAATCTCGGTTCCGAGGCGGCGAGCGTGATGCGCATCGTGCCGGTCGCCTTCCTCCTCGCGGCGGTGACGTATCGAGCGCCGCCGGCGTTACGTCGCGGCCGTTACCACCTGGTCGACATCGTGGGCGCTGCAGCCGTGGGCGTCTTCGGCATGGGTGTGGCCAGCGTCCTCTACGTCTCGGCGATCGAAGAAGCGGGCGCCAGCCGCACCGCCATCCTGACGGCGACCGTCCCCCTGTTCGCTCTCCCGCTCGCTGTCGTGTTCCTCAATGAGAAAGTGACGCCGAGAGTCATCGCCGGCACTCTCGTCTGCACAGCGGGCATCTGGATTGTCATATAGCTGAGGCGAGGCTGTCTCGTGAGGGACGCGACTATGACGACACGACGTCCGCGCATAGGACTCGCACTTGGAGCCGGCGGCACGAAGGGTTCGGCGCATGCCGGCGTGCTGAAGGCGCTCGATGAGGCGGGCATTCCCATCGACCTCATCGCCGGGTCGAGCATCGGCGCGGCGTACGCGGCATCATACGCGGCCGGCACGACCGGTCGCGAGATGGTAGAGGATGTGTTGCAGACCCGCCCGCAAGATATCTTCGCTTTCTTCCGGCACCGTCTCAAGCTGACGCCGGACAACGCCCTCGGCCGAATGGTCTGCGAGCGCGTCGGCGGTCTCACCTTCGACGGCCTGCGGCTGCCCCTGACCATCGTAGCATCGGACTTGTTTCAGCGACGGCCGGTGGTCATCCGCAGGGGATCAGTGTTGAAAGCGGTTGAGGCCAGCATCGCCGTGCCGCTAATGGCCTCGCCGGTGCGGCTCTTCGGACGCTACGTCGTCGACGGCGGGTTCTGGGAGCAGGCGCCGGTGCGGGTCGCCGTCGGCATGGGGGCGGAGAAGATTATCGAAGTCATCCTCGGTGAGTCGATAGCCATGCCGCAGCGGTTCTGGCCGCTCACCAGGCGGCTGGTGCGGTTGCTGGCGGAGCCGGCGCGTCGCGCGGGTCCGGGTCCGGCGGCGTCGGCGTTGTTCCTGCTCTACACGCTGACGTACGTCCCTGAGCGCTCTCACGCCGACGTCAGCATCCGGCCCGACGTGATCGATATCAGCGCCAACTCGCCGTTTCACCTGGGAGAGGCAATGAAACGCGGCGAGGAGGCGGCGCGCGCAGCCCTCCCCGAGATCGAAGCTTTGTTGCGATAGTGCTGATTCGCCGAGAGGCGGAGAAGCGGCTAGGCGACCTTGCGCTGCTTCTTCAGCGCCGGCAGCGACTCCAAGAAGGCCTGCACGACTTCGGGGTCGAACTGCGTACCCGCGCCTTTGCGCAGCTCCTCTTTCGCTTCCTCTTCCGGCAGCGCGTCACGATACGGCCTGTCCAGCGTCATCGCCGAATAGGCGTCGACGACGGAGAGAATGCGGCCGAGCAACGGGATATGATCGCCCTTGAGGCCGCGCGGATAGCCCTTCCCGTCGAAGCGTTCGTGGTGTGTAGCGACGGGCTCGATGGCGTCAGAGATTTGGGCGATGCCTTTGACTATCATCTCACCGAAGCGGACGTGCTGCTGCATGACCTCCCATTCGCTGCTGTTCAGCGGCCCCGGCTTGAGGAGCGTCTGGTCGGGAATCGCGATCTTCCCCACGTCGTGCAGGAGGGCGGCCTTCCGCAGCGATTCCGTCGCGTCGGGTGTCAGGTTCATCCGGTCGGCTACGCGGTCGACGTAGCGGACGTTGTCCTCGCAGTGTCGAAGCGTATACGGGTCTTTGTGGGCGATGGCGTTAATCAATCCCTGGAGAAGGCCGAAGCCGAGACTCGGCGAAGCCATGATGTCGAGGTCGGGAGCGGATACCGGAAGAGCACGGCTGCCGCCAAGTCGCTTGGCCTCATAGAGCGCGGCGTCGGCGAGCATTAGCAGTTCATCCCTGGCGACGGTATCGGAAGGATAGGAAGCGATGCCGACGCTCATGGCGAGGTTCACGCGCTCGCTGGACCCCTCAGCGGAGAAAGGCGTCTCCGCGAGCATTGTGATTATGCGCTGGCCCGCCTCTTCGGCCTGTTGGCGTGTCGTGTCGGGCAGGATGGCCAGGAACTCGTCGCCGCCGTAGCGCCCGACGATGTCCGTGGAGCGCATCGTCTCCAGCAGCTTCTGTCCGATGAAGCGCAGCGCTTCGTCGCCCTGCATGTGGCCGAAGGTGTCGTTGAAGTCCTTGAACTTGTCGACGTCCATCATCATCACGGCGAAGGTCGATTTCGACCGTGCCGCCCGCGCGTACTCCTCATCCATTCGCTGGAAGATGTGCCGGTGGTTAAAGAGGCCGGTGACGTGGTCGGTTATTGCCTGCTCCTGGAGCTGATCGCGCAATCGAGCGCTCTCAATGACGACCGCCGCCTGCTTGGCGATAGCGGCCAGCGTGGTTAGCTCTTCCTTCGGGAAGTGGACTTGCTTTTGGAAGGAGTCGACGGTCATCAGGCCGATGGTCCTGTCTTTGATGCGCAACGGATAGTGGACCAACGACTTCACCTGGAAGGCTTCGAGCCACCACTTTGGTATGAGCGGCGAGGAGGGCGCGTCCTCGATAACTACAGGCTCTTCGAGTTTCGTGACCGCGGCATAGAACCGGCGCAGATCAAGGGAGTTCGCGTCGACGCCGGCGACTGCTTGCGAATTGCGGAAACGTTCCCATAGCGCCGGGTCCTCAACGCCGAGCGACATCATCGGTTTGAGACGGCCGTTCTCGTCCATGATGAAGATACTGCAACGCTCGGCGACGCTCATGTCGACGGCCGTCTGGCAGATCTTTACCAGCACCTTGTTGAGTCCGAGCGCGGAGGCGGCCGTCGTTAGCACGTCGACGAGAGCTTCTGCGCGCTGGCGCTGCTCCTGCTCGCGTTCGTAGGTGCGCGCGTTCTCGATGATGACCCCGGCCTGCTTGGCGACGGCTGCCAGCGTATCTATCTCTTCCTTTGGGAAATGCACCGCATGCTTATAGGCGTCGACGGTCATCATGCCGATGGTTTGGCCCTTGACCCGCAGAGGGTACTGGACGAGGGACTTGATCGCGAAGGTCTCGACCCACCACTTATCGAGCATCGGCGATGAGGGCGCGTCCTCCCAGACAACAGGCTCCTCCATCGTCGTCATGGCCTGGAAGAGGTGCAGGGACTCGGGCGCGGACTCGAAGCCCGGGCGTGGGTTACGGAACTTCTCCCACAGCGTGGGGTCGTCGGCGCCCATAGCCATTACCGGCTCCAGGTGACTGCCGTCTTCGGCCATAAGGAATATGCTTGCGCGGTCGGCGACGCTGATGTCGACGGCCGCCTGGCAGAGCATGGCAAGGACCTTCTTCAGGCTGAGCGTCGAAGCCGCCGCCGCCAAGATGTTCACCAGGGCTTCAGAACGTTGCTTCTGTGCCTGCTGCTGTTCGAAGAGGCGGGCGTTCTCAATGATCACGGCCGCCTGCGTGGCGACGGCGGAGAGCGTGTCGATCTCTTCCCGCGCGAACTCCTTCCGCTGCCCAATCGCGGCCACGCACATGAAGCCGATAGCTTTGTCCTTCGTTCTCAGCGGATAGTAGGCGAGGGACTTCAGGCCGAATGTCCTCACCCACCAGGTGTCCGCATAGGGGGGGATGGTCGCGTCATCGACTATGAGCGGCTTCCGGCGTTTGGCAAGCATGCGGCTGAAGCGATGGACTCCGGCGTTCGACGTCACCTCCCGTGGTGGACTCAAGAACGTCTTCATCTCATCGAGTCCGCCTCCGCCCACAGAGCCGACAGGCATGAAGCTCTTGTTGTCGTCGCGGGTAAGGAAGATAGAGACATTATCGGCGGCCGTCAGCTCAAGCGCCGTCTCGCAGATCTTGCCGCATACTTCGCGAAGGCTGAGCGTGGAAGAGGCGGCCGTGAATACCCTCGCCACCTGCTCGCTGCGCTGCCGCTGCCGCCGTTCCCGCTCGTACAGCCGGGCGTTCTCTATGATGATGGCGGCTTGCTTGGCGACTGCATTCAGCGACTGGATCTCGTCCTCAGAGAACTTCCGCTGGTGTTCGGCCCCCGTCACAGTCATCTGCCCGATGATTCGGCCTTTGACTATCAGCGGATAATAGGCGATGGACTTAAGGCCGAAGTTCTCAGACCACCATTTATGCGTGAACGGAGAGTCTCTGATATCGTCCGCAACGAAGGGCTTGCGGAGCTTGGTCAGCATTCGTTCGCCCAAACGGTAACTGCCGCTGGCGATGATGTCGGCAGGAGGACTCAGGAACAGCTTCGTGTCTTCTCGGGTGTAGTTCCCCACCGACGACATGGGAACGAATCCGGTGCCGTCCTCCTTGATCAGGAAAATGGCTATAGTGTCACCGACGGTCATGGGCAACGCCGCTTCGCAAATCTTCACGCAGACCTGGCGAAGGCTAAGGGTGGAGGAGGCCGCCGCCAGCACCTTCGTCATCTGCTCGCTGCGTTCGCGCTGTCGCTGCTCCCGTTCATACAGGCGGGCATTCTCGATGATAACGGCCACCTGCGTGGCAACCGCTGAGAGAGCGACGAGCTCTTCCTGGGGAAAACGGACGCTGTCGTCTTCGGTATCAACGGTCATGGCGCCGATGGCCTTGCCCTTGACCCTGAGGGGATAGGCGACAAGGGACTTGAGGCCGAACTCCTTGATCCACCAATCGCTGATGAGAGGCGATGAGGCTGCGTCCTCAATGAACAACGGCTTCTTGCGCCTGACCACGGCCTGGAAGAAGCGGAGCGACTGCGGGTCCCTGGTAGCCTCCGGCGGCGCGTTAAGGAACGTGCGCAGGCTGCCGTGTAGCTTGCGGCCGGCCGCCATCATGGGCACGGAGCCGCCCGTGGCGTCGTCGACGAGGAAAATGCTGACGGCGGTGCCGACGGTGAGCGCCAACGTCGCCTCGCACACCTTCGAAAGCACGTCGTTGACGCCGAGCGTCGAAGTCGCCGCTGTGAGCACCGCGGTCAGTGTTTCGTTGCGCCTCTGGTCCCGCCGCCTTCGATCGTAGGACGCCGCTTCTCGCGGCTCCGCGCGCGGAAGCGAACGGCGCTCGACAGGGTCTTTCTGTCGGGCGTTCCTTGGGACCTTCTCCCGCTTCTCGATGGTCGCTCTTCTGGGCGTGGCCATATCTAAGGTTATTATCGGTAGCCGGTTGCTGAGCCTGATGTGCCACAGGTGAAAGGAGCGAGGGAAATGGCGTCTGATTAGCTAGGCTGTCATCTTCTTCGGAGATGGCTTCCTTCTCAGAGTCGCGCCGGATGCCGGCACGGTGCGGTTGCCGCCCAGGCGCTTTGCCTCGTACAGCGCGGCATCGGCGAGCATCACGAGTCTATCCGTGCCATGGCTGTCTTGGGGATAGCAGGCGATGCCGATGCTCATCGCGAAGGCGACGGACCGCTCAGGGTTATCCGGCGAGAAGGGCGTCCCTGCGAGCATCGACATGATGCGCTGTCCGACCTCCTCTGCCTTCTCGCGGGTCGTGTCCGGCAAGATGGCGAGGAACTCGTCCCCGCCGTAACGACCGACGATGTCGGCCGCGCGTAGCGTCCCCCGCAGGTTCCGTGCGATGAACCTGAGCGCTTCGTCGCCCTGGACGTGGCCGAAGGTGTCGTTGATCTCCTTGAACTTGTCCACGTCCATCATCATCACCGCGAAGGGGGATTTACTCCGCTTCGCGCGAGCGAACTCCTCTTCGAGGCGCTTGTGAACGTGGCGGTGGTTGTAGAGGCCGGTCATGTAGTCCGTTATCGCCTGCTCTTGCAGTTGATCGTGGAGGCGTGCGTTCTCGATGACGATGGCGGCCTGTTTGGCAACGGCGGCCAGCGTTTCGATTTCGTCTTGGGGAAAGTGCGTGAAGTGGCTGAAGGTGTTCACCACGATTATCCCCACCGTCTTCTCTCTATGAACAAGGGGGTAGATGGCCACCGACTTCAGGCGAAAGGCCTTAGTCCAGTAACTAGGTATCGCGCCTGAACCCGGCGCGTGCTCCTCGATGACGGGTTGCTGAGCCCTAATCGCTTCGCCGATGCCCCGGATATCGGATACCTTGAGCCCGGCGGAGGCGCGAAACTCGTCGAACAAGGTCGCGTCCCCCGGCCCCATCGCCATGACCGGCTCCAGGCTGTGCGTTTCCTCTTTGAACAGGAAGATGCTGCAGCGCTCGCCGACGCTGAAGTCGACGACGGCCTGGGAGATCGCGGCCAGCACCTTCCGGAAGCTCACGTCGGAGGCGGCGGCCGATAGCACGTTTACCAGCGCCTCCGCCCTTTGGCGCTGCTGCCGCTCCTGCTCGTAGAGGCGGGCATTCTCAATGAATACGGCGGCCTGCTTGGCGATGGCTGCGAGAGTGTCGATCTCCTCCTGGGGGAAGTGGACGCGCTCTCGGAATGCGTCCACCGACATCATCCCAATCGTCCGGTCTTTCACCCTGAGCGGGTAGTTCACGAGCGACTTCAGATTAAAGGTTTCCACCCACCAGCGCGTTAGCAGGTCGGATGTCGCCGCGTCCTCTATGACGATGGGGTCTTCCCACTGAGTTATAGTCTCGAAGAGGCGGCGATGCTCCGCTAGGCGGGTTGTAGTTTCCTCCGGAGGAGGGTCGCGGAACCTCTCCCACAGTCCCTCATCCTCAATTCCCTGGGACATGACGGGCTCCAACGTGCGACCTTCGGTATCCGCCATGAAGATGCTGCAGCGGTCGCCCACGGTGATATTGACCACTGCCTGACAGATCGTGGCCAGCACCTTCTGGAAGCTCAGGTCGGAGGCGGCGGCCGATAGGATGTTTACCAGAGCCTCCGACCTTCGGCGCTGCTGCTGTTCCTGCTCGTAGAGACGGGCGTTCTCAATAGTCACAGCGGCCTGCTTGGCGATAGCCGCCAGCGTATCGATCTCCTCCTGGGGGAAGTGGACGCGCTCTCGGAATGCGTCCACACTCATCATCCCAATCGTCCGGTCCTTCACCCTGAGCGGGTAGTGCACGAGGGACTTCAGATTGAAGGTTTTCACCCACCAGCGTGAGAGCAGGCGGGTTGTCGCGGCGTCCTCAATGACGATCGGCTTCTCCCACTTAGTTACGGCCTTGTACAGGCGAGCAATCTCCTGTCGGAGGGTAGTGTCTTCCCCAGCAGCCGGGTTGCGGAAGCTCTCCCATAGTCCCTCATCCTTGACTCCCAGCGACATGACGGGCTCTAATGCGCGTCTCCCCTCATGTATCAGGAAGATGCTGCAGCGGTCGCCCACGCTGATGTCGACCACGGCCTGGCAGAGCTTGATCAGCACCTTCCTCACGCTGAGGGTGGAGGCGGCGGCCGTCAGCACGTCCACCAGCGCCTCCGCCCTTTGCCGATGCCCCTGTTCCTTCTCGTAGATACGGGCATTCTCTATGATGACCGCGGCCTGCCCG
>Ga0315287_10008395_pt1 | contig 10427 bp, 9 predicted proteins | sample YL17G11_0_MG_FD_205037 | JGI IMG/M metagenome (GOLD analysis project Ga0315287, IMG submission 205037) | Sediment microbial communities from Yellowstone Lake, YNP, Wyoming, USA - YL17G11_0 | ecosystem: Environmental > Aquatic > Freshwater > Lake > Sediment | place: USA: Wyoming | collected...
CCGGAGTGGACATGTGAGAAGGGTCCAGGTCTCTTCGTGTCCTGACACAACTGCCATGGAGGTCGCGGATCGCGTCGAAGGCGATGTCCGCAGCCTCGACCTCGGCGATGCCGACCTGATCATCGCCGGCGGAAAAGGGGTGGGAGGACGGGAGGGGTTCCGGCTTATCGACAGGTTGTCCGAGCTCACGGGCGCCTGCGTGGCAGGGTCGCGCGAGGCAGTGGACCGAGGATGGGTTTCCTACGATCGGCAGATCGGGCAGACAGGGAAAAGCGTTTCCCCCCGATGCCTGATCGCGCTGGGCATCTCCGGGGCGATTCAGTTCCTCAAGGGAATGGAGGACGCACAAAGCGTCGTTGCGGTCAACACAGACAAAGGTGCACCGATTTTCAATCTCGCCGACCTGAAAATCGTCGGAGAACTGCACGAGGTTCTCCCCGCCTTGATACAGGCTCTTGAACGAGCCCTCGTTCCACAGGTGAAACATCCGAAATGAATCATCGGTTTGACGCGATTGTGGTCGGAGCTGGGCCAGCCGGCTCTGCGGCCGCCTATATGCTTGCCAGAAAAGGCGCCAACGTCCTGTGCCTGGAGCGCGGTGAATATCCCGGGGCAAAGAACGTCTCCGGCGGCATCCTCTACGGGGAACCGTTTCAAGATCTGGCGGATGACGAAAAAGGAAAATGGCCGAGGGAAAGGAGGATCGTGAAGTATGTCCTGGCCATGGCCGCCGGGGACAACTTTACGAGCTTCACGTATCAGCGGACGGGCGGCGAAGCGCTGTCGGCATTCAGCGTGCTCAGAGCCGGATTCGATCGATGGTTGAGCGCGCGCGCCCGGCAGGCGGGAGCCCGGATACTGACCGAAGCACCCGTCGATGACGTGATCCGGAAAAACGGCCGGGCCGTCGGCGTGAAAGTAAGGAGACCGGGAGGGGATGTCTCTGCCCCCTGCGTCATCCTGGCAGACGGTGCGAATTCCATTTTGGGTAAAAAAGCAGGCCTTCACGCCGATTTCAAGGCGGGGCAGATGAGTCTTGCGGTGAAAGAGGTCATCAAGCTTTCCAAAGAGATCATCGACGCTCGCTTCGGCTTGAAAGCCGAGGAAGGAGCTGCCTTTTCAATCATCGGAGAGGTTACGCATGGGCTGGAAGGGGGCGCCTTCCTCTATACCAATCGCGAAAGCCTCTCCCTGGGCTTGGTCTGTCACATGGACGCCCTGATCCGGGAAAAGGTCAAGATCCGTACGCTGCTGGATCAATTCAAACAGATCCCGTGGGTTTCGGCGCTCATTCAGGGGGGAGCTCTCAAGGAGTACTCCGCCCATCTGATTCCCACCCTGGGATTTCGGGAACGCCCCATGACATTCACTCACGGCATCCTGGCGGCGGGAGATGCCGCGGGTTTTACATTGAATACCGGCTTTCAGGTCCGGGGTATGGATTTTGCGCTTGCCTCGGGCACGGCCGCTGCCGAAACCGTGCTCGACGCTCACGAGAAAGGCGATTTTTCATCGAAGACCATGGCGGCATACGAAGAACGGCTGAAAGACGGCTATATCCGCAAGGACCTTAAAACCTTCAGGAGGATGGAGGCGGCCATGAAAAACCGGGCACTGTACGCCGTCTACCCGAAAGTGATCGGAGAGGCCTTCGCGGATTTGTATCTTGGCGCCGGGAAGCCCAAAAAGAGGATGGGGCGTCTTCTATGGGACCATCTCCGCTCCCATCGAGGGACCAAAGATCTGGTCAAAGACATATTTTTGTTGAGACGGTTCCTATGAATTTGAATGAAAGGCTCTACCATATCCGGTACCGCATTCATTCGGGGAATCCCCATATCGAGCTCAATCGGGGTATCTGCGAAAAATGTGTGGAAAAGAGCTGCCTGAACATCTGCCCGGTGGATAATTTCATCCTGGAAGAGGGTCATGTGGTCCTGAAATGGGAAGACTGCGTGGAATGCGGCGCCTGCCGGATCGCCTGCCCCCATGGGTCCATTCGGTGGGATTATCCCCATGGCGCCTACGGCGTCTCTTATCGCTACGGTTAGAATGCTATCATGGACGCCCTGGTGCTCGTCAAAGAGACTACCGATACGGATGTCTGGATCGAAATCGACCCGGCAAGTCTGCAGCCAGATCCGGAGGATCTTGTCTTCGAGGCCAACCCCTGCGATCTCGCCGCCCTGGGAGCGGCCGTCAGGCTGATCCAGGCTCAGGGACACGGCTCGGTGACCGTTCTTCTCCTGGGTCCGAGACGGTCGGAACAAACCCTGAGAAGATGTCTGGATTATGGAGCCGACCGCGCCATCCACCTAGTTTACGAAAACATGGAGGATGTGGAAAGCCATCAGGTGATGGACATTTTATCCCAATCCGTCCGCCGATTGGAGCTACCACATGATTTGGTCTTCGCAGGTCATCATGGTTCCGCCGGCGGATGGGCAACCGGATGCATCGGCATTCAGGTGGCGGCCATGATGGGACTGCCTCACCTGTCAGAGGTCAGCGGCATCGCGTGGGGGCCTGGGCCTGGCGAGCTCATCGTGACGTGTATGGAAGATTCGGGGACCCGGACCACGTGGAAATGTCGGCCGCCTTTGGCTTTGATAATGCACCCCGAGACCAGGCGGCCGGACTATCCGTCGTTGGGTGTATCTCTCGAAGCGCTTGACAAACCGGTGGAGCAGGTGGATCTCATCCATCTCGATCTGGATCCTGCGCGGATGAAAAGGCGAATCCATCGTCTAGGCACCTCGCTGCCAAAGCCGCGACCCCGGAAAGTATTTACCCCCGATAGCGCACTGCCGGCGGCTGAGCGAATCCGTTTGATCATGGGCGGGGGACTCAAACAGAAACGATCGGAATTCTTAGAGGGCAGCCCGGAAGAATTGGCCGCCAGGATCGTAGATTTTTTGACCGAAAAAAAACTCCTTCCCTTGCAGGACGCTGAAGTGATGGTGAAACATGAGGAATGAAACTTTCTATCATTCTCCTATTTTTCTATTCAATGCGGTAAAGAGTACTGGTTTAATTGGGGGCCGTATGTTGTAGTAGTTTATGTCACTAATAGCTAACCCCTGAGCACGAGCAATAATCCCTTGCAGCGCCGGGCCGCACATACGACCTTGACAATTGCCCATGCCCGTGCGGGTCATACGCTTGATCTCATTCATGTCGGTAGCACCTCCAGCGATAGCTTTCTTGATTTCCGAGAGGGTAATTTCCTCACAGCGGCAAATAATGGTATCCTCCGTGGAGAGACCATAAAGTCCGGTTCTGGGCATCGAAATACCGTCCAACTGCCGACGAAGAGGTTCGAGCTTGGCCATACGCCTGCGGCAAGGAGCCATCTTCTGATCTGCTTCCATTTGCGAAAGATGACCTAATGATTGGGCGACAGCCAGGCCAGCAATACGGCCTTCCTCGACTGCCACAAGGCTGCCGGCTATACTTGTACAATCACCTGCAGCATATACTCCGTATATGCTGGTTTCCATATAAGAGTTGCGTACGGGAACCCACCCACCCAGCAATGGTTCATACTTATGGTTACATTCGGCCAAGCGTGTTAATTCAACCGAGGGGACGAAACCGTAACCTACACAGACAGTATCCACCTTCAGCGTGCGTCGCTGGTCGGTTAATGGCTGCCAAGTCTGGTCTACCGGGGCTACGACGGCTTCTTGCACCTGACCATTCCCGCGCGCTTTCACTATAACATGGCTGCGCAGCAATGGGATACGCGCCCGATAGATCCCTTTAAGGTAGCGCAATCCGTCGGCAATAAGCCGCCAATTTCCCCAGGCTCCTTGAATCATCTGGAACCAATTTTCGATTTTTCCCGCTTCCGCAATGGCAACCACTTCACCCCCGGCATCAGTAATGAGGTTGGCCAATGACAGCAGCAACGGCCCGGTGCCTGCAAGGAGGAACCTCTCGCCGGGCATCAATCCCTGTGTCTTGATCATTTGCTGTGCAGCGCCAGCGGTAAATACACCCGGCAGTGTCCAGCCAGGAAAAGGAACGGGGCGATCATAGGCACCCACGGCAATTATCAATTTGCGGTAATGAACTCCGTGGGGATTTGAGTCTTGTATATATGTCAATTCACTGCCTGGAAACAGCCCCCAGACCAACGCCCCACCGATATATTCCACACGCTCCCGAATCGTATTAAACTCCGCCAGTAGTTTTTGACCACGCGTATAGTCGTGCCCTAATAATTTTGGCTGAGTAATCTGAAAACTATCTACCATATGACGGTAAATCTGACCACCGGGCTCGGGATTTTCATCCAATAGGCCGACTTTTACGCCGGCTTTGGCCGCTTCGATGGCGGCGCCCAAACCCGCCGGTCCTGCACCCAAGATAACTAAATCCAGTTCTTTCATCGTTCCACATCCAATCTCCCTAACCCTTCCTGCGTCTCTACCCGACAACCAGCCGTTGCCAGCGTCTGACACGCCCTCAGGTTGGGTACGCCATTGATGACCATCATGCATTCATAACATAAGCCGATTCCGCAGTAGACACCACGAGGATGTTTTTTATGGATTGTGTGTCGCAGCGTTCTCCGTCCCGCGGCTAACAGGGCAGTAGCAATTGTCTCACCTTCGTATGCTGTGATTTTCTCTCCATCTACCTCGATCTCAAATGGATCCCCTCGTTTAATACCCTTTTTTACTCTTCGGTCTGGCATTATCTTGTGTTCCTCCTGATATTTAATCTAACAATTCCCCGGCCCGTGGATCGATCCTCTTATAAGAGTCCAGGGCTTGCCCTGTGGCTCATAACACTGACCTCGTGAGGCGCTGGAAAGAAATCATACTCTTTACTCTATCTACGGCGAAACTACTTGTGGATAACCGATCAAGCCGAAAATCGTTTGGGCAAGACCTTAAAAAATAAGGTCACGCATGCTTTAAAACTAACTAAATCTTGACAAACGCATTTCGTCAAGTGGGATCGATGTCTTGCCGTCACATATCAGCTCCTGAATCAGCTTCGCAGACCCAGGCCCCAGAAGGATCCCGTGGCCGTTATGACCAGATGCCATGATGAACCCCTCAATCCCGTCTACATATCCAAGGATGGGGAGGTCATCAGTCGTGAAGGGAAAAAAATTTGCCATGGATCGAATGATATTTATCTGCTTAAGGAATGGGATGAGAGCTTGATTCTCCATTGCAATGGCTTCTATGTGCTTCCAGGCGGTTCGTTTGTCAAAACCGACGTCTTCCCAGGTTGCTCCCAAGAGAAGGTTTCCAGGCTTCTGTTGGCTGGCAACAACGGCACATCCAAAGTTGCGCGCATCCTTTCCCTGTATTATATTATTTTTTTCATACTCCTTGACCATATAGGAGGCGCTCATTATACAATGAGAAAGCATCGGAGGCATCTTAGCTGTGATAAGCATCTGCATCTGATAGGGAGATATCGGCACCTTTAACCCGACCATCTCCCCCACACGGCCTGCCCAAGAACCCGCAGCGTTCACAACGGTCTCTGTTTCAATCTTACCCTTGCTGGTCAGAACGCCCCTCACTTTGCCTCCCTTAACTCCGATCTCCTGCACTTCAGTTTGATAGAATATCTTTGCCCCAAGCTTTCTGGCCTGCTCGACCAATGCGATCACCAAGGAAATAGGGTTGAGAAGCCCTGTCGACGAAGAAAAAACCGCACCGAGAATCCTTTCAGAAAGCAAGGGCTCTAATTCTCTTGCCTGTTTTGCATCTATCATCTGGAGGGGGAACCCGTCCTCAGTCCTTGCTTTGACATGGGCTTCGACAAAAGGAATCTGGTTCTCAGCGGTGATAACCAATAATCCCCCAGGTTGTCGGTATTCCTGATCGCGTTCCAATTCCTCCCGGAAACGCTGCAGTACCGCCACGCTATGCATGGATAACCGGATGTCGATTCCCACCCTTCTCGTTAATGTCCATGCCCATGCTGAATTGGCGGCTGAGGCTTCTCCTGCAAGTATACCCTTGTCTAGGAGGACGACGTCACGTCCCTCCTTAACCAAAAAGTAGGCCAAAGAAGCGCCAACCACACCCCCTCCAACGATGACAATTTCTGCTTTTTTCGGTAACATCACAACCTGCCTTGATTTTTTTTTAATCTATTGTCTTTCCTTAACCCTATGGGAAACGCAACGGAAAGCATCTCCCCTGGATCCTGACAAAGATTGAAACGACTCTTTTCAAATATTGCTCACCAATAATGTTGGTTCACTGAAGGGGTGGGGCTGTCGCCCCCACGCCCCACCCCTGATTACGTCAGGGGATTAGCTAAAGATTTAACAATTAAACCATATGACCATAGATACTTCAGCAAGAAGTTCCATTATCCCTACTGGTCGAAGGCCCAGCGTTGAAGCATCGATAAATGCACGTATCGTAATCCTTGCATCGTTCGTTGGGACAGAAACATTGCTCAAGCTCGCTCATCGATTGCCTCCGGCGCGAAAATGAATTCGACATAGGCAATCATACTGTAAGCCGGAGTCATCGGTCAACTAATCCGGGACATTGCCAGTTTATTAGATGGAAATCGCTACCCGGTTGCATGGAAGCTCAGAACGAATCCTGCCGTTGAGCACTATCGCAATAAAGTTCGCGCCACGATAAGCTTTTCGATCTCCTTGGTCCCCTCGTAGATCTCGAGGATCTTGGCGTCCCGATACAGTCGCTGAACTTTATACTCATCGATGTAACCATAGCCCCCGTGCATCTGCAAGGCCTCATCGGCGCAGTATACTGCGGTCTTACCCGAGTACCACTTCGCCATGGCGACTAACGCGTGGTCGACCCTGCCATGGTCCATGGCCCAGCACGCCTCGTAGTAAAGATTGCGGGCGGCACGAATGCGGGTCGCCATCTCTGCGATTTTGAATTGAGTTACCTGAAATGAGGCGAGAGGCTGCCCAAACTGGACACGCCCCTTGACATGACGGATCGCTTCTTCAAGTGCTGCACGCGCAAGCCCCACACCTTGGGCACAGACATGCAGCCGGGTCCGGTTGAAAAACTCCATCAGCTGGGAAAAGCCCTCCCCCGCGACACCCACCAGATTTTCAGCAGGCACCCGCAGGTCCCTGAAAACCAGTTCCGCCGTATCCGATGCGCGAATCCCCAGTTTGCCGTGGATTTTGATGGCCTGGTAGCCGAGAGTGGCCGTCGGCACGAGAATGAAGCTGTGGCGTTTATGCCGGGAGGCATTTTCCGGATCGGTCAGGCAAAAGACGTTCATATACCGGGCGATGGTCCCGTTCGTGGCAAACATCTTGGACCCATTGATGACCCACCCCGCGCTGTCTTTGACCGCGGTCGTGGACGCCATGGTGACGTCGCTGCCGGCATCCGGCTCCGTGATGGCCGTTCCGATGATGGCCTCGCCCGCCGCCAGCTGAGGCAGGACGGTTTGCCTCTGGTGTTCGCTGCCGAACATTTGAAGCAGTTCGGCCCCGAAGGTGGTCGACAAGATGGCCGTCCCGATGCCCGGCTCCACGGCCCAGAACTCCTCGTTGATCAAACAGTGCTCGAAAAAACCGTATCCCAGGCCGCCATATTTTTTGTCGATAAAAACACCCACAAACCCAAGGTCACAAGCCTTTTTCCAAAGCCCCAGATCGAATTTCTCTTCCCGATCGAATTCTCTGGCGCGATCCGGAAACTCGCTGGCGGCGAATTTGCGGGCGGCCTTTGCGATATCCTGCTGTTCTTTGCTTAGTGAAAAATCCATGTGAGCTGCTCCAATTGTTTACTGCTGAGGTTAGACGCCAATTCCAATGATCAACCTTGCTCTCTCAGGGTGCGCTTTAGTATTTTCCCGGTCGCACTCTTCGGCAGTTCTGATACGAAATCGACGCGTGCCGGTGCTTTGTATACGGCCAGGTGATTGCGGCAATAATCTATGATCTCTGCGCTTGTCGCGGTCGCGCCTTCCTTCAGAACAATCGCCGCGACGACCGTTTCACCTTTATCCGGATGGGGTTTACCAAAAACAGCGACCTCTTTTATGGCAGGGTGTTTGTATAAAAATTCCTCCACTTCCGCCGGCCATACTTTAAATCCCGACACGTTGATCATATCCTTGACCCGATCGACAATGAAGACATAGCCCTCATCGTCCAACATTCCTATATCGCCGGAGTGCAGCCACCCGTTCCGCAATGCGTGCTGGGTTTCGGAGGGTTTTTTCCAATATCCTTGCATGACTCCCGGACCGCGGATGCAGATTTCTCCCCATTTGCCTATCGGCATTTCGCTGTCGTCTTCAGCCATAATTTTTACCTCGAAATTCTCTATTGGAGTGCCGACGCTTCCGAATTTATGGCGGAAATCGTGGTTATAGCAGGCAAAGGGCGAACATTCGGTCAATCCGTAACCTTCGTACACAGGGCGGCCAAAGCGTTCAGTCCAGCGGGCGGAAATTTCACGCGGCATCGTTGCCGCTGCGGAAAACTCATACCGGATGGATGAAAACCCGTCGTTGGGTAATTGCATGTTCAAGAGGGCAATATAGATCGTCGGTACGGCGAAGAACATGCTGACACGGTCTCTGTGGATTGAATCAATCACCCGGTCCGGCACGAACCTGCGATGCAGGACCAGGGTCCCACACGCCATGAAAGTTGCATTCATGATGTGGTTCTGTCCGAAGACATGAAAAATCGGCAAGAAAAGAATCATTCGATCTTTGTGGGTGAAACCTGCATGATGCACGGTCGACCATGCGTTTGAGACGACATTGCCGTGGGAGAGTGTAGCGCCTTTCGGGAATCCAGTGGTACCTGAAGTGTAGAGTAATACTGCTGGATCATCTGAAGCCATGTCCAGAGACGCGCCTTGGCTCGAGCCCTTTTTCAACCAGTCGTCTAGGGTTGGATTGCCCTGAGGATCGCCTTCGCATACCAGCACTTGCTTCAAGCTGGGGCATTCATCCAATGGGATGTTGGGCAGCAAATCACCTGTCGTAAATATTAAAACGCACCCGGAATCATTGATGATATATTTAAGCTCTTCGGATTTATACATTGAGTTTATGGATACGGCGATCGTCCCGACTCGCACGGCTGCCAGATAACAAATCACGAATTCGGGAATATTGGGTAAGTAGAGAGCCACACACGCCCCTCGTCCAAACTCGTTGGCTTTAAGCCCGTTTGCCAGACGATTCACCCGCGTATTCAAGTCGCCGTAGGGGATTCGGGTGCCTTCAAAAACAATGGCGGATTTTTCCGGGAAGAATTTTGCAGCTCTTTCAACATTCTGAGAAATGTTCATCGTTCTGCCTCCCATCCGCGCATTAGCAGGATGTTGAAAAACCGCGCCTCAGGCCGCCCCGGCGTTGTGCGGCTTTTGCAAATGCTCACATCTCGTTCCTTCAGTTTTACCTTGGCATACGTATTGGGACCATCAGGGGTAATAAATAATTCAGCATACTTGAAGCCACATTATGATTAAAATGTAGATACATAACGGGTCGCCGGCTGTCAATGGAATTCAATTGTATGCGAGCTATATCCTCCTGATCATGTCGGGAAACGGCACTTGACTTTTTCCATACCACATTGTAGCTACAATACATTCGTAAATTCTATTTATTTATACTAACGAAATTCATAAATTTGAGTGAGTAGCCGGCTTAAGAAAGCTCGATTGTAAGAATCGACTTACCTTAAGCTTGGAACTGCTCGTTTTTCATTGTGCATCAGAGCGAAATAGCATCGGTTAAGGCCGTTTCGCTTCACCGGGGATTCACCCCACTTAACAAGTAGGGACAATAAAGCCGCAGGAGGCAGCCATGAAACCCAGATTCTTTTTTCAAAACGTGAGCGTGTTTGCGTTGGCCGTAAGTCTACTCACCGCTCAGCCGGTCATGTCGGCGGAGCCAGTCGTCATCGGTGTGCCCACCTCCCTGGGGTTCCTGGAGGGTAAAGAATCTCTCAAGGCGGTGGAAATGGCCGTCCGGGAGATTAACGCCAAGGGCGGGGTAACGGTGGCTGGAGAAAAAAGGCAGCTTTTGGTGGTCTCCTCCGACATCCGGGATGCGGCACCGGGGGTACCCGTGCCTGAAGCTTTGCTCGGCATCGAAAAAATCATCCTCGAGAAAAAACCGGCCGCCATCGTGGTGGGGCCTTTTCGTTCCGAGGCTCTGACCGCGGCCATGGATCTGCTTTCCAAATACAAGACCCCGATGATCGGAAGCATCGCGATGTCGCCGGCCTCGGAGAAGAAGGTCAAGGAGGACCCCGAGAAATACAAGTACGTCTTCCGTAACTGCCTGAACGCCGTTTACCTGGTGAAATACCTGGCCGGGACCATGGCGGCCATTAACAAGGAGTTCGGTTTCACCAAAGTATACGTGATGCACCAGGATGTTGCCTGGGCCAGGGCCACCGCGGACCTGGTTAAAAGCAA
>Ga0315287_10008396_pt1 | contig 10427 bp, 7 predicted proteins | sample YL17G11_0_MG_FD_205037 | JGI IMG/M metagenome (GOLD analysis project Ga0315287, IMG submission 205037) | Sediment microbial communities from Yellowstone Lake, YNP, Wyoming, USA - YL17G11_0 | ecosystem: Environmental > Aquatic > Freshwater > Lake > Sediment | place: USA: Wyoming | collected...
AGGTAACATAGAATTTAAAAGACTTTTATCCAAAGATGGAGACTACAGATTATTAGCATTAAGTTTAATTTTACAAGTATATTTTACTTTAGAGATAGTCAAAGATGTATGGGTTCCCAAAAAGATAGATATGAATACAATAACATTTGAAGCAGTATCAGATAAGAATATAGATATAAAATATGATGATAAGTATTTATATACCAGAGCAATAGCTATCTTTCCATATTCAGAAGGAGGAGGAGGAAATAAAGATGAAGTTTTTAAAACATTCTTTGAAGAAGTTAACACTGAATTTAACAAAGCAGGCAAGCCCCTTTTTAAACAGATGCCGACAGAAAATATTCCAGAGAAAATAGATGAGTTAGGAGTGATCATAAGTAGAGATATATTTTCTAAAATGAAAGGGATAGCATCTGGAGCATCCCAACATCTTTATGGTAAAGTGGAAGTCTATGGTCCTTTGAAGTATAAACAAACACAATCTCCAAAAGCAACACAACCACAAACACTAGGGGAGCTTGTAGTATCTTCCAATTGTGATCAATCATATAAAAATAAATTATATATCAAAGATTTAGAATTCTCAGATAAAGTATATAAAGATTACTCTAGACCTTTAACAACAGGAACCAACAATAAGCCTTCAGACGTAGAATCCTTTTTATTCAAAGCAGCTACATTGATAGATTCTCATAATAGATTACTATATCTAAAAGATAAAGGTATGCCAGATATAGATATTTTATTGGCAGCTAGCACAAGTAGAGTTAATGTTTTAAAACAAGAGTTAGAGAGAGTTAATATTATAATACAAAATTCAAGTGATCCCGTTAGTCTCAGGAATAAAAGTAATGTTCAACAATTATTATCAGTCTTATCTTAAATGGCTATTATAATTATCATAATAATTATCATATATGTAATATTGTATATTTTTGGGTTTAGACAAAAAGAGACATGTACTGACACAACTAGTGAAACATTTGGTGAAACAACTAAACAAGAGACAACTAGTGAAACAACTAAACAAGATAAAACAAATGAAGATAAAACAAATGAAGATACAGAAAACAAAGAGAAAAGAAAATTTAAATCTATAGGAGAAGAACTATTATGTCAAGCATTTGAAGAGCATTTGGGTAGAAGAGTTTTAGTTAACATAAGACCACAATATCTAAAAAATCCCAAGACTGGAAGATGTTTAGAATATGATTGCTATGATCCAATTTCTAGAACAGCATTAGAATATAATGGAATACAACACTACAATTATCCAAATCCTTATCATAAAACATATGAAGACTTTTCATCTCAATTGGAAAGAGATAGACTAAAAGAATCATTATCAGAAAAAGAAAAAATAAAATTTCACTCTATTCCTTATTGGATAGACTGTCCAAAAAGAAGCAATACAAGAGAAGATAGATTATTAAAACTTAAGAAACACTTATCATATATTTTATAAAGCTTCACTAATACCAACCATAACAGTCAAAGAGACTTTACTAAGTGCCGGTATAGGAGTTTCAAATCCTATCACAGGATTTCCAGCGACTAATATCACACTATTATTTCTAGGTTTTATTCTCCAATCATCTACACCATACGCTTGAATAGCATGTATGCCTCTAGCTAAAGCAGATCCCAATAATGTTTGTTCTTTATGTTCTAATGTAAATACTTTTAACATTAATGTATTTCCAACATAAGAAGTTTGGAAAGACATATTAATAACTGTAGGCATACCAAAAAAATCTGGTTTTAATTGAGTACAATCAGAAGGATCCGATGGTGGTTGAGTAGGACAACAACAATCAACAGATGAAGAAGATGTCTTCTTCTTGCAAGATTTTTTACCACAATCTCCTTTAGTATAATAATTTCCACAATTATCTTCTTCAGAAGAACAATCCACATAAATTTTCTTCTTCTTTTTAGGAGCAGAATCTTTTGGTAAAGGATTGGCTAATCTAGTTTCAACTTCTCTTTCATCTCCTAAATTGTATTGCTTGCTATGTCTAGCACATAATCTCAATAGACCAGAAGATATATCTCCACATACCTTAATTTGTGGTTTCCCACACACTTCTTCCATTTGGACAGTTATATCTGCCGCATAAGTTATATCCAAATAACTTTCAGTCCAAGCCGCTACATTACCAGAAACTATCGCACCGTGAGCACAAATTAATCTGGGAGCAGGATTGCCACCTTGAATTAATGCTTGGTTAGATAAAACCAATGCCGACAAAAGAGTATTTCTTGCTTTGAAACCGTGAGCTTGAACATTTTCTGGAAGTTGTGATACAGAACTAACAGATACTCTATATCTATAGCTTCTTCTACCTTGAAAGAATCTATTTCTTAAAGTTAATCCTTGGGATAACATTATCCCATCAGTATTTTCATTTGTTTGGATATGAGCCATAAAAACTCCTTTAGTGCAAGATTCACACGAACCACAATTAGTCACACATTCTTCTGGATATTGAACATTGCCATCAGAGTCATAAAAAAATCTTCTCAATTCTTTAAAATATCTATAAAAAACTACCGATCCACCATTATCTGTTGGAACAGTAACCAATTCTCTTTTAACATTAAAATGATACATAAGATATAATGTAGAATAAGCATTCTCTGAAGGAAACAATTGATTTACTAAATATCCTCTACATATCCCAAAAGGATTATTAATATTTTCAGCAGAATAATCTGGGTGTAACATCATCGGGACTCCGGTAGGATCAATATCTGTATATTTACCATCAACATCACAATATGCTTGACCATTACTTGAACTAAGACTTGAAGATTCTATTTCGGTTAAATAACCACTCGGAGTCCAAACAGAACCAATGGCTCCTTTTAATACATCAGATTCTTCGTTTTGTAAAGGAACCATCTGATAAAGACATGGGAAATGATAATTGGCTACAGCAAATTTTACTGGCCTATATCCTCCAAAATCTAAGATATAATTTGAAGATGAAGAAGAAGAAGATTCCATAGAAGATATGGATTTAGTTGGAGCAGAAGACCTTAATCCTTGAGAATAAGTGGTAATTTTAGGAAGCATATACATCTTTTTTAAAGAAATTTTTTTTAAATTAAATTAATTTTAATTTAAAGACTTCGTCTTCAGATGAATTATTCAAACAAGAGCAATTTATATATTATCTCTGGTCCTTCTAGCAAAGAACAACTAGCTCTTTGCTTCAAAGATTTGATTGACCAGATAGCAAATATTTATGTTATGGATCCAGATATTAAAAAAGTTCATTATGAACTAAATACTGTATATAGTTCTTCTGGAAACCCACAAGGAGTAACATTTGGTTGGGTATCGGAACCTAAGATATATAACATCTTAATTGGAAATAACCCAGATGGTTCAGAAAGAGTTGAATATGTAGAAGATCCTACTTGGAAATCTACTGGATCTTCTGATTGGGCAGATTTGACTCCAGATCTTACTAAGAAAATATTATCTCCTTTAGTCGAACCTAAAAAGATTATGGTAAATGATGAACCATATTATATAAAGATATATCCTTCTTATGTGACTATGCCTGGACCAGAAGTGGATCCTTCTACTATCTGTTGTAGATCTAGTCCTAATTGGGTTACTGTAGATATGATTCATCAAGTATTCGATAAATATAATACTGATAAATATTATCACGATGTAATAATAGATAAAAAGAAAGTCAGAATAAGATATCCTGATGTAAGAATAAGAAACATAGAGAGAAACTCTGATTCTGAAGATAAGAAAAGAATGATATACATAACATTTTCAAAATTAGAAGAACATGCCGGGGATGCTTTATTCGCATTACAGATGTGTAAGAAAGTGACTCTAAAACAAGGAGATAAAGAGTGCCAATTAGCTTTTTCATTATGGAAGAATAACCCTACCATGAAACAATAAAAAATATTAGATATCTAATATTTTTGAATACCTAAATGATAGCAATTATTATATTTATCATATTACTAATAATTTTTGTATATGTAATGCTTTTACCACCAAGATGGATAGCAATTAAAAATATAACTCCAAATGTCAAAATCTATTTATATAGAAAACATTTCACATCTAATATGATGGGAACTTTTCATTTAAAAAATCCAAAGGATTATATCTCTTTCTATATTCCAGAACCCCCAGGAATATTTGATATTGTTGTATATAACACTAATAAAGAAAAAGTCGTCTATTTACCACAAACACATAGAGGAACAATAACCAATTTACCAAAAAATAATTACTTTTGTGTTATGTATGCTATAGATCAGTTTTGTCCAAATAGTATAGCGGGACATTTCTCTAAGAAAAAATATGTCAAAACTATAAATAAAGAATTAATTTTGAAGAATGAATCGCATTTATATTCTTCTTATGAAGAATGTTTGAATAGAGCAGTTTCATCTTTACAAGAAAACAACTACCAGATAAAATCCAGAATATTAAGTATTTGTTTATCTAAAGAACCTATAAATATTAGACATATTAATTATGTGGCAGAAGGAGCAGAAGACTTGATTTTGATAAGAAAAAAGAGAGATTCTTACTTTTATTTGACTATCAATGACTCTTGCCAAGATACATTAGAAAGAGAAAATTGTGGTTTTTATATAACTCTACTTAAAGTTTTACCTGGAGATTCTGTAAAAGTATATGAAAGTATCAGAGGTTGTGATTTTAGATCTGAACTTATTCCAATGGAATTATGGACGATGGAACACTTCTAACACCCATCATTCTATTTCTTTCTTCAAAATCTTTTCTTATTAGACTACATATTCTAGAAGAACTGATCTTAGATCTATAAAAAGAAAGTATTATCCTAAGCAATTGATCATCATATGTATCTAATTTCTTTTTCTTGTCAAACTTAAAATCCATCAAAGCATCTTTAACTTTATTCAAATCTTCATCTACTATATAAGTGTTTCTTATATACATATCTAACTTAGCAGCCAATTCTACTATATAAGCCTTATCATTACAAAATTTACCTCTAGGTAAAGATCTCCAATCTTTATCTTCTGTTAGATATGGATATCTACTGACATCGTGTATTCTGAAACTAGATCCAACTTTATCTTCTAATATAGTTCCTATATATTCTTCTTTTAATCTCTCACTCTTCTTTGGAGAAGGTCCATCTATTCTCTCTCTTCCAACTATTTTTAATATTTGATCTTGTCTGATTTTTCTTATCAGATATGTAAATATTGGTATCTCATATTGTGTGAGATCTCTCCATCTATATGGTTCTTCTGGATTATATATTCTCATTTTGACATTAGCTCTCATAAATTTAGAACTTGTATCATAAGCAGTAGTTCCAGTATTTAAAATTTCTAGAATATGAATGTAACATATGTTTTCAGATTTAGAATATTTATTCATAAATTCATTGTTGATTAGTTCCTTACTCTTAGCTATAGATACAACCTTCTTTATAGTTTTTCTGCCAGCTTTGGGTTCAGGATAACTCAATATATCAGATAACTGTTTAACAGCTTCTCTAGGATAGGGTATTTCAAAATAGAAATCTTGATAAATATATAATAATAATTTATTCATATCTGATAATTGATTCATATCTTTATCATAAATAGCGGTTTCAAAGAGAGATATTTTGGTATCTATATGTAAATTTAAAAGAGATATTTCTACTAAGGTTTTATCTTTTTCTGCTATAGCTTCTTCCAAGATATTTACATTAACATCTTTCTTCATATCTTTGATTAAGTTTCTAAAAGATTCAAATTTAGATGTTATCAGAAGATTACTATAGAAAGATAATGCTGGATCATAACTCATATCGGGTATATTATTTTGTAGATAAATATAATAACCATCTGTATCTAAATAAGCATCATTACCAAATCTATCTTTTAATTTTTCTTTTTTCTCTACTTGATGTTGTATCCAATACTTAGCAAAATGATTCAAATCTGCTCCGTTTTTCAACTTATTTGGAAGAATTATAGGTCTATTTAAAAGTTTTTTAGATATATTTCCCAATTCGTCTTCTAAATCATTTTTAATATACAATATATCATATGTATCATCTATAATATCCATTTCATCTAAATGTTCATCTAAGCATTTATATTCACAATCAGTATAATCACAAGCAGAACTATCCTTTATTCCAGTCCAATTTCTCATTCTGTTAGTATAACAATCAAAAGCACATTGTTTCATCTTTCTCATCAATTGTCTTATCAATATATCTTTTGTCTCAACTCCTTTATACATTTTGAAATCTGAGAAAGATTCTTCTTTCTCATCTTTCATCATAGCAACATATTTATAAACAGTAACAGCAATTCTTTCTTTATCATTGATGGATAATCTATAGTTAACAAGATTTCTATGCGAGTTAGATCTAATAAATCTAGACAAAGCTTGATGCATTCCTGCGGGATGCCATTGAGCAGTAATTAGATGTCCTCTAGTAACATTTGCTACACTTAAACCTTCTCTTACCATAGGACTACATATTATTATTTGTATATATTCTCCATTCACATTATCTTCAGAATTAAATAACTCTAATAGATTTGCCGTTTTACCAGAATCTATTCTATCTCCAGATATTACCCCAAATCTTCTCTTCTTCTTTAGAGATATTTCTCTTGTTTCTGTTTTATTGGCACATATATCTCCAGCAGAAGAATCTAATGTTCTAAATGCTCTAGATGATCCATCATATCTCTCATAACCATTTATTTCCAATATTAGTGATAGTAATATTATTCCTGGACCAGTAACATAATCGCAAAATGTAAAAGAACATCCTGGTAATTTATTCAAAGAAGCTTGTGTCTCTATTCTAAGAAATTCTGTATATTTGGCAGATAAGTCTTCCAGTGTTAGAGATGGAAGATCAGATTTTTCTTCTTCTGACAAGAAAGGATTATCTTTCCATATAAAATGTTTTTTTGTCTCTCTATTTAAGATATATGATTTTTGATGAACACTAACATAATGACCCAAACCTCTATTAGTAACACCAGAAGTCAATTCTCCTTCCCAAGATCCATCTGGGAAAACCAAAATACTTGCTCTAGATTGATCTACAAAGAAAGTATTTGCCCTCTTGATTTTTTTCTCATCTTTTTGAGCCGTCTTAGTCTTAGCTTCTTTATAATATCCATATTGAAAATCGCTCATATAAACACGATGAAATTGTAGATCATTTTTTATTGCTATTTCTTCCAATTCTGGATATTCTGGAGTCACCTCTAAATATTTTTTCTGAACATCTTCGATAGTAATATTTTCTGTAGAAGTATTTATATTTATTTCATCAGTTACTTCGTCTTCATCTATAACAGAATATTTAATATTTTCTCCTTCCATTGGAAAGTCGCCTTCGCCACTTTTAACTAAAAGATTAGTATCTGGAGGTTTGATAAAAGATACCATTCCTTTGAAATATGAAGCTAATTGTTTATATCCAAAATTCTCATATTTCCAATTGCTTATACCCAAATCTTTATTATTAATAGCCATTTGATTGTCTAAAGGTAATATTAAATTCAGTTGTTTAGCTATCTCACTAGTTTTATTAATACCTGGAGTAGCAGTAGATATAATTACCTTAGATCTTTTTATTTTATGAAATAGATCCCATAGATATGTATATTTGTTTTTAGACATAGGATCAAACATCTTTTGTTTGGGTGGAAGTGATGGTCTACCAGCAGATCCTTTTGCTCTCATATGATATTCTATTTGCCACATTTCATATTTCTTCTCTTCTTTTTGTTTTGGTTTAGGTTCTTCTGATGGTTTTTTGCCTCTCTTTTTCTTCTCTTTCTTCTCTTTTGGTTCTTTGGGTTTTTTGGGTTCTTTGACAGGATCTGTTCTCATATGTTGTGATTCATCACACATTATTATACAATCACTCAATTCTTCATATTTAGTAGATCCCATAGAAACACACATGTTTACAAATTGTCCATATGTCATTACTTTCAAAATAGAAGATAAACTTCTAGTAACATCTGCTTTGACTAAGCCAAAAAAACCTTCTTCCTCTTCTTCTTTTTTAGAGTTCTCTTTGCTCTTTTTTGTTTTTCTTTCAGATATTCTTCTTTTAACATCTTCCATAAATCTTTGTCTTCCCGGACAATAACACAATAATTGTCTTTTTATCTCATCGCATAATGTTTGACCTTCTTCTAATACATAAATCTTTTTAATAGTTTTTACTTCTTCAGCATAGTCTATAAGACCCATAATAGGGCATGTTTTTCCTGTTCCAGTTTCTTGCATGTTTACTATTCTATCATATTGTCTCAGATATCTAACAAAAGCTTCTTGGTGTTTGTATAAACCAGATCTAGTTTCTTCAGCTTTTAGACCAGAAGCTAACTCTTGTATCTCTCTTTTTCTAGAGATGATAGAAGAAAATTCTGGATCTTCTATGTCGGGATAAATTGGTATCCAATCTTCGAAATTCATATATTCTATTTTGATAGAATATATTTTATAAATCAATAAAAGATTGAAATGGAAAGACTGTTTTATTTTTGATATAACACTCTTCTATTATTCTAAATTTTACTCCAATTTCTATCTTAGGTTCTAAAGAATAATAGACTTCTTCAGATATACTAGACGAAGATGTATTATAAAATCTCAATATTCTACCATTAAAGTCTTCTATTAATATCATACTAAAAGAATTCTTATCAATAGAACTATAATCCATAGCATATATGGTTAGTTTTTCTTTCTCTTTTAATGTGAGCCAATCAGTAACATAAGATACTAAATCTGAATTTCTTGTTTTTCTATCAAATAATTCTAATGGTTTTTTATCAGTATCTAACCATTTGTTTTCCACATTTATTTCCAATTCTCTTTTTTCTTTAGTTTTTGGTTCTAGAGAAAAATTTAATCTATAAGATTCAGCTTTAAATATAGGCACATCATTTTTAGTAATAGCTTGAATGATATCTATTCTATCTGAATCTAATTGAACTATATCTATAGCTATCTTCTTCTTTTTCCATTCAGAAGCTATCTTATATTTGATTTTCTCATATACAACTTCATATTGAGTTACAATTATAGCCAAATTTTCACAAGAAACATCATTAAGGCTAGATATAGAATTTCCATATCCGATTACTCCCCAATAATAAATTTTCTTTTCTAAATTTACATATATAACTGGAACTTCGTTTTTAGGTAGAGATTTGATTTTCCAATAGTTATAATTGGATGAACTATTACATTCAATTAATTCTAATTTATATTTCTCTTTTATGTCTCTATTACTTAGTCTATACATAACAAATATGACTATTATCAGAAAAATAATTATAATGATAACTATATAAATCATATTTATATTAAATATGATTTTTGTTTAATTTATTCTTAGACAAGCAGATTTGTGTTTGTCATTATGTCTCTTCAAGGCTAAGATATATTTTCTCCAAGATGCTTTATAATCAAAAGAATCGTCTTCTTCATTAGTATAACATTTCTTTTTCTTAAATTTTGTAATATCGATAGAAAATAAGTTAGTATTTCCATCATATACCAATCCATCTATACTTTTAATTTCTTGTTCAGCTATTTCTATAGTATTATTATCAAAAACACCAGATAATATTCCCATATTAATAGTCTTTTCTAATTGTCTAGTATCAGTTAAATTGACCATATTTTTAACCATAGTTATATATTTGCTAATATATTCTTCCTTGATAGAATTTTGTTTTAAGTCTTTCCATGTCAATATCTTATTTTCATTTTCAAGTGTGGATGTTGTTTGCTCAATTACATCTTCTGGAGAGAAACATCCAGCCACTTCTTGCATAAAAGATATTATTTGTCTAACATATATTTCAGCATCACCAGCATCTAAGAATCTTCTATATATTTTAGATTTGACTTTAAAGGTTATGATGTCATCTGCGAAATGAAAATGTCTGGGAAAAACTCCATATGAAGCATTAGTCAATATATCTTTCCAATATGGATCATCAGTAAATTCTACACCTTCTGCTATTAACGGATAGCATATTGATTGTTGTGGTTTAGCTTTTTTGGCAGCCTTAGGTTTCTGTTCTTTTACATCAGAATCTTTATAATTGTGCCAAGGTTTCCCTCTGGCTAGGACAACCATTCTATTAGAAGAAGACATATTTTTGATATATAAAATAAATGAATAAAAAAATTTTACTCTTAGTTGGAGAAAAAAATTATGAGACTCTGAGATTTAATTTCCCAGAATATTATGAAAATTTTGGTCTTAAATGTAGAATATATACACTAGATACTGACTTAACTGGAGAAGATATTAGAAAAGGTTTAGAAAATATTGTTAATGATAAGATGATTTCTTGTCCCAAAGTCAGAAGATATGTAAACATGTTAG
>Ga0315287_10008397_pt1 | contig 10425 bp, 7 predicted proteins | sample YL17G11_0_MG_FD_205037 | JGI IMG/M metagenome (GOLD analysis project Ga0315287, IMG submission 205037) | Sediment microbial communities from Yellowstone Lake, YNP, Wyoming, USA - YL17G11_0 | ecosystem: Environmental > Aquatic > Freshwater > Lake > Sediment | place: USA: Wyoming | collected...
GACCTACCCGCGATGGCTGCTGTGATCACGCGCAGCAGGGAGGCTGACGGCGTGGAGCTCATCACGACGGAGGAAGACCTCGCTGCGGTCTTCGACGAACCACTCGACTTCGACCCAGGAACGGATGTCCTCGTGGCGGAGGACGAAGGCAGAATGGTCGGTCTCGCCAGGGTCTGGCGTGAGGACCGGGAAGACGGCAGGAAGGTTTACGGCCACTCTGTGGAGCTCCTGCGGGAATGGCGCGTGAGGGGGGTCCGCGAAGAGCTCTTCCTGCACAATGAGAGACACATCCGGAGAATCGCGAAGAAGGACGGCAGGGAAATAACCGGCTTCCTCCGGCTCTGGGCCAACGACTCTGACAACGAGTGGAGGTCCGTCGTAGAGCGGAACGGCTATCGACCCGTCCAGCACGAACTCGACATGGTTCGGGCCCTTGACGAGATCCCGGAGACGCCGCTCCCTGACGGTTTCGACATACGCCCCGTCATACCTGAACACTACTCCGAGATATGGGAGGCCGACATGGAGTCCTCGCGGCAGGACTGGGACTTCTCCGAGAGCAAGTGGGACGAGGGACACTTCAAGGCTTTCATGAAGACAAGCACATTCCAGCCTGGTCTCTGGCAGGTTGCATGGAACGGCGAGACGCTGGCGGGCATGGTCCTGAACTACATCGTCGAGGAGGAGAACCGACAGCTCGGGAAGAAGCGGGGGCACACGGAGCATGTTTCCGTCCGAGAGCAGTACAGGGGCAGAGGCCTGGCCCGCGCGCTGCTCGCAAGGAGCTTCAAGGTCCTCAAGGACCACGGGATGGACGAGGCCATGCTGGGCATGGAAGTCGAGAACCCGCACGACCCCCTGAGGCTCTACGAGGGGATGGGATACAGAGTCGTGAAGCACTACACATGGTACCAAAAACCTCTATCCTGAATGAACAGGTGGATGCCTGCAATCAGATGATTCCGTGACAACCGAAGAAGTGGGGAGGACATGCAGACATCCCGAAACGATCACGCTTTGACACTATCGCGGGAATGGAGATCCCGCTCAACGGAGTCGGGCCCTAACCGAATCCACTGATTTCATTCAGAACGCTTCATCCGACGTCCAATCTCTGATTCGAAGTCGGTCTGACATAGCGAACCTTCGAGCAAGGAGGAACTTTCAAATGTCGATATGCGGGTTGGGGACGATGGTTGACAGATTGACCGAGGTTTCGACCGAGCTCGTTCTCATGGTTCCGAGGAAGGCGCTCTACGAGTTCCTCAGAAAGAACGAACACGCGGAGAGAATGGCTGAACGGACTTCAAGAGTCAGCGCCATCGCCACACAGCCCTCGTCGCAGATATCGAACAGAACTGATACCGGCCTGTCAAGCACAGACACCAGGGTCATGACGGAGAAACTCACGAAGATGGCCCGAGCGAACCCATGGCTAGGCAAGGAGATGGCTGAGATAATCAGGACGCTCTCGAATGCCGAAGCGGGACCGAAAGGGAATCCACCACCTGTCGACGCAGTGACATTCCTGCGCCTATGCAAGGCGCACATCGTAGAGGATGTTCCGCCGTCGCGACTCGCATTCGAGGCAGACATTGGCGGGAGCATCACGCGGTACGAAGTGAGCCTCTCCACACAGGACGAGGGTACAAAGATGATGCTCTCCGTGAACGTGAAGCCACCAGCAGATGTCGGGACAGCAGGGCTGATGATGGACGCAGCCATCCAAGAGCTGTGTGCGTTCGACATCGGATATCGGGCACAAAGGATCTCGGAGTAGAACGGCGCACGCGATGAAAGGGGCGACATGGCATTGCCATACCGGCTAGACAAGATGGCCTCGGTCGACTGGCGGTGTTTGACAAGAAAAAATGGAAGCTGTGGGGTTTGGCATGGTTTGGCTCAGTAGATGCCTCCATCCGCTTGGGTGGATGTCAGCGTGCCGTCCTCTGCAGACAGCGTGTAGGCTGTGCCCCCGCTGCCTTCCCAGGTCGCCAGGTTGAACGTCGATGTGCCCGTTATCCGGTACACCGATACGTCGAGGTAGGTCAGCGGCGTCTTGCTCTGGCAGACCTCTGGTGGGCCCGGTGTGCTCAAGAAGTACGCCACGCCGTACGTGCACAGGCTGAACATGGTGACATCCCCGTTCGGTTCGACGCCCAGGGCGGTCTTCTCGTTGATTCCGATGCCTCTAGCCGAGTCGGCCCAGCCGTCCTGGACGATGCGTGCCAGGAATGTCACGAGCCGTCCCATCCGGTCCCTGACGACGAAGTGACTGTCGGTGATCGTACCGCCCATGTTGGACAGGCTCAGGAAGTCGCGCGCGAGCGCCACACGGCGGTTGTACGGGTTCTTGAGAGCGTCGTCGGACTCAACGGTATCGTTCTCGGCGGAGAACACGAACTCACCCAGCACGGCAAGGCCGGCACTGGTGCCACCGACCGGCGCGGGCTTGTTGGCAACATAGTGTATGGCATCTTCCACTTGCGTCCCTTTCCACATGCTCACATAATCCCACTGGTCACCACCTGCGATGAAGAGCGCCTCAGCGTTGCGGATCTTCTCTATCACGAAGGGGTCGGAGCATGCCTCTGACGACAGGAATATGATTGTCTCGCATGAGTCAACGCCGCCTAGCTGCTTGTAGATCCATGGGTTGTAGGCGTCGGTGCCCGTGCAGCGGATCACGACGAAGTCGCCGCCGCCCGATTTATTGATCATCCACTGCATCGCTGCCGCGACGTCCGTGTTTCCGCCCGCCAGCAGCAGACCTGCCGAGGTCTGTGTCGTCACATCGTCCGGGTTGCCATCGACATAGTACTCATAAGTGGCGTTCCCTCCAGAGGCCGGCAACGAAAGCAATGTGGTCGACAGCACCATGCTCAGAACCAGAGTCCCCGCAAGTATGCGTTTCCTGAAATCCATGGCTATATCCCCCGTCCTTGGATGGGGAAAGCGTTACATTATGATTACGTCGCAAATCAGGTGACTGGCGGCCTGACACCTCATCCGAAAAGGAAATCAAACGGTACAACTCGCAGGGATTCCCGTGCACGAGCAGTTGTCCACCGTGGCCATCCTCGGGCCGGCTCCGTGTTCGGACTTCCGCCTACCTAGCGATCAAGACGGCACAATCGGCCTTCCTCGAGACCGCCTGCGAGACGCTGCCGAGGAGCACGCCCTTCGCGCCCGTCAGGCCCCTCCCACCCATCACGATGAGATGGGGCTTCAGCCTCTCCGCGTATCTGAGGACCTGCTGGGCGGCATGCCCCTTCAGCATGGCCGTCTCCGGGGAGGCGCCGAACGAAGCCGCGATCCTAGCCGCTGAGCCCAGGACGAGCTGGCCGCGCTCCTCCCCGGCCCGGTCCCCCGCTTCGGCGATGAGCGTCGGGATCTCATCCATCTCGACCACGTGCACGATCGTCATCTTCGCCCTGAACGCCACGGACATCTGCGACGCGAGCACGACCGCCCTGTCGCTCTCCTTCGATCCGTCCACCGCGACGAGTATGCGTTCCACGACCTGCGCTGGCCCTTCCGTCATCGTCAAGCCTCCTCCAGCTTCGGGCTGAACCACTTCTGCGCGATGATGGTCGGCACGATGGCCGTAAGCATGACCGTCATCACCAGGATAGAGAATTGGTCCCGGTCTATAAGACCGCTGCTGAGTCCGTACTGCGCGGATATGGTCCCGAAGGTGAGTCCGGTGCTCATGAGGAGGGTGATGTAGACCGAATCCTTCCCGACGAAGAACCTGCACGGATGCAGCACCCCGACAAACTTGGCGCCCACCTTAACGATGAACAGCACGATGATCAGCCCCGTCCCCGCGACCACGGCGGCCATGGAGACGTTCATGCCGGCGTTGATGAAGAAGAAGGGCGTGAGGAACGCGAGCGCGACCGTCCTGGTCTTCAGGAGCACCTCCCTGCTGCCCGCGAGGGTGTTGGCCATGACGAGGCCCAGTATGTACGCTGGGAGGACCGCGTGGACGTCCGCCAGCTCCGCCGCGGCACCCAGGGCGACCACCAGGAGCAGCAGCAGCTTGACCTCAGGCTCCCCTGGGCGGCCCCTGAGTACCCTGAGGGCCCACGGGAGAACACGGGGCACAAGGACCGTGCTCGCCGCGATGGCGAGCACGAGGACCACGAAACCCATGTTAGGCCTCGTGAACAGAGTGCTCAGGGCCAGGGCCGTGCCCAGGTCCGTTATGAAGCATGACGACAGGGTGATCTTCCCGGTGTCGGTGCGGCTGAGGCCCGATTCGACCAGCACCACGTAGACGACGGCGACGGAGGTGGTCGACAGCGCTATGCCGGTCAGCAGGGAGGCGTCCCAGGTCCAGCCGAGCACGAGGTATGCGAACAACCAGGCCGCCAGGAACGGGGCCAGGAACGAGAGCGTGCCTATGGTGAGGCTCGCCTTCCAGGTCTTCCTCATGGCCTGCGGGTCTATCTCGGCCCCCGCGAGGAATGTCAGCACGACGCTGCCCAGCCCCGCCATGAACAGGAGCCATTCGTGGTCGCTCCCGTCGATCCCGACGGCGTTCCCCAGGACCATCCCGAGGACGATCTCGATGATAGCGACGGACACGCCGATCCGTATGGAGATCAGTGATGCCGCGAAGGCTGTGCTGAGGATGATCAGGAGAGTGGTCGAATCGATCATGGGCTCACCTCGTGTCTGATGCGGTTCGCATTCCGGTAGAAGCTATCAGCCCCGCATCGGGCGGTTGAAGGTGAGCCTCATCACCTGCGGTCGGGTGGAAGCCTAGGAGGTTCATAAGGTTTTCGAGCGAAGCGGGTCCGTGGCGGCCATGTCATATTTAAGCCGAACCTGACCACGCTGACGGACCTCCGTCGGACCCGAGAAAGGTTTAATTACCCCGGATGCAGAGACTGACCTGAGGAGGCCGGCAGTCTCGCGCGACCGTTCTAAAGGGAGGGCGACCTGCAGGCATCCACAAGAAGAAAGGACAGGGGACCCATGGGGCATCCGGAGACGGGCAGTCAGTGCCCGAAGGGAATCGGGATCTTCGCGCCCAGCGGCAGGACGGTGCGCGCCGCATGATCCGCCACTACAAGGGTAAGCCGTCCGAGTACGTCATCAAGCACGTCCGCGGCCGGACAGCGAAGGAGGGCAGGGGCATCAGTTTCCTGTACTTCGGCTCGACGACCAGCGTCGTGTCCGTGCCGCTCAGCACCTCGAAGGTCGGGTTCAGGTTCAGCGAGACCACCATCGACTTCCAGACGGTCACCGTGGACGCGCACGCGGCATACAGGATATCCGAACCGACGAAGACCGCCGCCCTGCTCGACTACACGATCGATCCCAGGACCAGGGAGCACACGACGGACGGCCCGACCAAGCTCGACGACCACGTGACGAGCACGGTCCAGGAGGCCATGAGGACGGACATCCAGCGGCTGAGGCTCGAGGATGTCCTGAGGCGCAGGGCCGTGCTCATGAAGGCCACCATGACCAGGCTGAGGCAGTCGCAGGACCTCGAGCTGCTCGGGGTCGAGGTGCTGAGGGTGTTCGTGAAATCCGTGAAGCCCACGCCTGAGATCGCCAAGGCCTTCGAGGAGGACTACCGCGAATCGCTTGCCATGAAGGCCGAGCGGGCCGTCTTCGAGAAGCGCATGGCGGCCCTGAACAAGCACGTGAAGACCGCGGCTGGCGTGGGAGCGACGGACGATCCGGATGGCGTCGAATGCACTGACAGCTGCCCGTTCGCCCAGTTCTGCGAGGATTACAGGGCGCACATCCGCAGCGGGAAGACCTGGTGCACGCTGTTCCAGGAGTTCAGCAGGTGAGCCACCAAGAAAGAAACAGTGGAACGGAAGGGGTTTTGAGTCGTTTCACGGAGCGCTCGCCCTACTTGACGATCCTCTTGGCGACATCGACGGCGCCAGAGGCGTCGCCGCTGTACCCGTCGGCTCCGATCTCCTTCGCGTAGGTGTCCGTGACAGGCGCCCCGCCGACCAGGACCTTGACGGTCTTGGACTTCTTCTTCACGGGCGCGATGACCTCGGCCATCCTCGGCATCGTGGTCGTCATCAGGGCGGACATCGCAAGCATGTTCGGCTTGATCTCGTCGGCCTTCTTGATGAAGTCCGGCGACGATACGTTGACCCCGAGGTCGACGACCTCGAAGCCGTTCGCCGACAGGAGCGTCGCGACGAGGTTCTTGCCTATCTCGTGTATGTCGTCCTGGACGGTGCCGATCAGGACCTTGCCGGCGCTCGCCCTGTGCTGTCCCTTCGGGACCGCGGGCTCCAGCACCGCCAGCGCGGACTTCATGGCCTCGGCGCCCATGACCAGCTCTGGCAGGTATATCTCGCCCTTGCCGAACCTCTCGCCTACGGTCTTGATGCCCTCCGCGAGGCCCTTCTCGATCGCAACGAGCGGGTCCACGCCGTCCTTCAAAGCCTGCTTTGCGAGGTCGGCGATGGTCTCCATCTCGTAGTTCATGACGGCTTCCTTGAGCTTCCTGACAGCATCTTCCATTGCTGCGTCTCCTAAGGACCCCCCTGCCTCACGGGCGTGGTGTTCCTCGGCACCCGGATGAACTTAGTCGTATTTGACAGGGTGGGCCATCTCCATCGGGGCGACGTGCCTACGGCCCTCGAAGATAGGAATAAAAGGAAGGGGGAAGGGGTTTGGAAGGGGTTGGTGGGTTGGGTTGGTTCATCCTCACTTCTTGTTGTAGTACTTGGTCCAGGCACCGGGCTGCGAGCTCGTGCTCTTCTCGTAGCTGTTCCTGACACCCTGACCAGGCTTCTTGTTGTGGCCCATCGAGACCGCCACGACCGCCACGCCTATGATCACGACGACGCCGAGGACCAGGCCGATCATGAAGACCGGCAGTGTCTTGGTCGTCGTGTCGACGTTCACCAGCGCGTCTGTCGTGAAGGTCGGGTCGTGTATGATCAGGCTGCCGCCGGGGAAGGACATGCCTCCCAGCGCGACGAACCCGACGAAGACCTTGCCATCAGCGCTGAGCCCGAGGACCCTGTGCGCCGCCATGACCTGCGCCCTGACCAGTGCCGGCTCCCCGTCCACGGTCGCATCGTCGACCCATGTCAGGTTGCCCACGCTGGTCCAGCCCGCAGTGAATGTCAGCCGGGTCTGTATGAGCTGCTTCGGCCTCTCAAGGTCACCCGTGGTCTCGTTGACCGTCAGGTTGCCCTCGACGGATGCGCAGTTCATGACGCTGACGGCGTTCATGTACTGGAGCATCGCCGCGCCCATCCATGCCGCCGGGAACGAGTTGCCCACGAGGCTCTCGAACTCCAGCATCAGCATCGGGTTCGCGTTGACCGTGTCGAAGTCCCAGCCCTGGATCTCCTGGTCCCACTTCACGCCGTACCTAACGACATCGCCGTTGACCTGGATGTTCTGCATCCTCTCGGCGTCCGTGACCCAGGTCTTGCCCAGCGGGCCGGTGGTCACCGTGAGCCTCCACTGGGGCAGCTCGGCGTCGTCCACCTGGACCGCCTTCGCCTCCAGGTTGAAGGTCAGCTTGAACTGGTTCAGCATGTCGTCGCCGACTGCCGGCGCGGCGCCCGCATCGAGGAGCTGGTAGCTCTCGTTGGCCGCCGTCAGGTCGAAGGACCAGTGCTTGGTGTCGTCCGCCTCGGTGTACTCCACCGGGCTCGCGTCCCAGGCGGTCTTCAAGTCGACCTTCTTGTAGAGCGGCTCGGTCGCGACATAGGAAGTGTACTTCTCAGTCGCCTCGTCATAGGTCCTCGTGTAGTCCAGGGCCCCGTCCTGGTTCAGGTCGTTGAACTCAAGGAGGCTGGACAGTTTCACGGCGTAGAGTGTCCAGATCTTGATCGTGTGGTTCTCCTCGACGATGTTGCCCTGCTTGTCGTACACCTGCGCGAAGCCGAGGTACTTGGCCTTCAGCGCGACGAAGTAGACGTTGTTCTCGGTCTCGTTCGTGCCCCAGACGATGCCGAACGCGGCGTCAGTGCCGAACTTGACGAAGAAGTGGTCACCGCCGCCTAGGAGGTCGGTCGCGCCCTCGGAGGTGGTCAGTTCCTCGTTCACGATGGTAGCGGCCGAGGCCGGGCTCGCAAGGAACCCGAGCATCATGCTCATGACGGCCACGGTCGCCAATGTTATCTTCGTTATCTTGCCATTCATCTGTCATTGCCTCCGCTTGGATGCATTCTGTCCCTCAATACCTGCATCGAGGGTATATGAACCCTGACCGCCGTTTTGCAGTGGATTTCTCAGGCGGCCAAAGGGTCGGGTACGGGCCCGATAGCCGGTCCGAAAGGGGTATTAAGACCGTCAATCGTTCGAGGTGAACGATGGCGCGCCTGGTTGTGTCCCAGAACGAGAGGATCATACTCCATCTCTCGGAGCTGGAGAAGTACAGGGAGGATGCCGAGGTCCCCATGGGGGCCTGTCAGGAGGGCATCGCGCAGAAGCTCCAGATGCAGGTGCACAACGTCTCGAGGACGCTCACCTCGCTCCAGGCCGAGGGACTCGTCGCCGACAGGCTCGCGCACATACGCGGCGCGCCCAAGAGACGGCGGGCGTACTTCCTGACCGAGAAGGGAAGGAAGGCGGCCCATGCCCTGCGCGCGGACCTCGGGAGGCGCAGGGTCGTCATCGAGGAGCGCGGGAAGACGACCGAGATGTCCATCGAGGACGCGGTCCGCAGGATAGGCTCCCTGACCGGGCAGACCCCGAGCCTCACGGAGATCGCCGAGCTCGCCCGCGATTCGGATGTGATCCCGGCGGCGAGCCTGAGCAGGCCACCGCCGACGCCCGAGCGCGCCCGCGAGTTCGTCGTGAGGGCGTTCGGCCGTCCGAAGGTCGACAGCTTCTTCGGGAGGGAGAAGGAGCGCAAGACGCTCACGGGCGCCTTCGCGGAGGACGGTCCGGCCGTCACCCTGCTTTGGGGCATCCCTGGAATAGGGAAGAGTTCCCTGGCGTCCAAAGCCTTCGACGAGTTGGCGGGCAAGAGGTCCGTCTTCTGGTACACCTTCAGGGAGTGGGACACGGACACATCGTTCCTGCTCTCCCTAGAAGGGTTCATCGGCGCCCTGGGCCGCGAGAACACCCTGAACGCCGTCAAGCGCGGGCAGGGCACGACCGACCTGTTCGCCCCCCTCGTCGAGGACCTATCGAACTCCGACGCGGTCCTGTTCCTGGACGATGTCCACAAGGCGGCACGCTCCATCGACCTGCTCATGACGCTGCTCATGGAGGCGGTCAGCGCGTCGGGCTCGGCCAAGGCGGTGTTCGTGTCACGGTCCGTCCCGGCATTCTTCTCGCCGTCCACTCCCGGCCATCTCGCGATCGAGGTGACGGGCCTGGAACGCGAGGCTGCAAGGCAGCTCGCGGAGAGCTCCAAGGCCACCGATGTCATGCGCGTGGTCGACGAGAGCCACGGCCATCCGCTCCTCCTGCGCCTCATGGCGAAGGGCGGGCCTGCCTCGTCGAAGGGCGATGTGATATCGTTCATAGAGCGCGAGGTCTACTCGGCGGTCACGCCCCCTGAGCGGACCGTGCTCGAGCTGCTGTCCATTTACCGCCACCCCGTCCCCGTGGAGGCCATCCCAGGAGGGGACTACTCGGCCGTCTCATCGCTCCGCCAGCGGGCGCTGGTCACGGAGCAGGAGGGGGGCATATCGACCCACGACCTCCTGAAGGAGTTCTTCGCGTCGCACCTGGGGGCGGAGCGCAAGAGCGAGCACCACCGCGCGGCCGCCGCCTTCTGCGAAGGCCATCCGACCGTCGAGTGGAAGCTCGAGACGCTCTACCACCACGTCGAGGCGAAGGACTGGGCGAACGCCAAACGCATAGCCATAACGCACGCGACCGAGCTGGCGAAGGAGTTCCCCGAGGAGACCCACAGCCTGATCTCGAGGATAGCCGTCGAGGTCCTGCCCAGACGGGACCAGGCGGAGCTCCTGTACCTGCGCGGCCAGCTCTCAGAGGCCTTCGGAGGCCTCGAGCGGGCCCTCAAGGACTACGGAGCGAGCGCGGCGCTGCTCACGGCCGAGGGGGACGCGCCCCTGCACGCGGCAGTGCTCGAATCGACGGCGAAGCTCCAGTCGCAGATCGAGCGCTGGAGCGAATCCTTCGCGGCTCACGAGAAGGCCCTCAGGCTCTACGAGAAGATGGAGGACAAGGAGGGGCAGTCCAGGGAGTGGATGAACATAGGCGGGGTCCACCGCAGGAAGGGCGACCACGCGAAGGCCAGGGAGGCCTACTCGAAGGCGCTCTCGCTTGCCACGATGGAGGAGGACAGGGCCGCCCAGGCCGCCTGCTTCAACAACCTCGCCCTGCTCGACTGGGACGAGAACAGGCTCAGGGACGCCGAGATCAGGTTCAAGGAGTCGGTCAAGCTCGCGCACGCGGTCAAGGACCACGCGGGGGAGGCGAAGGGCCTCGAGAACCTCG
>Ga0315287_10008398_pt1 | contig 10425 bp, 16 predicted proteins | sample YL17G11_0_MG_FD_205037 | JGI IMG/M metagenome (GOLD analysis project Ga0315287, IMG submission 205037) | Sediment microbial communities from Yellowstone Lake, YNP, Wyoming, USA - YL17G11_0 | ecosystem: Environmental > Aquatic > Freshwater > Lake > Sediment | place: USA: Wyoming | collected...
GGATGACGGGTGGGTGGGGGTGGGTGTGGGGGTGTTAGGCGGGGGGGTTTTTTGGGGGGTATTAAAATTTGTATAGTGGCGACATAATAACGAGTACATGCAAACTGTAAACACTTGTATAGTATTTTTATACAGAAAAAAAGATTGAATTTTTTTTAATACTTTTTGAATTTTTTTTCAAAAGCTCTTGACAAATGGAAAAAAGTATGATATATTATATTTAGTTATTAGAGATAATAACTACCCGAAAAGACTCTAAATTTTAAAGAGTATAAAGAAAAAGAAATTGAATTTTAAAAGCGAAAAAACAAAACACGTTTTTTGTGTCGCGTATATTGTATGCTTTTTAATGATCGTCAATCGATCAATATAAAACAATATGAAAAGCAAACAAGCGACAAATTAAAACGTGTCTTTTATATATACCGTGATTTATTATCACGGTTTTTTAGTTTATAGGTTTATTTCCTATGAAGTAAAAAACCGTTATTAGTGACGGTTAATTTTTCGGAGGAAGTTATGGAGGTAACTATTTTTCGGAGGAAGTTATGGAGGTAACTATTGAAAAAGAAAAAAATTGGCAATTGGTCAATTACTGAATGTATCATTGACAATAAACTTTGTTTTGAATTGAAGAATGAAAAAACAGGGTTTATTGATCCTCACTATTATTACACTTTCAATGCTGCAAAATGGAGTATTGGAACATGGGAAAGTGAAGAATTTACAATCAATGATACTGACGGAAAAACTGAAGTGTGTTTTATGGGCATACCTGTAATATAGCAGGGTATACCCTAGGGGGGTATATGCTTAAATTGATTTAAGCTATACCCCTCATTCTAATAACTATCTATACGGTAGTTATTAGTATGAATTTAAAATTTAATGGTTATGGAGTGTAACTTATGAGTAAAAAAACTAAAAAATCAGTCAATCGTCAAGTTGACAGATACTTGAGCACTTTCAATTTGAAAGAAGTAACTATCAATTTTGACCGGAACAATCCTGAAATTTCATGGGATGAAATTTATCAGGAAGGTGAGAGCATTGACAATGTGTGCGGTTTTTCTGGTCGAATACTTTCATAAGTCGAATTATCCCCCCTACACCATAGGGGGGTGTTCGCTCAAGTTGATTTAATCCTGTTAAGTCTACTTGAGCGAGTAATTAAATTTTGTGGAGGTAACTTATGACCAAAATTGAGAAAGTTTCAAGAGAGCTTAAAACATCCACTGGACGTTTTAAGTTTGCGGATGTGTGCGAACAACTTCTTGAGCTGGAAGGGCAAAAGAAGATGATCGAAGATTCTATCCAGCTAATAAGAAATAGCTTGATGGAAAAATCTGAAAGTTTGCCGTATGAAAGTGAGAGCGGCAAAATCTGCATGGAAACAAAAGGGGAATTTAAACAAAACGTGAAAGCACTGTTTAAAGAACTCCCTGAAGAAGTGTTCTTTCGCGCTTGCTCAATAAGCAAGTCGAAACTTTCCGACGATAAGGAAGAGAAGAAGAAACTTTCTGCAATCGTCGAATTGAACACGGTCAAGACTGGCGAAAGTCAGTATATCAAAGTGTACCTTGACCCGAAAGGGAAGAGAGTGCACGACGAAACGATCAAGATAAAATAATTGCTTGATGGACTGACCGGAAAGAAATTTCCGGTCAGAACATGAGACAATTAAAGTTATGGAGGTAACTTATGAACGCACCAAAAGTCTGTCCTAACGGCCACGGCAAACTACTCATTTTTGATAGTAAAGCCGAATGTCCGACTTGTGGGTATAGCTTTTCATTAAGCAAACCTAAAAAGCCAACCGCTTCCAAGTACACAGCAGAAGTCAACCAGCAGATTAAAGAATTGTTGGTTGAGGCACGCTTAACAGGTGAAGCGGTACCGTGGAAACGTGAATGGATAGTTATTCCTAAAAGGAATTATGACTCCAATCGCCAGTACACAGGGATAAACAGGTGGTTGTTGTCTTTTGACTCTGATATCTGCTATGTCACAAAAGACAGTGCAGAAAAGCATGGTTGTGTCATTCCCGAAGGTGTGAAGTCAAGGCTGGTTGTTGCATGGATACCGCCACGATTATCTAAGGAAGAAAAATCTAAGATGACCGAAGCGGAACAAAAAACAGCAATGGCAAAGAAGCACGCTTTCATGGTGACAAACTTTGTGTACAGGTCAAAAGACATTCCAGGGCTCAAACCTAAAAAGTTTGAGACCGATAAGGACAACAAGCGTTTCGATTCTATCGAGTCTTTCCTCAAGTCAGTCAAGGGATTAACTCTTGAAGAGGGAGGAAATCAACCACACTACAAGTCACTCAGTGACGTGATTGTGGTGCCACGGATTGAACAGTTTGAATCAAGTGAAGATTATTATCTCAACTTGTTTCATGAGCTGGTCCATTGGACCGGACACAAGAACAGATTGAACAGGGACGAAAAGAAGTTTCAATCTGGTGAAACGTATGGCCGTGAGGAACTCATTGCAGAAATGGGCGCAGCATACTTGTGTCACTATTTTAGGATACCTGTCAAAGAAAACTCAGTCAGTTACATAGATAGCTGGCTGACAAAAATTGAGGATGATCCTAACTGTTTAGTCAGTGCAGGACAGCAAGCGGAAAAGGTATTAAAATACTTCGGACTTGCTGAATGAAAATCCATGGCGTGTGAATCGTGCGGGGCACTCGAAAGAGTGCCCGTCCTTTTTAAGGAATGGAGGTAACTATGGAGGTAACACATGAGAAAGAAAAAGTATATCGAAGTAAAGAATATGTGTAGTCTTAACATTGACATTCTTTCTGACCTTGAAAATGATTTTCAAGGTGAAAGGAAACTTGTCAAAGAATGGTACACAGTCACAACGAATGGAGGTCACAATGTATTGTGGGAGGTCAATGAGAAGGATGAAACTTTCTACACAGTTTCAACAAAGGAATTGAAAAGAGTAAAGGTTAATCATTATGTATCGGTACCACAATACAAACACTATCGTTTGACCGAAGCAGGACTACAATACTGCAAAGAACAAATCATGCTGGCAAGCTTTTAAAAGACTTCTACTCCCCTTCACGGAGGGGAGAAGAATACTTTTAAAAAATATTGAAAAATATTTCAAAAGGTATTGACAAGCACAATAATATGTGCTATACTACAAAAGTTATTGGAGGTAACTTATGATTAGTTTGTATCACGCACAGTTTCAATCGGTTCTTGACAGGATGTATTCTTTGCCGACTAAATTGGCAGTCATGTTGACAGGGACATTTGGTATCGGAAAAACCGAAGCGGTAAGACGGTTTGCGATGCGTAAAGCCAAGGAACTCGGTCTCGAATTTTCTCAGGACTTCGCTGATGTAAACAACGAAAAGAAATTCATGTTCTTAGTGTTGCCATTGCATCAATACGAACCAGCAGAAATAAAGGGACTGCCTTTTCCGAACGCTGACCGCACACAGACTGTGTATCTTCCAGTCGGTCTTCTGCCTACCAAAGGACAAGGTGTCGTCCTTCTGGATGAAATAAACCTTGCTCCTCCGATGCTTCAATCGAATGCGTACCAATTGATTGAAGATCGGCGACTCGGTTTCTATCGTGTGCCTGACGGAGTAATGATACTCGGTGCAGGAAACAGGGACGATGATCGTGGTCATACGTTCGACATGGCGATGCCTTTGAACAACAGGTTCTTACATGCAGAACTTCTTGTTCCACCAGTCGATGACATCGAGGTGAGTGGTGAGAAGATACGGGGATGGGCGAATGATTATGCAATCCCTTCTGGTGTTGACCATAGGATTGTCAACTATCTCATGTATCAAAAGAAGCACTTGTTTACATACGATCCGACCAAGGATGTGTGCGAACCGACAATTGCCACGCCAAGAATGTGGGACAAAGTATCCACTCTTATCAAGGGGATACCTGATACAGCAGAAGATTTGCTGTATCGTTACATAGGCATGGGCGTGGGCACTGGGATTGCGCAGGAAATGGTAGCTTGGATCAAGCTTTCAAAGAAGTATGATATCACCAAGATATTTACAAGCGGTAAGTTTGAAAAGCCAACACAAGTTGACCAGCTTTACTCCCTGATTAGTGCCTTCGTCGGTCACTACTCAGAAAAATCGACTGCTGAAAATGCAGTCAGACTGTTAGACCTGTCTTTGGTATTCAATAAGGAACATACCTGCATGCTTCTGAACCAAGCGAAGCACATGGACAAAGACTTCTTTACAAAGGTAAAGAAGAATGCTCCTGACAAGTTTACCAAGCTTGCTGACAGTATTTTCCCGCTTCTGATTTGATCGAAGATAGAGTACACAAGGACATCAAACTTGTGTACTCCTATGTCCGATTAAAATGTTATGGAGGTAACTTATGATCGACAAAACAAACATCTTCTTCGCCGAACTGACAACGGAAGACAGATTGTCAAAGGCGAAAATCAAGCTCAACAAATCGTTTCCATTCTTTGCGTACATCGTAGAACACTTGAGGTTTAAAGAAGTTAATACTCCTCAAGTGCAAACAATGGGCGTGGACATCAAAGGTAATTGTTACTACAATAAAACCTTTGTGGACAAACTTCCTGAGGCGCAACTCATGGGCGTTCTATGCCATGAGGTGCAGCATCCCGCGCTCCGACACTTTCAACGGCAGGGACATAGAAACATTCTGGTCAACGGCGGTTCATTGTGGAATGTAGCCATTGATATCGCCAACAATTATTTGTTGGTGCAGAATGGTTTAGAACTTCCGCCGGAAGGGATCATCCCTTCAGGAAATAGTGTCGTAGTCTTCAATGTTACCATTGATAATCTGGACATCAAAAGTGCCGAGGAGATTTACGAAGAACTTCTGGCCGGTCTGGAAAAGAATGGTGCAAAGAAGGTGAAGGGACAGGGAGGTCAGGAACAAGGCCAGTCGGGGCAAGGTGGAGGCGATCAGGGTGATGAGTATGAGTCTAGTGGCAAAGCTGGATCGTTTGATCAGCACATCAAGGATGGTGTTGGTGAAGAAGAGGGCGAGGGAAAAGGCAAGGATGGTGACAAGGAAGAAGGAGAAGGGCAAGGTGGTGCAGGTGACAAGGAAGGAGAAGGTGTGCCGAATGTTGATTGGGACAAGGTTGTTGCGGAAGCTTTCAACCATGCCAAGATGATTGGCAAGAGTCCAGCAGGGTTCGACAGATACTTTGAGGAACTTCATGCACCGAAGGTCAACTGGAGAACACTTCTCCGCAAGACCATTGCATCCTTCCTGCCGTATGACTACACGTATCGCCGACCGAACAAAAAGTATTCGTGCCATGACATTTACATGCCGAGTATTTATGGCGAATCGATTCGAGTAATATGCTCCATCGATACGTCGGGTTCGATCAGTCAGAAAGACCTTGAAGCATACATATCAGAAATGATTGGTATCTCAAAGTCTTTCTCGAACGTGGAGTTTCGTGTCCTCACTCATGATACTGACGTGCATGATGACATCCCGATTTACAATGGGCATGTCAATAAGATCAAGCAGTTACAGATTCATGGTGGAGGTGGCACGAGTCACATCCCACTGTATGAACACATCGAGAAGAACAGAAGGAAGTGGAACACAAACCTTCTGGTGTCCTTCACTGATGGATACAGCGCGTTCCCTGACAAGAGGCCAGGCATCGAGACAATCTTTGTCCTGTCTGGTGGTCACTGCCCGAAAGAGAACATGCCTGCATGGTCTCGGAAGGTTGTCTGTTTAGATTAGCAGATACGCCCCTCTTCGGAGGGACACTTCTGATACTTTAAACAATAACTTTTAAAAAGCTATTGACAAGCACATGAAAGTGTGCTATAATACAAAGTATGTGGAGGTAACTTATGGGATACACACAATATTATTACAGACCAGTGAAGGTTGACCATGATATGGAAACATGGAGACGTTTCATTGATGACTGTAAAACATTGTACAAGAACATGCCGGAACATTCACACAGCTCTGGTGATTATTCCAGCGACGATCCTTTGTTCCTATCAGGTTGTTTCAAGTATGAAAAACCTAAATTCACAATGAGTCGTGTCTTGTTTAATGGCTCCAATGGATTGAAGAGGATCAAACGATACATCTCTTGTGACAAAGGATGCAAGCACATCGAATGGCTGGATGCAAAGTCACATGATGAGAGTCTTAATGATCTCGGACATGAAACTTTTGGACTGACACGAAAAGTACCGAAACAACGTGACCATAGAAAAGAAGAAGTCATGTACTTTCAATTTTGCAAGACTGCTCGCAAGCCATATGATCTCATGGTGCAAGCATGTCTCATCCTGTACAAACATTACTTCCCTTATGTTTCAATCAGCTCTGATGGGGACATGGATGATTGGACAGAAGCTTTCACATTTGTTGCTACTGTCCTTCCTGAAGGTAAGGAGATAGGCACAGCACTCCTTATCAATGACACTCTGTTTGAACAAGCATCGTAACGGTTTCATGGGGCAAGACAACCACTTGTCTTGCTTCACGAGGCCGCTTACAGCCACCGAATGTAAGCATTGTTTTAAAGTTACTTCCAAACTCCAACTAAAACCCCGAAGGGTAACTCCTTCGGGGTTCTTTTCAAATAAGGGGTTTGGAAATAGAATACAATTATTGGAGGTAACATATATGATCTTGCTCAGGATCGACACAAACGTTTCTATTCTTGACCTTGTAGACTTTGATTTTGTGGAGGATAGCTATCCCGAATTCATCAAGGAATTCAAGGAAGAGAAAGGTATTGGTGAGGATGAAGAGTATGAGCTAAGCAAAGAACAGCAAGAAGAGTTAATCATGCAGTACTTCAGTGGCGACACTGGAATGTATCAGAATTATTGGGATAGCACGGTTAGCTTCTTGCAAGAGCTACTGGACAAGGCAGGGTTCGCCGAAGGTGACCCTATGCTTTACATGGTTGGTCAGATTGGATGGCAGGGGCATGGAGGAAGTAGACGGTTTGTCTACGACGGCACGGCACAAAGTTTCATACGTGAAACCTTTGCCATGCACGGCAGTGACTTCTATGCCGAAGTACTTACCTGTGAGACACTCACAGTCACAGCACGAGTATCATGCCACGACATTCCAACAGGGACTACTGTAAAGATTCAGTATGCTGGCACGAAAGAAGACAAGGTTGAACAGCTCATCTAGCAGGCATGGGGCGCACTTTTGTGCGCCCCAGATCCAGGGATCTTGGCGGATTTTGGCGGACCTATAGTCGCACTTTTGTGCGTGTCCTACTGCTGTATTATTCACTCCAGTAGTATTTCAAATAATATTTCAAAAGCTATTGACAATCTTTTAAAAGTATGGTATAATAAATAAGTTAATGGAGGTGACGGTATGAAAAGGGAACACAAAGAAGAGCTTAAGCGGATACTGGATACGTATGACGACAGAATTAAAGATGCTGAAGCACGAGCTAACGATGCTGAAGCACAAGCCATTGAATTAATACGGGCGAAGCGGGAAGAAATGCTCACGCTGGTTAATGATATGGCTACATGGAAGATGGGTCAACTATTCAGTAGCAAAGGGCAACTCTGGCAGGTAACAGACATCCGGTCGTGTGCTACTTCTATGTACTGTGATCTTGAAGTAGCGTACACAGTAACGGCACTCAACTCAAAGGGAAAGTTACTCTCTGAGGTGTATCGGGTAAATCTTTCAGAGGAGGATATTGCACGGGAACAATGGCAACCTATCTCTGATAGAAAAGATGTGTATGTCCTTCCCGCACAGATTATGGTGAAGGAACTAAAAGTTATAAAAGAGGACGATCGTACCTCTTTGTATTTCATTAAAGATGCGAAGGGGAAGTATTACACATTTGAGTATGATACAAATCTTCTTAACTGTTCTCCTGATCGTGGGCTCATGATAAAAAGAAGAACATCTGGAAGAAGTGCGGTTAGAGGAGGTCAGCATTATATGTATGGTAAGAGTTTCAAGAGGGGTAGATTTCATTGTCAGTGGATAGTGAAGAACTTACGCCCTGTAACAAAAGATGACAAAGAAGTTATTAGTATGCTGGTTGAAGAGCTTGTGTAGGGGAAGGGAGTCGGCACAACATTAACACTGAATTGTGTGAAAAAACTTCACACAATTTCTTTTTCATTATTTTAAAATAAGGAGGTAACGATGAAAGAAAAAACAATGTATCTGTACATCTGTCCCGATTGCAAGATACTGCTGATGAAACCTGACAAGAGGTACTACTTGTACGCCAGTACAAATCTGGATAAGTATGGGGTGTACGTAAGTGAGGAGTTCAGTGATGAGTTCAGTGAGGAAAACTTTGATGCGTATGTCTGCCCTTTATGCGGAAATACAACACATGAAGGAGAGGGAACTTCGGTACTCAAGCAGGTAGTTGTACAAATCAGGCGAGCAGAAGAACTTATTAAGCTGTGGCGTGAAAAGTATAACACAATTCCTGCTAGTATAGACATCCATGCAGCATGGGGCATTCCTTTAAGTGATCCACAACTCAAAGAGATACTGCTGGAGGAACTAGTATGAAAAAGTATGTAGATGTATACAATTATATGGTGTATATCTTTTATACAAACTCGTTAGGTAATGAAGAAACATTCATACAACATTGCCAAAGCACTCGATGGAAAACAGCAGTGAGAGAAGTTGTAGTGAAGCTTCCAGAAATAATACGAAACAATATTTCTGGATGGGCTGCCTTCGGAGTATTTTCCTTAGACAAACCAGATTTTGAGGAACTGGCCAAAACACCACAACAACGTGGGACAGTGTTCGATCTCTTCCTTTAAAAGCCCTCGGAAACGGGGGCTTTACTTTTTTTTGCAATTATTTATAAAAATCTTTTAAAAAGCTATTGACAAACGCACAAAAGTGCGGTATACTACATTAATAGACATGGAGGTAACAGTATGAAAGGTTATACGGAATTGGTGACAGCACAAACAATTGGTCGAGCATGTGACCACTGTGGAGTGCCTGTCCCGCGTGGGACAAAGTATCTGCACCTTGTAAAGAACAGGCACATCTACATTATATGTGGCAAGTGTCTGACAATCTTTGCAACATTGGCTTTGCAAGATGACCCGACGCACAAAGCTGATGCAATGGCAGAGCTGATTTAGTTGGGATAAATTACTGCCCTTGATCTCAAGGGCAACTTTTTATCCTAATTACTGGGAGGTAATAAAGCATGGGATATTCAACCACGTTCAATGGGTATTTCAGGGTGGATAAGCCAGTGGATGATGAGACCTACAATTTATTGCATGGTCTTGCATCTACTCGGAGGATGCAACGTGACATTCGCAAGCTCGGTCGTCGTGTGTATGTCGGCAAGGTTAAGAGAGTGACGAAAGAGATTGCCGCTCAATGGGAGAAAGAATTTGGTGTGGAAGGTGAGTTTTGGATTGGTGATTCTGGGGACAGTGGGCAAAGTCACACACAGGACATCATCGACTACAACACACCACCAAAGACTCAACCAGGATTGTGGTGTCAATGGTCTATTCAAGAGGACAAGCAAACAATCGAATGGGACGGCGGTGAAAAATTCTATAAGTATGTTGAGTGGATCAAGTACTTGATAGAAAAGGTTCTCGATCCTCGTGGCTACAAACTGAATGGTACAGTCACATGGCAAGGTGAGGATGATGAAGATGCCGGACAGATTGAGATTGTAAACAATGTCGTGAGTGAGAGGCGGCGTGTATCATTCTATCTGGATGATGCCGATGCTGGTCGAGTCACTCGCATTGTTAATGACTATCTCGACGATCCCTTGAAAGAGGTTATCGATCACAAGCTTGATGGAGGTAAGTGATGTCAAAGGAAGTGGAGCTCAGGTTTCGTAACTTCTATCGCTGCCCTCAATGTGAGACTGAATGGGAGGATGAGTGGGACAGTACATGTGATGATGACTGTCCTCACTGCGGCATGAGGCACATCTCCCCGTACAAGTCAGAAGACATCTAGTCGAAAGCATCCTTCGGGATGCTCTTGCAGAGATGACCTACTGCAACTGATGAGACAGGTCAATGGAGGTAACGTATGCTACGAGTTAAAAGAATCGCAACGTTTCCTGAATGGGACGGAGACTTTCTTGAAGAGCTTAACCAGAAGCAATACGTTGTGGCCGAATATGATTATTCAAATACCCACAATGTTACTACTGGTGATCTTCTCAAGGTAACATTCAGTGGAACACAAGGAACTGAAACGTTCCCAGCAATATGTTCACAGTATTGGAGAAATGTTCGCAAGCTTGGTTGTGGTAAAAGAAACTACAACTACTACAAGTATCGAGTTTTGTATAGACTGACTGAGGAAGGTCAGCAGTTTATACAGAGTAAGATAGTAGAAGAAAGAATTTGAAATCCTGGTGCAG
>Ga0315287_10008400_pt1 | contig 10424 bp, 7 predicted proteins | sample YL17G11_0_MG_FD_205037 | JGI IMG/M metagenome (GOLD analysis project Ga0315287, IMG submission 205037) | Sediment microbial communities from Yellowstone Lake, YNP, Wyoming, USA - YL17G11_0 | ecosystem: Environmental > Aquatic > Freshwater > Lake > Sediment | place: USA: Wyoming | collected...
CACCTGGTCTCCCAATACTGTTACCTTCGGTGGCAACAACCGGACCCACATGGTGCGCATCCCGGACGCTGGTCGCGCCGAATTCCGCCTGCCTGACAATGCGGCCAACCCCTATCTCATGCTGGCCGGCATCATGGCTGCGGGCATGCATGGCATCGACGAGAAAATGGATCCCGGCAAGCGCCTCGACATCGACATGTACAGTGAAGGCCACACGGTGAAGAACGCCAAGAAGCTGCCACTGAACCTACTTGACGCCCTGCGGAACTTTGAAAAGGACACTTACCTGCAGGAAGCCCTGGGCTCGGAAGTCTCATCTGGCTATCTCAAGCTGAAGCACGCCGAATGGAACCAGTACTGCCGCCACCTCACCCAATGGGAGCGGGACACGACGCTGGATTGTTGATGAAATACTCCGTCTTCTCACTGCTGAAAAATACGCTGTCGGGCCACAAAAACTGGGCTCCGGCATGGCGTGAGCCTGAGCCTAAGAAGGAATACGATATCATCATCATCGGTGGCGGCGGGCATGGCCTTGCTACGGCCTATTACCTTGCGAAGCTGCATGGGCTCACCAATGTGGCGGTGCTGGAGAAATCCTGGCTGGGCTCGGGCAATATCGGCCGCAACACCACCATCATCCGTTCCAACTACATGCTGCCCGGCAACAACCCCTTCTATGAATGGTCGATGAAGCTGTGGGAGGGACTGGAGCAGGACTTCAACTTCAACGCCATGGTGTCCCAGCGCGGTGTGTTGAACCTTTGCCACACCGACCCGCAGCGTGATGCCTTTGCAAGGCGCGGCAATGCCATGCGCATCGATGGCGTGGATGCTGAACTGCTTGACCGTGAAGGGGTGCGCGAAATGTATCCCTTCCTCGAATTTGACAATGCGCGCTTTCCCATCAAGGGCGGCATCCTACAACGCCGTGGCGGTACGGTGCGGCACGATGCCGTGGCCTGGGGCTATGCGCGGGGTGCCGATTCCCGCGGAGTTGACATCATCCAGAACTGTGAAGTTATCGGCATCAAGACGGTGAAGGGCAAGGTCGTTGGCGTACAGACGAACAAGGGCTTCATCGGCTGCAAGAAGCTGGGCCTCGCCGCAGCAGGCAACTCCTCTGAAGTGGCGGCGATGGCGGGCCTCAAGCTTCCCATTGAAAGCCACGTGCTGCAGGCCTTCGTGTCGGAGGGGCTCAAACCCTATATCGATGGGGTGGTCACCTTCGGAGCCGGGCATTTCTATGTCTCACAGTCCGACAAGGGCGGCCTCGTCTTCGGTGGCGACATCGACGGTTACAATTCCTATGCAAGGCGCGGCAATCTCCCCATGGTGGAGCATGTGATCGAGGCCGGCGTTGCCATGATCCCAGGTTTAGCGCGCGTGCGTGTGCTGCGCTCCTGGGGCGGCATCATGGACATGTCGATGGACGGCTCGCCCATCATCGACAAGACGCCCGTTGAGGGAATCTATCTCAATGCCGGCTGGTGCTATGGCGGCTTCAAGGCAACACCGGCATCCGGCTGGTGCTTTGCCCATACCATTGCCAGGGACGAGCCCCACCAACTGAATGTGGCCTACCGGCTCGACCGTTTTGCGCGCGGCTACATGATTGATGAAAAGGGGCAGGGCTCAACGCCCAATCTGCATTGATGGAAAACACATGCTTCTAAACTGCCCCCACTGCGGAATCCGGCCAGTTGAGGAATTCACCTTCAATGGCGATGCTTCCATCAGGCGGCCAACGTCGACTGACCCTTCCACCATGGCGCAGTGGTTTGACTATACCTATCTCAGGGATAATCCGAAGGGACGTTTTGACGAGTATGTCCATCATTCCGGTGGCTGCCGCGCTTGGCTGGTGGTGACCCGCGACACGCAGACCCACGAGGTGTTCAGCACCGTGACGGTGCGCGACTATGCGAAAAAGCGGGGGCACGCATGACCGGCTTTCGCTTGGGAAAGGGCGGCCTCGTTGACCGCAGCTCATCGCTCAATTTCAAATTTGATGGCAAGTCCTTTGAAGGTTTCGCCGGCGACACGCTCGCCTCAGCCCTGATAGCCAATAATGTTCACCTGATGGGTCGCTCCTTCAAGTATCACCGCCCGCGTGGCGTGATTTCGGCAGGCAGTTCAGAGCCCAACGCGCTTGTAACTCTGCGCCAAGGCGGCCGTCAGGAGGCCAATACCAGGGCCACTATGATCGAGCTCTACGAAGGGCTGGTCGCCAGGAGCCAGAACCGTTGGCCCTCCCTCAATTTCGATGTGGGGGCGGTGAATTCGCTGGCCTCCCACCTGTTCGTGGCGGGCTTTTACTACAAGACTTTCATGTGGCCAAAGAGCTTCTGGGAGAAGATTTATGAGCCGCTCATCCGCCGGGCGGCAGGCCTTGGTATCGCTTCCAAGGAGGCCGACCCTGACAAATATGAGAAGGCCTATGCCCATTGCGACCTGTTGGTGGTGGGGTCTGGCCCCACTGGAGTAATGGCAGCACTCACTGCGGCACGATCGGGTGCCCGTGTTATTCTGAGTGATGAAGGAGCAGCCCTGGGTGGGTCGCTGCTCAATGAGAATGAAGAGATCGGCGGCATGACCGGACTTTCCTGGGCACGGGTCACTCTGGCTGAACTCAATGCTATGCCCCATGTCACACTCATGCCGCGCACCACGATCTTCGGCTGGTATGATGACAATATTTTTGGCGCGGTCGAGCGCGTCAACGACCATGTTCTCGAACCCAGCCCCTATGAACCGCGCCAGCGCTACTGGCGCATCATGGCCAAGCGTGCGGTCATGGCCACCGGTGCTGAAGAACGCCCCATTGTGTTCGGTGGCAATGATGTGCCGGGTGTGATGACGGCCAGCGCTTTACGTACCTATGCCAACCGTTATGCGGCCGCGGCAGGCCGCTCGATCGTCGTGTTCACCAATAATGACTTCGCCTATCGTACGGCGCGCGACATGAGGGCCCATGGTGTCCACGTGGAGGCCATCGTCGATTCTCGCGGGGTCGCGAAGGTTGATTCCGCCGGCGTGCCCGTCGTGCACGGGGTCATCGTCAATGTGGCGGGTGGCAAGCGTGTGACGGCCGTCGAACTCGGCGATCACCGCAGCATCCCCTGTGATTGCCTCGCCATGTCTGGCGGCTGGTCACCCATCGTCAACCTGATGTGCCACCATGGCGCCAAACCAATCTGGAATGAAGAGATCGCGGGCTTCGTGCCGCCGCATCTGGGGCCGGCCTTTGTGGCCGCAGGATCGGCGGCGGGACGCATGCTGCTATCTGAATGTCTCGCTGATGGTGCGCGCGCTGGCACCATGAAGGGGCGCACGCCTGCTATCCCCAAGTGCCGCGATGACAGCGTTGGCGTGACACCCCTATGGTGGGTGAAGGAGTCCACCGGCAAGGCCTTTGTGGATTACCAGAATGATGCTACCGCCAAGGATCTGCCGCTGGCGGCGCGCGAGGGTTACCGTGATGTTGAGCTCGCCAAGCGCTACACAACCGCCGGCATGGCCACTGACCAAGGTAAGCTTGGCAACGTAAATGCCATTGCGATCCTCGCTGACGCCACCGGGCGCAGCATGGAGCAGGTGGGCACCACCACCTTCCGGCCCTATTACACGCCAGTGTCTTTCGGTGCGCTGGCGGGGCCCTTTGTAGGCCATCATTTCCAGCCGGTGCGCAAGACACCCATGCACGACTGGGCTGAGGAGCTCGGCGCTGTGTTCGTGGAAACTGGGTTGTGGATGCGTTCGTCCTGGTTCCCACAAGCAGGTGAGGATTGGCTTGCCGCCGCGTCGCGCGAAGTTCTTGCCACGCGCAGTCGCGTGGGTCTATGCGATGTGTCGACCCTCGGTAAGATCGACTTACAGGGGGCAGATGCTGCTGAATTCTTAAACCGGCTTTACTGCAACACCTTCTCCACCCTGGATGTGGGTAAGGCCCGCTATGGCCTGATGCTGCGCGAAGATGGCATCGTGTTCGACGATGGCACCACGTCGCGGCTTGCGCCCGATCACTTCCTGATGACCACGACCACGGCCAACGCCGCGCGTGTCATGAGCCACTTGGAGTTCTGCCACCAGGCACACTGGCCGGAGCTTGATGTGCAATACGTGTCGGTGACAGAACAATGGGCGCAAATGGCAATCGCCGGCCCCAAGGCGCGGGCCACGGTGCAGAAGATCGTGGATCGGCTGACACTTGATGACACGAGCTTGCCCTATCTTGCTGCCCGGGAAATCTCCATTCTCGGCGGTATGCAGGCGCGCCTCTTCCGCATCTCGTTCTCGGGCGAGCATGCCTATGAACTTGCCGTTCCAGCCGACTATGGAAACATGGTGGCGCGCGCGTTGATGCAGGCGGGCGCCGAATTTGGCATCACCGCGTACGGCATTGAGGCGCTCTCAATCATGCGCATTGAAAAGGGGCACGTGGCAGGCGGTGAACTCAACGGTACCACCACGGCAGGCGACCTTGGATTGGGCAAGATGATGTCGACCAAGAAGGACTACATCGGCCGCATGATGGCAAGCCGCGAAGGCCTCGTGGACAAGAAGCGCCAATGTGTCGTGGGCATCAGGCCCTATGACCCGAAGGACAAGATACGTTCGGGCTCCCACTTGCTGAACCGAGCGGATGAACCCTCGATGGTGACAGACCAGGGTTACATTTCGTCGGTTGCTTGGTCGCCAACGCTCAACATGTGGGTGGGCCTTGCCTTGCTGGCTAATGGCAGGATGCGCCACGGCGATGTGGTTAAGGTCTTCGACGGCATCCGCAATTCTCACAGCTTCGGCGTGATCTGCGACCCCGTGCATTATGACAGGGAGAACGGGAAGCTCCATGCCTGACCAGTTTCAAAGGAATTCGGCCCTTGCCGAAATCGCCATCCAGGGCCGCTTTGGTGCCGACAAGGGTGCGCCCGGAGTTGTATTGTCAGTGCAGCATCCGGCCTCGATTGCCACGGTCATTGCGCGCAAAGGCAAGGCCAAGGCACTCGCTGATGCGCTCAGCGCCTATCGCGGTGCCACGGTGCAATGGGCGGGGGCGGACCAATATTTCGTGCTCGACAGGCCCTTCGACGAGGTGCACAGGAAGCTGAGTGGTCTTGCTGCCTGCAGTGACCAGTCCCACGGCCGGGTGATCATCGGCATTGAAGGGCCGAGGGTGCGCCAGGTTCTCGCTAAGGGTTCACCCGTTGATTTCCATGACAGCGAATTTCCGCTTGGCAAGTCTGCCCTCACGCAAATGGCTCATGTGGGCGTGCATGTGACGCGCGTTGACGCCGATGCCTTTGAACTTTCGGTGTTCCGCGGCTTTGCCGAGTGCTTCTGGGAATGGCTCACCGAACAATCGGAAGAGTTTGGCTACCAGGTGATTTAGGCCACTCACGCCAGCAACTGCAGCCTCACATCTGCGGATGCCGCAATTTCCTCCAGGCGTTGCAATGTTTTATCGGCCTGCTGGTCATCCGGATTTCGCTTGAGGGCAGCAAGTGCACGCGCACGGCTCACATAGAAATCAGCATAGGTAAGCGGCTCGACAGCGGTGAAGCTAGTGAGTTCTTCGGCGAGCCTATCAACAATCGTCCATTCATCGCACCTGATCGCCCAGTCGATCGCCATGGTCCGGAAGAACACGTGATTATGGGCGAGTTGGGTTTGCGCGAGCATGGCCTCACCGCGGGCAATCCAGGCTCGCCCCTCATCGCTGGGGCCGGAGAGATTTGCGTAGGAGAGGCAGATCAGGGGGCCGCAAAAGCCCAGGCCCGTCTGCTCAGCGATCGACAGTGCGGCATCAAGTAGTCCGCGCGCATCATCGGGCCTGCCCTGCAAAATTCTGAGTTGTGCCAGGGACGCCATCAGGAACGGTTCATAGCGCCTTGCACCTAACTTGGTAGCCAGTTCCAGCCCCGCCTCGGTTGACGCCTCAATCTCCCTAATGCGCCCTACGGCGAGCAGGATGAAGGACTCGCCCTGCAGGGCGAACATCTCACAGAACCGGTCACCAATTCTCACGGCCGTGGCGCGCGCGGCCGCAACCTGGTCAAGGGCTCCTTTCACATCAAGCAGGAACACCAGGCAGTCGCCAATCATGATCTGGTTGGCGGGGATGACGCGCAGCAGGCCGTGCTGTTCGGCAAGGTCGACACAATTTCGGAAATGCCCTAGGGCGGTCTTGATGCGGCCTTGCAGATAGGCGGCATCGCCCAGCCCGCTCATGGCTCTTGCCTTCCATTCAGGCTGGCCAGTACGTTCGGCCGCCTCAAGAGCCAGACTATGCTCGGTGAAACAGGCGCTGCCCTCACCGCGGGCGAAGTGCAAATTGCCACGCATGTAGTGTATCTCTGACAGCAGTGCCGGTGAATCTGCGGTGGCCGCAATGATTTCTGCATCGCGCAGGCTTTCCAGCGCCTTGTCAATATTTGCCATGATGCGGTCAGCTGCGGCGAGGCCGACCAGGCCGCGGCACCGATCCATATCATCGTCAGCTGCAGCAATGGCCAGGACAAAGGCATCTGCCGCTGATTTTGCCTGGCCTGCATCCAATCGTAATCTGCCTGCCGCCAGTCCGAGCCTGACACGATCCTCCCGGTCCTTTGCCAATTCAAGTCCGCGGGTTGCCATGGCATTGGCACGTTCGAGCCGGTAGGAGCCCGCCTCGCATCTTGCGGCGTCGAGATAGGCCTGCACGGCTTGCGGATCCTCGGCCCTGTCGAGGTGCTCTGCCCGCAACACGGGATCGCGTTCTGCGTAAAGCGTAGCCGCCTTGAGGTGCAGGTCGTGCCTCCTGTTACGCGTCAGCGATGCATAGACACCATCACGAATGAGCGCGTGTGCGAAAAGATATCCATCACCCTCGGGCCTCAGCAATTGCCGGTTGACCATGGGCTGGCATTGATAGCTGGGAGAGTTGATGAGAACGCACAAGTCATCCTGGGAAAAGCGCTGCCCGAGTATTGAGGCCGCCTGCAGAGCGCGGCGGTCAGGCTCGGCGAGGCTGTCCAGGCGCGCCAGCACCACGCCTTGCACGGAATGCGGTAGCAGACCTCTGCTGTCATCCAGCCGGCTGCGCAAGAGTTGTTCAAGAAACAGCGGATTGCCTTCGGCGCGGGCCACGCATTGTTGTGAAAACTCATCCGCCACGGAAATAACGCTGGACGCAAGCCGGATCGCGTCTTCTGCTCTCAGTGGTTTCAGATCGATCATCATGGCGAGTCCGCCCGATGACTGTGCCCGCCAGTTGGCGTCGAAGGGATCGCCATCAAACCGCGTCGTCATGGCAATTATTGCAGCACACTGCTCGGCTGCGGCCGCCAGTTGCGCCAGAATGTAAAGGGTTACTTCATTCGCCCAGTGTACATCTTCGACAGCAACCAGATGGGGTGTTTCTAGACTTCCCGTCCGCAGCAACCGCGCAAGCGCTGCAGCCATGCCGCGTCTGTGCGCCTTGGCATCCATAGCGGCGTAGACTTTCTCGCTGTCGGGTGGCGGGGGAAGACCGAGGAGGTCGTGGACAAATGGCCGGTCTGCGGCACTGATACGCGCAGAGCTGCAGGCGTTCTCAATGGCATCAACCTTGGTCTGGCTTGCGGATTCCACGGTGGTGCCAAGCAAGCCTGCTGTTATGGCAGCCAGGACGTCTTCTCCGGCATGGCCCCCAAAATCGAGGACCAGTCCCGAAATGCAACGGAAGCCCAGGCTTGTTGCTTGCGTCTTGAGTTCACGCAGAAGGCGTGACTTGCCGATGCCCGGGTCGCCGCGAAGTGCCACCGCAGCACCGCGTCCTGAGGCATCGGTGGCGCTCAGCACCGCGACGAGCTGGGCCAGTTCGCCCTGACGGCCGACCATCGCGGGTTCTCCCATCAGGTCCGATTTCAGCCCCGTGAGGCTGTAGACGGCCTGCGGCTGCGCCACTCCCTTCAGTACGGCGGGGCCTACTGCCTCGAAGACGGCGATGTGCTGGGTGGCCAGGTACAGCGCCTCGGCCACCAGGGTCATGCCGGAAGTTGCATGATCCATCAACTTTGCGGCCAGATTGGCGGCATCCCCTGTCACTGTATAGGCGGTATGCGTGGCACTGCCGAGCCCGCTGGCGACGACCTCGCCAAGGGCGAGGCCGATATGAACTTTCATGTCGCGTCCAAATTCCTGGCCCAGGGCCGGCATGGCGGCTTGAATGGCGAGGGCGGCACGGATGGCCCGTTCAGGGTCGTTGCCATGGGCAAGAGGTGCGCCGAACAGGGCCATGACATTGTCTCCGATATGCTTGTCGATGGTGCCGCCAAAATCGACCACGATGCCATCGGTGATCTCGAAGAACCGGCGCAGGAGGCGGTGCGTGTCCTCGGGATCAAGTGTGGCGCTGAGAGATGTATAACCGGAAAGATCGACAAACATGACTGTCACCGGCCGGCGATCGGCTGTTGCACCTGTAGGCGGTAGTGACCCGGGGATCTGGGTTGCTACAGCGTCCTGGGAGTTTGCAGACAGTGAGATCCCGCATCCCCCGCAAAACAGTTCCTGCGGCTCATTGAGGAAACCACACGCAGCACAGGTGGCCAACAGGGGCGCCCCACACTTGGCACAAAAACGGCGCCCTTCACGGTTGCTGGTTTGACAGTGGGTACAGATCACGGTGTAGGTCACTTTCTATCAGAAAGCCCAAGGTCCCCGATGCTATTGGAAACCATGCTGTGAGTCCATATGGCCGCAGGACGGGTTCTGCTTGATGGATTAACCAATGTTAAGCTTGTTGACCGCTATGATTAGTATCTTTGGTGACAGGATATGCAACTCTTTCACGGCGTAGCAGGTTTGAAAGCGGTAGGCGTCAGGATCGGCGAATTCCTCCATCTCTTTCGCAAGGGCGTTGCTGCGCATGCCATCACCTGGGTCATCATTTGCCTGTATTTCGGGGCCTATTCGCTGGCGCATGTTCTGTGGCCTGACCTTGTCCCAGCCCAGATGTTCCAAGGTTTCCTTAGCCTCCTTTGGATGTCAGTTCCTCCGGTCATTTTCAGTATCGCCGTGTTGCGCTTCTACCATGTGGCCCGCTTTGACAAACCGCACCGTCTGACCCTCGCCGTCATCCAGGACTGGGCGCGGTTTCTAACTAATCCGCAACGCTTAGCAAACGGCATACCCATGTTCTTCGTCATGGTTCTGTTCGCATTCATTTTTACGGATGTGAAGAGCAATATCCTGCAAATGAATCCCACTGTCTGGGACCAAACACTTTCTAATCTGGACCGGGTCATTCATTTTGGTAGGCAGCCGTGGGAATGGCTGCAACCCATCTTCGGCTATCCCAGGGTCACTTTCCTCCTTAATCTGAACTACAATATCTGGTTCTTCGTGATGTGGATGTTTTTCACCTATTTCGGTTTTACTGAACGTCCCAGCGAACTGCGTACCCGATTTTTCCTCACATTCCTTGTCACGTGGATCATCGGCGGTTCGCTGCTCGCCACTATCTTTGCGTCGGGTGGCCCCTGTTACTATGCGCGACTTGGCTTCTGGCCAGACCCGTACTCAGATCTTATGACCTATCTCAGGTCGACAAACCTCATAACGCCTGTATGGGCAATCGAGGTCCAGGATATGCTGTGGAATAGCCATCTTGCCCATGCTGAAATGGGCGAAATTTCCGCACTGCCATCCATGCACAACGCAACGACGCTGCTGTTTGTGATCACCAGTTTCAAACTTAGCAGATTCTGGGGGTGGGTGCTGCTTGCGCATGCGGTTTTCGTGTTCATAGGCTCCATCAGCCTGGCCTGGCATTATGCCATTGACAGTTACGTTTCCTGGGCCCTCGCCCTGGCTCTGTGGTTCGCCCTGGCCCCGGTCGCCCGCTGGTGGCATAGCTCACACGAGCAGAGGACTTTTGACGAGATGTTGACTGCTTAGTCCCGTGAGGGTCCTTCCCTAAAGACTCAAGCTCTTCCTCACCCGTTGCTGAAAGTAGTGCACGCCTTGCTCGTGGCGTGGCGACAAGGGGCCGGCGCGGTATCCCCCGGAGGTATAATTCTGATGCGTGGACACACAGATCCCGCAATCTTCCCTAACCACCGCAATATTGCGCGCGATGGTGTCGGCCCGTTCAGCTTCGCGCGCTACAGATGTATCGGCAAAATAGAAATGATAGATCTGTTCAGTACGGTCACGGGAGATGGGGTTGATGCGCGAGGTATTCATGCCGCCTTCAAACAGTGACAAGGTCCAGTTCGGCCACATCCACAGCCATTTACCGCGATAGAACAACCCTTGCCTGGGAGGAGCCGTCATGCGAATGAATCCTCGGTGCGCTGTGGTCTTGAAATCCTCGAAATTGATGGCTGCGAAGAATTTGGGATGCACGCCGGGGATATGGTAGCCTTCAACAAAATTGGCGGTGTAAATTTTCTAGTTGG
>Ga0315287_10008401_pt1 | contig 10424 bp, 7 predicted proteins | sample YL17G11_0_MG_FD_205037 | JGI IMG/M metagenome (GOLD analysis project Ga0315287, IMG submission 205037) | Sediment microbial communities from Yellowstone Lake, YNP, Wyoming, USA - YL17G11_0 | ecosystem: Environmental > Aquatic > Freshwater > Lake > Sediment | place: USA: Wyoming | collected...
GATCGACTGGAATACCGGCGGTGCTGCCCTGGACAATTCGAACGTCTCTAAACAGTTCCTGAACCAGGCCAGCTTCGACGATGATTTCACTATTGATTTCGTCAAGATAGATAGCCGGAATCGGGGGTCCGTGGACAATGCGGTGCCTCTGCATGATCTTCTGGATGATGCATTCAAAGAGAGCGACCCGTTCAATATGGTAATCAAGGGACTGGCCCCTGGGACTTACGCGATCAGGACCTGGCACCACGACCCTAAGGAGGACGTCACCAACGACGATGGTACGCTGAATATTACCGTCAAGGATGCAGACGGCACCAGGCTTGTGGCCGACCATCTTCAACAGTCGTGGGGCCCGAATCCGGGCACCCCTGCGTCCACCACGTTCATGTTCCGCTCGGACGGCGTGAACAACATCGTAATTACGTTCGGCGACAACAATGACGGCATTCACAATGAAGCCTATCTCAATGGCTTCCAGATCGATCTGGCGATTGATCCGATGAGGGCATCGGGACCGCGGCCTTCCGACGTAGCGACCGACTTGCCAAGGGATGTGGTCCTTAGCTGGCAGCCGGGACAGTATGCCGCAACGCATGATGTGTACCTTGGAACTGTGTTCGCAGACGTCAACACCGCCAGCAGGACCGATCAGAAGGGTGTGCTGGTCAGCCAAGGCCAGGACGCCAACACCTATGATCCGGCCGGCCCGCTGGCCTTCGGCCAGACCTATTACTGGCGGATCGATGAAGTTAATGCCCCCCCGAGCTCCACGATCTACAAGACCAGGGTCTGGAGCTTCACGGTCGAGCCGGTTGGCTATGCGATCAAGCCGGTCGCTGCCACGGCCTCCAGTTCTCAAACCGCGGATACCATGCCGGGAAAGACGATCGACGGCTCCGGACTCAACGCCAGCGACCAGCACTCAGCCCTAGATACGGCCATGTGGCTGAGCAGCATTGCCGGGCCGCAGCCGACCTGGATCCGATATGACTTCGACAAGGTCTACAAACTGCACCAGATGTGGGTCTGGAACTCCAATCAAATCCTTGAGTCCGTTCTCGGTTTTGGGGCCAAGGACGTCACAGTGGAGTACTCCACCGATGCAAACAACTGGACGCCCCTGGCCGGCGTATCCCAGTTTGCCAGGGCCATTGGCGCTGCTAATTACGTCCACAACACGACCGTGGATTTCGGCGGTGTGGCTGCCAGGTACGTCAGGATCACCATCAAGAGCAACTGGGGCGGCATGCTGCCCCAATACGGTCTCAGCGAGGTGCGGTTCTTCCAGATTCCAGCGCGTGCACGAGAGCCCCAGCCTGCCTCTGCTGCCACTGCTGTGGCCCTGGATGCCACGCTGAGGTGGCGCGCCGGCAGGGAGGCGGCCAGGCACGAGGTCTTTTTCGGTACTGATCCGAATGCGGTCAGGGACGCCACGACCCCAGTCCAGACCGTTACTGATGCCAGTTGCAGTCTTGCCTCTCTGTCCCCTGAATACGGCAGGACCTATTACTGGAAGGTCAACGAGGTCAATGACGCGGCCAGTCCAACTTCCTGGAATGGCGACGTATGGAGGTTCTCTACGGTCGGGTACGCAGTGGTGGATGACTTTGAGGCCTACGACGACACCTGCAACCGGATATTCTTTGTGTGGGTGGATGGCCTCGGTCACTCCGGCTCTGTTGACTGTGGGATTGCGCCTTCTGGCGGCAACGGCACCGGCTCTGCGGTTGGCAACATGAGTGCCCCGTTCGCAGAGAAGACGATCCGTAACTCCGGGGCCCAGTCCATGCCCATGACCTATGACAACTCGATGGGTAAACTCTATTCCGAGACCCAGAGGGAGTGGGCGGCTCCGCAGGTCTGGAACACGGGCGGGGCCAACACCCTGGTGGTGTACTTCCGAGGCAATGCCCCAGCCTTCCTAGAGACCTCGCCGGGCAACATCGTGATGAACGGTATGGGCACAGACATCTTCGGCACTACGGACCAGGGCCGCTTTGCCTACAAGCAGCTCAGCGGAGACGGCTCGATCACGGCCAGGGTCGATGACCTGGCCAACACGAATTCCTGGGCAAAGGCCGGAGTGATGATCCGCGAGACGCTGGATGCAGGCTCCAGTTATGCATTCACCCTCTACGGAGGTCAGAATGGCGCTCACCTTCAGGCCAGACTGACGACCGGCGCAAGTGCGATCAGCGACTCTTCCATCTCGACATCAGGCCAGAACGCCGCACGTGCCCCGGTATGGATCAAGCTGGAGCGCAAGGGTAACCAATTCAACGGCTACTATGCGACCGACATCGCGGGCACTGCCTGGACAACTATGGCCTGGAATCCGCAGACGATCAACATGACCGCAGACGTGTACATCGGCCTGGCTGTGACCAGCCACGCGGCCGGGGTGGTGTGTGGGGCCAGATTCTCCTCGGTCTCGACTACAGGTAAGGTGACCGGCAATTGGCAGCAGGCCAATCTTGGGGCAGTAGATCAATCCACTGCCAGCGGCAATGCACCTGAGGCGTTCTACGTGGCTGTAGAGGACATCGCCAAGCACCTCAAGGTGGTCAGCAACCCTGATCCTGTCCTGATCTCGACGGGTGCGTGGGAACAGTGGCAGATCCCGCTGAGCACCTTCACATCAGCCGGTGTCAACCTCAGCAGCATCAAGAAGGTGGTCATCGGCGTAGGCGATCGAAATTCCCCGAAGGTTGGCGGAGTCGGTAAGCTGTACATCGACGACATCCGTGTGACGCGGATCGCTACCCCCTAACTCTGAGGAAGATGCAGTACTTTGGTATTATCGGAGGCGACTTGTTTTTGTGGAAGCGAACATGGCTGCTCGTAATACTTCTGCTTTTAGGACATCGTTTAACGAGTGCTGCACAGCGAGAGGAAAGGGCAGAACGCACTGAAAGTGATTTAACTTCCTGGCAGACGAGCGGTGACCGAATGGTCTTTGAAGTCAACGATCACGAGGTCTTGAAACCCATCACCGCGGGACGCTGGCGTTTATCGGGAGTGCTGGAAGTGCGGGTTGTCGGACGCATCGAGCCACACGAGAATTCCGTGTTTCAACTGTTCGGTCCCGGCGTCGAAGCGATCGAAGGCCGTTTTGATCGCGTGGTTCTGCCTGAAGGATTGCGCTACGATCTGAAATACGACGACAAACTTCGCACCGTTACCCTTGCGAACCTCCATCCGAATCATGCACCAGCCTTTCCCGGCGCCGAGGGTTTTGGCCAGTACACCATCGGCGGCCGCGGCGGAAGGGTGATCGAGGTTACCAATCTCAATGACCGTGGTCCGGGAAGTTTCCGTGCGGCGTGCGAGGCCTCGGGCCCGCGAACCGTGGTTTTTCGCGTCTCCGGCACGATACCTCTCGAGTCTGAGCTGAAGATTACCAACCCCTACCTGACGATCGCCGGTCAGACCGCCCCTGGCGACGGCATTTGTGTCAAAAATTACCAGGTGAACTTCGACACCAGTCACATGATCATTCGTTATATACGTTTCCGTCCGGGGGATGAAAAGGGAAAGGAGCAGGACGGTTTTGGCGGCAAGGGCGATCACATTATCATTGACCATTGCACGGTAAGCTGGGGCGTTGACGAGACCTTCTCGATCAACAAGGCCTCCAACCTGACCGTTCAATGGTGTCTGGTAAGTGAGAGTCTGACCAAATCGCTTCATAAAAAGGGCAGCCACGGTTACGGCGGACTTTGGGGCGGCCCGGGAGGCTCGTGGCACCACAACATCCTCGCGCACCACACCAGTCGCAACCCGCGTGCTTCCGGAAACGTGGATTCGGGCTTGCTCGATTACCGGAACAACGTGGTCTATAACTGGGGCTTCAACAGCGCGTATGGCGGCGAACTGTGGCCGAGGAATTGGATCAACAATTATTACAAGTACGGCCCGGCCACCTCTGAGAATGTTCGCCGGCGAATCTTCCTGCAAAAGGATCCGCGTGGCAAGATGTACGCTGCGGGAAATTTCGTGTGGGGATACCCGGCCGTCTCCGCTGACAATTGGAAGGGCGGAATAGACTTCGCAGAGGATGGCGAGGCCACTGAAGCGACGCTTAGAGTCAACCAACCCTACGTCGTGGCTCCTGTGACGACCCAGTCGGCGGAATCGGCCTATGAATTAGTCCTTGCTAATGGAGGCTGTTCGCTGTCCCGCGATGCAGTTGACCGTCGCATCATCAATGAGATCCGCACCGGAACCGCCACCTGTGGCGAGACGTATGCCGGTGGCGGCAAAGGGATCATTGATTCACAGAAGGCTGTTGGCGGCTGGCCGGAGCTTCGGTCAAAGCCGGCCCCGGCCGACACCGATCATGACGGCATGCCGGACGATTGGGAACGAAAGCGCGGACTGGACATGAATAATTCCGCAGATGGCGCGTCGGATGCAAATGGCGACGGCTACACAAACCTCGAAGATTATTTGAACTCATTTGACTCAACTCTGCCTTAGCCACCGGACGACCTCATTGAAACCGGGGCGTTTTCCATACATTAGGATGCCGGTTCTGAAGACCTTGGCTGCAATCCAGATCGCCCCTAGAACGCTTGCTCCCAGCAGGGTAATTGTTAAGAGGACCTCTCCGATCCCGATATCCGGGGTGGAGGCCAGGCGGAGGATCATCACCATGGGAGTCATGGGAGGCACGAACGACAGTGTCCTGGCAAGCGTCCCGTGCGGGTCCTGGACGAGTCTGAACCAGGCCAACATGGGCACAATGGAGACCAGCATAAAGGGCATCATCAGGCTCTGGGTCTCCTTGAGGCTGTTGCAGACCGAGCCTGCCGCCACCAGGATCGAGCTGAATAGAAGGAAGCCCAGGACATAGTAGATCGCGAAGGTCACCCCCAGGCCTGCGGTGACCTCGATCGGCAGGCCCTGCCAGCGAGCCGCCAGATAGGCGCCCCCGGCCCAAAGGCCGATCACGGTCAGGCTGACTGCGCCCAGGCCCAGGATCTTGCCGGCCATCAGTTCAAACGGGCTCAGGGCAGAGAGCAGGACCTCGATGATCCGGGAGTTCTTCTCCTCGATGATGCCGTTAAGGAGGTCCTTGCCCATGACGGCGATCCCCATGAACATCAGGTACATGAAGAAGAAGGGGATCATCATCTTAATGCCGATCACGTCCCTGCCTTCGACTCGCTGGGCCTGGTCTGTAGAGCCAATGTCCACCCGTTCCACGGAGACGTTGCGGACCTCGGCCAGGACCTCCGGCGCGATGTTCCTCGCTTTGCACCGCTCATCCACGACGATCCTCTGAATCTGGCCCTCGATGGTCCAGAGCCTCTCCAGATCGGCCGGAGTAGGCTTGAAGGTATACAGCCGGGCCTTGCCTGCCCCTGTCACCACGTCCCTGTCCAGGACGATGTAGGCGTCGATCCGACGTTCGCGGAGCCGGATCTTGGCCTCCGCCTGTACGGCGTCTGCACTCGGCTGGGCCTCCAAGGCCTCGACTATGACCTTTCTATCCGGGTGGGCCTGATTGTACTGGTCAAAGGCCGCCTGGATCGAGGGCCACGCGGCATTGGACAGGTCCGTGACCTGCACCTTCATGGGCGGGCGAGGTCCCCCTTGGTTAGGGGCGAATCGGCTGGCAAAGAGGATGATCCCTCCGATGATCACCGGTACCATCAAGAGGCCGATTAGGAAGGTCTTGGTCTTGACCGTCTCGGCATACTCACGCTGGGCGACTTGAAGGATCTTCCACATTGCTCGACCTGACCAAATCCACGAAGATTTCATGCAGCGAAGGGACTTTGACCTCGAATCGCTGGATCCGCACGCGGTCCACCATGGCCCGCAGCAGTTGTTGAGGATCGGCCGTGTCGGCCAGACAGATCTCCATTCGGTTGGCCTCTGCGGTCACGGCCGTGACCATTGGGAGTCTTTCGATAAAGCCCGTATCGCCCTCCATCTCGGCACACACTGTATGGGACCTGCGACGGGAGCGGAGGTTCACCAGGGTATCGTCGAGGATGACCTTGCCCCGGTTGATCAGCAGGACCGAGTCGCAGAGCGCCTCTGCATCGTGCATGGCGTGCGTGGAGAACAGGACGGTCCTGCCTTGCTTGCGCATTTCGAGGATGATCCCCTTGATCAGGTCCGCATTCAGGGGGTCCAGCCCGGTGAAGGGCTCGTCTAGGATCAGGAGATCCGGCTTGTTGATCACGGTCACGGCGAACTGCAGCTTCTGCTGCATGCCCTTGGAGAGCTCCTCGGTCCTCTTGTTCGCCCATGCCGTCAGGTCCAGACGGTCTAGCCACTCCGGCACGCGCCGGACCAGGTCCTGCTCGGTCACACCCTTGATCTGGCCGAAGTACCGGAGGACCTTGGCCACCGTCATCTTGCGGTACAGGCCCCGCTCCTCTGGCATGTAGCCGATGCGGGCCTTGGCCCGTTCGATGGACTCATCGCCGAGGATGTGGATGGTCCCGCTGTCCGGCCTGAGGATGTTCATGATCATCCGGATCGTGGTAGTCTTGCCAGCGCCGTTGGGCCCCAGGAAGCCATAGAGGCTTCCTGCCGGGATCCTGGCGGTAACGTTGGTCACCGCCCGGACGTCGCCGAAGGACTTGCACACCTGATCGAGTCGTATGGCCTCCATCATGAGCATTCTCCGGGCCATTCACCCTCCCACGGCTTAACATCGCCAGGGGTAGCTTATCAAATTCGTTCGTCCTGTCACATAAAAAATACACCCCCTTGACTCTATGCCCATTTGGGCATATACTCCGGACATGGAACCTCTGACGGAAAGACAGCAGCGGTTGCTACACTTCATCGAAGGGCAACTGCAGGCCCATCACCCGCCGAGCCAGTTGGAAATGGCCGAGCACTTTGGACTGGCCCGGAACGCCATCCGCCAGATCCTCTCCTATCTGGTCCGAAAGGGGTACATCCTCAACGGCGGAGGCCATCGAGCGATCCGGTTGTCCCAAGGGTACCTGGCTCAAAAAAAGGTCGGCCAGGGGATTCCTATCTTGGGCCGGGTTGCGGCAGGCCAACCCATACTGGCCCAGGAGCATATCGAGGGATACGTGGATCTGGGCCTGTGGTTAGGGGCCTCGCAGGAGGCCTTTGTCCTGAAGGTGACCGGTGACAGCATGGTGGACGACGGGATCATGAACGGCGATTATGTCCTGGTCGAGCCCAGCCGGCCCCTGGAAAGCGGTCAGATCGGCGTGGTCCTGCTGGACGACGAGGCCACCGTCAAACGGGTCTTTCTCCAGCGGAACCGGATCGCCCTGAGGCCGGCCAACCGGACGGCAGGCTACCAGACCCGATACGTCAAACGAAACGGCCCCACGGTCCGCCTCGTCGGACCTGTGACGGGCTGTATCCGGAAGGTGCGATAAGGAACCATGGCAGGCAGGATCGAGGTCGGCATTGCAGGCTGGTCCTATCCGGACTGGCGTGGGATCGTCTATCCCCATTCGAAGGTCGATCCCCTGGGGTACGTCAGCCGGTTCGTGGACGGGGTTGAGATCAATGCCACCTTTTATCGCCCGCCGGCCCAGGCCACCACGAGGGTATGGCTGGATACGGTCTCGGCCATGCCGGCGTTTTTCTTTACTGCCAAGCTCCACCGAAGCTTCACCCATGAAGGCCGGATGGACACATGCGTAGTCAGGGACTTTCATGAGGGATTCGAGCCCATGCTCAAGGCAGGGTGCCTGAGGCATCTGCTCGTGCAGTTCCGCTACGACTATGGGGACACAGGCGTGAACCGAGGCCATCTGGCCGAGATCGTCAAGCGGTTTTCAGAGGCCTTCCATCTGGCCGTGGAGGTCCGGCACCGATCCTGGCAGTCCCCCGAGGCCCTGGACTTCCTCAGGGGCCTGGATGTGACGGTCTGCAACCTGGACTATCCGACCTCGTCGAACTCCTTCGACCTGGCCCGGTGCACCGTGGGCACGGACGGCTATTTTCGGTTGCACGGCCGAAATGCCCAGGCGTGGTTCAGCAAGACCGCAGGCCGGGACGAGACCTACAACTACTACTACAACGAACAGGAGCTGGCCCAGATCAAGGACCGGATCGACGACCTGGCCAGGGCCTTCCGGGTCCTGACCGTCATCACCAACAACCACTACCGAGGCGCAGAGCTGGCCAACGCCCTGGAACTCAAGGCCCTGGTGACCGGCCTGCCCCAGGAGGTGCCAGAGGGCCTCCTCCAGACCTATCCGGGCCTGGCCCGGATCGCCGCAAACAGGCTGCTCTTTTGAGGGGATGACAGTGGTGCGATGGGTAGGAAAAGATAGACTGCCGTCTCCACGCAGGAAGGTGCGCCGACCTGCCGGCCATACACGGGAGGCGGCCGCAGTCCAGGCCATGCCCTTCTTTGGGACGCCGGTCCCTGCGGGTTTCCCCTCGCCTGCGGGCGACTATGAGGAGGACAGGCTGGACCTCAACCGCCACCTGATCCGCAATCCGCCTGCCACCTTCTTCATCAGGGCCAGCGGCGAGTCCATGATCGGGGCTGGCATCCATCCGGGCGACCTTTTGATCGTGGATCGCAGCCTGGAACCCAGGGACGGCGCAGTGGTCATAGCCGCGATCGACGGCCAGATGACCGTCAAGAGGCTCCGAATCCGAGGCAGGACGATCCGCTTGGAACCTGAAAACGACCGATACAGCCCCTGCCAGATCGACGGCGACGCGGACCTCGTGGTCTGGGGGGTGGTGACCCACGTGATCCATGCCTTATGAGTGGAGTTTTGCAAAAGTTCAGTTATGAAGCCCGTCATTGCACTGGTCGATTGCAACAACTTCTACGTATCCTGCGAGCGGGTCTTTGACCCGACGTTGCTGGGCAGGCCCGTCATCGTATTGTCCAACAACGACGGGTGCGTGGTCGCCAGATCGAACGAGGCCAAGGCCCTGGGCATCGGCATGGGTGTCCCTGCCTTCGAGATCCGGCCCGTGATCGAGAGACACCGCGTGCAGACCCTCTCCTCGAACTACACCTTGTACGCGGACATGTCCGACCGGGTGATGGAGACCCTGGGGACCATGGTCCCTCAACTGGAGGTCTATTCGATAGACGAGGCATTCCTGGACCTGGCGGGTCTCCCGTGTACCCTGACGGAGTTCGGCCGCACGATCCTAAGTACCGTACACCGATGGACCGGCATCCCGGTAACGGTCGGGGTCGGCCGCACCAAGACCCTGGCCAAGATCGCCAACCGGCTCGCCAAACACTCGGCCAAGGCCAACGGGGTCCTGGACCTGACGGACTCGCCGTACCTGGACAAGGCCCTGGCCGAAACCCCGGTGGAAAAGGTCTGGACCGTGGGCATCAAGACCACGATCCGGCTGAAGCGGGCCGGCATCGCCACCGCACTCCATCTCCGCGACGCAGATACGCACTGGGTCCAACGGATCTTCGGGGTGGTGGGGGTCAGGACCGTGTACGAGCTGCGGGGCATCCCATGCTATCCCTTGGAGCACAACCCGCCGCTGCGTCAATCCGTGGCGGTCTCCCGGATGTTCGGTCGGCCCGTGGAGACCCTCGATGAGATGAGGCAGGCCATCGCCTCCTATGCGGCCCGGGCAGGGGAGAAGCTGCGGGAGCAGGGCCTGGCGGCCGGTCTGCTGACCGTGTACGTCACGACCAGCCGGTTCATCGAGGACCGGTACTTCAACGGCCACACGGCGAGCCTCGCCATACCGACCAACGACACCGTGGAGCTGATCCGCCAGGCGTGCCTCTGCATGGACAGGCTCTATCGCAAGGGCTACGCCTTCAAGAAGTGCGGTATCGTCCTGACCGGCCTGGTCCCTGAGGCCCGCCTCCAGATGGGCCTGTTCGACCAGGAGGACCGACGCAAGGCCCGGCGCCTCATGCACGCGGTCGACGCCGTCAATCACCGGTACAACAAGACCCTGCACTGGGCGGCAGAGGGTCTGGAACAGCCCTGGAAGGTCCTCTTCAAGAGACGCTCCCCACGCTATACCACGGATTGGAACCAACTGCCTGCAGCGGCGGATTAGCCGATAGTAGGAATCTTATGCCATTGTGGGGAACGTCATGGCCTCTGTGGCCCAGTCAAGGTAAGCGGTGTGCCGTGACCCTCTCGCACGACTGGGAAACGTTCATTGGAGCGAAAGCGTGTCCTGAACAGCATCCAATGTAGCAAATCACGGATGACCCCTGGCCCTCCCATCCTGATCCGAACCGCTACGGAGGGCAACGTCCATGAGTGAGACAACCCCAGACCCCAACACGCCCAGGAGAAGACCGATGGCCAAGCAGTATGCTCTAATCTTACCAAACATGTATGCGGGAAAAATGCGGAAGGCGGGGCCTTATGTGCTGGCTGACTGGCCCTGGATTCTATGCTACATGGACCCAGACGGTCGTGTGGGCGTCAGCGCACAGGTCCTGGCAGACG
>Ga0315287_10008404_pt1 | contig 10423 bp, 7 predicted proteins | sample YL17G11_0_MG_FD_205037 | JGI IMG/M metagenome (GOLD analysis project Ga0315287, IMG submission 205037) | Sediment microbial communities from Yellowstone Lake, YNP, Wyoming, USA - YL17G11_0 | ecosystem: Environmental > Aquatic > Freshwater > Lake > Sediment | place: USA: Wyoming | collected...
TTCCGGGTCGCCAGCCGCACGCAGGCAGGCGTGGACCGCTAGCTCGATGAGCAGCGCGCAGTCCGTCCTGCAGCTGGTCGTGCTGCTGCTGTCGCTCGTGCTGACGCTTGGCACCTTCGCCCGCCGGCTCCCGGTGCCCTACCCCATCGTGCTGGTGCTGGGCGGGCTCGCCATGAGTTTTGTGCCGGGCCTGCCGGAGGCGCCGCTCGGGCCGGAGCTGATCTTCACCATCTTCCTGCCCCCGGTGCTCTGGGCCGCGGCGTTCGAGAGCGACCTGCGGCAGCTCCGGCGCAGCGCGATGCCGATTGCCTCGCTGGCCGTCGGCCTCGTGGTGGTCACGACCATCGCGGTGGCGTGGGTGGCCCACCTCACGCTGCCGGGCATTGCCTGGTCGTCCGCCTTCATCCTCGGTGCGGTGGTGTCCTCGACGGATGCCGTCGCCGCCACGGCGGTGGCGCGGCGGCTGGGCATCCCCAGGAAGCTCATCGCCCAGCTCGAGGGTGAGAGCCTGCTGAACGACGCGAGTGCCCTGGTGCTCTACACGGCCGCGGTCACCGCGCGCGTCACCGGCGAGTTCTCGGTCCAGTCCGCGCTGGGCGACTTCGTGTACGACGCAGTGGGCGGCATCACGGTCGGTATCGCCGTGGCGTACCTGCTTCACTTCGTGTCCCGCCTGACGCGGGACAGCGTGGCCAACGTCGCCCTGACCGTGCTGGCGGCGTACATCTCGTGGATCGTGGGCGAGAAAGTCGGCGCGTCGGCGGTGCTCGCGTGCGTGGCCTGCGGCCTTACGATGCGGCGCCATTTCCTCACCAGCGGATCGTCGGCGACACGGGTGCAGACGGCCGAGGTGTGGGAACTGCTCGTGTTCGTCCTCAACGGCTTCATCTTCGTCCTGCTCGGGCTGGAGTGGCCCGGGCTCGCGGTCGACCTGCCGCCGGGCGGAGTCCAGGACATCGCGCTGGCGTTGGCGGCAGTGTGCGCGACCGTCATCCTGGTGCGGCTGGCCTGGCTGCCGATCATGACTTACGGCGCGCGCGCGCTCATGCCGAGCAAGCGGAAGGGACCGCTTCCGCCGCGCGGGTGGATGCTCCTCGCCGGGTGGACCGGCATGCGCGGTATCGTGACGCTTGCGGCGGCGCTCGCGGTTCCCTCGGTGTCGGTCACGGGCGAGTCGCTTCCGTATCGCGGCCGCATCGTGATCATCTCGTTTGCCGTGATCCTGGTGACGCTCGTGCTGCAGGGCCTCACCCTGGCACCCCTCATCCGCTGGCTCGGCCTCCGGGACGACGGCGAGGGCGCGCGGGAGTTGCGCCTTGCCCGCCGCGCGGCGCTCGACGCCTCGGTGGCGCGGCTCGATGTGATCAAGTTGTCCGGCCCCTCCGACCCGCAACTGGTGGAGATGAACCGGGCGTTCTATTCCGCGCGGCAGGCACGGGCCCAGAGCCTCGACGGCGTCGACCCGGAGGTCGCGCACGCATCGCGCGTCGCCTTGGCCAGCCAGCGCAGTGAACTCATCGAGGCACAGCGCCAGGCCGTCATCGGCCTGTGGCAGGCGGGCACCATTACGGACCAGACGCTGGCGGACGCCGAGCGGGAGATCGACCTGGAAGACCTCATGTTCGATGCGCGGAGGAATGGCAGCAAGTGAGCGAAACCTTCGCGCACGTCGAGCTGTTTGTCATGCTCCTTGCGGCCATGCTGGGGCTCACCGCACTCGCTCGCCGCCTGCTCATTCCCTATCCGATCCTGCTGGTTCTGGGTGGCCTCGCCCTCGCCTTCATCCCGGGCGTACCGTCGCTCGCGCTGGAGCCCGACCTCGTCTTCGTGGTCTTCCTCCCGCCCATCCTCTGGGCGGCGGCCTACTTCACCTCGCTGCGCGAATTCCGCCGCAACCTGCGCGCGATCGGCCTGCTGGCCATCGGCCTGGTCCTCATCACCACGCTGGCCGTCGGCTGGGTGGCGCACGCGATCATCCCGGGCATCAACTGGGCGGCGGCCCTCTGCCTCGGCGCCATCGTCTCGCCACCAGATGCCGTCGCCGCCACGGCGGTGCTAAGCCGCATCGGCGTGCCCCGGACCGTCATCACGGTGCTGGAGGGCGAGAGCCTGGTCAACGACGCCAGCGCGCTCGTCCTCTACCGCGCCGCGGTCGCCGCCATGGTGTCGGGGGTGTTCTCCCTTGGCGCCACGGCCGGGAGCTTCGTGGTGGTCGCGGCGGTGGGCGTGCTCGTGGGGCTCGCGGTGGGCTGGCTCACGCGCTGGGCCGTCCGCCACATGCCCGAGGGCTATGGCCAGGTTGCACTCACGCTGCTGGCCCCGTATGTCGCCTGGGTGGTAGCCGAGCGGTTGCACGCATCGGCAGTACTCGCCTGCGTGGCCGGAGGCATCTACGTGCGGCAGCACTTCAGTGTCGAGGTCTCGCCGCTGGTCCGGATCCAGGCCCGCAGCGTCTGGGACCTCGTCATCTTCCTGCTGAACGGCATCATTTTCATCCTCATCGGCCTGCAGCTCGGGCCGCTGCGGCGTACCCTCGCGCCTGGCAGCATCGGCAACGTGCTGACGTGGGGCATTCTCATCACGCTCGCGGCGACCGTCGTCCGCATGCTCTGGATGCCGCTCGGCGCGCGGCTCGTGCGACTCGACCGCGCGTACCGGGAGCGCAACCCCCTGCCCCCCGCACGTTACCTCGTCATGGTCGGCTGGACGGCCATGCGCGGGGTCGTGTCACTCGCCACGGCGCTGGCCCTGCCCCTCGCACTGGCCGATGGGACACCCCTTCCCTATCGCGCCGAGATCATCCTGGTCACGTTCGTCGTGATTCTCGCGACGCTGGTGGTCCAGGGCCTGTCGCTGGCGCCGCTGGCCCGCTGGCTCGGCCTCTCGGCGGACGACGGCAGCTTCCAGCAGGAGCAGCGCCTCGCCCGCGAGCACGCGGCGCAGGCCGCAATCGAGCGACTGGACCAGGTGTCGCATGAAGAGTGGGTGCCGCCGTCACTGGCCTCGCAGGTGCGCGGCCACTACGAGCGACGGCTGCAGCGCTTCCATCCCGACGCGGTGCTCGATCCCTCCTGCAGCGTTGAGCAGGCTGACGCCCAGCGCCGGCTCCGGCATGAGGCGCTGGTGGCGGAGCGCCACGCGCTCGTGGGCCTCCGCAACCGCGGAGAAATCAGTGACGAGGTCCTGCACGATCTGGAGCGGGAACTCGACGTCGAGGCGCTGCGGCAGGGCGTGGGCCACCTCACCCTCGGCGCCCCGGCGGCACCGGCCTGACGCACAACGCGGATCGGGATATCTTTTCCCGCCATGGAAGACACCTCGCTCAAGTTCCTCAAGACACTGCTTGGCACCCCCGGGCCATCCTCCTACGAAATTGCGCCGGCGCGCCTCTGGCGAACGGAAGCGGAGAAGCTGACCACCGCCGTGCGCGGCGATGTGGCGGGCAACTCCTATGCGACCCTGGCGGGCACCGGCGGACCGGCGCTCATGCTCGCGGGTCACATCGACGAGATCGGCGTCATCATCACCCACATCGATGACCAGGGATACCTGAGCTTCGATGGGATCGGCGGGTGGGATGCCCAGGTCTTCGTGGGACAACGGGTGACGCTGCTGGGCCGCGCGGGGCACCTCACCGGGGTGGTCGGCAAGAAGGCGATCCACTTGATGGACAAGGAGGAGCGGGAAAAGGTCTCGAAGATCGAGGACCTCTGGATCGACATCGGCGCCACCACCCGGGCCGAAGCCGAGGCCCACGTGCGGATGGGCGATGCCGGCGTCCTCGCCGCCGGGCCACTGGAACTGCCCAATGCGCGCCTGGTCAGCCGCAGCCTCGACAACCGGGTGGGTGCCTTCGTCGTGCTCGAGGCGCTGCGCCTGCTCAAGGCGGGCGGCAAGACGGCGGCGACCGTCACGGCGGTCGCGACCACGCGGGAAGAGATCTCCTACACCGGCGGGGGCGCGCGTACCTCAGCGTCCGACCTGCAGGCGGTGGCGGCACTGGTGGTCGACGTGACCCATGCCACCGACTATCCTGGCCTCGACAAGCGGAAGCATGGCGAGTACAAGCTGGGTGGCGGTCCGACCATCGGGCGAGGGGCTTCACTCAGCAGCATGGTGTCGGATCAGCTCATCGAGGCCGCCGAGGCGGAGAAGATCCCCTATTCAATCGAGGCGGCATCGCGCGACACCCACACCGACGCCGAGGCGATCTTCAACAGCCACCGTGGCGTGGCCACAGGGCTGGTGTCGGTGCCGCTGCGCTACATGCACAGCCCGAACGAGATGGTCCTGCTGGAGGATGTCGAGAACACGGCGAAGCTGCTGGCGGCGTTTTGCCGGAGGGTGACGAAAGAGATGGATTTCATACCCCGGTAGTAACTGCGGAGGAGCCAACCGCGTGAGGAGGGGAACCGCCTCACTCCTCACGCAGTTTCAGTTCCACCTTACGCTTTGCGCATCCCCGCCAACGCCTCCTGTGCGGCTTCCCTCACACTCTGCTCGTCATCACCCAGGAGACCCTGCAGCGCCGTGGCGGCCGGGGGACTCCCAGCGACCCGAAGGCCCGCGATCGCGGCGAGGCGGGTGGTGAGCGGCCGCCGGTTGAACAGGCGGCGACCAGGGGCGGCCGCGCGTGCGAGCGCCTGGACGGCATCGGGCGTGCCGATGCGACCCAGCGCCAGCAACAGCTCGCGGAGCACGTCGGGGTTGGTCTCTTCCTCGGCCGCGAGCGCCAGGGACATCGCGAGGCCTCGCGAGCGCGTCCCATCAAGTCCCTGCACCGCCTGCAGCCGGACCTGGGGCGATGCGTCGTGAAGGAACTGCCGCAGCGGCTCGACCGCGAGCGACGTGCCGATCTTGGCCAGAGCGCCGGCCACGGCGCGGCGCACGCGCTCGTCCGCATGGTTCACGTGCCGCGCCAGTTGCGGGACGGTGTCTTCCGCCCGGAGGTCCCCGCAAAGCTCCGCGACGTTGCGCACCACGAACCACTCGTCGTGCAGGAGCAGGCGACCCAGCAGCGGCGAGGCGGTGTTCACCTGGCGCAGCGCGTTGTACAGCGCGCGCCGCTGGTCCATCGACTCCGATTCGACCAGTTCGTGCAGCAGGGTCTCCGACGCCTCGGCGCCCGCATGCTTGAGCACCTCGAGCGCATCGTGCCGCCTCGGTCCGCCGGTGAGCTTCGCGATGTGCTCGACGGCCTTTGACGGCAACATCCGGCGAATCGCGATCTGGTAGGTGCGCTTGAGCTCGCCATCCGGAAGTTCGCGTTCGAGGCGAGCCACCACGGCGGCGGTGTTCACCACGGCATCGTAGTCCCCCTCGCGGAGCGATGAGTCCACGCCTGCCACAACCGACTCCAGCCGGCCCGGCGCCTCCGGGCCGGCTGGATCAGCCTCGAGCCGACGCAGCGCTTCCTCCCGCTGTTCGCCCGGTACCCGTCCCAGGTGCCGGTAGCTGTGCGCCTCGCCGAGCTGTGTCGGGATCACCGATCCATGCAGGACATCATCGCCGGCGATGAACCCGCTCGCCTGGCTCACCTGCTCCCCGCCTTCCTCGCCGGCGGCGCCGACGCGCACCAGTTGACGGGTCTCGGGATCGATGTCGGCAACGAGGTGTTCCACCGAGTCGAACCGCCCCACCGGTGCGGACAGCGCCCGGAGCACTGACAGCACGGCGGCCGGCGGCAGCCCGCCCGGCAGGCGCACCGAGGCGATTCCATGCCCTCGCAGGTGATCGACGAGTTCGCCCACGCCAGGGAGATCGGTGGTGACCGGAAGGCCGGAGAGGTCAACACCAGAATCCGAGACCCTGAGCTCGAGCGGGCCGTCCCCCAGTGCCCTGAGAAACGCCTTGAAGGCCCGAGCCTGGTCCTCCCGGTGGGGGGGCAGGGCCCGCAGCAGCGCGAGCACGGAGCTCAACGTCGCTGCAATCGCCGCCGCAGGTTGACTCATCAGCGCACCGGTCACAACAGGGCTGCTTTCCATGACGACGGTTGCCGCATCGCCGCAGGTAATCACCTAAGACAATGCAGGGCAATGGGTTACCGATAATGATCGCTAGGGTAACCTACCCGATCCAAGCCAGCTGGGTGTGCAAGGCGCTTGCCATCCGGGGAATCCCGGTTGAGGCCGCGCCGGGCGGGGCCTTAACATTGGTGCTTCTCTTGAAAGGCCGCCCGGTGCTCCAGCCACTTGTACGCTGTCTGCTTGTCCTCGCCGTGCTTCCCTCGGCGGCATTCGCCCAGACTACCGCCGTCGATCTGCCCCGCATGCTCGACGACATCAAGTTCCTGGCGGATGACCGTCTGGAAGGCCGGTTCACCGGCACGCCCGAGGCCGACACGGCGGCGGCCTACATCCAGCAGCGCTTCAAGCAGGTCGGCCTGCAGGCGCCGGCGGGCGGATGGTTCCAGGAATTCAAGGTGGAAGGTGCCGCCGCGCAGCTCGTCGCGGCCGCCGGCACCGTGGGACGGAACGTGATCGGCCTCCTGCCGGGTTCCGACCTCGCGCTGCGCGAGCAGGTCATCGTGGTCGGCGCGCACTATGACCACCTCGGCGGTGGCGCGTTCGGGGCCCTCGATCCCGACAGCACCGGCAAGGTGCACAACGGCGCCGACGACAATGCCTCCGGGGTCGCGGCAATCATCAACCTGGCCCAGCGCATGGCGCTGGATCCACCGGCGCGCACGATCGTGTTCGTGGCCTTCAGCGGCGAAGAGCTCGGCCTCCTCGGCTCCGCGTCCTACGTGCGCCAGCCGGCCGTGCCGCTCGCGAAGACGGTGGCGATGATCAACTTCGACATGGTGGGCCGCCTGAAGAACGACAGGCTCATCATCTACGGGACGGAAACGGCGACCGAGTTCACGCCCCTGCTCGACTCCGTCAACAAGTCGTTCGGCTTCGACCTCAAGATGCGTGGCGACGGCTACGGCCCCAGCGACCAGTCGGCTTTCTACGCCGTGAAGAAGCCGGTGCTGCATTTCTTCACCGACCTGCACGAGGACTATCACCGCAGCACCGATGACTGGCAGAAGGTCAACGTCGCCGGCATGCTCAAGGTGACGGACTTCGCCGCGGCGCTCCTGCGGGAACTGGGCAACCGCCCGACGCCGCTCACCTTTGTCGACCAGCCCTCGCCGCACGCGCAGGCGCCCGGGCCGGGGCAAGTGCAGACCCCGGGATATGGCGCGTACCTCGGCACCGTCCCCGACATGGCCGGCGACGCGGCCGGCGTGAAGCTGACCGGCGTGCGGGCGGGCAGCCCCGCGGAGAAGGCCGGGCTGCAGCGCGACGACATCATCACCCGCATTGGCGACATGCCGATCAGCGACCTGCAGGCGATGACCGACGCGCTCCGCGCGCACAAGCCGGGCGACGTTGTCCCCGTGACCGTCCAGCGCGATGGCAAGCCGTTGACCGTGACCGTCACGCTGGGTGCCAGGAGCGGGTGATGGCCGTGCTCAAGGCGGAGCCGATCGTGGCCGCGCTGCGCGGTGCATTCACCCGTGAGGTCGATCGCGAGGCGATGCTGCGCCTCGCCGCCGAGCGAATCCAGGCCGCGGGCGACCCGTATACCTCGGTGTACCTCTACATGCTCCACGGCGAGGAGCTGGTGCTCGAGGCGTTCGCCGGCCGCGACACGGAGCACACCCGCATCGCCGTGGGGCAGGGTGTCTGCGGCACCGCCGTCGCCACCGGGGCGGACCAGAACGTTCCCGACGTGCGCGCGCGGGAGAACTACATCGCCTGTAACGTGTGGACCCGCTCGGAGCTCGTGGTACTCATCCGCCGAGGCAGCGTGATCCTGGGCCAGATCGACGTGGACAGTGACGCGCGCGATCCGTTCACGGCCGATGAGCAGGCGGCGGTGAAGCAGGTGGCGGACGCCCTGGCCGTGCTGCTCTGACCACGCGCCACGTCCGCGGCGTCGCGCTCTTCGAGCGGCGTGCCGGTGAGGGACCACCGGTGGTCGTGCTGCACGGCGGCCCCGGTGCGAGCCACGACTATCTCCGCCCCGGGTTCGACCTCCTGGCGGCCGGGCGCGCCCTCATTTACTACGACCAGCGCGGTGGAGGGCAGTCCCCAGTGCCTGCGGGCACCCCGGTCGGCTGGCGCGAACAGGTCGCCGATCTCGACGCGCTCCGGGAGCTATGGGGTCTCGAGCAGCTGACGATCTGTGGCTATTCGTGGGGCGGGCTGCTTGCGATGCTGTATGCCATAGAGCACCCCGATCGCGTCGCGCGACTGGCGCTGGTATCACCGGCACCGGCGTGGCGCGCCGCGCGCATGGAGTTCGAGGCCACGTTCGCGGCGGCCACCATGAGCCCGGCGCTGCAGGCAGAGCGCGCGGCGCTGCGTGAGAGCGGCCTCCGCGAGCACGATCCCGACGCCTACCAGCGCCGGTTGTTCGAGCTCTCGGTGGTGCCGTACTTCGTCGATGCCACGCTGGTGAGGAAGCTGACCCCGTTTCGCATCATCTCCCGGACGCAGCAGGAGGTCTGGTCGAGCCTCGGCGACTACGATCTCCGTCCACGGCTCGCGGAGCTGGCCGTGCCGGCGCTCGTGCTGCATGGCAAGGAGGATGTGATCCCCGCCTGGGCCGCCGAGGAAGCGGCCCGCCTGCTTCGCGCCGAGTGGCACCTGCTCTCGCCCTGCGGGCATTGTCCCCACGTGGAGCAGCCGGAGGCATTTGCAGCTGCACTGAACGGGTTTCTCAGGACGTGAGGGCGCGAGGGCTTGAAGTATCTTCTATCCGTGTCCCGCCCCACCCCGTTCGATCTCGTGTTCGATTCCCTCGCTGACGACCGCTTCCCGGCCATCCGCGACGGGCTCGTCAGGAGCGGGTGCGACCCGCGCGACCGTGATGCCTTCCTCATGGAGAAGGCGAGCGTGTCGCTGGTACGTGAGCTCCGGCCCGCGGACGGTGTCGGCGACGGGATGGACCAGCTGGTGGCCCTGGCCCACCACGCGTACCTCTTCTGGGCTGGCAAGCGCCGGGTGCGGTCGATCGACCGTGCGGGCCTCGATGTCATGCTGAGCACAGACCTGCCGCCCGACTTGAGTGACGACGCGCTCGCCTGGTACCTGCAGCTCCCCGAGCGGCGGATGTGGGCGCAGGCGCTCGAAGATCCGGCGCACGAACCGCTCGACGGCATCTTCGTGCACCATGCCCCGCAGGGCGGCCTGCGCGTGCTGGGGGTGCTGGGGCTGCATGCCGACCGCGACGGGTTCACGGTCGTGGAAGCAACGGGCACCCGTCTGGCCGCCGTTGCGCGGCCCGACTCGGCGCCGTTCAGCAGCCTGCTTCCCGGCGGGGCGGCGGCAGGGCTCTATTCCATCGCCGGCGCCGGCGAGCTGATCGAACTGGGGTGGCGCTCGCAGGCGCTCGAGCATCATCCCGGCACCGCGACCGCGGCGCACTAGCATGACCGCGGCCGGATCACTCTCCCACGTCGACAAGAAGAGCGCCGCACAGGTGCTCGAGCAGATCGCATCCTTGCTGGAGCTCAAGGGCGAGAACCCCTTCCGGATCCGGGCCTTCCGCACGGCGTCCAAGACGATCGCGGGACTGACGGGCGACCTCGCGCCCGCGCTGGCCGACGGCACCCTCGCCGCGACAAAGGGGATCGGACCCGCCACACTGCAGATCGTCCTCGAGGTGGTGACGACCGGCCGGGCTTCGCTCCTCGAGGAACTGCGCGACCAGGTGCCGCCCGGCCTCGTCGACATGCTGCAGATCCCGGGGCTCGGCGTGGCCAAGATCCGGCAGATCCACGAGGCGCTGAAGGTCGACTCGGTGGCGGAACTCGAGGAGGCGGCGATCGACGGCAGCCTGGCGAAGCTGCCGCGCTTCGGGCAGAAGACCGCCGAGAACATCCTCAAGGGCATCCGCTTTCTTCGCCAGGCGAGCGCCTGGCGCCTGTCGCATCATGCGGCCGAGGAAGCCGAGGCGCTGCGCGCGGCGCTGAGCCAGCTCAGGGGCGTGCGCCAGGCGATCATCGCGGGCGAGGTGCGCCGCCGCGCGGAGGTTGTCCGCGACGTGGTGATCGTGCTGACATGCGATGCCCCACCGCAGCAGATATTCAGCCAGCTCAGTGAATTGCCGGGCGTGAGCGAATTTGCGGGCCAGGACGAGCGCCGGGTAACGCTCCGGTTCGCCGGTGGCAGCGCGGCCCAGGTGATCGTCACTACGCCCGTCAACCTCGGTGCGGTGCTGGCGCAGGCGACCGGCAGCGATGCGCACCTGCGGCTGCTGGCGGCGCACGCGGCGAGCGCCGGTTACGCGCTCAGCGGCGCCGCGCTCTGGCACGGAAGCGAGTTCGTAGCGACGCCGGACGAGGCCACCCTCTACGGGGCGCTGGGGCTGCAGCTCGTGCCGCCCGAGCTGCGGGAGGGGCGCGACGAGATCGCGCTGGCGGCTCGTG
>Ga0315287_10008405_pt1 | contig 10423 bp, 11 predicted proteins | sample YL17G11_0_MG_FD_205037 | JGI IMG/M metagenome (GOLD analysis project Ga0315287, IMG submission 205037) | Sediment microbial communities from Yellowstone Lake, YNP, Wyoming, USA - YL17G11_0 | ecosystem: Environmental > Aquatic > Freshwater > Lake > Sediment | place: USA: Wyoming | collected...
TCACCAATTAGCTTTCAAGCCAATTTATACCTATTTATTATTCAATGCAAGCTTTTTTTTCACTTTTTTCAAAAAAGTTAGACGGGGGGCGGAGGATGGGATATTTCATTCATGGGGGGTACAGGCCAAAAAGTCCAAACGGCGGACTACCCTTGACATCCAGGCTTCCGCCAAATAGGATAAATCGGGCAATAAAGGAGATCCTGGCGCGAATGATTTACAAGATCATGGTCGTGGATGATGACAGGGTTTCCGTCCTCATGGTCGAAACAGCCCTCATGAAGCGGGGGTTCAACGTCATGACCGCCGCGGACGGCGAAGAAGCCTGGGCGGCGGTCCGGGAGGCGAAACCGGACCTCGTCATTTCGGACATGCTCCTGCCGAAGATGGATGGGTTGGAGCTTTGCCGGAGGATCAAATCGGACCCGGGGCTCCCCGGGACCAGGGTCATCCTGATGACCGCCGTCTATCGGCAAGCTGTCTTTCGCACGGAAGCCAGCGCGAGCGGCGCCGATGGTTTCGAAGAAAAACCTTTAAATATGCTTGCTCTCGTGGCGAAGATCGAAGGCCTCCTCAAGGGCGATTGACGACGGGCCGTCAGAACGCGCAGGCCTTCTTCTTGTTCTTTTCGTAGTAACGCTGGTGGGTTTCCTCGGCCCGGGTGAACTTGGAGGCGGGGACAATGCCGGTGGCGATGGGCTTCTCGAAACGACCCGAAGCCCGTAGCTCCTCCATGACCTTTTGGGCCGTTTCCTTCTGGGCCGTATCCGCGGTGAAGATCACGGAACGGTATTGTGTGCCCACGTCGGGGCCCTGGCGATTGACCTGGGTCGGGTCGTGGATGGCGAAAAAAAACCGGACCAGGTCTTCATAGGAAACGATCAAAGGGTCGAAGGTGACACGAACGGCCTCGGCGTGGCCGGTCCTGTCCGTGCACACTTGTCCATAGTCGGGGTTCTCGATCTTGCCCCCCGTGTAGCCGACCTCGGTATCCTTGACCCCCTTGATCTCGTGGAACTTGTATTCGACCCCCCAGAAGCAGCCGGCGGCGAAGATGGCGGTCTCGGGCCCGGACGCCGAGGCGTTGCGGGTCTCCGGGGGGTTGACGGAGGCGGCCGGTCCCGTCCGTTCTTCTGCGTCCTTCTCTCCCGGGATGAAATCCAGGGAGGCCGAGTTGATGCAGTAATGTTCGAACGAAGGGGCCGGTCCGTCGTCGAAGACATGACCGAGGTGGGCGCCGCAGGCGGCGCAGCGGGCCTCGATCCTCTTCATGAAGAAAGACCTGTCTTCAAGATATTCGATGCTGTCGTCACGGAGTGGTGACGTGAAGCTCGGCCATCCCGTCCCGTGATCGTACTTGGCGTCCCAGCGAAAGAGGGGAATTTTACAGGCGGCGCAGACGTACAACCCTTTTTCGAAGTGGTTGTTGAATTTCCCGGAGAAGGGCGGCTCTGTCTTATACGGCCTCTTCACCATGTCCTGTTCGGCCGTGAGGGATCTCTTCCATTTCTTTTCTGATTTTTTGATCTTTTGGACCATCGGATGATCTCCTTGGAAGAGGGCGACCTGCCTCCCCGGCGCCGGTCTCAGCACCGCGTCGAGGCCTTTCCAGCCTGCGAGCATGATCAGGGTCGCGATGGCCATGACGCCGATCTTCATGATTCCGGACATGGGGCCTCTCTTATCTACGAAATCCTATAGAAATAGTATACATTAAAAAGCGAAAAAATCAAGCGTTGCGAAAGTTTCGATATTTGATTGACATTTGAAATCCGGCTAAACTATAATCATGACGCTGGCTGGAGAGGGATCCTCCTTAGCCCCGCTTCTTTTTCCTTTGAAACCTTGGCACCTCGCCAGCCAGTCTCCTTAAATAATCCCGTTTAATATTCCCGCGAAGTCTGATAAATGTTATCCATGACTCCGGCTCGTTTATGATTCATCAACGGGAAAAAGAGCTCTCCATCCTCGACCGGACACGGACCTGTCTGAACACGGCAGAGGCCCTCCTCCGCGAAAACCCCTCGCTCGCCGGCTTCAGGGACTGGCTCGACGTCGCCGCCGTCGTGACCCCGAAGGCCAGGGGGGTTCAGACGGATATCGATACGACGTTCAACTGGACGAAGGCCTTCCTGCGATATCTCTGATAAACCAATTTATCATTCGGTTTCCGAAAGTTCATCTCAAAAAACCCGGCATTTTTGCCCTCCGGACGAGCCGATCCGGCCGCATCTGCTTTGTTTCGAAGGGTTCGCAGTACCGGGAGTACAGCTTCACCCTCCGCGCCTCGCATCTTCAGCCGCCTCGACTCGTGAATATGCCAGGCTAGAACGTCCGGAAAATATTGAATCCGATCCGCAGGTCTCCCTTGCCTAGGCGAAGGTCGCCGCCCGTAATGAACTGAGCGGAGGTGAGCCCGATGGAATCCGTGACGAAGAACTGGAAGACATGCCCGCCGATCTTCTTCTCGATCCCGAAACCCCATCCATTTGCGATGTCCTTGTAGCCGGCAAGGACCGGGACCCACTCGCCGATCAATGAGAGGTCCTTTAGGAACATAAATCGGCCGCCGATCCCGATCGAGAACGTCCCCTGAGTGTCGGTTTCCCAATGGTTGGTGTTCGAGGAATAGACCGGCACGACGAGAACCGAAAGCCGTTCGTTGAACTGGCGGCTCAGGATGACCTGGGCGTTGATCTTGAAGTTTCGGGAATTGAAGGCGCCCCGGCCTTCCTGCTTTTTCGTGACCCAACTCAGTCCTCCGTTGACTGCGGCCGAGAAGGGGAGGGACGCGTTCTTGCCCTGTTCAAGAATAAGCCAGGTTGAGGAAAACTCCATTTCCTTGAAGAGCCCGGTGCGCCCCACGGTGACGCCGATCCTGTCCGTGATTCCGTACCCTAGGCTGAGAAAGGCCATGGCCGGGCCGTCCAGACCCCAGGCAGTGTCGTAGCCTGTACGCACGGACGGGACCAGTCGGTGCGAGATCCGGAACAGGAAATCTCCCTTGTCCATGGTCATCCCGGTGGGGAGGTTGACGAGACGGGTTCCCCAGAAGGGCGGCTTCTCATAGGCCGATTTCGCTTTTTTTGACGTGTCCGAGGGGACTTGGGTTGGAGCGGAAGACGTGAAGAAATCCCCGGAACCGAACCCGACTTTCCGGAAAGCGACAGCCGGCCGGTCCTCCTTCAGGCCCAGGATCCAGTTTTCGACAAGAGCGATCTCGTCGCCGGTCAGCGCGGTCTTTCCGGGAGGCGGCATGCTCTTTCCCGTGATACCATCGGTGCCTTTGATTTTTTTCAGGAGATAGCTCGCTTCGGGTGACGCGGTATCCACGAGCTTGATGGCCGGTTGTTCACGGCTCGGCTCGTTCAAGAAAGAAGCCGGCAGTCCTTCAGGCTCGAGATTCAACTGTTTCGGCGGATACTTCCCTTTGTGACAGACGGCACAGCGTTCCTTAAAGACCGCTTTGACGTTGTCGGGCATGGTCGGTCCCGTTTGAAAAGCGCCGAGCCGGTTTCCCAGGGCGATCGGTCCGAAGATGAACAAAAAAGAACAAACGACGAATAGCGCTTTTTTCATGTTCCCTCCTAATTGTTCTTGGCGCCCTTATTGATCCAGTTCTTGATATTCTGGAGGCTGATCGCGTCCAGACTGCCGCCGATGGGCATCTTCGCTCCGACGGTTTGGCGGCCTTCGAGCTTGATCACGATGTATGAGTTGGCAGCGTCGCCCGGCAGGACGCGCTTCCGGGACACATCCTCGGTGGAGCCGACATTGACGAGGTTGGCGTAGGACTGCCCCTGGACGATCGAAAGGCCCGCCTGCACGGACGCGCCATGGCAGCTCGAGCCCGCGCAGGAGCCATTGAAGATGGGCTGAATGTCGCCGGCAAAGGATGGGTCTTCCTTCGCAACGGCCGGCGGCTGTGTGGACGAAGGAGAACTGCAGGCCTGGAAAAAGACGCCTCCCAGGACCAGGCCCAAGGAAACAAAAAATAAAACCTTCCTTTTGATCATTTATTCCTCCTCCCGGGCCAAAGACCCCGATTCCGTTCTATCCTTATAAATTATATAGATATTATAGAGAAAAGGCAAATCGGGATGAAGGATCGGTAGCTTTCCTTCCGTGCGAGAAGGAATTCCGGGCTTGGGGCACGGGCGACGGCTTCCATCAATCGTTGTACTTGAACTCAGACCCCAGCAGGCTGTGAGGGATCATGTTGATGAGGAGCGCGATGACGGAAGCGGCCAGGACCCATCCGCGGGCAGGTTTCCCCTTTCTCCCGGCGATGAGGGCGGCGATCCAGGCAAACATGGACAACAGGGCCTTGTTGTCGGTAAGGTCGGTCCCGAAGGGGATCCCGGACCAGTAGACGCCGAAGGCGAGCTTCTGGACGATCGGCCCGAGAATGAACCCCCCGACAAAGAAGAGGGCGGTCGCCCGGATCACGCAACTTCTGGGATGGCTTTTTTTGTCGAGGGCTAGGATCCCGGCCATGGTTCCGAAAAGCATGGACAGAAAGACCACGATGACGTGGAGGATGATGACGGCCGCGGGGACGGGGCCCTTGAACCGGATGATGACGGGGCCCTGTCCCGTGATCGAGGCCTTTTGGTTTCCGGTCCCCAGGAAGATCCTGTAGGCGAGCTTACCCGCGGCAGGCTGTTTGGGAAGGCCGGCGACAAGGGCATCACCCTTCCGTTCGAACGCGACCTCGGTCCAGGGGTCTTCAGTTTTGAACCTCTTGTAGGATACGTGTCCCGTCAGGCCGGGATTCATGACCTTGAGGGCGATCTCGCAATCCTTGACGTTCTCGGCGTTCCGCGGCAGGCGGAAACGGACGGTTTCGCTCCCGACGAGAGCCTTGCCGCTCATGGGATACGTCGGGCCCGTCACCCGTTGATAAACGGCCGAGGACACGGTGATGATGGCGGCGAGCGTCCAGAAAAGAAATCTTTTCATGTTTTCTCTTCTTTTCGTCGGTCCATGATGTTGCTGACCGTGCCGACCAGGAAAAGGATTTTGGTTCGCTTCATTCCTTGCCCCCTTAAAAGTCGCTGGTCATGATGAAGAACGGCTTCTGGCTGAAACTCTTATAAAGCGGCCTGAGCCGGTCTTTGTCATAGTATTTATCCACGTCGATGATCTTCTTGGTGCTGGTCACGACCTCAACAGGGACGTTGTCATAAATCCCGTTGCGTAGGCAAACCATCCGACCGGTCCGGTTGTCCATGACCAGGTCCAGGGCCAGGTTCCCGAAGGCCATGGGAACGATGGAGTCGATGGCGTCGGGGTCGCCGCAGCGGACGAGATAGCTCAACCGCTGATTGATGACGTTGATTCGGCGGCCCTTGTTGAACCTCGGCGACAGCTCTTTCAGATCGTGGGAGACCCGGTCTCCGATCCCTCCCAGCTTCTTATGGCCGAACATGTCCTTCTCGTCGCTCTCGAAGACCATGCCGCCGCCTTCGTACATCGCTCCCTCGGAGATGATGGCGACGGAATACAGGCTCGGGTTGGTGGAGCGGTCCGCGGTCAGAAGCTCGCAGAGGTGCTCGATATTGAATTTGGACTCGGGAATGAGACAGCGGTTGGCCGCGCCGGCCATGGTCGGCAGAAGCGCTGTGAACCCGGCGTAGCGGCCGAAGACTTCGATGACTAGGAAGCGCTCGTGGGAGCCTGCCGTAGTCCGTAAAGCGTGGGTCATCTCGATCGTACGGGTGACGCAGGTCGAGAAGCCGATGCAGTAGTCCGTCCCGGGGACGTCGTTATCCATGGTCTTGGGGATGGCGATGACCTTGACGCCTTTCTTGTGGAGATGGACGCCGTAGCTCAACGTGTCGTCGCCGCCGATGGGAATGAGATAGTCGATCCCCAGGAAATCCAGGTTCTTGAGGACCTCCTCGGTGAGGTCGTTCGTCTTGGCCCGGTAGACGTCCCGCAGATGTTCCGGGATGTTGACGTCCGGAACGGTGCTCGGGCGGGTGCGCGAGGTGTGGAGGAAGGTGCCACCCGAGCGTCCCACCTTATTCACGACCTCCTCCGTGAGGACCTGGTAGTGTTCCTGGTTCGGAGCGTCCTTGTCCCTTTGCATTTCGATGAGCCCCGCCCAGCCTCGGCGGATGCCGATAACCTTGTAACCCTCATGGAGGGCGCGGATGGTCACGGCCCGGATGGCCGGGTTGAGGCCCGGGACATCGCCGCCGCCGGTTAGGATGCCGATGCTGCCTTTAGGACCTTTGATCTCGGACATAGCGCCCTCCTTGTTCCGGTCAGATTATAAGGAGCGGATGATGAAACGTCAATCTCGATGACGACCGGAGGCGGGCTGTTCAGTGGCGGCAGATGGGAGTGGAGGATGGGGCGGCTTCCGAAATTCTGGACCTTGAACTTGCCCATATAGCCGCAGAGAAACCGGACCAGGCGGGGGCTGGATTTGATAATCTGATGGTTTGAGGCCAGGTCCTTCCAGACTGCCGTTCTTTTCGCTCGATGCATCTCAGGTCTCCGCCCAAACTGCGATCGGACCGTGCTCTATCGTGCGCATGGTTTCGTGTTTTATTATTATGGAATTCCGGATCGCTTGACAATGTCGGACTTTTATTGTGTGATATTGAAAACTTGGAGAAACGAGGAGACGAAGATGTTCCAGGAAATGCACGAAGCCTTGTTGAAGGGAAAGAAAGCCGAGGTCGAAGGGCTCGTGGACAAGGCCTTGGCGTCCGGCCTTCCCGCCGCCACGATCCTCAACGAAGGGCTGATCAAAGGCATGGAAACACTCGGCGAGTTGTTCAAGAATAACGAGGTCTTCATCCCCGAGGTTCTCGTAGCCGCCCGGGCGATGAACGCGGGCCTGGTCAAGCTTGAGCCCTACCTGGTCAAGGACAAGGTCCAGCCCAAGGGCGTCGTCGTCATCGGGACCGCCAAGGGCGACCTCCACGACATCGGCAAGAACCTCGTGGCCATGATGCTGCGCGGCTCCGGTTACAAGATCGTGGATCTGGGCATCGACGTTTCTGCTGAGAGGTTCGTTGAAGCCGCCAAGCTCCACAATGCCGGCATCGTCGCCCTTTCGGCCCTCCTCACGACGACCATGGTCGGGATGAAAGGGATCGTCGAGGCCGTCCGATCGGCCGGGCTCAAGGTTTCGGTCATCATCGGCGGCGCGCCGGTCACCAGGGATTACGCCGACCAGATCCACGCAGACGGATACGCTCCGGATGCGGCCAGCGCCGTAGAGGAGGTCGGAAGACTCCTCGCCTGAACGAGGGGTGGTCCGGCTATTCTCGAAGCCCGAAGAAATACGTGTTCTGGGCCGAAGTCAAGCTGGCCGACACGCCACGATAGATACTATTTTTTCGGGAAAATATAGTTCTCACCGATCTTGACCCGTTGGACCTTTCCATCCGGGCCCATCTCGAAGACGACGAGGTCGCCGCTCGCATCCTCACCCGTCATCCGGAAGGTGTAAGGATAATTTCGATGTCCAGAGGCGTCAGAACGGATAGGCTGCCAGGAAAGCGCCGATGAAAGCGAGGACGACGGCCACGATCTTCCAGGAGGTCGCCTTTTCCTTCAGAAAGACAGCTGCGAGGATAAAGATGAAGATCGTGTTCATCTGGTTCAGGATGGCGGCCACCGAGGCGAAGGCGAACTTCATCCCGCCCATCCAGAAGAGGAGAGAGAGGAAGGACCCAAGGAACGAGGCCGGGACCAGGGCCTTCCAGTTGGAGAGGTCGAGGAGCGGGCGGAGGACCTCCCGGCGCTTCGGGTGGAGAGGGAGGAAAGCCAGTACGCCCAGCGTTCCGCCGACAAGCCTTACTCCGGTGGCCCAGAAGATCTCCACGCCGGAGAGCATCGGCTTGACCAGGACGATGCCGATGGCGACGAAGAGCATGGCCAGGATGCCTAGGATGATGCCTCGGACGAGGTCCTTCCGAGAGATCCGTCCGTTCTCTCCGTGGCTCTTGCGGGCAACGGTCAGGACTGCCGTGATGATGAGCAGGACGCCGGAGAGCTGCCAACCGTTGATGCGTTCGGAGAGGAAGACATACGAGAGGATGATGACGAACGGGCTGTAAAAACAATCCACAATGGCCGCCAGGCCCGCCCCGAGGATATTGAGGGACATAAAGAAAAGCGTGTCGGAAACGGCGATGCCCAGGAAGCCGCTTAGGAGAAGAAGGCCGATCTGCGTCAACGTCGCGTCCGGGAAAAGGGGCTTGTGGAGGGCCGGCATGACGGCAGCAAGGAGGAGGAGGGCGAAGAGGTTCTTGAAAAGGTTCAGCCCGATCGGGTGGACGTCCTTGCCGCTGATCCGGAACAGGATCACGGCCATGGCCCAGACCACGGCCGAGGCGAGGGCGAGGGTTTCCCCCAGGTGCGGCAGGTGCTCGATCGTTGAGGCGATCATGTTCATGTTTCAATCCTGCCTGTGGCCATGGACAATGATTAGCATATTTCCGGCCGATGAAGCAACAACCCGCAAGCAATTTGACCGCGGCCCGGTCGCGTGCTATAAGCAAGAAAAGAGCTGGACAAGCTAGATACGCTGGACAGGTAAAAAAAGAGATCTGGACAGGCCAGGCAGGGACAAACAAAAAAAAGAAAAGGAGCGTGGGGATGAGACAACAAACGCGAAGTCTGGGATTGACCATTGGCGGCCTTGCCGCGGCAATACTGGCCTTGTTCATTTTCCTCGGGACTTCGGTCTCGGGAAGAACGCCCTTGGCAGGTGTGGCCGCGCCCGAATTCGATTCCTGCACGAGCATCTTCGTCGGGAGGCTGGCTTCGGCGGACGGATCGACCATGACGTCGCACTCCTGCGACAGCGGCTCGGACCGGACCTGGATAACCATCGTCCCGCACGCGCGCCACAAACCGGGAGAAACGGCCAAGATCTATTTCGAGTCTAAGCAGACAAAGGGGCCGAGCGATCCCGACCGCATCGAGACCGGCGAGATTCCCCAGGTTCCCGAAACCTATGCCTATCTCAACGCGGCCTACCCCATCATGAACGAGTGGCAGCTGGCCATCGGCGAAACGACCATCGGCGGCCGGAACGAGCTCAAAAGCGACGAGGGGATCATCGACGCGCCCGAGTTGTTCCGTCTCTGCCTGGAGCGGGCCAGGACGGCCCGGGAGGCTATTACCGTGGCCGACGACCTGACGGCCAGGTTTGGGTACAATGATTGGGGCGAGAGTTTCACCTTTGCCGATCCGAAGGAGGTCTGGCTTTTCGAGATTTACGGGCCCGGGAAAGGCAAGAAGGGGGCCGTCTGGGCGGCCCAACGCATCCCCGATGACGAGATCGGCGTATCGGCCAACGCCAGCCGTCTCCGCAGACTCGACCTGGCGAATAAAGATATCTTTCTGGCTTCGGCCAACGTCATGTCGCTTGCCGAGGGGATGGGATTCTGGAAGAAGGCGGATGGCGAGCCCTTCGAGTTCTGCTACGCTTACGCACCCGAGTCGAGGACGAGCCTCTATTGCCGCCGCCGAGAATGGCGTGTCTTGGGCCTGTTCGCGCCCTCGCTCAAGCTCGATCCGAACTCCGAGAACTTCCCGTTTTCGGTCAAGCCTGAGAAGAAAGTCACGGTCCGCGATCTTCTGGCCATCTTCCGGGACGTCTATGACGGGACCGAGTTCGATATGACCAGGACACTCAACGCGGTCAACCGGAAAGGGGAGACGGTCAAGAGCCCGGTCGCAAACCCCTTCATGAACGGCGACCTCCGGGATCTCTTCCGGATCAAGCGGGAACGGACCATATGTTCGCCGGCCTCGACCTACCTCCAGATCACCCAGTCCAGGGGCTGGCTGCCGAACGAGATCGGCGGCGTCGTCTGGCTCGGTTACGACAACCCGTCCATGACCCCGCATACGCCGTTCTATATTGGGATCTCGCAAATGCCCGATTCCTACATGGTCGACGGCCGGGGCGCGTATCGCCGCGACTGCGCCTGGTGGGCCTATCGAACGGTGAGCAAGTTAGGCCTCTTTCGCTGGCAGGAGATGACGAAGGACATTGAACTCGTCTGGAAGGGGATCGAGGATAAGGTCTTCGGCGGCCAGGCGAAGCTCGAGGACGAGGCGCTGGCGCTCCAAAAAAAAGACCCGAAGAAGGTAAAGGAGTTCCTGACGAAGTATTGCCGGGACGCCGCCGAGCAGGCCGTCGCCGCCTATTGGAAGCTCGAGGCCGACCTCTGGCACAAGTATTCCGGGAACTTTTAATCGGGGACACGATACCTGTTTCCGATTTCATTTTCGGGCCGATAAATCCAGGGGAGTTTTTCGAAATTCGGAAATTGGTATTGTGTCCCTGATTTTCCTATAATGAGCGCATGCCCCCTAAAAAAGACATCAAAGACCTGAGGTTCGACGAGCTCAAGGCCGAACTCCAGGCGCTCGGCGAGCCGGGATT
>Ga0315287_10008406_pt1 | contig 10423 bp, 8 predicted proteins | sample YL17G11_0_MG_FD_205037 | JGI IMG/M metagenome (GOLD analysis project Ga0315287, IMG submission 205037) | Sediment microbial communities from Yellowstone Lake, YNP, Wyoming, USA - YL17G11_0 | ecosystem: Environmental > Aquatic > Freshwater > Lake > Sediment | place: USA: Wyoming | collected...
GATGTCCAATGGGCGCGGGAGCTGATGCGAATCCGGCGCCCGGCCCGCGGCGCTCTCGATCGCGTGCAACGTCTCCAACAACTCGATCGGTCCGAGCTGGGTGTGCGCTTCGACCACCGCGTTCAGGTACGGATCTTGTGGCGCGAACGCGCCCACATAGTCGGTGTCGTACAGCGGCGAGACCCGGCACGGTGGAACGCCGTGCGCCGCCAACGCCCGCAGGGCGCCGCCCAACGCCGCGCGGCGATCGCCTTGATTCGACCCCAGTGCGAGGTACACCACGACCGGCGCCCGCATTCGTCCCGCTCCACGAGGCTGGAAATGTAGTTACGACGCGGGGTTCCGCAGCTGCCGAGGGCAGATTGCGGCCTCGGGTGGAGGCGTGTCAAGAGCGGCGGGTGATCACTCGAGGCGCAAGACCCAGGGCGAGGGGAAGCGGGTCCGCGCCATGCCGTCGAAAGTCGGGGTGAGCGCGTTCAGCAGGTCCGGGGTCGAGCCCGCGAAGGGGGTGCTGGAGCCCCACGGCATCACCGTGTAGTCGCTGACGTAGACGAGCCACTTCTTCGTGCGGTGCCAGCGTGGGAACATCCGGTGGGTGACCGGCACGGAGAACGGCAGCAGGCGCACCAAGACGTTCTCTTGTTCATCCCACAGGTAGAGATTGGCGAGGTTCTCAGACTGAGCCTCGAACGCCACGAGGGTGTGCTCGCCCGGCCGCCAGAACACCGCGGGATTGGCGGGGCGGGTCAGATCGCTGTCCGGTAAGGCGATCGGCGTGACCATGCCGTTCGCGGCGTTGATCCACGACAACACGCCGCCGGTGGCGACGCACAGGCGCGTGCCATCCGGGTGCCAGTCGTATCCGCCGATATTGCCGCTCGCGGTCAAGCGCACGTAGTTGAGTAAGGTGTCGCTGCGGGCATCGCCGTTGCGGTCACGTAGCACGGCGGTCCACAGATTCGGCGCACCCGTGTTGAGTTTTGAAATGAACGAAATCCGGGCGTCCGCGTCCGCAGCGGTCGCGGCGGGATCCCAGCGCGGTTGGCTGTAGTCGACGGCATACCAACGGATCTGGGTGAACTCCACGAAACTCGAGTCGAACGTCAGCGGCCGTGGCCGGAATTCATTGATCCCGTCCGGTTGCCGGACCACCCACAGGTTCGTCGGCACGGGACTGATCGCGTTATCGAAGTCACACGGCGTGCCGTTGGGGCAGCGCTCGTCGTACTGGGAGTCCATGGTCGTCGCAAAAAGCACCTCGCGGCGCCCCAGCGCGGCCGGCGAAACATCCGGCGCGAACTGTCTGGCGGTCCCAAAATTGTTCGGCGTTGGGTCGTCCGGGAACAAGACCACGCCGGCGGGAACCGGTTCGATGGTGGCCGCCAACGGGGAGAATGCCGGGATCCGCCGGATGCGGGTGGCATTCGCACTCGGCGCCTCGACCATGAGGAGCGAATCCGCACCCGTCGTTGTCAGCATGAACGTCGGCGACTGCACCGGGTCTTCGGGTTCGGGCTCGATCCAACCGTTGCGCACGTGCTTCATCCACGACAATTCCACCACCGCGAAGCGGCCATGCACGGTCCCGGACTCGGTACCGCTACTGCCGGCGGCGGTGATGTCGAAGGTCCCGAGCGGCACATTACCGGCCTCCGGCAGTTTCAACATCACGGTCGCACTCTGCCGCGTCAGGGTCGGCGCCTTCGGCTCCACGGTGCCGATCTCCGGTGGCACGGTCCAGTGGAATTGCGCCGCCTCGGCACCGCCACGATAGAACGCGCTCAGGTTGTACTGGGCAATCTCAGGCGTGGGCAAAGACCCGGCGATCGGACGTTGAATGGAAAGCGGGCGCAGGAACACTTCCGTGGCCACGAAGGGGCCGCCCCCGCCGGACCCTCCACAATCGACCGTGCAGGGTGGCGGCGGCGGCACCACATCGTTGCCGCAACCGGCGGCCAGGAGGCCGAAGACGAGCAAGGCGTACCGAGCGGGCCGTCTCACGTTCCGAAGCCTCCGTGCGCGGGTGAAGAAACGCGCTTCAGGTCAGCGATACAGGGACTTGAGATGCGTCCACGGCAGCGTCTGCTTGGCGGGCACGACGGCGTGGAACACTGTGAACTTCCAGTCGTACGGCGACGACACCGGATCGGGCCGGTACCAGAGGTCCCCATGGTCGCGAGTCATGAAGTCACATGCGTGGTCGTTCGCGGCCTCCGGATCGACACTCACGCCGGTCACCAGCGTGTCCACCGCATTCGCATACTGCAGAATCACCCAGGCTGCTTGATCGGCGTCCAGGACGACGTTGGCGCTCGCCAAATCGACACACGTCGCCACCCCGCCGCCGGCAGCATGCACATTCAAACGCTGCAACTGTGAGAGCTGCTGGGTGGTCGGGAAATACGGCGTCAGTTTGGGGGTGACGAACGCGCCTGCCCCGGCATAGGTGTCCGCGCGGTTGCTCGTGAACGAGAAGCCTTCGATGCGATAGCGCCCCGGTGTTGGCGGCACGAAAAACTTGATCATGAAGTGCTCGGAGAGATTGCGCGCTTTGCGGTCGAAGAACGACGCGACGCTGACCGTGCGGGCCGCCACGTTGCTTTCGTAACAGCGAACCGCATCACCCGCCGTGCAATCGGCCGCCGGCGCGGCCGGTGCCGCTTGGAGGTCCGGCGCCACGAGGCGCACGGTCGGTGCCGAGGCCGCCAGCGCCTCGAGGCCACCCGCTGCGGCCCACGCCCCGGCCGCGCCGCCACCGGGAGCGGCGAACACGAAGGCCCAGAACGCGTTGCGGAATTCACGCCGAGTCAAAAACATGCCGTAACATAACGGCTGCTCCAGGCTCCGTCAACCCCGCGCGGCGGCAGGAGTTCCGCCCGGTCGCGGTGGCGAAAATACAGCGGGGAGCGGCAGTCGCCTGCCGCTCCCCGTGCTTCCGGACGCCCGGAACGATCAGTACATCCCGTGGCCGTGGCCGCCGCCACCGCCGGCCGGCGCGTCGCGCTCTTCCGGCTTGTCGGCGACAATCGCCTCGGTGGTCAGCAAGAGCGCGGCGATGCTCGCCGCGTGCTGCAGTGCCGAACGCGTCACCTTGGTCGGATCCACGACCCCGGCCTTCAGCATGTCCTCGTATTCGAGACTGGCGGCGTTGAACCCCACGGGATCCTTCTCGCTGCGCAAGCGCTCGACGACGATCGACCCTTCGACCCCGGCGTTGTGGGCGATCATCCGCGCCGGCTCCGCCAGCGCCTTGTAGATGATCTCCGCACCGAGTTTCTCTTCGCCCTGCAGCGACAAGGCCTTGATCGCCTCGGCCGCGCGCAGCAGCGTCACACCGCCGCCGGGCACGATGCCTTCCTCGACCGCCGCACGGGTGGCGTGCAGCGCGTCCTCGACGCGCGCCTTCTTCTCCTTCATTTCGACCTCGGTGGCCGCGCCGACGTTGATGACGGCGACGCCGCCCGCCAGCTTGGCCAGGCGTTCCTGCAGCTTCTCGCGGTCGTAGTCCGAGGTGGTGTCCTCGATCTGCTTGCGGATCTGCTGCACGCGCGCCTTGATCTCCGCGTCCTTGCCGGCGCCCTCGATGACCGTCGTGTTGTCCTTGTCGATCACCACGCGCTTGGCGGTGCCCAGGTCGGCGAGCGGAGTGTTCTCGAGCTTGAAGCCGGTCTCGTCGGAAATCACGCGGCCGCCGGTCAGCGTCGCGATGTCTTCCAGCATCGCCTTGCGGCGGTCACCGAAACCGGGCGCCTTCACCGCGCACACTTGCAAGGTGCCGCGCAGCTTGTTGACGACCAGCGTCGCGAGTGCCTCACCCTCGACGTCCTCGGCAATGATGAGCAACGGCTTGCCCAGGCCCACGACCTTCTCCAGCACCGGCAGCAGATCCTTCATCGAGCCGATCTTCTTGTCATGGATCAAAATGCAGCAGTTTTCCAGCACTGATTCCATGCGTTCGGAGTCGGTGACGAAGTACGGCGACAGGTAGCCGCGGTCGAACTGCATGCCTTCCACGACCTCGAGGTTGGTCTCCATGCCCTTGGCCTCTTCGATCGTGATCACGCCGTCCTTGCCGACCTTCTCCATCGCATCGGCGATGAGGGTGCCGATCTCGCGGTCGTTGTTGGCGGAAATCGACGCCACATTCGCGATCTGCTCGCGCGAATTGATGTCCTTGCTGCGCTTCTTCAAGTCGGCGACGACGGCGTCGACCGCCTTTTGAATGCCGCGCTTCAGGAACATCGGGTTGGCGCCGGCGGTGACGTTCTTCAGGCCCTCATGAATGATGGCCTGGGCCAGGATGGTGGCCGTCGTCGTGCCGTCGCCCGCAACGTCGCTGGTCTTGGTCGCGACTTCCTTCACCATCTGCGCGCCCATGTTCTCGTACGGGCTCTCGAGTTCGATCTCCTTGGCGATGGTGACGCCGTCGTTGGTGATCGTCGGAGCGCCGAACTTCTTGTCGATGACGACATTTCGGCCGCGCGGGCCGATGGTCACTTTGACCGCGTTCGCGAGCTTGTCGACGCCGCGGCGCAGTTCTTCACGCGCCTGGACGTCGAATGCGATCTGCTTGGCCATGGTTCGCTGAATTCCTTTCGTGAGAATCCGAGAATCAGAGGATCGCCAGGATGTCGGACTCGCGCATGATCAGCATGCTGTCGCCCGACACGGTGACTTCGGTGCCCGAGTACTTACCGAACAGCACCCGGTCGCCCATCTTGACCTCGGGCAGGACGCGCTCGCCCTTGTCGGACAGGCGGCCCGGTCCCACGGCGATGACTTCGCCCTCTTGCGGCTTTTCTTTCGCGGTGTCGGGGATGATGATTCCGCCACGCTTCACTTCGGACTCTTCGAGGGCGCGAACCAGCACCCGATCGGCCAGCGGCTTGATGTTCAAGACAGCCTCCTTGGTTTCGGTACAGGTCATTCGTGCAGCTCCCCGGCGGTTGCGCGCGGCGGCATCACAGTCTCAAAAAGTGGCCCATCCGCTGCTAGCACTCGCGGGCATCGACTGCTAGTCGGCACTATAGGCATGCGCCCGGTTTTTGGCAAGCCCTTGCCGAGACTGCTAATCCGGCCCGGGCCTCGAATTGCAAGCTCCATGAAATCAATTACTTACTGGCCCTGAAACCGCCGGGCGGCGAGCCTCTGGAGGCCCCGAAGCAAGAGGTCGGGATCCTGAGACGTGCGTCCGGGCAAGCCGGCCACGAGCCCCGCCGCGCCCCCGGTCACGACCACCGGTGTCGCAACACCGAGTTCGCGGCGCAGCGCCCGCACGATGCCGGCGATCGCGTGACGCGAGCCGTGCAAGGCGCCCGCCTGGAGGGCCGACACCGTGTCCCGCCCCACGAGCGGCGTCTGGGTTAGCCTCCGGGCGGACGGCAGCAGATCCGTCCCGCGGTGCAACGCCTCGAGTTGCATTGCGGGCCCCGCCAGGATGAGACCGCCCACGAAGCGTCCGCGCCGCAACACGTCGATGGTCGTCGCGGTCCCGGCGTCGATTGCGATGCCGGTGCGCAGACCGCGTGCAACCAGTCCCGCGACGTTGGCGAGGCGGTCGACGCCCACGGTGCGCGGCGTGCGCAGTGCGAGCTGGAACGGCCACGGATCATTCCAACGCACGACGTGCACACGGCGCGATTTCCGTCGCAGCCAGCGCTCCACCCAGGCGCCCGGACGCGGCGCCACGCTGGCCAGGATCGCCGGGGTCGCCCGATCCCATTGCAACGACTGCAACGCCCGGCGCCGCACCGCGCGCTCTGGCGCCGTCCGCGCCCGGGTCGGCAGCCGCACGCGCGCCCGCAGCACGCCCTGCAGGAAAACCGCCACCACGACTTTCGTGTTGCCGACGTCGGCCACCACGAGATCGCCCGGCCCATGGGGTGCGGTCATCGCAAGTGCACCTCGCCCGCCGCCAGTTCGCGCCTGCCGCCGCCGTCGACATCCACCTGCAACAGGCCATGACCCGTGACCGCCACCGCGCGGCCCGACATCCGGCCGTGCGCGGTTTCGACCTCGATGTGACGCCCGAGCACCGTGTCCGTTTCCGACCATGCGCCCAGCACCGATTCGAAGTTCCCGGCGCGCCAGTCCTCGACGCGGCGCTCGATGCCGGCCAGGAGCACCGCGAACAGCGTTTCGCGCCGGACCGTGGCGCCGTGCGCGGCGAGCGTGGTGGCGAACGGCAACGCCGTGTCGGCCGCCGCCACTCTGACGTTGACTCCCATCCCCACGACGACGGCAGCACCGGCGCGCGCCTCCACCAGAATACCGGCCACCTTGCGGCCGTCGATCCACAAGTCGTTGGGCCACTTGGTGCGCAGCGGCAAGCCGGTAGCATCGCGCAACGCTTCGCAGGCACCGAGCCCGACGGCGAGCGGCAACAGTGTCGGACGGGAGCCGGACGTGAGCGGATGACGCAGCAGAAATGAAAACAAGAGCCCCGCGTGCGGCGGACAACTCCACGTCCGTCCCTGCCGTCCGCGCCCCTGACTCTGTTCTTCCACCAACCAGACGGCGCCATCCGGCGCGCCGGCTTCGGCGCCGGTGCGCGCCAAGTCATTGCTCGAAGGGGCGCGTTCCCAGACTTCGAGCCGGGCGCCCAAACCGCTGCGGCGCGCGCGGCAAAACCCCGCCGGATCGAAATGCTGGGCGGCGCAGACCAGCCGCAACCCGTTCTCCGACTCTGCCAATGGATGCCCACGCCGCCGCAGTTCCGTCATCGCCGGCGCGACGTGCTCTGCGCCACCGACCGCCACCGCCGCGGCCGCGGCATCCAACCCCGCGGGCGCAGCGACGAGCGCCGCGAGCAACTCCTCGGCCGCCGCGTTCAAGGCTCCAGCCCTTCCACCAGCAGTGACAGGTCGAGCGCCGGCGCGCTGTGCGTCAGCGCACCGACGGACAGGATGTCGGCGCCGGCGCGCGCATACGCACCCACCGTCGCCAAGCTCAGATTACCGGACACCTCGAGCAACGGTGTGCGCCGGGCACCACGCGCCTGTACGGCCTGGACCACGTCCTCCGGGCGCCAGTGATCGAGAAGAATGCGGTCGGGCGCGTACGGCAGGACGGCATCGAACTCGGCACGCGTGCGCACCTCGATCTCCACCGGCACCCCGCGCTCGCGCCCGGTGCGCATGGCCGCCGCGATCGCGTGCTGCACCGAACCCGCCGCCTGGATGTGGTTTTCCTTCACCAGGAGCATCTCGTCCAGCCGCCCGCGGTGGTTGGTACCGCCACCGCAACGCACCGCGTACTTTTCGAGCCGCCGCAGGTTGGGCGTGGTCTTGCGCGTGTCGGAGATCGCGGCGCCCGTCCCGGCGACCGCGTCGACGAACTGCCGCGTCAAGGTCGCGATTCCCGACAAGCGCTGCAGGAAATTGAGTGCGACACGTTCGGCGCCGAGCAGCGCCCGCGCCGGCCCGCGCACCTGCAGCACCACGGTGCCGCGCTCCACCAACGCACCGTCCGGCAAGTGCTCGATGACGCAGGCCGCCGATCGCGACCGGAACGCATACGCCGCCAATTCGATCCCCGCCAACACCCCGGGAGCTTTGGCGAGGATGCGTGCCGGCACGATGCAATCCGCCGGCACGGTGCATTCCGTCGTCCAGTCGCCGGCGCCGAGATCCTCGGCGAGTGCGGCGTCCACCAGCGCGGCGTCCTCGGGATGCATGCGTTTCAGTCCTTTCCCGGCGGCAACTGGCCGCGCAATTCCTCGATCCGGTCGCGCAGGCTGGCGGCATTTTCGAAGCGCAGCGCCCGCGCCTCGCGCAGCATCTCCGCTTCCAGCCGCGCCAGAATGCGTTCCGGCGGCTGGTCCGCCAAGCCCAAGTCCGCCACCAAGTCCGGCGGCGAGTTGTCGCGGACACCACCCGCGTCGGCCATGGACGTTTGGGCCATGATCTCGTCCACCGATTTCACGATCGACCGCGGCGTGATGCCATGCTCGCGGTTGTACGCCGCCTGAATCTCGCGGCGGCGGTTGGTTTCGTCGATGGCGCGCTGCATCGAACCGGTGATGGTCGCAGCGTACATGATGACGCGGCCGTCGATATTGCGGGCGGCGCGGCCGACGGTTTGAATGAGGGTGGTTTCCGAGCGCAGGAAGCCCTCCTTGTCGGCGTCCAGGATGGCCACCAGCGCCACCTCCGGCAAGTCGAGCCCTTCGCGCAGCAAGTTGATGCCGATCAGCACGTCGAATTTGCCCAGGCGCAGGTCGCGCAGGATCTCCACCCGTTCGAGGGATTGGATGTCGGAGTGCAGATACCGCACCTTGACCCCCAGGTCGAGCATGTAGTCGGTAAGATCTTCGGACATGCGCTTGGTGAGCGTGGTGACGAGCACGCGCTGGCGCGTGACCACCGTCTTGCGCACTTCTTCGAGCAGGTCGTCCACCTGGCCCTTGGCGGGCCGGATTTCGATGTGCGGATCCATCAGGCCCGTGGGCCGGATGATCTGTTCCACTACCACGCCGCCGCTGCGCCGCAGTTCGAGACCCGCGGGGGTCGCGGAGACGAAGATGGTGCGCGGGATGACACGCTCGAATTCGTCGAAGCGCAGCGGCCGGTTGTCGAGCGAACTCGGCAAGCGGAAGCCGTGCTCCACCAGCGTCAACTTGCGCGAACGGTCGGCGTTGTACATGCCGTCCACCTGCGGCAAGGTGACATGCGACTCGTCGACGAGGACCAGGAAGTCCTCGGGGAAATAGTCCAGCAAGCAGGACGGCCGCTCGCCGGGCCGCCGCCCCGACAAGTAGCGCGAATAGTTTTCGATCCCGGAGCAATACCCCATCTCGTGCATCATTTCGAGGTCGAAGCGGGTGCGGGACTCGAGGCGCTGCGCTTCCAACCGCTTGCCGGCACGCTCGAATTCCATCAGCCGCGTTTCCAGATCGTGCTCGATGGCCACCACGGCGTCGCGCAACTGCGCTTCCGGCGTCACGTAGTGCCGCGCCGGGAAGATCGTCGCTTTGGTCAGCGATTCCACCGGCCGCCCGGTGAGCGGGTCGATGATCTTCAAGGCTTCGATTTCGTCGCCGAACATCTCGATGCGCAGCGCGCGCTCTTCGTACGCCGGCACGACTTCGATCACATCGCCGCGGACCCGGAACGTCCCGCGCCCCAATTCGTAGTCGTTGCGCGAATACTGGATGCGCACCAGGCGGCGCAGCAACTCGTCGCGCGGCACTTGCTTCCCCACTTCGACGGCCACCGACAAGTCCTGGAAGTCGGTCGGCGAACCCAGACCGTAGATGCACGACACGCTCGCCACCACGATGACATCCGGGCGGGACAGCAGCGAGCCGGTGGCGCGCAAGCGCAGGCGCTCGATGTCCTCGTTGATGGAAGCGTCTTTTTCGATGTAGGTGTTGGTCGCGGGAACGAAGGCCTCAGGCTGATAGTAGTCGTAGTAGCTGATGAAGTACTCGACCGCATTGTCGGGGAAGAACCCCTTGAACTCACCGTACAGTTGCGCCGCCAGAGTCTTGTTGTGCGACACCACCAGCGTCGGCAGTCCGGCGCGGGCGATGACGTTCGCCATCGTGAAGGTCTTGCCGGAACCGGTGACGCCGAGCAAGGTTTGATACCGTTCCCGCGCCGCGACGCCGCGCAAGAGCGCGTCGATGGCGGCGGGTTGGTCACCCGTGGGAACGTATGGCGCGACCAGGCGGAATTCCGGCATGCGGTGATTCTACGGCACGCGGTGCCGGCTGCCAGCGGGGTCGGGGCTTGGCTCCCAGGCGCGGTCTCAGCGCGGCGGCAGCATGCCGCTATGCGGCTCGAAGATCGCCGGCGGCGCGGATGGCGCCGGCTTGACTCGCGGGCGCGGGCGTTGCCGGCGCGCCGCGGCCGGAGCGGCCTTGGGCTCCAGCGTCGACCGGTCGACGACGATTGCCCGCCCGTCCACCGGGGTCGGAATCGGACGGCCGTTCAGCGTCAGTTGCAAGTTCTCGCCGCGCTTGGTCACCAGCCGGAACGACTTGCGCGCCGACCACGAACGGCTCTCGCCGGACTGCGTGAAGTGGAACGGCACGGCGCGGCTGCGGGGGCCATCCGCCACCAAGCGCACGGTGCACGGACCGGCGGCGGTCGCGGTCAACACCAAGCCGCCGTCCACGGCCGCGGGCGCGCTGGCCACCGGTTCGACCTGGGCGATCGCGCGCGCTACCGGGACCGCAGGCGACTGCGGGCTCGGGGTTTCGATCATGTCCGTCACCGGCGACGTGCCCCCCGCAGTCGTGCCCGGGCCGGGCACGCCGGGCGCGGTGTCCTCGCCTTGGCGAACCGGTACCACGTCCTCCGCCGTTGGCGGTGCATTCGTCACCGCGGTGGGCTCCGGTTGCGATCGGCGCAGTTCCGATTCGATCTGATTCAGCCCGGCCTGCGGCCGCAGCGTGCTGCCATGACGCCAGGCCGTGACG
>Ga0315287_10008407_pt1 | contig 10423 bp, 10 predicted proteins | sample YL17G11_0_MG_FD_205037 | JGI IMG/M metagenome (GOLD analysis project Ga0315287, IMG submission 205037) | Sediment microbial communities from Yellowstone Lake, YNP, Wyoming, USA - YL17G11_0 | ecosystem: Environmental > Aquatic > Freshwater > Lake > Sediment | place: USA: Wyoming | collected...
AGAAGTCCGCTCGGATCATCGAGGCGATGGACCTCGTCGAACACGACGCGCTTGCCTCTCAGCCGCTCCAGAAACCGCATCGGCTGGCTCATGCTGGTCCGGACTGCGGCATCGTCGCAATCGAAGCACTCGACGTCCGCCAGGGACTGCGTCAGGCAGGTCTTGCCGACGCGGCGAACGCCCGTCAGCCAGACGATCGATCGCAGGCCCCACAGTTCTTCGATGCGCTCGATCCAGTAGTCTCGTCGTACCATATGCAGCTATGATTGCATATAGTGCTACCAAACGCAATGTGATTTGCGTTTGGTATCCTTCCGGTCGACGATACTTCAGTGCCGAACGCGCCACGTCAGACAGCGGCTGATCAGCCCCCGGCGGCGTCGAGCTCGTCGGCGAGCTGCTCCACGAACAGGCCGACGTCGGTGACGATGCCGATGGCCTGGAAGGAGCCGCGGTCGGCCAGCTTGGTCACGACCGCCGGGTTGATGTCCACGCACACCGTGCGCACCGAGGCCGGCAGCATGTTGCCGACGGCGATGCTGTGCAGCATGGTGCTGAGCATGAGGCAGGCGCCGGCCTGCTGTGCGTAGCCGCGCATGACCCTCTGCGCCTGCATCACGTCGGTGATCACCTCAGGCATCGGGCCGTCGTCGCGGATGCTGCCGGCGAGCACGAAGGGCGTGCCGGTCTTGACGAGCGTGTACATCAGGCCGCCGGTCAGAACGCCCTGCTCGACGGCGGCCTGGATCGAGCCGCACCGGCGGATGGTGTTGACGGCGCGCAGGTGATGCTCGTGGCCGCCGGGGACCGGCGTGCCCTCCTTGAGGCTGATGCCCAGCGACGTGCCAAAGAGATTGGACTCGATGTCGTGGGTGGCGATGGCGTTGCCGCCGAACACGGCGCCGATGTAGCCCGCCTCGATGAGGCGGGCCAGGTGCGGCGCCGCCCCAGTGTGCACCACGGCAGGGCCGACGACGGCGATGGTGAGGCGGCCCTGCTCCTTGACCTGGCGCAACTCGCGGGCGACTTCGCGCACGATCTGCGCCTTGGGCTTCTCGCTGCTCACGGCCGAAGCCATGAACTCGAACGGTTGACTCTCGCGCGGCCGCTCGAGCGGCAGCACGCGGATGCCGCGGTGGCCGGTGACGAAGCGGTCGCCGATCTGCACGTCGTTCATCGCCACGGTCTGGGCCGTACCCGCCGCAAGGTCGACTCTGATGCCGCAGTCCATCTCCGGGTGCTCGACGCGCACCCACTCACCGGCCACGCGCACGAACGTCGTGAGGTTGGTGGTCGAGTAGAAGCGGTCGGGGAAGACGCCGTCCATGTCGGCCGCCTCGAGCACGGCGTCCTGCGGCTTCACCGCGACCACGCCGAACTCCGTGATGGCCGTCAGCAACTCGTCCAGATGCGTGGCATCGCGGCCGAAGATGCGCATCACGGCGTGCGACGGGTCGTCCTTCTTGCGCCCGACCTCGAAGGTCAGCATCTCGAACTCGCCGTCGAGGTCCATGATCTGGTCCATGATGTGCGGCATCATCAGCGAGTCGATGAGGTGCCCTTCGATCTGGACGTCTTCGTATGGCTTGTCGGGCATGGCGCCTCCCGTGGACTGCGAGGATCTGGCGGGAGCCCCCTCCGGGACCCACCTCGCCCAGTCTACCCGGTCGCGGCGCCGACCGGATACCATGCGGACATGGACGCGGACCGCCCTCGCCTGCTCACCATCAGTCGCTTCGCGGAGCTCACGTGGCTCACTTCCAAGATGCTGCGCCACTACGACAGCATCGGCCTGCTAGTCCCTGCCGAGCAGGATCCGGACACCGGCTACCGGTACTACCATCCCGGGCAGGTCGAGGAGGCCGAGCGCATCAGGCTGCTGCGTGACCTCGACGTCCCGCTGACCGAGATCAGCGCTGCCCTCAAGGACGACGGCGGCGGCGCCGTGGCCGCCGTCCTGCGTGCTCAGCGTGCGGCCATGGAGGCGAGACGCGTGGAGGCAGAGAGAATCATCGCCAGCGTGCGGCCCTCGAGGTAGGGCGTGAGCGGCCGTCGCCGGTAGAGCGCCTTGAGGGCGACGGCCAGGTCGAGCAGGCCGAGGAGCTCTTCGCGTGAGTACTCCTGGTCGGTGAAGTAGTGGCGGCCGAGCAGGGCGGCGAAGCCGGGCAGCGCGGCGGGGTCGACGGTGTACGTGGCCATGTCAGACGTTCCTCCTGATGGCGAGCCGGCGACTGAAAGCGAGGGCCCGGATAATGGAGAGTGAAACTAAATGACCATTTAATCCCGGTGTGTCAAGTCCCGGCTTCATTCCCTGCCGCGGGAGTCGCCGGCGCACACCGTCGGAGGCGACTGGCGGCATTGGCGCTGCCATGGATGGCGCCATCGGTGATGCCATTCGCGCGACGCCAGAGCGCCGTGGGAGCACTCCGGTCAGCCTGACGGCAGCAGCAGATAGGCGCCGACCACGTCGCGCCACATCCGCCAGGCGCGCTCGTGGTCGAAGCCGTCAGGGTCGAGGGAGCGCTGGATGCCGAGGCCCTCGACCACGGCGATGCTGACCGCCGCCAGCGCGTCGAGTTCCACCTCGCTCAGCTCGCGCGCCGCCGCGGCCAGGCAGTCCCCGTCCACGGCCCGGTACACCCGGTATTCTTCGGCGAAGCGGGCTCGCACCTCGGGCTCGCGAAGCGCATGGGGGAGCAATTCGTAGAGCATCCGGTTGGTGCGGTCGTTCTGCGAGACGCGCCGCTGCCAGTCCAGAAACGCGTCGGCGCGGTCCACGCCGACACGGCTCGACCGGATCTCTTCCACGAAGCCCACCTCGGGGTCCTGGAACAGCGTGTCCACAAGCGCCGCGAGAAGGCCGGCTTTGCCGCCGAAGTAGTAGGAGACCAAGGCACGGTTGACGCCGGAGACCTGCGAGATCGCGGTCATGGTGAGCTCGGAGAAACCGCGTTCCGCGAGGATGTCCTGGGCCGCCGCCAGGAGGCGCCGGGCGGTCGGCGGCAGGACGGCCAGACCACGATCTGCGGGCTCGCGCGTCACGCCGTCACGCTATCACGAGCCCCGACGTCGCACGCGGCCCGCGGTCCGGTCACACCTCGACGGGGCAGAAGAGCCCATGACGCGACGGGTAGCTCATGATGGTCGTCACTTCGAGTGACTCCGCCAGCATCGCCCTCGGCGCGCGCAGCGCCCGGTCGACATCGGCGACCAGGAGCTCCGTGTGGGTCGCCGCGCCCCGGGCGCGGACCAGCACCAGCCCGTCGGCCTCGGTGGTCGTCGCCCCGTCCGCCTCGGCCTCCTCTCGCTTCACCGCCAGGTAGTCCGCGGTGACGACCGGCGAAACCGCGGCGGCCCAGCGCGCCAGCGCCGCCGCGACGGTGATCGTCTCGCGACCATGCTCGACCCGGAAGCCGACCTCCCGCCAGTACTCCGCCAGCGCGTCTTCGTACAGGCAGATCACGACCGTCTCGGCGCAGTGCCGCTCCAGCACGGCGTCGAGAAACGCTTCCCGCACGCGGTAGCCCTGCCCGCGATAATCGGGGTGCACGTAGTGGCTCTGGAGCAGGAGGGCGCGCAGTGGATCCGGGTCGGCCCGCCGCCCTCCGCGCGCGAACGCCAGAGGCTCGAAGGCGACGCTCGCGGCGACCGTGCCCCCGTCCTTCCAGCCGTAGTACCAACCGGAGCGAGCCGACGTGGCGACCCAGGCGCGGGCGCCGGCGGGCGTCAGCCCGAAGCACGCGCACAACTGCTCCTCGATCTGCTCGCGCTCCGCCGGCGTGAGCGACAGCGGCTCGTAGCCGCCGGGCGCCGAGCCGCTCACGGCGCACCAGAGGGCCCGGCCGCGCCGGACGGCCCCTCCTCCGCCTCGATCTCCGCCACCACGCCCTTCGACGTCGGCAGCAGCTCCACGATGAACACGCCGCTGAGCATCAGCGAGCCGCCGACCAGCAGGCGCCAGGTCACGGAGTCCATGCCGAAGGCGATGCCGGCGAGGGCCGCGAACACGGCCTCAAAGCCTAGGAGGATGGCGGCGTGCGTGGAGGTCGTGTAGCGCTGCGCCCAGCTCTGGATGAAGAAGGCGTAGATGGTGCCGGTCACGGCCGTCCACGCGACCGCCGCCCACACCTGCCAGGGCAGGTCGAGGGTGATGTGGACGAAGAGCGGCGTGAGGACGGCGAGGGCCGCGGTCGAGACGATCATCTGCGTGACCGCCAGGGTGGTCGGCTTCACCTTGGGCGCGAAGAAGCCGGTGGTCATGATATGCAGCGCGTAGAAGAGGGTCGCGAGGAGGGTGATGGCGTCGCCCCAGCGGACGGAGAAGTCGCCTTGCAGCGAGAGCGCCCCGAGGCCGATGGTGGCGACGATCGCACCGATGATCTGCCACTTGCCCGGCGAGCGGCGCGCGACGGCCCAGTAGAGGAAGGGGACCATGGCGACGCTCATGCCGGTGATGAAGCCCGAAACGCCGGGCGAGGTACGTTGCAGCCCGATCGTCTGGAGGATGAGGGCGGTCAGGTAGAAGAAGCCCAGCACACCGCCCATCTTCCAGTCGCGCCGCGAGGCCTGGAGCCAGCTCTTCGGCTGCGCCGCCGCGAAGATCCCGGTGGCGACCACGTAGCGCAGCAGGAGGTACAGCATCGTGCCGGCGACGATGCTGCCCCCGGCGATCGCGCTCGTGCGCTCCACGGCCGACTTGATGACGACGAAGTTGGCGCCCCAGAAGATGGCGACGCTGAAGAGCAGGCTGTCGGCGACGAGCGCCATACGGCGCGAGCTGTGCGTCATCGTCGCGGGAGAGGCCATCGCCGCCATCCTATCGGATGCTGAGCAGCGCCCGGCGGTCGCGCTTCCTTACTCGCGCAGGTCGCCCGAGATGCCCGCGCGCAGCTCGACCGAGAGCGCGTGTGCGCGCAGCCCCTCTTCGCGCGCGATCGTGGAGACCAGCGGGGCGAGCGCGTGGGCACTCTGCGCGTCGATATCGACGACGCCCACGCGGCGCACGAAGGCGTCGACCGACAGGCCCTGGCAGAAGCGTGCCGAGCCGCCGGTGGGCAGCACGTGGTTGGTGCCCGCCGCGTAGTCGGCGAAGGGCGTCGCGGCGTGCCTGCCGAGGAAGACGGCGCCGGCGCAGCGGACTTGCCTGAGCGCCTGTGCGGGTTCGGCCACGTGCAGCTCGAGGTGCTCGGGGCCGAAGGCGTTCACGAGCTCCAGGGCCGCGTCCAACGAGGGGCAATCGACGATGGTCACGTTGTCGATACCGATCAGCAGCCGTTCCGCGAGGCGCCGCATCTCGCCCTCGAGCCGGTCGCTCAGTTCGCGGTCGAGGGAGAGCACCGCGCCCATCGCGCCGGCGCCGTGCTCGGCCTGCGCCAGGGCATCCGCGGCCAGCCATTCCGGCTCCGCGCCCCCGTCGGCCACGATCAGCACCTCGCTCGGGCCGGCCAGCCCGTCGATGGCCACCTCGCCCATCACCTGGCGCTTGGCCTCGGTGACGTAGGCGTTGCCGGGGCCGACGATCACGTCGCAGCGCGGCACCGACTCCGTGCCGTAGGCCATGGCCGCGACGGCCTGGGCGCCGCCCACGGGGAACACCTGATCGACGCCGAGCAGCGCGCACGCTGCAGCGACGCCCGGGGGGACCGAGCCGTCCTTGCGCGGCGGCGAACAGACGACGATGCCCCCGACCCCGGCCACCTGCGCAGGAATGACCGTCATCAGCACCGAGGACGGGTAGTTCACAAGGCCGCCGGGGACGTAGAGGCCGGCGGCGGCCATAGGCATGATCTCCTGGCCCACAGTCTGGCCCTGCGCAAGCTGCGCCCGCCAAGGCTTGGGCGCCTCGCGTGAGTGGTATTCGTGAATGTTCGCGGCCGCCTTCGACAGCGCGCCGACCAGCTCCGGGGCGCTTGTCTCGAGGGCGCGCCGCAGGGTCTCGCCCGATACCGCCAGAGGGGACGCCAGCTCGACGCCGTCGAACCGCGCCGTGGAGTCGCGCAGCGCCACGTCTCCCCGGGCGCGCACATCCTCGAGCACGCCGGTCACGATGGCGCGGACCTCCTGGGAACTGACGCCGATCGCGCGCAGCGCACGCACGGCTTCGTCGATGCTCTCCAGATCGAAGCGCCTCATCACCACCCCCGTCTTCTCGGTCCAGAATCGCCGCGCAGCTTCGCCGGTTCAGGCACAGTACCCGCCGTCGACCAGCCAGGAGTCGCCGGTGACGAAGCTCGCCTCGTCGCTGGCGACGAAGGCGACCACGGCGGCGACTTCCGCGGGGCGGCCGACCCTGCCGACGGGGTAGCCGTCGGCCTGCACGGCCGCGTACGCCTCGGGATCGTCGGTCGCGGCGATGGCGCCGGCAAGCATCGGCGTCTCGATGATCCCCGGCGAGACGGCGACCACGCGCACTCCGTCAGGCCCGTGGTCGTGAGCCAGCGTGCGCACCACGTTGATGAGCCCGGCTTTCGCCGCGGCATACGCCGCGGCGCCGGGCTCGCCGTGGTGCCCGGAGTCGCTGGCGATGACGACCATGACCCCGCCGTCGGCCGCGACCATCGGCGCCAGAGCCGCCTGCATCGTGAAGAAGGCCCCCTTGAGGCAGGTATCGAGGACGACGTCCCAGTCCTCCTCGCTCACGTCGAGAGTCGGGCGCTCGTCCCAGACGCCGGCGCTGTGGACGAGCACGTCGAGCTGCCCGTACCGCTCCATAGTGGCGGTGACGAGCGCCCGGCAGTCACCGAGCTGGCGCACGTCGCCCGTGACCCACCCGTGCTTGCCCTCGGGCAGCAGGCTCTCGGCGACGCTGCGCGTCTTCGCCTCGTCGCGCCCCGCGACCATGACGGCGCAGCCCTCGGCGGCCAGGCGCCGCGCACACGCTTCGCCGATCCCCGACGAACCGCCCGTGACCAGAACGACTTTGTCGGCCAGACCTTCCACCACGACCTCCCCTCACGTTCCCGCAACGAGGCACGGGATGAACCGCGCCGCCTCAGTGCAGGATACAACGAGCTGCGGCACGGACGAATCCTGCGAGGAACGGTGCGGCGCTGAAGCGAGCCGAGGCCGAGACTATACTCATGTCGAAAGGCCGCGCGGCGCAGCGCCCGCGGCTTTGGGGCCATCGACCGAAGGGGGACTCCCGTGAGACGCTCGCTGCCGCTCGTTCTCATCGTCTGTGTGCTTGCCGCACTGGCCATAGCCGGGGTGATGACGCTCGGCGCCGGCGCCGACACTCCATCCGCCGGCATGCCGCCGGCCGCCGACACCGTCTACACCAACGGCGTGGTGTACTCAGCCGACGCGGCGCACACGATGGCGCAGGCCGCGGCGGTCGAGGACGGTCGCATCGTCTACGTCGGGGACGACGCCGGCGCAGCCGCTTTCGTCGGCGCCGGCACCACCAGCGTCGACCTCGGCGGCAAGCTTATGCTGCCGGGGTTCATAGACAGCCACATGCATGCGAGCTCTGCCATTTCCGATCTGTACGAGGTGAGCCTGTACGGTCTGCCGACGATGAAGGCCTACCAGAAGGCGATCCGCACGTTTGCGCAGGCCAATCCGGACCTCGCCGTGATCCAGGGCGGCGGCTGGGCCAACCCGGTGGCGCCGGGCATCGGCCCCACCAAGGGGCAGCTCGACGCGGCCGTCAAGGATCGTCCGGCCGTGCTGTGGTCGGAGGACGGTCACTCGGTCTGGTGCAACACCTTGACACTCGAGCAGGCCGGCATCACCGCCAAGACCAAGGACCCGAAGGGCGGCGTGATCGAGCGGGTGCCGGGGACGCGGATCCCGTCCGGTACCCTCCGAGAGGCAGCCGCCGATCTCGTCACTGGCATCCTCCCCGACTACACCGTCGAGCAGTGGAAGAACGGCATCCGCCACTTCCAGCAGGACGTGGCCGCACCGCTCGGCCTCACCACCGCCACCGACGTGGCGCTCACGCCGGGCGACCTCTCGCTCGACGCGTACCAGCAGCTCGCGGCAGCCGGTGAACTCACCGTGCGGATGCGCGGCTTCCTGAACCTCGGCCCCGACAGCGGCCCCATCGCCGACCAGGTCGCAACGGCCGTCGCCGAGCGCGCCAAGCACGTGACGCCGCTCTTCCAGACCAACACCGTGAAGCTCTTCGTCGACGGCGTCATCGAGGGCCACACGGGTCTGCTGAACTACCCGTACAAGGACAAGCCCGGCTTTCTCGGGGTCCCGGTGTGGCCGACATACGCCGCCCTGCAGGAGGGCTCGGTCGAAGCCGCCAAGGTCGGCTTCCAGCTCCACTACCACTGCATCGGCGACGCCGCCACGAGCCAGGCGCTCAACGCTATCGCGGCTGCGGAGGCGGCCATCGGCAGCGACGCCGGCCGGCCTGGCATCACCCACCTCCAGCTCGTCACGCCCAGCGACTTCGTGCGCTTCGCGCAGCTCAAGGTGACCGCGGTGCCGCAGCCGTACTGGGCCGTCAAGGACAGTTACTACTACGGCATCCAGCTCCCGTACCTGGGCAAGTGGCGCGCCGACCGCGAGTACCCGATGAAGAGCTTCTTCGACAACGGCGTGCTGGTCGCGTCCTCCAGCGACTACCCCGTCACCTACCCGCCCGACCCGCTCGACGCGATCCAGACCGGCGTGATGCGCTGGATCCAGAGTTCCTACGAGTGGGCCAAGCCCGGCGACATCCTCTGGCCGGCGGAGCGGGTGACCGTGCAGCAGATGATCGACAGCTTCACGATCGCCGGCGCCCAGGCCAACTTCCTCGAGGACGAGACCGGATCGATCGAGGTCGGCAAGGCGGCCGACCTGGTCGTGCTGGACACGAACATCCTCACCTGCCCGGCGAAGCGCATCGGCAACGCCCAGGTGGACCTCACTGTCTTCCGCGGCACGACGGTGTACGACCGCGCCGTGGAGCACGCGCGGGTGAGCAAGCTGAGAGAGGGCATCCACTCGCTCCAGATCGCCATCCAAAGCTGGGCCGTCGACAACGGCGACCAGTTCCCGCCGGTGTCCATCGTGACGGCCGATGGACTCAACGCCTACTTCCCCGACAGCGACACTCCGTGGCCCGCCAACGCTTGGACCGGCGCGCCGATGAAGCCCGGCGTCGAGCGCGGAGACTACACCTACACGCAGCCGAACGGCGGCAGAAGCTACCGGCTCGCCGGGCACATCTCGGCGACGCAGGACTTCGTGGTGCCGTAAGGCGGGGCGGAGCCGACTGAAGTCGGAAGAAGCGGGCGGGGCGGCCGGAAGAGCCGCCCCGCCCGCTCTTCACACCTCCTCGAGGAAGAAGCCGTCGGTCTCGCCGTCTTCCCACTCGTCGAACGGGTCGTCAGCGACCGCGGCGCGCATGGCCTCGACGCCGGCGCGCCACGACGCCTCATCCTCCCAGCGCGCCATGCCGATGAGGCGGCCGCCCCGCGTGTCGCGCAGAACCAGGCCCTCGATGAAGCCCGGCTGCCCCGCGCCCGCCGCACCGAAGCGGTGCATCGAGTCGATCAGGTCCTGCTCCTTTCCGGGCTTCGGCGTGTGGATCGAAAGGTGAATGATCATCGTGACCTCCGGGGAGCGTGACGGTCCGTCTTTGCCGTGATGCGCAGCGATGGCGCCCTTGGGCGCCGCGGGGAACCCTGTCCAGAGCCCGCCTTGGGGAAGGCATCCGCCGGCGATACGAACGGGGCCATCCGCCGTCCCGCCCGAGCGCCCCACATCTCCCCCCCAACGACTGCGACGCAGGCGTACCCAGCGACGTTGCGCTCCGGCGGTGAGCCGACGACCCGCGGCGCACCGGCTCCAGACCGCGCGTCACGGCCCCCGCTCGCCGGCCGCGGCCAGCAGCTCCACAGTGTGCACGACCGGCCGGAAGTCGCCGGCCTGGGCAAGCACATCGGCGAGCTGCATGCGGCAGCCGGGGCAGCTCGTGGCCACGACCTCGGCGCCGGTGGCGACGATGTCGGCGGCCTTGCGCGCCCCGATGGCCAGCGAGAGCTCCTGGTGGGTCAGCGAGAACGATCCGGCGCCACCGCAGCAGCGCGAAGGCTCGCTCATCTCACTGAGGCGCACGCCGGCGATACCGGTGAGCAGCTCGCGCGGCTGGCGCGTGACGCCGAGGCCGCGCGCCAGGTGGCACGGGTCGTGGTAGGTCACCGTCGCGGCCAGCCGGCCGGCCGGCGGCCCCACGCGCAGCTCGTCGACAAGGTAGCTGGTGAGGTCGTAGCTGCGCGCCGCGACTTGCCGCGCCCGCGCGGCGTACCGCGGCTCGGCGGCGAGCAGCCGCGGATACCGGTGGACGAACGAGCTCGTGCACGTGGGGCAGGCGGCGACAAGCGCGTCGAACTCCATACCCTCGAGCTGGTCGAACTGCAGGCGTGCCAGGGCGGTCGCGCCCTGAAGGTCGCCGTGGGCCTCCAGGGGCACGCCGCAACAG
>Ga0315287_10008408_pt1 | contig 10423 bp, 6 predicted proteins | sample YL17G11_0_MG_FD_205037 | JGI IMG/M metagenome (GOLD analysis project Ga0315287, IMG submission 205037) | Sediment microbial communities from Yellowstone Lake, YNP, Wyoming, USA - YL17G11_0 | ecosystem: Environmental > Aquatic > Freshwater > Lake > Sediment | place: USA: Wyoming | collected...
TCCCTTCAACGATCGTTTCCAACCGATGCCGGTCGTGCAAATTGCGCCGGGCGGTAACTACACAATGACTTTTTCGGGGAGTGATTCACAGAGTTCAGACGACCCCTGGCTGAAGATCGCGGGGGAGAAAGTAGTGTTGGAAATTCGGGGGCTTTCGCTTGGGGGAAAGACGGTCTTACCGATTCAACTGACGCTCATTCCGTACAATCCTAGAATCGCTTCTTGAGCGTCTGCCAGGGCCCGTCTACTTCGGGTGAATCAGATTCTCCACCCGATCTTTGTCTTTTCGCCGGATGCGCATTCGGAGAACAACCTCGGTATCCTCATAGATCCGTTCCAAAACCTCACCCGCACTGTGGAGCTGAGAAATCAGTTTCTGCTGGTCTTGCCGCACTCTGAACGTTTCTTCGACAAACTCCTTCTTCAGGAGCGAGAGCACCTCGTCCTTCAGGCCAAGGATATTGATGCCGCGCATAGCCGAGATAAACACTCTGTGAGGATATTCGTCCGCCAGCGTCTGAAGAATAGTGCGATCGATCAGAAGATCGATCTTGTTGAACACCATCAGTGTGGGCTTGTCGTCGGCGCCGAGTTCTGCCAGCGTTTCTTTGACGACCTTGATTTGCTCTTCGAAGGTCGAACTCGAAACGTCGACCACGTGCAGAAGAAGATCCGCTTCGGTCACCTCCTCGAGGGTACTTTTGAACGAGGCAACGAGATGATGGGGGAGTTTGCGAATGAACCCAACCGTATCTGTCATCAGCATCTGAATGGAAGGGTTGAGAGGAACCAGGCGTGTCGTGGGATCCAATGTGGCAAAGAGTCTGTTCTCGACGAACACATCTGAGCCTGAAAGCAGATTCAACAGTGTGGACTTCCCGGTGTTTGTGTAGCCCACGAGCGCGGCGCGAGTATGGTGGAGCCGTCCCTTGCGCTGCGTTGATCGCTGTTGGGAAATCCGCTCCAGCTTTTCTTTCAAATGGCTGATCCGCGAACGAATCATCCGTCGGTCGGTTTCGATCTGCGTTTCGCCGGGACCCTTTGTACCGATACCGCCGAATTGCTTTGAAAGGTGTGTCCACTGCCGGGTGAGGCGCGGAAGGAGGTATTGGAGTTGAGCAAGCTCAACTTGAGTCCTGGCTTCGTTCGATTTCGCGCGCGAAACGAAGATATCAAGAATCAACCCGCTTCTGTCGAGAACTTTACATTCAAGGATCCGCTCAAGGTTGCGGACCTGGACCGCGCTCAAATCATCGTCGAAGATGACGAGCGGGATCGTCTGCTCGACAATGAGCTTGTGAATCTCTTCGACTTTGCCTTTGCCGATAAATGTCGCAGAGTCGATCCGGTCCCTATCCTGGCTCATACGAGCGACCACATTAGCTCCCGCCGTATCAGCGAGGAGCTCCAGCTCGTTGAGGTATTCCTCAGTCTCAACGCGGCCCACCGCACGTGTAGAAACCCCCACGATGATGCAACGCTCTCTGTCCGTTCCTTCCAGTTCAATCATTCTATCCTCCGGCTCCGGTCTCTCGCTTCGTAGTTCTAGCAACCAGTGACTCGATAATAGCAACGACCAATGCCAACATCAAGAAGTATTTCCAGAGTTCAACTCCGAATCTGGACTCGAGCACGTTTCGCTCGAGATCGGTCGTCTGATCAGCCGTGCGCACAGTGCTGCTCTCGATGCCAATGCGTTTGAGGAGATTGTCCATCTCAGCAGGCGCTGCTCTTGCCATCTGAGATTCACGGGAATCGAGATTCACCACGAACTTCTGGAGAACGGTAGTGTTCGCAGAAACCTCATAGAGGCCGAGCAGGTCAGTCGCCGCGAAACGCAACACGCGTTGGATCGACTGACGGAAAGGTGCGGCGGTGACCTCAACGCTCTGAGGATTCCGTATTGTCCATATGTCTGAGGTGACTGCGTTGCTTCTGATTGCAATTTCGCTTCCGGGAAGGACATTGTCGGCCCGAACCTGCTGGTGTCCGAGATAGAGAACGGTACGGTGCATCATCGGCACGAAGAGGCCTTTCAGCGGAAAGTCAGACCACTCCGTTGTCGTCGGGACGGCAAAAAGAAGAACTCTCCCCGATCCGATGGAATGCTCTGATAGGAATGCGCCCCCATTCGTCAGAGTGATGATCGGATTGGATTGAGCGCTCAGAGTATATCGGGCGGATGAGCGAATGCGCGGTGATTCTATTCTTCTGGCTGCACCTGGTGTGGATGCCGGAGAATGTTTTGAGAGGGGAGTCGATGGTGACTCAAACATGCCTTCAAAGATTGGATGCCGCAGCTCAACCTTGTCGAATTCAGTGTAAGATCCGATCTCGGCGCGGGAGGCAGAAGAACGATCAACCCCAACGCATGGAGGAAGACTCAAACCCGCGCTGAATTGAGCATTGAAACCATTGGCGTCGAGCTGTACTCCGGGAAATATCGCGAGCCCACCGCCATCGTTGACAAACGCGCGGAGTTCAGAAATCTGCGATGAGGAAAAGCCCTGCGCCGTGCAGAGGATGATAACATCTGAGCGCCTGATCATTGTGGAGTTCAACCGATCGGGTGAGATCTCCGAGAGTGTCAGTGCCGACTCGGTTTCCGAGGTCCGGGTGGCAAGCGCGAGCCTTGGGTATTGCAACTCAAGTGGCTCTCCAACAAGCAGCACACGGATCTGATCCGGGATCTGAAGCACAAAATATCTGCGGTTGTCGTACGGGAAGTCATCGTCTTCGATTTCCACAAAGCCTTGCACGTAACCGACGGCACCGGCGGTGACGGAGAATTCCACGGGGACAAGCGATTTTTTTGGAAGGTCGATGCTTCGTTCGGCAACCCGGGTGCCATTGAGAAACACGCCGACGACGTGGTCTTGAACGCTGTTGTCGGAGAAGTTGCCAATCTGAGCCTGAATGACGAAAGGTTTGTCGCGTTCGAAGATGGACGAAGGAATCGTTACGGATTGCACTCCGAAGTTCTGAAGGGCACGTTTGATGACGGGGAGAAAGAAGAACCGGACTTCCCGGGGAAAGAGTTTCTCCTTCGCTGCGGTCTCGCCTGCGCCGTCGCTCAGAACGCCCTGCTGAAAATCTGAGAAGATGTAGACCTCTTTGTTGAAATTGCGTGTGGTTGCCAGAAGTTTGGAGGCGGTCCGCAGACCGTCCTCAAGAGACCGTCGGATGGGAGATGGTCCGATCTCATCGATGTTCTTCCGGAGCAGTCCGAAGTCACGCATGGCGACATCCTGCTCTGCCGGGATCGTGGATAGCGAGGAGAGTCTGACAAGGTAGATCTCGTCACCTTCCGTGAAAAGGTGATTGATGTTCTCTGCTGCTTGTTTTGCCTGCTTCAGAAGCTCCCCCTGCTCATTACTCACCGTCATGCTGTATGAATCGTCTATGATGAAGACGGCGCTCGTCCTGGCATGACTGCCGAGGTTGCCGACGAGCGTTCCCTGCAACGTTGGCCGTGAAAACGCGATGACAATGAGGAGGATGAGGAGCGTTCGAAGGATCAACAACAGGATCTGGCGAAGCTTGAGCCGCCGGATTCTGGTCTTCTGTAGTTCCTTGAGAAACGTGAGCGTGCTGAACTCAACTGTTCGGAGTTTCCGCAGATTCAGGAGGTGCAACAGGATGGGAAGAGCCGCCGCAAGGAGACCAAACAGCGCTAGGGGATTGAGGAATGTCATTGAGCGGCAGCACCTGAGGACAGTACTTTCGTGATCGTGAATGACGCTGCTTCTAAAACTCCTTGAAAGAGCAGAGCAATCACTTGTATAACATAGCGTGAAGATGAGCAAAAATCAAGCGAACGAGTACTCGCCGTCAGGCTTTCCGCCTTCGTTGCTATTCCATCTATATTTCGGTAATTTTTGTCCGCAATGCGAAACAACTCTCACACTGTCCTCTTTCGAGTGCTTCTGCTCTCTGCTTTGATCTTTGTCGCGGCGTTTCCCGGTGCGACGCCTGAAGCCTGGGCGCAATCGCCGAAAGTTGTCAAGACGATTCGACCCGAATTTAGTCAAGTGCCCGATCATATACCGAATTTTCTCCCCTTCAGGTCTGTAAAACGTCCCAAGGTTGCCGTGATCCTCAGCGGAGGCGGAGCGCGCGGGATTGCGAGTATTGGAGTACTCAAGGTTCTTGAGGATGCGGACATTGCTATTGACCTCATCGCTGGAACAAGTATCGGCAGTATCCTGGGAGCCCTGTACGCATCGGGCTATTCGATCGAGCAACTCCATGCGATGGTCGATACCACGAATTGGGATGATGTGCTGAGCTTCAACGACGAAGCGCGCCGATCAGACCTATTCCTGGACCAGAAAGTCGCTGCCGATCGGAGTATCCTGACGGTACGATTCCAGGGTTTCGAGCCTGTTCTCCCTCAGTCGCTTTCGACAGGACAGCGCCTGATGAACTATCTGAATTTACTGGTTCTTCAATGCATTTATCATCCCAACCCCAGTTTCGATGATCTGCGTATTCCTTTCCGTGCGGTTACCACCGACCTCGTGTCCGGAAAGTCAGTGATACTCGACCGCGGCGATCTCACCGAGGCTTTGCGTGCGAGCGTTTCGGTTCCTTTGCTGTTCAGCCCTGTCACACGCGACTCCGCACGATTGACCGACGGCGGGCTTGTTTCAAATATACCTGTCGATGTAGCCCTGAATTGGGGAGCCGACATCGTTATCGCCGTGGATGTCACGAGTCCCCTCAGACCATTGTCGAAGTTGAACGCTCCGTGGGAGATTGCCGACCAAATCCTCGGCATCACAATGCAGTTGTCAAATCAGCAGCAACTCGGCAAAGCAAGCATCGTCATCCGGCCAAATCTCGGAGGGCACTTGTCGGATGACTTCACGAATATCGATTCTCTCATTTCTCAGGGAGAGATCGCAGCGAAGCTGGCCGTGGACAAGCTCAAGTTGCTCTTGCAGCGCAAAGAAGTCGACCAGGCGACGAATGGGTCAGACCAGGCAGTTTTCAAGAACGCTCATCTGACTTTCGATGCCCTGAATCTTGACCAACGGTGGCTCACACCGGTCATGAACCTCGCACGAGAAAGTGAGATCCCCGAGCGAAAACTTCGCGCACTTGTCGAGACGATCTACAAGTCCGGCGAATTTGAAGATGTCCGGATCGACGCAGAAACAGATTCGGGATCGACCTCGCTTCAACTGGTTACCGTGCCTGCTCCCATCATCCGGTCGGTTGAAATCGCGGGAACAAAACTCGTAGGCCTTGACACATTGAAAACTGTTTTCCAGCCGCTGCTTGGTCATCGGCTCAATTTCCTCAAGAGCCGAAAGGCTCTGGAATCCGTTCTCTCGATCTATCGTGATCGTGGGTACTCTCTTGCGAGAATCCGGGAAGCGGCTCTGGACCGGGAATCGGGAAAAGCGTACGTGCGGATTGATGAAGGGGTCGTGTATCGGAGGGACATCAAAGGAACGAGCAAAACGAAGGACTATGTGATCTGGCGCGAGCTTCCTTGGAACGAAGGGGACGTGTTCCAGGTCCGGAAAATCGGGAGCGGCATCTCCAATCTGTATGGCACAAATCTGTTTGAGCAAGTCTCCATTGGCATCCAACAGGAGGGGACTGAGGGTGAACACCAGGTGGTGACCATCAAGGTGCGGGAACGAAGCACGGAGTTGATTCGTCTGGGGTTGAGGATCGACAACGAACGGAACATTCAACCTTCCGTGGACATTCGTGACGAAAACCTGGGGGGCATTGGAGCCGAACTCGGATTTCACGCGCTTGTCGGATCTCGCAATCGCAACTTCCTGGCTGAGTTTACCGCCACCAGAATCTTCAATTCCTACCTGACGTTCAGTCTCAAGGGGTACTATACTCTGCGCGATGTGAACGTCCATGGGGAGGAGCCGCTCAGCGGCCCCAGAGATTGGAATCGTGTCAGAATTGGTGAGTATCGCGAATTGAAGCAAGGGGGTTCCGTCACCTTCGGCATGCAGTTGCAGCGCCTTGGCACGGCAACGGTCGAAGGCAGATTGGAGAATCAACGCGCCTGGAGTTTCTTCGGTCAACCGTTTTCGACCGGAGATTTCAAGATCGGAGCCCTCAGGTTTGGTCTGAAGGTCGACAATCAGGACGTGTTTCCATATCCTCGCAAAGGCATTCTCATGAATTTCTTCTATGAGTCCGCCTTCATGCCGGCGCAGGGGAATGTGGGATTCACGAAAATGTGGTTCTCGTACGACTGGTATCAGACGTATTTTGGCAGACACACCATCCATCCGCGGATTCGGTTTGGGTTTGCCGACGAGACTCTGCCAATCACTGAACAATTCTCGCTCGGTGGTCAGGATAGCTTCTATGGTCTTCGGGAAGACAACAGTCGGGGGCGACAGTTGATGGTTGCGAGTCTCGAGTATCGCTACCACCTCCCGGTCAAGGTCTTCTTCGACACCCACATTTCGGTTCGTTATGATCTTGGGTCTATTTGGACAGCCCCTTCAGAGGTGCGGCTCGTTGACCTCCGTCATGGGATTGGCGCCGCATTGGCGCTCGATACTCCGATAGGGCCTGTCGAATTTTCCCTCGGGCGGAGCTTCTTCTTCCGCAAAGAGCTCTTGAACGATCCGATCAGCCTGGGTCCACTCCTGGGGTATTTCAGCATCGGCTACGCATTCTAAGATTTGTAACGAATTGAAGCATTTCTCGTAGTACTTGGAAAGTCGTTTTCACCAAGAGGTCGATATGGAAAACCTTTCAGGGGTTCACTCACCGCGAACGATCCGAATAATCTACTCCACTGCATCTATCTTCGCGTTGATGTTGACACTCTTCAATGCACTGAACATTCTTTTTTTCAAATCGGCGAGCAATGATCAATGCGGTTGGCTGGCACGCGACAAAGGACTGCCAGGATTCGTAATCACCCAAATTGTTCCTGGAGGTGTGGCAGATCGCGCCGGGCTGAAGGACGGCGACATCCTTCTGTCCATCAACGGAAAGCATCTCATCAATTCTGCGAGTGCGATGCAGATTATCAACAGCATCAAGCGGAATGAATATGCAGAGTACACCATCGATCGCGCGGGAACGATATTCAAGACACAGGTGCAAGTCTTGAAGGTGTTCGATGTGCGGTACCTGGTGAACTTTCTTCTCGGTTTCGGGTTCCTTGCGGTTGGTTATATCGTTGTCATGTCCAGGCCGCAGGGGCTCGTCCAACGCATGTTTGGACGGTATGGCATCTTTGCGATGCTGTTCCTCGGATTGTCTCAATTCAATTTCCAGGGAGCTTCCCCCTGGATCTACTACATGTACGCTTCGGCCCTCGTCATTGGCTGGGTTTTTTCCATACCGACGATGGTGCTCTTCTTTCTTCATTTTCCTGTGAAGACACGAGCCGCGAGCTGGACGTGGCTGAAAGTCGCCCTCTACACGTACAGCATCGTCACATTTATTCCGACAATTCTCCGGCTCTTTTTCAACTGGAAAGAACCGTATCCACCATTCTTGGTTCCTATCCTGAGTCTGACTCCAGGCGTGTTCTTTTTTGGCGGGTTGGCCATTTTCGCCGTCAACTATTTTCGTAGTGTCGAGCAATCACGGCGAAAGCAGGTGAGGCCGGTCTTCTATAGTGTCATCATCGGTGTCCTGACCTTTGTCTATTCGTATGTTCTCCAGAGTTCGAACCAGTTTGTGCTCTTCACAGAGCCATTACTTCTTCTTCCGATGTTCTTGTTGGTGCTGCTCCCCTTGTCGTTTGGGTACTCGATCTTCAAATACCGTTTGATGGACATTGATTTTGTTATCAAGCGCGGCCTGCTGTACGCGATGGTCACAGCCATGCTCGCCGGGCTCTATCTCTTGTTGGTTTACCTCATCGGCAAAGGGATGTCCTATGCGATGGGCATCGAAGACAATCAGGTCGGAAGTCTTTTCGCTTTTGTCATCCTCGCCTTTGTATTCGATCCACTGAAGCGCAAAGCGCAGGACTGGGTCGATCGCGTTTTCTACCAGGAGAGATACAACTACCAGAAGGCGCTTCTCGAATTCAGTCAGGAGCTCCCGACCAAGATGCACCTCGATCAGATTCTCAGTTCTATGATTTCAAGGATTTCTTCGACGATGCATGTCGAAAAGGTCGCTGTGGTCTTGTGCGACGAAGTGGAGGGTTGCTCCTCGCTGAGGCAACAAATCGATCCGGCCGACTGTGGATTTGGCAGGGAGCCTGATGGCTTGCTCGCGTTGCTCCGAACAACCCGCACTGCACAATCGTTTGCCCTCCTGGCAACGGAGCCGGATTTATTTCACATTCATGTGTCGGACAAAGAGAAGATCCTGAGGGCCGGCGTTGTCCTGTCAGTGCCGATGTTCATGCAAGGCCGGCTTATCGGAACCATCATGGTTGGCCCGAAAATGTCTGGCAAGGTATATTCACAAGAAGACATCGATTTGCTCTCAACCGTCGGCGGACAGGCAGCCATAGCAATCGAGAATGCGCGGTTGCACGAATCCGAAATCGAGAAGAAGCGCATCGAGGAAGAGCTTTCTCTGGCGCGCAAAATCCAGCAAGGGTTGCTTCCCAAAGAAAACCCTCCAATCAAGGGTCTGGATATCTCCGGTGTTTCCATTCCGGCGCTGACTGTGGGGGGGGATTATTTCGACTACATTCCGCTTGGGCCAAACAAACTTTTGGTGGTGGTTGGAGACGTCTCGGGAAAGGGAATGTCCGCCGCCTTGTACATGTCAAAAATCCAGGGAATGATTCAGATTATAGCTCCGATGTATCAAGATCCGAAGGAAATCCTGATACAGGTCAATCGCCAAATCTATGAGAGCCTCGAACGAAGATCGTTCATTACCATGATCCTCGCTCTCTTTGATTTGGAGACGAAAGAGGTCCGGATCTGCCGCGCTGGCCACAACAAGGCGCTGATCGATGTGAACGGCAGGCTGGAGTATCTGAAGGGGGGAGGAATCGGCCTCGGTCTTGAACGGGGACCGGTGTTCGAACAGGAGCTCGAAGAAGTCAGACAACCGCTTAATAACAACAGCATCTTCGTGTTCTATTCGGATGGGTTGACGGAAGCGATGAATGAGGGAATGTCGCAGTTCGGCGAAGAGGCGGTGTTCGATATTGTGAAAGAGAAGCGTGGCTTAGGTGCGCTGGAACTACAGCAGACGATTTTGAAATCTGTGGAAGATTTCCGCGGAGAGGCGGAGCAGAATGACGATCTCACGGTTGTCGTGGTCAAAGCTTCTCCTTGAACCGCGCACATCCTTCTCGCGCCGCGACCCGAGGCGCTAAGCCGGATTGTTTTTTTGGGAATTCTTCCTATATTCAGGTGTTCCGATGATTCTGTACCTCACCGTATTCAAAACGAAAAGAACATGACAACGAAAGCACCATCTTCTGTAGCGGAATATCCGCCGGATTCTCTCGAGAAGATCGCTTATTGTGCGGTTGAAGGGATACCGACCCAGGAACCCAATGATCGGTATCGTCTCGGCTACAACGTCTGGATGTGGCTCGTCGACCGGAAGGGAACGCTGGCTCAGGCCATTCACACTGCCGGTTCGCGTCTTCACGTGCCAGAAGATGAAGTTGTCAAAACGGTTTCACAGCGCCTGAAGGGAAAAGGGATCCAGATTTAGTAAGCGAGAGCCCGGTTGCTCTACTCTTCTTGTGTACAGCCTCTCAGCACGCCATGAGCTTTGGCATCATTTCCCTTCCTCTTAACCTGCTCCTTGTTTGGTTCGTCTTCCGATATTCCGAAGTCGTCATCAAGTTGATGGGACATGCAGGCTCGGAGGCTGTCCCAAAAGTAGCAGCTCTCTTCATGGCCGGCATTGCCGTGATGATGATCCGAGTCGGATTGTCAGGGATCGTCAAAAACTTCTAAGAACAGTCTTTCGGAAACTATTCCACGGAGGGACTCAGAGCATGGATCTCGGTCTCAAGAACAAAGTAGCACTCGTCGCAGCGGCGAGTCACGGATTGGGGAGGGCGTCAGCATTTGCGTTAGCTCAGGAAGGGGCACATCTCGTCATCTGCTCCCGAAAAGAAGAAAACGTGAAGAAAACGGCCGAAGAAATCCGCGCAAAGACAGGGGCAACGGTTATCAGCGTGGCGGCCGATGTCAGCAGGAAAGAGGATATTCAAAGCTTCGTTCAGACTGCGATCAGGGAATTTGGCACAGTGCACGTGCTCGTGAACAATGCCGGAGGTCCGCCGACAGGGCAAATACTTTCGATGCCTGAGGAGGAGTGGGAAAAGGGCATTCAGCTAACGTTGATGAGTGTGATCCGCCTTGTCCGAGAGGTGCTCCCCTTCATGGTGAAGCAGCACTGGGGGAGGATCATCAGCATTGTTTCCATTGCCGCGAAACAGCCGATCAACGAACTTCTCATTTCGTCTACTCTTCGTCCCGGCATC
>Ga0315287_10008409_pt1 | contig 10423 bp, 13 predicted proteins | sample YL17G11_0_MG_FD_205037 | JGI IMG/M metagenome (GOLD analysis project Ga0315287, IMG submission 205037) | Sediment microbial communities from Yellowstone Lake, YNP, Wyoming, USA - YL17G11_0 | ecosystem: Environmental > Aquatic > Freshwater > Lake > Sediment | place: USA: Wyoming | collected...
TAGCGCGAACCACGGGCCGGCGCCCCGGGGCGCCGGCCCGCCGCTCAGTTGACCGTCGGGTCGTCCGGCATTCGGGCGATCAGGCGCCACGACCCGCCCTTGCGCTCCAGGACACGGCTCCACAGACCCCTGTGGTCGTCCGTGAACACGTCCTCGGCGTCGGCGGCGGCGTCGACCCAGGCCTCCTCCTCGAGCTCGCGCTCGAGCTGCCCGGCCCCCCAGCCGGCGTAGCCGCCGAACGCGCGGATCGCCCGGACGGCGCCGTGGCGCACCGCGTCGGCGTCGGGGTCGACGATGCCGACGCTGCCGAAGGCGATCGTGGCCGCGCGCGACGCGTCCTCGAAGTCGGCGAGCAGGATCACGGCCTCGGGCTGGACCGGCCCCCCCTGGAAGACGCGCTCCTCCTCGGGCATCAGGTCGGCCAGGCCGGCGGGCAGCGCCTCCCGCGAGACGAGCGGCGTCGGGCGGTTCAGGACCAGCCCGAGGGCTCCCTCCGCCGAGTGCTCCAGCATCAGGACGACCGTCCGGCGGAAGTTGGGGTCGTCGAGCGCCGGGGCGGCGACCAGCAGACGGCCATGGCGGCTCTGGGGGGGCGCCTCGCTCAGGTGAACATCTCCCCCACGAGCTCCACGAAGTCGCCGAGCTCGTCGGCGTCGCGGGCCTGGCTGGCGGCCAACAGGCCATCGAACGCCTGCCCGGCGATCGGGCCGAGGTTCATGCCCGCCGCCGAGAAGAACCGCCTGAGGTGGCGGGCCTGGACCGACGCCTCCTCCCACCGCCCCTCCTGCGCGAGACCGGACACGAGCGCCGTGCCGGCGCGGGCCACGTCGCCGTAGGTCGGCGCCCCGCCACCCGCGGCGGGCACCGCCGCCAGATACGGTCGCAGATCCGCGCTCCAGGCCTGGTCGCCGATGCCGGCGACCAGGCATGCCAGCCGGGCCGCCTCGTCGGCGACCGGACCGGCGCTCACGCGGTGCGCTTGCGGCGCCTCTCCCGAGCGATGTTGAAGAACGCGCCGCCGAGGACGAGCACCACGGAGGCGAGGATCATCAGCCAGAAGACCGGCATGTGACCGGCGAGGTCCTCGCCCATGTCCTCGATCGCGAAGCCGAGGCAGAACCAGACCATCGCCACGACGAGGACCGTACCGGCCGCCCGGAAGGGCCACGTTGCCGGAAGATCCTGATGACCTGCGCTGCTGTGCCCCATAGCGTCCTTTCCAGCCGTCGGCGAACGGGGCCAAGGCTACCACGGGGATCGGATCGCCTCACCGGGATTCGCCTCCCCCCGCGGAGGGCGGAACGTCACCGGCGTGGGCGATCCGGGGCGCCCCGATCGGCGCCGGGCACCTGCGCGATCGCCCGCGCGATCCTCCGCTCGCGCGCCAGGACCTGGAAGTCCCCCGAGCCCGAGCGGTAGAGGGCGGCGGGGCGGCCCGGGCCGTCGGCCCGCGAGGCCCCGGTCGGCTCCACGATGCCCGCGTGCAGGACGTCGCGACGGAAGTTGCGCGTGTCGAGATCGTGGCCGAGGACCGCCTCGTAGACGGCCTGGAGCTCCCCGAGCGTGAACACGTCCGGCAGCAGCCGGAGGGCGATCGGCGCATAGGCGGCCTTCGCGCGCACCCGGGAGCGGCCGTACTCCAGTACCGAGGTGGCGTCGGCGTCGAGCGCCGGCGGATCGTCCATCGGGAACCACCGCACCTCGACCACGCCGGGGCCCGGGGTGAGCACGTGGCGCCCCGCGGCGACCAGGCAGAGGTGGGCGACGCAGACCCCCTCCCCCGCGTCGCGGTCGAAGGTGTAGAGCTGCTCCAGATGCGCCCCGCGGATGCCGGTCTGGTCTGCGAGCGCGGTGAGGGCGGCCCGCTCGAGCGTCGTCCCGGGCGCCACGTCGGTGCCGGGCAGGGCCCAGACGCTCCCGGGCAGGCGCACCAGCAGCGCGTGGGTCCGGTCCTCGCGGACCCCGATGACGACGATCTCGGTGCGGACGGTTTTCATGTAGCGAGGACAATAAACCACGGCGGTGGCCGTCCACCCGCGACATCAGCCCGGCCGTGCCTCGATCCATCCCGCGATCCCGGCGATGTTCGCCTCGGCCCACCCGAACCGGCGCCACAGCGCGAGGGCGGCGGCGTCGCCCACCGTCGCCGCGAGGGGCAGGCGCGCCTCGACCTCGGCGGCGAGAGCGGCGGGATCCGGTGCCGCCCGGGCGGCCTCCCTCACCAGCGCGAGCTGGCGCCGGGCGAGGTCGAGGGCGGCCATCGGGTCGGGGATCTCCCCGAAGTGGGCCGGGCAGATCCGGGCCGGATCGCGCTCCGCCAGTCGAACCAGGCTCGCGTCGCCGGCGTCCAGGTCGATCTCCGACGGGGGGAGCGCAGGATAGAGCCCTCCCCCGCCGAGGCGCACGCCGAGGGCGTCCCCCGCGAAGACCGTCCCGGTCGACTCGTCGAGGACCGCCATGTGGTGGCGCGCGTGTCCGGGGGTCTCGATCATCGTGAGCGTCCGCCCGCCGCCCACGTCGACGGCGTGGCCGTCCTCGACGGCGACGACCCGAGCGGCCGGCGTGCGGTCGAGCCCGCCATAGAGCGACCAGCGCGGGCCGTAGACGCGGGCCGAGCCGGCCACCAGCCGCCCCGGCTCGACCAGGTGCCGCGCGCCGCGACGGTGGACCAGCACCGTCGCATCCGGGAACGCCTCCGCGAGGATGCCCGTGGCGCCGCAGTGGTCGAGGTGGACGTGGGTGAGGACGATCCAGCGCAGATCGCGGGGGCCGAGGCCGGCGGCCGCAAGGGCCTCCCGGACGGCGCCCGCCGAGGTGCGCGCTCCCGCATCGATCAGCGCCGGACGCTCGCCCATCACCAGATAGGCCGCCGTGACCCCCGCCATGCCCCCGAGGAGGGTGTCGATCATCGCGATCTGCGGAGCGATCTCCTGCACGGGTCGATCGTCGCATAGCCTTCACCGCCGTGAGCGATGAACGTCAACGCGCGTGGGCGGCGGCCGGGGAGGCCGCGGCCGCGCACGTCCAGGAGGGCATGCGCGTCGGGCTCGGCACCGGTCGGGCGGCGGCGGCCGGGATCCGCGCGCTGGGCCTGCGCGTCGCCGGCGGCCTGCGCTGCACCGGCGTGCCCACCTCGAAGGCGAGCGCCGCGCTCGCGCGCGAACTCGGGATACCGGTGGGCCGCCTCAGCGGCCCGCTCGACGTCGCCTTCGACGGCGCTGACGCGGTCGATCCCGGCGGCCTGGTGGTCAAGGGCGCCGGGGGGGCCCTCGTGCGTGAGCGGATCGTGGCGGAGGCCGCCACCCGCTTCCTGGTGCTGGTGGACGCCCCGAAGGTCGTGCCCAGCCTGGACGCCTGGGGCACGCTGCCGATCGCGGCGATCCCGTTCGGGGCCGCCCGCGTGATGGCGCTGCTCGCCGACCTCTCTCCGGTCCGCCGGGCGGGGCTCAGCGACGACGCCCTGGCGATCATCGACCTGCACCCGCCCGCCGGGGCGGATTGGGTCGCGGTGGCCGACCGCGTCGCCGGCGTTCCGGGCGTCGTGGATCACGGGCTCTTCCGCGTCGGACTGGCCGATGTGCTGGTCGGACGCCCCGACGGCGGATGCGATGCCGCCGGGCCGGCGGGGGGCGCCGCTACGATCCGGGGGTGACCGCCCCCTCCGTGACACTCGCGCGCGCCGCCGGACGGCTCTCGCGACGCCTGGGCCGCGGTGGCGGTACGAGCCTGCCGGGCAAGATGCTCCTGCGCATGCGCCCCCAGGCCCTCGCGGAGCTCGGACGGGCGCTGCCCCGGGGGGTGACCGTGATCTCGGCCACCAACGGCAAGACCACGACCTCACGCCTGGTCGCCTCCTGCGCGCGCGAGGCCGGATGGGATCTGGTGGCCAACACCTCGGGCGCCAACCTGCTCTCGGGCGTGGCGACGGCCCTGCTCGACGCGCAGGGGCGGCATCCCGCGCCCCAGGCCGGCCTGTTCGAGGTCGACGAGGCCGCGCTGGTCGAGGTGACCCGCCAGCTCCGGCCGCGGGTGCTGCTGCTGATGAACCTCTTCCGCGACCAGCTCGACCGCTATGGAGAGCTCGAGCACCTGGCGGCACTGTGGGCGCGGATCGTCACCGAGCTGCCGGCGTCGGCCACCCCGGTGCTGAACGCCGACGACCCTGCGATCTCCGCCCTCGGGGCGGGGCGCCTCGGGGTGATGACCTTCGGCATCGACGACCCGTCGGTCGCCCTCGGCGCCCTCCCCCACGCCGCCGACTCCACCCGCTGCCGCGTCTGCGCGCATCCGCTGACCTACGACCTGGTCACCCTCGGGCATCTCGGTCACTGGCGCTGCGAGGGCTGCGGCGCCGCCCGCGTGACCCCCGACGTCCGGGCGACGCGCGTGACGCTGCGCGGCGCTCACGGCGTCGCGGTGCGGATCGAGACGCCCCAGGGCCCGATCGAGGCCGAGCTGCCGCTGCCCGGCCTGCACAACGCCTACAACGCGACGGCCGCCGCCGCCGCGGCGCTCGCCATGGGCATCGCCCCCGCCGCGATCGCCCGCGGGCTCGCCGCGAGCCCGGCCGCATTCGGTCGCGGCGAACGGGTCACCCTGGACGGGCGCGAGCTGGTGCTCCTGCTCGCCAAGAACCCGACCGGCGCCAACGAGACGGTCCGGACGGTGCTGCTCGACCCGGACCCCCCGCACCTCCTGATCGCCCTGAACGACCGCACGGCCGACGGCCACGACATCTCGTGGATCTGGGACGTCGACTACGAGCCGCTGCTCGCGCGCGCCGCCTCGCTCACGCTGACCGGCGACCGCGCCCACGACCTCGCCCTGCGGATGCGCTATGCGGGCCACCCGTCCGAGGCGATGGCCGTGATACCCGACCCTGAGGCCGCCCTCGACCAGGCGGTCGCCGCCACGCCCGCCGGCGGCACGCTCTACGTCCTGCCCACCTACACGGCGATGCTCGGGCTGCGGGAGACGCTGGTCCGGCGCGGCGTCGCGGAGGCGTTCTGGCGTGAGCGATGACGAGGCGCGCCGGTTCATGGCGGAGCACGCCCACTACACCGAGGATCTCGCCTTCTGGCGTGCCGCCGCCGATCGGCTCGGCTCCCCCGTGCTCGACCTCGGCGCCGCAGCCGGCCGGGTGGCCATCCCCCTCGCGCGCGACGGGCACGAGGTCTGGGCGCTGGACCGCTCGCCGGACATGCTCGCCGAGATCACCCGGCGCCTCGCAGACGAGCCGGTGCCGGTGCGCGAGCGGATCACCCCGGTCCGGGGCGAGCTGCAGTCCTTCGCGCTCGGGCGCCGGTTCGGCCTGGTGATGGTCGCGATGAACACGCTGCAGGTCCTGACAGAGCCCGGTGACCGGCTGGAGTGCCTGCGCCGCGTGCGCGAGCACCTGGCCGAGGGCGGCGAGATGATCTTCGACGTCGCGCTCCCGGACGTGGACGAGATCGTCGAGTCGATGGGGATCGCGCGCTGGGGCGGGAGCGTCCGCGACGCCGTGAGCGGAGCGACGCTGGTCCACTCGGCCTGGTACGACAGCTGGGACCCCGCCACGCAGACGCTCGAGTTCACCCTGCGCGTGGAGGAGCGTCGCCCGGGGGGCGCGGTGGGCGAGGCCCGCCGGCACCACCGGGTCCACCTGTTCAGCCCAGAGGAGATCGGTGATCTCGTCACCCGGGCCGGTCTGGTCCCGGTCGCCGTCACGGGGGACTTCGACGGCTCGCCGATCGGCCCCCGGTCCGAGCGCCAGATCCACCGCTGTCGGGCGGCCACGTGACCTCCGTGCGCCTCGGCCACCTCTACCCCGGCGAGATGAACATCTACGCCGACCGGGGGAACATCGCCGTGCTGGAGCGGCGTCTCGGCTGGCGCGGGATGGAGCTCGAGGTCACCGAGATCGGCATCGGCGACCGGATCGCACCCGGCGCCCACGACCTCTTCTACCTCGGCGGCGGCCAGGACCGCGACCAGGCCGTCGTGGCCGAGGACCTCGCCACCACCAAGGCGCAGGCGCTGCTGTCGGCGGTCGCCGACGGCGCGGCCGGGCTGTGCGTGTGCGGGGGCTTTCAGCTGGCGGGCCACGGCTACACGGGAACCGACGGGTCGCGGATGCCCGGGGTCGGGATCCTCGACCTCGACACCGTTGCCGGGCCCACGCGGCTCATCGGGAACCTCGTGATCGAGGCAGAGCTCGAGGGCGAGCGGCGCACCGTGGTCGGCTTCGAGAACCACGCCGGGCGCACGCGCCTGGGACCGGGATCGCGCCCGCTGGGCCGGGTGCTGCACGGACACGGCAACAACGGCGAGGACGGTCTGGAGGGAGGGGTCACAGGTCGGGTGATCGGCACCTACCTCCACGGACCGCTCCTGCCGAAGAACCCCTGGCTCGCCGACACGCTGATCGCCTGGGCCCTCGAGCACCGCACCGGGGCGCCCGCGCACCTGGAGCCCCTTGACGACGCGATGGAGGACGCGGCCCACGCCGCCGCCATCGCCCGGGCCACCCGCCGCCGCGGCCGCTGATCCGGGACGGGTCGCGGACGACCCGGATCGCGCTACCGTCGTCCGTATGAACGAGCTCTCGCACCCGGACCCCTACGGCCTCGAGCCCCGCGACCTGGAGGAGCGGGGCCGCACCCGCAACTGGCGCCGCTGGGCGGGCCCCCTGGCCTTCCTCGCGATCCTCGCGACGAAGCTGAAGTGGCTCGTCCTCGCGGTGACCAAGATCAAGTTCGTCGGAGCCGGGCTGTCGGCGCTGGTCTCGGTCGGGGCCTACGCGCTCATCTGGGGATGGCAGTTCGCCGTCGGGTTCGTGGTGCTGCTGTTCGTGCACGAGATGGGACACGTGCTGCAGCTGCGGCGCGAGGGCATCCCGGCGAGCGCCCCCTTCTTCATCCCCTTCCTCGGCGCGATCGTCGCCATGAAGCGCATGCCCGACGACGCGGCCGCCGAGGCGCGGGTCGGCCTCGCGGGGCCGGTGCTCGGCTCCCTCGGGGTGCTCGCGCCCCTGGCCCTGTGGGGGCTCACCGGCAACGAGCTCTTCCAGGCGCTCGCGTTCGTCGGCTTCGCGCTCAACCTCTTCAACCTCCTGCCCGTGCTGCCGCTCGACGGCGGCCGCGCGATGGCGGCGCTCTCGCCCTGGGTGTGGGTGCTCGGGCTGGCGGCGCTCGCGGTCCTGATGGTGGTCTGGTTCAGCCCGATCCTGATCCTGGTGCTGATCCTCGGGGGCTCGGAGGTCTACGGGAGGATGAAGGCCTGGCGGGCCAAGGACCCCTCGGCCCTGCGATTCCACACGGTGTCCCCGCGCGACCGCGGGCTGATCCTGGCGGCGTATTCGGTCCTCGTGGTCGGGCTCGCGATCGGGGCCTGGGCGACCTACCTGCCCAAGACGATCTGACCCCCGGGCGCCGGGGGCCTTCACCATCCCCCCGCACGTGCCGACGATCCCTGTGTCGGGTATTCCGCTGGGCACGAGGAGACGGCAATGGCCGAGGTCATCACCGCGCGCGACGTGCGGGTCAAGAGGCGCAAGCCATGGGGGGTCTGGGCCCTCAACCTCGCCACCCTCGGGATCCACTCGGTCGTCCACTGGGAGAGGATCAACGCGGAGCTGCGTGACTACTCCGCGGCCGCCGGGCGCCCCTTCCGCAACCGGCCCGAGCTCTCCGCCCTGGCGCTCCTGCCGGGGTTCCTCCTGATCGTGCCGCCCCTGGTGACCATCGCCCGGACCACCCGCCGCATCCGGCGGCTGCAGCACCTCACGGCATCGTGGGGCATCGCCCTGAACGAGGTCCACGAGCCGCAGGCGATCGCGCTGGCGCTGCTGGGCGGATCACACGTGGTCTACCTGCAGACCGCCCTCAACGAGTGCTGGGACCGGGCGGAGGTCGCCGAGACCGCCCCTCCTCCCGCTCGGCGGATCGTGGAGCCGCTCAGCCGGGTGCCGTCACACTAGAGCGGGCGGTCAGGCTCCGGTGGAGCCGAAGCCGCCCTTTCCCCTGCCATCCGACTCCGGCAGGGCCGCGACCTCGCGCGGCGCGGACAGGGCGACGGGGGTGATGACGAGCTGGGCCACTCGATCGCCGGGCTCGATCCGGTGGGGGGCGTCGCCCAGGTTGACCAGGAGGACCATGAGCTCGCCCCGATAGCCGGAGTCGATCAGCCCGGGAGCGTTGGCCACCGTGACGCCGTGGCGGCGGGCGAGCCCGGATCGCGGCACCACGAGCCCGGCGTGGCCCTCCGGGATGGCGAGGGCGATGCCCGTCGCCACGGCCGCACGCCCGCCGGGGGGCAGGTCGTGCGGCGTGACCGCGACGAGGTCGAGGCCGGCGTCGCCAGGGTGGGCGCGCCTCGGCACGACCGCATCGGGATGCAGTCGCCGGACCGGCAGATCCGGGCTGACGGCTATCCCCCGACGAGCGCGGAGATGCGGTCGGCCGCCTCGTTGAGGCGATCGTCGGGCAGCGTGAGGCTCATCCGTACGAAGCCCTCGCCGCTCGGCCCGTAGGCGGCGCCCGGGGAGATGACGACGGCCGCCTCCTCGAGGACGCGCTCGGTGAAGCTCGCCGACGTGTCCCCGTCGGGGACGCGCGCCCAGACGTAGATCGCACCCTTCGGGGGGTCGACCCGCAGGCCGATCCGCTGGAGCGCGCCCACCAGCACGTCGCGCCGGCGCTGGTAGAGGGCGCACATCTCGGCGACCGACGACTGATCCGACCGCAGGGCGGCGGCGGACGCCTCCTGGAGCGCCTCGAACATGCCGCTGTCGATGTTGGTCTTGAGCTGCCAGTAGGCCGCGACGATGTCGGCGTTGCCCACGACCGCCCCGGCCCGCCAGCCGGTCATGTTGTAGGTCTTCGACAGCGAGAAGACCTCGATACCGACGTCCATCGCGCCCGGGGTCTCCAGGAACGAGGGCGCGCGGTAGCCGTCGTAGGTGATCTCGGAGTAGGCGTTGTCGTGGACGACGATGATGTCGTTGCGCCGCGCGAAATCGACCACGCGCTCGAAGAAGTCGCCCTCGATCACCCCGCCCGTCGGGTTGTTGGGGTAGTTGATGAACATCACCCGGGCGCGCGTCAGGACGTCGGCCGGGATCGCCTCGAGGTCCGGCTGGAAGCCCAGCTCCGCGAGCAGCGGCATCGGCACGGGCTCGGCACCCGCCAGGAGCGGGCCGGTGGTGTAGACCGGGTAGCCCGGGTCGCTCGCGAGCGCCACGTCGCCGGGGTCCAGGAGGGCGAGGTTGATGTTCGCCACGGCCTCCTTGGCGCCCATCGCCGGGATGATCTGGGTCGCCGGGTCGAGCGTGACGCCGAAGCGCGCGGCGTAGAAGCCCGCCAGCGCCTCGCGGAAGCTCTCGCGTCCCCGGTTGGAGGGGTACTGGTGGGTGTCGGGACGGGCGACCTGCTCGCGCATCGCCTCGACGATGAAGTCCGGCGTCGGGGTGTCGGGGTCGCCGATGCCCAGGGAGATGACGTCCACGCCGGCCGCCTTCTTGGCGGCGATCTTCTGCTCGATCTGGGCGAACAGGTAGGGCGGCAGCTGCCGCAGGCGCGCGGCGCCGACCGGCCGCCCCATCAGAGCTCCTCCAGCGCGCGCGCCAGTTCGGGGCTGAGCTCGCCGCGGTAGATCTCCTCGGCCGGTCCGGTCATCGTCACCTCCAGGTCGTCGTCGACGGCGATCACCAGATCGCCGCCCAGCAGATGCACCGTCACGGGGCTGGCGAGGCCGCCGAGGCGGACGCCCGCCACCGCAGCCGCGCACGCCCCCGTGCCGCAGGCGAGCGTCTCCCCGACGCCCCGCTCCCAGACCCGCATCGTCAGCTCCGAGGGGCCGTCGCGCCGGACGAACTCCACGTTGGTGCGATCGGGGAAGCGCGGGTCCATCTCGATCACCGGCCCGAGGTCGCGGACCACGTCGTCGGGCGCGTCGTCCTCGACGACGGCGTGCGGGTTGCCCATCGAGACCTCGGCGAGCGTCACCGCGCGCCCGGCCACCGCGAGCTCCTCCCGGCTCTCGCCGGCGGGGAAGCGCGCGCGCCCCATGCGGACCTCGACCCGGTCGTCGTCGAGCACCCGCACGGTGACCGGGCCGGCCCCGGTGAGGATCCGCCCGTCGGCGGGCAGGCGCCCCGCCTCCTGGAGGTGGCGGGCGACGATGCGGATGCCGTTGCCGCAGTTCTCGGCCTGGCTGCCGTCGGTGTTCCACACCGTCATGCGCGGCGAGCCGTCCGCCTCGGTCGACACCTCGAGGATCCCGTCCCCGCCGACGCCGACGTTCGGGTCGAGGATGCGCCGCGCGCGCTCGGGTGTGATGGCCAGCGGCCACTCCGAGCGCTCGACGACGAGGTGGTGGTTGCCGAGCCCGTGCCACTTGGCGAACTTCATCCGCCGGAGGCTACCGGATCGCGATCGGCCCCCCG
>Ga0315287_10008410_pt1 | contig 10422 bp, 10 predicted proteins | sample YL17G11_0_MG_FD_205037 | JGI IMG/M metagenome (GOLD analysis project Ga0315287, IMG submission 205037) | Sediment microbial communities from Yellowstone Lake, YNP, Wyoming, USA - YL17G11_0 | ecosystem: Environmental > Aquatic > Freshwater > Lake > Sediment | place: USA: Wyoming | collected...
CGGGTGACGCGGCCGTCGCGATCTACGAGAACGAGCTAGAGCAGACCGTCCCCGGCGATCCCGTTCAGCGCATCACGGCCATGGCATTGCTGAGCTGGTAGTTCGCTAGATCAACCTCCCTCCGACCGGTTGCTACTCACCGGCCGGCACGAAACCCCCGCGGATTCCGCGGGGGTTTCGTCTTTTCGGGGGTCAGACGGTGGGACGGAAGCGGCGAAGGCGCAGGCTGTTGGTGACCACCGACACGCTCGACAACGCCATCGCGGCGGAGGCGACGATCGGGGAGAGCAGCCATCCCGTGGAGGGGTAGAGGACGCCGGCTGCGAGCGGGATGCCGAGAACGTTGTAGACGAACGCCCAACCGAGGTTCTGGCGGATGGTGCGCAGCGCGTGCCGGGAAAGCTCGAGAGCGACGGCAACCGTTCGCGGGTCCGAGCCCACGAGCGTGATGTCCGACGCCGCGATCGCGACGTCGCTCCCCGTGCCCACGGCGACGCCGAGATCGGCCGACGCCAGTGCCGGCGCGTCGTTGACTCCGTCGCCGACCATGGCGACGTGGCGACCGGAGGCGCGCAGCCGTGCGATCTCCTCGGCCTTTCCCCCGGGAAGAATCTCGGCGACGACCCAGTCGATTCCGACCTCGCGGGCTACGGCTTCGGCGACCTCGCGCCGATCGCCAGTGAGCAGCACGAGCTCGCACTTCATTGCCTTGAGGCGCGCAACCGCCTCTTTCGCTCCCTCCCGCAGCGGATCGGCGATGCCGATCAGCCCTGCGAGGACGCCGTCGACCGCGACCAGCACGGGTGTGCGGCCCCTCGCGGCCAGTTCTCGAGCACGCTCCGCGAGCGGAACGGTCGCAACGCCGGCGTCTTCGAGCCAGCCGGCCCGCCCTGCGAGCACGGCGCGGCCGTCGACCGTTGCGACGACTCCACAACCCACGATCGCAGTAAATCGCGAGGCGCCCGGAACATCGAGACCCCGCCGGCGGGCTTCCGCCACGATCGCCTCCGCGAGCGGATGCCGCGAACCCGACTCGGCGGCGGCGGCGATCCGCAACACATCGTTCTCGTCGAAGCCTTGAGCGGCAACCATGTCGGTTACCGCAGTCCGGCCCGAGGTGAGCGTGCCGGTCTTGTCGAAAACGACGGTGTCGATCCGCCCCGCGGCCTCGAGCGCCGCGCCGCCTTTGACGAGCGCGCCCAGCTCCGCTCCTCGCCCGGTCGCGACGAGAACCGCCGTCGGAGTCGCAAGCCCCATCGCGCACGGACACGCGATGATCAACACGGCAACGGCATTGACCAGGGCCAGTGTGAATCGGCTCTCTTCCGGTCCGAACGCCATCCAAGCCGCGAAGGTGCAAAGCGCGATGACCAATACCACCGGAACGAAGACTGCGCTGACGCGGTCGGCGAGGCGCTGCACGGGAGCCTTCGATCCCTGCGCTTCCTCGACCATGCGAACGATCTGCTGGAGTACGGTGTCGGCACCGATCCGCGTGACCCGCATGCGGAAGGCGCCACTCCCGTTGGTCGTGCTCCCGAAGAGTTCGTCCCCCGGCGCTTTGCTCACCGGGCGGCTCTCGCCTGTCAGCATCGACTCGTTTACGCTCGAACCGCCATCGAGTACGACGCCGTCGAGCGGCACGGTCTCGCCCTCGCGCACGGCGAGAACGTCCCCGACGCGGATCGCATCGAGCTCTCGCTCGTGCTCGACGCCGTTGTCAACGACGCGTGCCGAGCGCACCTGAAGGCGCGCGAGCTTCCGGATCGCGCCGGACGTCTGCGCGCGCGCCCCGGTTTCCAGCATCTTCCCGAGCAGCACGAGGACCAGGATCCCCGCAGCGGCCTCGAAGTAGACGGGAGGCATCGCATGGCCCTCCCCGGCCCGCGGCGCGACGAGCGACGGATCGATCGTCGCGATCAGCGAATAGAGGTAGGCCGCCCCCGTTCCCAGCGCGACGAGCGAGTTCATGTCGGCGGTGCCATGGCGCAGTGCGCTTGTCGCGCGACGGAAGTAGCCGCCACCCGCATACGCCATGACGACCGTGGTGAGTGCGAGCTGGATCCACCGTTCTCCCGGAATCGCGAGCGCGCCGTGGGTCATGCCCAGTGCGAGCACGGGGAGGCCGAAGATCGTGGCAACCACGAATCGGTTCCGCGTTGCGGCGCGCTCCGTGAGACGGGCCCTTTCTTCCGAGTCCTTGACCCCCGGCTCGGGAAGAACCAGTCCGTAGCCCGCGTGACGCAACGATTCGGCGAGTTGTGGCAACGTCACGACCCCCGGATCGAGGACGATCGTCGCCTTCTCGGTCGCCAGGTTGACCAGCGCGCGCTCGACGCCCGGAATGGAGGCCAGCGCGCGCTCGACGCTCGACACGCATCCGGCGCAGGTCATGCCGGTGACGGGGAGGTCGTGCCGCTCGCGCGTCATCGCTTAAACGGGGCCAGCCAGGCCTCGCGCAATGCCGCTTGCGCGGGGGTCGCGCCCTCCATAGGAACGATCGCGACAGCGTCCGCCGGAGGCACACCCAGCGTCACCGGAATTTCCAACAACTCGTCCCTCCGGAACACCGTCGCCCGCACGGTCGTTCCCGCGGGCCGTTCGGCGAGGCGGGCCGGAAGGCGCGCGGCGTCCACTCTCTCTCGATCGATGGCGACCAGCTCGTCGCCCGCGTACAGGCCGGCAGCCTCGGCAGGACCGTCCGACCGCACCGATGCAACAACAAGCGCGCGACCGTCGGTGCGCGTGGCGGCGCCGAGCCAGCCCGGCAGGTCGCCCTCCTTCGCGCCGGTGCGTGTCCACGCGAGCGAAAGGCCGGCGTGGCCCAGCGCGCGTTCGTAGTCGAGCTCGACCGTTCCGGAGACGAAACGCTCGAAGAAGGTCTTGAACGCTCCGCCCTGCTCTCCCGCGACCGCCTCGACGGCGTCGAGGTAACCGTCGGGCTCCGCGAACCCCGCATCGTCGAGCGTGGCCTGATGAGCAAGGTGCTTGACGACGTCGTCGAGACTCTTCGCCCGCGAGGTCAATGCGCGGATCTCGAGGTCGAGCATCAGCGCCACGAGCGCGCCCTTCTGGTAGTACGAGATGCTCACGTTGCCCGAGTTCTCGTCGGGCCGGTAGTGCCTGATCCACGCGTCGAAGCTCGATTGCTGAAGCGATTGCAGCGCGCGTCCGGGCTGGGTCTGCAAGCTCGCGATCTCGTCGGCGACGCGCTCGAGGAAGCGCTCTTTCGGGTACAGTCCCGCCGCCAGGACGAACCGTTTCTCGTAGTACGAGGTCACGCCCTCCATCGTCCAGAGCTGCCGGGTGTGGTTCTCGCAGCGATAGTCGAACGGCCCGAGCGGCTTGGGGCGGATGCGCTTGACGTTCCACACGTGGAAGAACTCGTGCGACACCAGCTCGAGGAAACGCTCGTACGAGGAGCGCGGCCGGAAGCCGAAGCGATCGACGAGAAAAACGGCGCTGTTGCGATGCTCGAGCCCGCCGCGCCCCGCGGCCAAATGGTGGATGAACGTGTAACGCTTGTAAGGCACCCCGCCGAAAAACTCGCGCTGAGCCTGCACGATGGCGCGCGTGTCCTCGGTGAGCTGCGCTTCGTCTTCATTCCCCCGGCCCCAAAGCGCCATGCGATGCGGGACTCCGTCGACCTCGAACTCGAGGACCCGGTGTGTGCCGCACTCGACCGGGCAGTCGACGAGTTCGTCGTAGTCGCGCGCGCGAAAACGAAACGTGCCGTTCCCCCCGCCCATGGACTCGAGGCCTGTGGCGACCTGCCATCGCGGAGGAACCGCGACTTCGAGGGTCACCGGCTCGTGGATCCGGCCGAGGATGAACATGAACGTCGCGGCGCCGTTGGCAAAGCCGTGGGTCCCGTCGAGGTGGTTGGTCCGCACGGTGAGATCGTGCGCGTAGACGCGATAGCTCACCCGGACGCGTCCGTGGAGCGGGGTCTCGACGCGCCAGGCGTCTTTTGCCGTCTTTTGCCACCGGGCCGCGTGGCCGTCGCTCGTCACCGCGAACTCCTGCACGTGGCGCGCATATTCGCGAATCATGTACGAACCCGGGGTCCACGACGGCATGACGAGATCGAGGCGCGGCTCGCTCCAGCCGTCGATGGTGATCGTCACCTCGTAGAGGTGCGTGTGCGGCCGGGACATGGCGAGCGCATAGGAGATGCGGGGACCGTTCAAAGGGACTCCTCCGGAGCGACCGCCGTCGCCTCGATCTCGACGAGAAGATCCGATCGCACGAGCGATGCCACCTGAACCAGGGTCGCCGCCGGCCGGATGTCGCGAAAGACCTCGCCGTGGGCGCGGCCCACAGCTTCCCAGCGCGCGATGTCCGTGACGAACATGCGGGTTCGGATGACGTTCTCGAATCCGGCCCCCGCCTCGGCAAGCGCCCGGCCGATCTTCTCGAGCACGTATTTTGCCTGGAGATACGGGTCGTTCGGCCCGACAACCTCGCCGCGCTCGTTGACGGCGGTCGTCCCTGCGACCTCGATCAGGTTGCCCACGCGCACCGCGCGCGAGTAGCCCACCGTTTCCTCCCACGGCGAGCCGGAGGAGATATTCCGCCGCGTCATCCCGCCATCGCCTTCTTGCGAACGATCGGTCGGGACTTCGAGCGGCGCGCGACCTCGCGGAACCCTGCCTTCCGGAAAGCGCCGAGCAGGCCGTGATACACGAACGCGGCAGGCTGCTCCTTGTCCGTGTCGGTCGGGTATCCCTCGAGCAAGCGTCCCCCGCGTGATGCGACCCAATGCGCCGCGTCCTTCAAGAGAGCCACCGTCACGCCTCGCCGTCTCCAATCGCGCCGCACGAAAAAGCAGGTCACCGACCACACCGGCGCGTCGTCGACCGGCGCCAGGATTTTCGATCGAGAAAGCCGCGGGTAGTCCTCGCGCGGCGCCAGCGCGCACCAACCGACCGCCTCGTCCCCGGCGTACGCGAGCAACCCCGGCGGAGGTCCCTTCTTGACGAGGGCGCGTATCGTCCGTTTCGTCCCGTCACCTTTCTTGGCGAGCCACTCCGACTGACCCATGCGCCACCAGGTGCACCAGCATCCCGCGCACGCGCCATTCTTGCCGAAGAGCGCTTCGAAGTCGTCCCAGCGATTTGGGGTGAGCGGGTGGATTGCGAGAGCTGCAGACTTCGCGGGAGCCATGGCGCGAGGTTACCGGTGTGGTTTGGCGGTCGCAAGGGTCACTCGAACGACCTCGCCGATCTCGCGGCGCGGTCGAGCACGCCACTGGGTAGAAACCGAACCAAGGTCATCAGCGCCGCCATTTGCCAGGGGAAGTTGTAGACGCGGCGGCCGGCGTGCACCGCGCGCAGGATGCGGCGCGCGGCCTCGTCGGGCTCGAGCAGGAACGGCATCGCGCCGGTGTTCTTCACCGTCATCGGCGTGCGGACGAAGCCGGGGCAGACGGTCGTGACGCGAACGCCTCGATCGGAGATTTCCGCGCGCAGACCTTCGAGAAACGCATTCAACGCCGACTTGCTGGCGCAGTAGGCGTGTGTCATCGGGAACCCGCGATAGGCCGCAAGGCTCGAGACGCCGACGATGTGTCCCGCACTGCGGGAGAGCATGGCCGGCAGCGCGGCTTCCACCGCGTAGACGGGGCCGAGGAGGTTCGTGCGGATCGTGTCCTCGAAAAGCGCGGCATCGAAGTTGTCCGCGGGGATGACGTGTCCGACGCCGGCGTTGGCGATCAGGAGGTCGATCGGTCCTAGCTCGCGCGCTGCCTGAGCGACGACTGCGTGCATGGGAATCCGCTCTCTGACGTCGCATGGCAACGCGAGAGCCGTGCCACCCTCGGCGCGAATCTCACCCGCCAGGCCTTCGAGAAGGTCCTTGCGCCGCGCGACGAGTGCGACCTTGGTCCCCTCGCGGGCCAGACGGAGCGACAACTCACGTCCGATTCCGCTCGAGGCGCCGGTGATGAACGCGACGCTGTAGGAAGAAGCCAAGAGATTCCCGCCCTCGAAAGAGACTCCGACTCTAGGGACGGGGAGGGTCAAAAGTCAAAGGGTTCGCCCGACGAGCGGCCGAAACGGCCGCGGCGAAGAGACCGCCGATCACAGCCAGGACGAGCAGGGTGGCGATGCGCACCCAGTCTCCGGTCGTCGCGGGATGCAAGACGGCCGAAAGCGCCGCGCCGAAGTCGAATGGAACGGGCGGGGTCGCGCGCATCGCCTTCAACGCCGCAAGCAGGGCCGCGATCCCGGTGCACGCAAGGAGCGTCGCCAAACCGGCCAAGACGCCGCGCATCGCCAAGGCGCGACTCGTCAGCGGCGCGCCGCGCGGACGCACGTCCTCCACGATGAACTCCGGATCGCGAACCCCCCAGGGGGCGAATCGCGCGAGGAGCACCAGGCCGGGAATCCCCGCGGCGACCGTCATCCAAAAGAACGATCTCCAGCCGACGGCGTCGACGAGGAGTCCGCAGATCGGCCCCGCAAACACGCGGGGAACGCCCATCAGGCTCGAAAACAACGCGTACTGCGTCGCAGAGAAGCGCTTCTGCGTCATCCGCAAAAGCAGCACGGAGAAAGCCCCAGTTCCCATCCCCGATGTCAGGGTCTCGAACCCGACCGCCGCGTACATCAGCGGCGGGTTGACGCCGCCCGTGGCGATCAACGCGTACCCCGCGTTGGCAAACGCCTGAAGCCCACCGAAGATCCAAAGCGCGCGCCCGAGTCCCATCGTCGTCGTGAAGGCGCCGCCGACGAACGACCCGAGGAGGGTCGCGACGAGCCCGACCGTGGCCAATGCGACGCCGCGGTCCCATTCCGAGTAGCCCATGTCGTGCAGGAACGGCCGGATCAGCGCCATCGCCAGCTGGTCCGAGAACTTGTAGAGAACGACGAACGCCAGCATCTCGAGCGCCCGGTGGCGCGAGAGGAAGCCGACGAAGGGGAGCCAAACCGCGTCCTTCAGCGAGCGCGGGGCAACGGCGTGCTCCTCGGGCTCGGGCGCCTTCAGCGTGACGCCGAGCATGGGGATGTAGATGAGGCCCAATCCGACGAGCACCGCCGGCCAGCCCCAGACTCCGGCGAGGGTGATCGCCGTACCACCCGCGACGTACATCGCGGCGCGGTAGGCGGCGATGCGCGCGCCCACAGCTGCGCCCTGTTCGTCGGGGCGGAGAACCTCGACCGCATAGGCGTCGATCGCAATGTCTTGGCTCGCCGCGGCGAAGGCGACGAGCAGCGTAATCAAACCCACGGCTCCGATCGTGGCGGGGTGCGCCCCGAGCAGAGCGAGCGATGCCGTGAAGAAGAGCAGCGCGACCTGGCAAATCGCCATCCAGCCGCGGCGCCTTCCGAGAAAGCTCGGCGTGAAGCGGTCCATCAGTGGAGACCACAACATCTTGAACGACCACGGCGCCTGGGCGAGCGTGATCAGCCCCACGACGCGGATGTCGACGCCGATGCTGCGCATCCAGTCCGGGATTGCCGTGATGACGAGCGCTAACGGGAGCCCGGACGAAAACGAGAGCAAGACGACCGAGCCCGTCCGCCACGAGGCCAGAGCACGGCCGAGCCGGGCGAAGGGGCCGGCGGGGGGAGCGCTCAATCCGCCGCCATGATCTCGACCGAGTTCCCGGACGGGTCGCGCACGTAGATCGAGCGCGTTCCGTCACGGTGGGTCGTCAGTTCACCGAATTCCTCGGCCTTGGGGCTGGCAAACGCCACATGCGGCGGGTGCTGTTCCGGAATCACGAGGGCCAGCTTCAGGTTGTCGAAGTCGAGCAAGGCCCACGTCGCGTCCTGGTAGGAGACCGCGCAGCGAAAATTCGCCGAGTACCAGGCCACCGCGGAGGGGACGTCGGCGACGGCAATGGCGACGTGCTCGATGCGATCCAAGCTGCCGGGCGTACCGTAGCGTTTCATGGGGCATTCCTCGTGGCGGGCGCACTCATCGTAGGGTCCGAGCGGCCGCCGTTCAAGCGGTTCCGGCAACCCTCTCCAGCATGTGAGAAGATTGGTCGTTGGGGGACCACCGTGGACACGTACTACTGCCCTCACGACCTCGCGAAGTTCGGTGACATGGGGAAGAACCGCCCGGAACTCTGGGCGAAGTTCCTTGATTACTACAGCTCCGTCTTCTCCGACGGCGCCCTGACCGAACGCGAAAAAGCCCTGATCGCGCTCGCCGTCGCGCACACCGTCCAGTGCCCCTACTGCATCGACGCCTATACGAACGCGTGCCTCGAGAAGGGGTCCGACCTCGACCAGATGACCGAGGCCGTCCATGTGGCCACCGCCATTCGCGGCGGGGCTTCCCTGGTCCACGGGGTCCAGATGCGCAACATCGCCCAAAAGATCGGGATGTAGGCGGGTGCCGTCCCTCCAGGCCAGCCGCCACCTCTTGGCCGCCACGGACGAGCAAGAACGGACCCTGGCGCGTACCGGCGCCCCCCGGTTCGACGACGTGCTCATCCAGAACGGTCTGCCTCTCCTTCAGACGACGAGGATCGAGGTTCTGCAGGTCAACGTTGGCAAACTGTGCAACCAGACGTGCGCCCATTGCCATGTCGATGCGGGACCCGACCGGCGCGAGGCCATGTCGCGCGCGACGGCCGCCAAGGTCATCGGGCTGCTGCGCCGCCACGACATCGCCACCCTCGACATCACCGGAGGGGCCCCCGAGCTCAACCCGCAGTTCCGGTTCCTGGTCGACGAGGCGGCGAAGCTCGGCCGACGCATCATCGACCGCTGCAACCTGACGGTGCTCACGCTCCCCGGGCAGGCCGACCTGCTCCCGTACCTCGCGGAGCAGAGAGTGGAGATCACCGCCTCCCTTCCGTCGTTCCGCTCGGCCGGAACCGACGCCCAACGAGGCGATGGCGTGTTCGAGAAGAGCATCGAGGCGCTCAAGATGCTCAACGACGCGGGATACGGAAAGGGGACCGGTCTTGTCCTTGATCTCGTCCACAACCCCGTCGGCGCCTTCCTTCCGGGGAATCAGGCCTCGCTCGAGCGCGACTACCGGCGCGAGCTGTCCTCACGCCACGGGATCGTGTTCGATCACCTCCACGCCATCACCAACATGCCGATCAGCCGGTTCCTGGAATTCCTCGAAAGAAGCGGCAACACCCGGTCGTACATGGATTTGCTGGTTCGTTCGTTCAACCCGGTGGCCGCGGCCGGGGTCATGTGCCGGACGCACCTGTCCGTCGGGTGGGATGGCGCTCTCTATGACTGCGATTTCAACCAGATGCTCGCCCTGCCCGTTGACCACGGTGCGTCCGGCACACTGGACGACCTTCTGGCCACGGGAGGGCTTGCCCGCCGCGTACGCACAGGCCTCCACTGCTTTGGATGCACGGCGGGAGCCGGTTCGAGCTGCGGCGGGGCCCTTGACTAGAGGGGTGTTTCCCTCTGCGGACGGAATCGTGTTGGCCTCTCGGCAAAGCTTGCGATAACATCCGCCGCTTCCATCACCACTCGTTGTGAAGGTGGGTACTGAGGGTGATTTGCGGGGTTCATACAGCACGCGCGACGCGCTACCCTGGCGTGGCGCAGAGGCTACCCGGAAGATGCTGGGCAGGACGGGAGAGAACATGACCACGAGTCGCTCATGGCTGGCGCTGACGATCGTCGCTGCGATCGTGATCGGACCGGGATGCCAGAGCTTCCAAGAGCGCGTTCTTCTCAAGAAGGGGAACGAGCTGTACACCGCCCAGAAGTACGAAGAGGCGATCGTCCAGTACGACGAGCTCATCAAGCTCAATCCCAAGAGCTGGGACGGGAACTACTTGATTGCCGTCTCGTACTTGGCCCTGTACCACCCCGGCTCCGAGCATCCCAAAGACAAGGAATACGCGGAGAAGGGGCTGGCCGCGTTCGAGAGAACCCTCGAGCTCACGCCTCCCAGCCCCGATGATCGCGAGAAGACCGAGAAGTTCTACCTGAGCTTCCTCAGCTCGACGGGCGACAAGGACAAGGCGATCGCCTACCTCGAGAAGCAGCTCACGTCACGTCCCAACGATCTCGCGCTGATCAACCAGATCGCAACGCTGTACCAGAAGAGCGGCAACTTCCCGAAGGCACTCGAGTACTTCGAGAAGCGTGCCAACATGGATCCGACCAACAAAGAAACCTGGTATACGCTCGGGGTCAACTGCTGGGCACGCTCGTATCATGGCGGGGTGGCCGTTTCCCAAGAAGAACGAGAGCAGGTCGTCGACAAAGGGATCGTCGCGCTCGACAAGGCGCTGGCGATCGACCCAAACTATTTCGAGGCCCTTTCCTACATCAATTTGATCTATCGCGAGAAGGCGAAGGCGCTGGCCACGGTCGGCAAGAACGCGGAAGCTGGACAGGCCTACGCCAAGGCGGATGAGTACCAGAAGCAGGCGATCGATCTCCGCAAGGCTCAAGCGGCCAAGGCGAAATCAGGCTAGAAACCCGC
>Ga0315287_10008411_pt1 | contig 10421 bp, 7 predicted proteins | sample YL17G11_0_MG_FD_205037 | JGI IMG/M metagenome (GOLD analysis project Ga0315287, IMG submission 205037) | Sediment microbial communities from Yellowstone Lake, YNP, Wyoming, USA - YL17G11_0 | ecosystem: Environmental > Aquatic > Freshwater > Lake > Sediment | place: USA: Wyoming | collected...
GCCGTCGACGCCTCGCTCTCCGCCACCGGCGTCGTCGTGCCCGAGACCGAGCAGGTGGTGTCGAGCCCGGTCGACGCCCGCCTGCTTCGTGTCGTCAGGAAGGCCGGCTCGACCGTGAAGGCCGGCGACGCGATCGTGGAGCTCGACGTCAACGCGTCGGTCCTCGCCGTCGACAAGCTGAGCCAGGATCTGGCGCTGAAGGCCAACCAGCGGGCCCGCTCGGCACTCGCGCTCGAGAATACGCTCTCGGAACTTGCTGCCCAGGTCGAGATCAAGAAGCTCCAGCTCGAGTCCGCGCGCCTCGAGCACGTCCGCAACACGCAGCTTTTCGAGGCGGGGCTTGTCTCGCAGGAGATCCTGCGCAAGTCCGAGGTGGCCGAGGGACAGGCGGGCATTGAGCTTCGCCGCCTGGAAGCTTCGCAGAAGAATGCGCAGGCCGCGACCCGCGCGGAACTCGACGGCCTCGCCCTCGAGACGGGCAAGCTGCAGAAGGACCAGGCCGAGGCCCGGCGCGTGCTCGGCCTCGCGACGCCGCGTGCCGATCGCGCCGGCGTCGTTACCTGGACCCCCACGGAAGAGGGCGCGACGATCCGCAAGGGCGACGTCATCGCGAGGCTCGCGGATCTCAGCGCCTTCCGGGTCGACGCGTCGGTGTCGGATGCCTACGCCAGCCGGCTCAGCGTCGGGCAGCCCGTGCAGGTGCGCGTCGACGATCGGATGCTCGACGGCCAGATTTCGGACGTGCTCCCGACGGTCCAGAACGGCGTCATCACGGTCCGCGTCGCTCTGAAGGACCGCTCCAATCCCGCGCTTCGCCAGAACCTCCGCGTCGAGGTCTTCATTGTCACCGGCCATCGCGATCGCGCGTTGCGCGTGCGCAAGGGCACGTCCACCAGCGGCGAGGGCGTGCAGCAGGTGTTCGTGGTGCGCGGCGACCGCGCCGATCGCGTCCGCGTGCGCTTCGGCATTGCCAGTTTCGATTTCGTGGAGGTCGTGGACGGCCTCGCCGCCGGCGACGAGGTCATCGTCTCGGACATGGCCGATTACCAGCACCTCACGTCCCTCCGTCTCCGTTGAGGATTTCGCGACATGCACACCATGATTCAGCTCGAAGGCGTCGACAAGGTCTACCGCACGGATCGCATCGAGACCGTGGCGCTCAGCCACATCAACCTCGAGGTGAAGGCGGGCGAGTTCGTCTCGGTGATGGGGCCCTCCGGCTGCGGCAAGAGCACGCTGCTCAACGTGATCGGGCTGCTCGACGAGCCTTCCAAGGGCCGGGTGCAACTGAACGGCACCGCCGTCTCGTCGTACCGGGACGCCGCGCTCGCGAAGATGCGCAACAAGGAAATCGGGTTCATCTTCCAGACGTTCCACCTCATTCCGGACCTGAGCGTGGTGGACAACGTGGAGATCCCGCTCCTGTACCGACGGATGGCCGGGGCCGAGCGTCGGAAGCTGGCGCTGGCGGCGCTCGATCGCGTAGGCCTGACCTCGCGTATCCACCACTTTCCGTCGCAGCTCTCAGGCGGCCAGCAGCAGCGCGTCGCCATCGCCCGCGCCATCGTCGGCGCCCCGCGCATCCTCCTGGCCGACGAGCCCACGGGCAACCTCGACAGCCAGATGGGCGACGAGATCATGCACATCCTGCACGGCCTGCAGAAGGACTCCGGCACGACCATTGTGATGGTCACCCACGACCCGCGCCTGGCCGACCAGACGCAGCGCGTGGTGCGCCTGTTCGACGGCAGACAGGTGCAGTAGGAACTGACGCTGACGGGATTCGGCCGCCTTCGCCCTCCGGGCTGCGGCGCCCTTCGGGGTTCGGGATTCGGGATTCGGCCGCCTTTGCCCTCCGGGCTACGGCGCCCTTAGGGATCCGGGGACAACACGCGATGTTGCGAAGTTATCTGAAGCTGGCGTGGCGGGTGCTGTGGCGAAGGACGTTCTTCACCGTCATCAGCCTGTTCGGTATCTGCTTCACCCTGGTCGTCCTGATGGTGGCGACCGCGGTGCTCGACCACATCTTCGCGCCCATCGCGCCGGAGGTGCGGCAGGCGCGCACCCTCGGCATCTACCGCGCGCGGATGATCGGCGACCACCGGTCCCAGACGAGCATGCCCGGCTACCAGCTGCTCGACACGTACGCGCGCAACCTGCCCGGCGTCGAGCGGATGGGGGTCTACAGCATGGCGCAGACGGTGTACTCGTACCCGTCGGGCCAGCGCATCACGTCGCTGCTCAAGCGCACGGACGCCGAGTTCTGGCGGATTCTCGATTTCACGTTCCTCGAAGGCGGCCCGTTCACCGATCAGGACGTGGCGAACAGCGCCTTCGTCGCGGTCATCAACCAGACGACGCGCGACCGGTTCTTCGGGGGATCGCCGGCGGTCGGGCGCACGCTCGAGGCCGACGGCCAGCGCTTTCGCGTGATTGGCGTCGTGCCCGACGTGCCCATCCTTCGTTTGGTCGGCAACGGCGACATCTACGCGCCCATCACAACGGCCAAGACCGACGGCTACAGGCGGCAGCTGATGAGCGGGTTCGGGGGCCTCCTGCTCGCGAAGAGCCCGGCCGACTTCCCGGGCATCAAGGCCGAGCTCGAGACACGCATTCGCGCGGCGCAGCTCCCCGACAAGCAGTGGCAGCGCCTCTTCGCGCCGGCCGAGACGTTCTTCGAGTCGATCGCGGGCAACCTGTTCGGCGGCCGTGAAGAGGAGCGCAGTCATCCGGAGCGGCTCTGGGCGGTAATCGTGACGGCCATGCTCCTCTTCTCTCTGCTGCCCGCCGTGAACCTGGTCAACCTGAATATGAGCCGGATCATGGAGCGCGCGTCCGAGATCGGGGTTCGGAAGGCCTTCGGCGCCTCCTCCCACACGCTGATCGGCCAGTTCATCGTCGAGAACCTCGTGCTCACGCTCGTCGGCGGGGCGGCGGGGTTCGGCCTTTCGGCGCTGGTCCTCCGCGCGCTCAACACGAGCAGCCTCATTCCGCACGCGCACTTCACGATCAATATCCGCGTCTTCCTTTACGGGCTCGGGCTCGCTGTGTTCTTTGGCCTCCTCTCCGGGGTCTACCCGGCGTGGCGCATGTCGCGGCTCCACCCGGTGCAGGCGTTGAAGGGAGCGTCGCGATGATCCGCCACCTCTTCACGCTTGTCTGGAACCGCAAGCGATCCAACCTCCTGATCGCCGTCGAGGTGCTGCTGTCGTTCATCGTCCTCTCCGCGGTGACCACTTTCGCGGTCTTCTACGCCGACAACTACCGCAAACCCCTCGGCTTTGACGTTGACCGCATCTGGGTCATCTCGGCGGAGGCGCACGCGTCGGCGGGCCGCACGTCGATGACGGTCGAGTCGGACGGGTCGGACAAGGCGGCGGCCGCGACGCAGGCCGACCGGGAGCGCATCGACCGCCGCGCGATGATGGCGCAGCTGCTGCTCGCCCTGCGCGACCTGCCGGAGGTCGAATCCGTCGCGGCGGCGGCGGTCACGCCCTACGGCGGGAACACCTGGACCTCGGACATCGAGATCGGCGGCCGGCACCATCGCTTCGGAATGAGCGCGGGCACCGACGACTTCGCGCGGACGATGGGCCTGGAGATGCTCCGGGGCCGGTGGTTCACACGCGAGGACGACGGCAGCGCCTGGCGTCCGGTTGTCGTCAACGAGCGCGTCGCGCGCGAGCTGTTCCCGGCGAAGGATCCGGTCGGCCAGTTCATCGTCGAGGATCGCCAGGGACACGCCGCCGCCAACCCTGCCGACCGGATGCGCATCGTCGGCGTGATCCGCGAGTACCGCAAGGATGGCGAGTACGCGGCGCCCGAGAACTTCGTCTTCGATCGCGTGCGGCTCGACGACACGCGCGCCGATGTCGCCGACGCCCGCGACATCGTGATCCGCGTGCGCCCCGGCACGACCGCCGCGTTCGAGGAGCGCGCGGTGGCGGTGCTGCGCAACGCCGCCCCGGAATGGACCTTCCAGGCCGAGGCGCTCTCGCAGTCGCGTGACACCGCCCTGCAGTACTGGCTCGCGCCGCTCACGGCGGCCGCGGTGGTCTCGCTGTTCCTGCTCGTCATGGTGGCCATGGGTTTAAGCGGCGTGCTCTGGCTCCACGTCACACAGCGCACCCGCGAAGTCGGCCTGCGCCGCGCCAAGGGCGCCACGGCCGTAGACATCCGACGCCAGCTCGTGGGCGAAGTCGTCGTCCTCACGGCTATCGCCACGACGGTCGGCCTGGCCATCCTGGTGCAGTTCCCGATTCTCGAGGTCTTCAGCGCCGTCAGCCCGTTCGTCTACGGCGTGAGCCTTGCCATTTCCCTTGTGTGCATCTACGCGTTGACCATGGCGTGCGCGTGGACGCCGGCCCGCATGGCGAGCGTCATCCAGCCGGCTGACGCGCTGCGCTACGAGTAGAGACATGGACGCCGGAGATCGTGGGTGCCGGCTTGAGCCGGCGCCTGGGGGAACGCCGGAATGTTGAAGAACTATCTGCTTCTGGCGTGGCGCGTGCTCTTGCGGCGGCGGTTCTTCACGGCCATCAGCCTGTTCGGCATCAGCCTGACCCTGGTCGTGCTGATGGTCGCCACGGCGCTGCTCGACCACACCTTCGCGCCGATGGCCCCGGAGGTCAGGCAGGACCGCACGCTCGTCATCTTCAACGGCACGCTGGTCGGGCCACATTCCACATGGAGGGACGGCGCCGGATTCCAGCTGATCGACCGGTACGCCAGGAACCTGTCGAACGTCGAGCGCGTGGCCATGATCTCGTTTCCGGAGGACGTGTTCTCCTACCCGGGCGGCACCCGCGTGCAGTCGTCGCTGAGGCGCTCGGACGCCGAGTACTGGCGCATCCTGGATTTCGAATTCCTCGAAGGCGGGCCGTTCGCGGATCAGGACGTCCGGAACGGCTCACGGGTGGCCGTCATCAACGCGGCCACCCGCGACCGGTTCTTCGGCGCTGCGCCGGCTGTCGGCCGCTGGATTGACGCGGACGGACAGCGCTTCCGCGTGGTGGGCGTCGTTGCGAACGTCTCGGCGTCGAGGCCGGTGTCCACCGGCGACATCTTCGTCCCGTATACGACGGCGAAAACGGACGCCTACAAGACCAGGCTGCTCGGAGGCTTCATGGGCATCCTGCTGGGCCGCAGCCCCGCGGACCTCCCGGGCATCAAGGCCGAATTCGCGAGCCGCGTGGCGTCGGCGCCAATGCCGGACAAGGACTACGAGCACCTCTACGCGCCTGCCGAAACCTACTTCGAGTCCGTCGCCGCAGACACGTTTGGCCAGCGCAACGACGACACCACCCGCGCGGAGCGCCTCTGGATCGCCATCGTCGGCGCCGCGCTGCTGTTCCTGCTGCTGCCGACCGTCAACCTCGTGAACCTCAACGTCAGCCGTATCATGGAGCGCGCGTCTGAAATCGGTGTCCGCAAGGCGTTCGGCGCCTCCACCGGGACGCTGGTCACACAGTTCATCGTCGAGAACGTGATGCTGACGCTGCTGGGTGGCGCCATCGGGTTCGTCCTATCCGCCGTGGCGCTGAAGGCCATCACGGCGGCCGAGTTGATCGAGCACGCACGCCTCGCGATCAACGGGCGCGTCTTTCTCTACGGGCTGGGGTTGTCGCTCGTCTTCGGCCTGCTGTCCGGGGTCTATCCCGCCTGGCGCATGGCACGCCTCAACCCGGTCGCCGCCTTGAAGGGAGTCGGGCGATGATCCGTCATCTCCTGCGAATCGTCTGGAATCGCCGGCGGGCCAACGCCCTCATCGCCCTCGAGTTGCTGCTCTCGTTCCTGGTGCTCGCCGCGGTCGTCACGATGGCTGTCTACCTGCTGGACAATTACCGGCAGCCGCTCGGATTCGTCTACGAGGATGTCTGGTCCGTCCGCATCGCGATGAACGTGATCGACGCGCCTGGCGGCGGAGCCCTGCCGGAGAACGCGCCAGCCCGCCGCGCCGAACGACTGAACACGCTGATGGGTCTTCTGCGGGACATGCCGGAGGTTGTCTCGGTCTCCCCGGTCAACGACGCCCCGTACAGTCAGAGCTCCTGGGAGTCCGAAGTCGACGTTGGCGGGCGGCGTTACACGTTTTCGGCCAACCGTGCGGGCGACCAATTCGCGGCCACGATGCGTCTCACCGTGACGCGAGGCCGCTGGTTCGACGCCTCGGACGACGGGGCGGCGTGGGAACCGGTCGTGGTGAACGAGCGCCTCGCCCGCGAGCTGTTCGGGGGACAGGACCCGGTCGGGCGCACCATCCAGCCCGATCCGCCGAAGGACGCCACCGAGCCAGCGGCGTCCGCGATGCGGGTGGTCGGCGTCATCTCGGACTACCGGAAGGCCGGCGAGTTCTCGCCGCAGTCGAACTGGCTCTTCTACCGCACCAGCCTCGGCCCTTCGACTCGGGTCTTTGGCCTGCCCCGCTATTTCGTCGTGCGGGCGAAGCCGGGCACGCAGGCGGCCTTCGAAGCGAGGCTCGTCGAGCGGCTGAATACGAGTGCACCCGACATGTCGTTCCGGGCCCGTCCGCTCGTCCTGGCGCGCGCAACCATGCTGCGCGGGGATCTACCCGTGCTGGCTGCCTACGCCCTCGTCGCGGCATTTCTGCTGGCAATGGTCGTCCTCGGCCTCACCGGGGTGCTCTGGCTGACGGTGACCCAGCGCACCCGCGAGATCGGCCTGCGGCGCGCCAAGGGCGCGACCATCCGCGACATCCGGCACCAGGTGCTCGGCGAGGTGCTCGTGATCGCGACGGCGGCCGTGGCGGCCGGCATCGTCATCGTCGCCCAGTTCCCGCTGCTCGATGTGGTCGCCACGATCAGCACCGGCGTGTACGCCGCCGGCCTGGTCATTTCCGTGGCGTGCATCTACCTCCTGAGCATCGCGTGCGCGTGGGCACCGAGCCGGCTGGCCACGAGCCTTCCCCCGGCGGAGGCGCTGCGCTACGAGTAGCGGAGCGCGCCGGGGCCGCTTCCCGGGCCCGGGCCAGGGTCCGGGCGGCGAGCAGCGGGCGGCGGGCAGCCGTGCAATAATACGGGTGTTCCCCACGTACTCGTTCTGGAGGCTATCAATGAAACTCCGACAACTCGTGCCGCCGTCGTTCGTCGCGCTGTGCATCGCCGGCGCGCTGACCACTGTCGCCGTCGCCCAGTCCAAACAGGTGCCCCAGGTGAAGATGCCCGAGCCTGGCGTGCCGCAGATTATGACCATGGAGGGCCGCTACGTTCGCGCGGCCTACAACAACGAGGGATACGTCATCCTCGGCTACCAGGTGGCCAACCTGTCGGTGGGCGAGCCGTGGATCCTGCTCGAGGTCGGCATGACCGTGCTCGGCAACACGCCCGACTTCAAAATGACCAGGGACGCGCTGTCGCTCTCGACTCCCGACGGCAAGACCATCCCTCTGCCTTCGAACGGCGATTTCCAGAAGGCGAACCTGGCCGCGCTGCAACAGCGGGCGAATGTGACGCGCGACTCCATCAACTACTTCCCGTCCGAGGCGAGCCAGGCATGCCGGATCGGCTTCTTCGCGGAACTGAGCCAGCGGGCGATGGCGTGGGACGAAGTGGAGATGTCGTCGCGGCGCGCCTGCCTGGGCCGCCTCTACTTCCCGGTGGCCGGGGGCATCACCTACGGACAGCACTTCCTGAACGTGAAGTTTCAGAACAGCGTGATCCGCGTGCCGTTCCGCATCCTGACGAAGGAAGAGGACAAGCTTCTCGACAAGAACTACAAGGACATCAAGAAGCAGGTTGAGGAGGCGTTCAAGCCCAAGAAGAAGTGAGTTGATCCTCCTCGTCGACGACGACCCGTCGGTCACCGCGTCGCTGGCCCTGCTGCTCCGGCAGCAGGGCTACGCGTCCGAGTCGGTGCATGCGCCCGAAGCGGCGCTGGCCGCCGCCCGACGGCCCGACTGCGCGCTCGTCATCCAGGACATGAACTTCTCGCGGCGGACGACCGGCGAGGAAGGACTGCACCTGCTCGCGCAGCTCAAGTCCGCCCGGCCGGAATTGCCGGTCATCCTGCTCACGGCCTGGGGATCGATCTCGCTCGCGGTGCTCGGCATGAAGGCCGGCGCGGCCGACTTCGTCACCAAGCCGTGGACCAACCAGCAGATCCTGCAGAGCGTCCGCACGGCGCTCGGCCTGGCCGGCCCTCAGGGTGCGCCCGGCGACGAACCGGTGCTGACGCGTGAGGAACTCGACGCGCGGTACGACGTCGGCGAGGTGATCGGCAACGACCCGCGCCTCCTCCGCATCCTCCAGATCGCGGGCCGCGTGGCGCCCACCGACGCGTCGGTCCTCATCACCGGCGAAAGCGGCACCGGCAAGGAACTGGTGGCCGAGGCCATCCACCGCAACAGCCGGCGCCGGGCTGCGCCGTTCGTCAAAGTCAACCTGGGCGGCATCTCGTCTACGCTCTTCGAGAGCGAGATGTTCGGCCACGTGCGCGGCGCGTTCACCGACGCGCGCGCCGATCGCAAGGGCCGCTTCGAGATGTCCGGCGGGGGCACCATCTTCCTCGACGAGATCGGCGAGCTCGATCCCGGGTCGCAGGTGAAACTGCTCCGCGTGCTCCAGGACCGCACCTACGAGACGCTGGGCTCCAGCCTGTCGCGCACGGCGGACGTGCGTGTCATTTCCGCCACCAACCGCACGCTGACCGACCTGGTCGATCGCGGAGAGTTCCGCGAGGACCTCCTCTACCGCATCAACCTGATCACGCTGCACGTCCCGCCGCTGCGCGAACGGCCCGACGACATCCCGATGCTGGCCGGTCGCTTCGTCCGCACGCTGGCCCACACCTACGGCCGGGACGATCTCTCGATCAGCCCGGCCGCGCTGGCCTGGTTGACGCGGCAGAGCTGGCCGGGCAACATCCGCCAGCTCCGGCACTGGATCGAGCGGGCCGCGCTGGTCAGCCCGGGCGACGTGCTCGCCCCCGGCGACTTCGCGACCGTCACCGACATGGAACCGCGCGAGCCGGCCCGCGACACCCTGCCGCCGGTCGGCAGCATGACGATGGACGAGATCGAGAAGGCGATGATCGTCAAATCGCTGAAACACCATAGCGGCAATATCACCCGCGTGGCGGAATCCCTGGGCCTCAGCCGGGCGGCTCTCTACCGCCGGCTCGAGAAGTACGGACTCGCCGTGTGAATCTGCGCCGCCGCTTCATCGTGTACCTCGTCGTGGTGCACGCGCTGCTCGCGGTCGCGGCGGGCTACCTGCTCCAGCGCGATCGCCTCTGGCTCGTCGCCGTCGAGGCCGCCTTCGTCGTCACGTTCGTCTGGGGCGTGCTCATTGTCACGCGTCTGTCCTCGACGCTGGCCGTGATGCGGCAGAGCTCGCAACTGCTCGATGATGGCGAGCTGACGACCCGGTTCCTGGAGGCCGGGCACCCGGATGTCGATCTGCTCGTGCAGGTCTACAACCGCATGGTGGACAGCCTGCGCGACGAGCGGGTCACGCTGCAGGAACAGCAGTACTTCCTCGGGCGGCTGCTCGACGTCTCGCCGGCGGGCGTGGTGATCCTCGACCACGACGGCCGGGTGTCGTCGCTGAACGCGGCGGCCGAGCGCCTGCTGCACCTGTCGACGGCCAGCCTCGCGGGCGCGCGGCTCGCCGACGCGCCCTCGCCGCTCGCCGTCACGCTTGCGTCGGTGGCGCCGGGCGAGGGCCGGATCGTCGCCCTCCAGGGCGGGCGACGCATCCACTGCCAGGCGGCGGCATTCGTGGAGCGCGGCTTCCCGCGTCGGTTCTATCTGATCGAAGAGCTCACCGAGGAACTGCGGCGCACCGAAAAGGCCGCCTACGAGAAGCTCATCCGCCAGATGTCCCACGAGGTCAACAACTCGGTGGGGGCCACCCGATCGCTGCTCCAGTCGTCGCTCGCGTTCGGGGCCGAGCTGGGCGGCGACCAGCGGCACGAGTTCGAGCAGGCGATCGGCGTGGCCGCCGCACGCCTCGAGCGGCTGAATACGTTCATGCGCGGCTTCGCAGACGTCGTGCGCGTGCCGGAGCCCCGCCTGCAGCCGGCCGACGCGGACGCGCTGGTCGAGGGCTGCGTGAGGCTCATGCAGGCACAGACCGATCCGGCCCGCGTGCAGTGGCGCTGGGATCGGCAGGCGGCCCTGGGCGACATCCCGCTGGACGCCGCGCAGATCGAGCAGGCCCTGATCAACGTGCTCAAGAACGCCGTCGAGGCCGTGGGCGATCGGGGGACGGTGACGGTCCGGCTTGCGCGCGCGGACGGGCACGGCGTCATCGAGATCGAGGACTCCGGCCCGGGCATCAGTGACGAGGCGCGTGCGCAGCTGTTCACGCCGTTCTTCACGACGAAGCAGAACGGCCAGGGCATCGGCCTCACCATCGTGCAGGAGATCCTGCGGCGCCACGCGTTCGCGTACGCCCTCGACG
>Ga0315287_10008412_pt1 | contig 10421 bp, 7 predicted proteins | sample YL17G11_0_MG_FD_205037 | JGI IMG/M metagenome (GOLD analysis project Ga0315287, IMG submission 205037) | Sediment microbial communities from Yellowstone Lake, YNP, Wyoming, USA - YL17G11_0 | ecosystem: Environmental > Aquatic > Freshwater > Lake > Sediment | place: USA: Wyoming | collected...
GACATGAGGAGCGGGGACGTGAGCGAGGGGTGCCCGGAGCGGTGCCTGTACTACATCTACTGCGCGCAGATCTGCCGCTACTACGACATACCCTCGTGCTCCGTGGCGGGCACCGGCGATTCGAAGAGCAACGACCTCCAGAGCGGCATCGAGCGTACGGCCACCCTCCTTTCGGCCCTCCTCGCGGGGTACAGCCTCAACTACGACGCGGCGGGGGCGATCAACGGCGTTCTCACCACGTCCCTCGAAGGGATCGTCGCCGACGACGAGCTCTACGGGTACCTCAGGCGCGTGCTCAAGGGCGCCGATTTTTCGCCGGGGACGGTTCAGGAAAGTCTCGATGTGATCGCGCGGGTCGCCCACACGGGAAAAAGCTTTCTTACCGAGCGGCACACGAAGGAGCGCCTGAGGCAGGAGCACTGGATCCCCTCCATCATGGACCGGGGCCGCTACGAGGCGTACGAGCAAGCCGGGGAAAAGGGGATGCTGGACCGCGCGCGAGAGAAAGCGAAAAAGATATTGAAAACGCACCGGGCGATCCCCCTCGTGCAAGACGCAAAAAAAAAGATCGAGGAGATCGCCGCGCGGGCACTGAGCAGAGCCTGAGAGTGGCTGCAAAAACCGATTTTTACTCAGGACCTGGTCGAGCTCTGCCGGCTTATAGGCATCAAGACGGTGGTGGTCGCGGGATGAGCGCGTCCGTGGGCGGCTCGTGCGGGTAGGTCGCGCCCATACATCCGGCGGGGGAATTTCTGATGGAAAAACTCCTGGTTCTCGGCGGGTCCGGTTTCGTGGGCGGCAACATCGTGAAATCGGCGCAGGGGGGGTGGGATGCCGCCGTCTTCGAGAAACGGGGGCATCCGGGCCTTGGCCAGGTTTTTTTTCGGGAGGTCGACATCACCGACAGGGGAGAGCTGCTCGCGGCGATGGACGAGCTCAGGCCGGACGCGGTCGTGAACGCCGCCGCGATCTCCAACATCGACTACGCCGAACAGAACCGTGAGCTTGCCTGGCGCGTGAACGTAACCGGGGCGGAAAATGCCGCCGAAGCATGCGGGCGGATCAATGCCCGATATGTCTTTTTTTCGAGCGACGCGGTGTTCGACGGCGCGGACGGTCCGTACCGAGAGCAGGACGCCGTCAACCCGGTGAACTTCTACGGTAAAACCAAGGCCGAAGCCGAGAAAGCGGTTCTCTCCATTTACCCTCAAACCGTGGTGGTCAGGATCTCCCTCGTGGTGGGGTACCCGGTGACCGGGGGCAACTCCTTTTACCCGTCCCTCGAGGAACGTCTCAGGAGCGGGGAGGAGATCAGGTATTCGGAGCGGGAGCTCAGAACGCCCGTGGACGTCCTTACCCTCGCTGTGTCCGTTCTCGAGCTGGCCAAAAACGATATTCGGGGGATCGTCCACCTCGGGTCCACGGGGAGCGTGAGCCGGTACGAGCTCGCGAGGATGGTCGCGAAGGAGATGGGCTATACCCCCGACTCGATCAGACCGGAGGAAGCAAACGCGGGTCCAGGCCGCGCACCCCGGCACCGGAACGGGGTCATAAGCGTGGAAAGGGCCCGTGCCCTGCTGAAGACGAGAATGCTCGGCGTTGAAGAGACCGTGCGAAGGTCCGTGCGAGAGAGACTGTAGGGAGGCAAGAAATGGGAAAAACCGAAACTCCACGGGTGGTGTTCGAGCTGGAGACGGCCGACGGGAGCATCTACGGGAAGGAGGAGGAGCGGGCCCTGCTTGAAGCGCTGCGAAACCGGGCTCCCTCCTGCGGGCCCAGGGTCAAGGAGTTCGAAGACGCCTTCGCGGCCTACTGCGGAGTCGGGTACGCACTCGCCGTCACCTCGGCGACCACAGGGCTCACCCTCGCGGGACTCGCCGCCGGGATCGCGGCGGGGGACGAGGTCATCACAACCCCGATAAGCTGGATCGCCACCGCCGCCGCTTTCTCGGCGCTGGGGGCGAAGGTCAAGTTCTGCGACGTGGACCGGCAAACCCTGAACCTGGACCCGGACCGCCTCGAACGGCTGATCACGCCAAAGACGAAGGCGATCGTGCCTGTGCACCTCTACGGGCAGTGCTGTCGGATGGACAGGATCATGGAGATCGCGCGGAGGCGCGGCGTTCTCGTGATCGAAGACTGCGCGCACAACCCGGGAGGAGAGTACGGCGGGAAAAAGGCCGGCGCCTTGGGGGACATCGGCGTGTTCAGCTTCCACCAGCAGAAGAACATGACGACCCTGGGTGAAGGGGGGATGCTCACGACGAGCGATCGAGGCCTGTTCGAAAGGGCATTGTCCTACCGCTCCCTCTGCTGCCGGATCTACGGACGCAGCTACAAGTACCTCTCGATCGACGAGGGTGTCCACCCGATGGGGAAGGACTACTGGCGTCTCCAGTTTGACGGGATAGGGTACAACTTCCGGATGACCGACGCCCAAGCCGCGGTGGGGATCGAGCAGCTCAAGAAGCTCGACCGCCACAACGCGATACGAATCGGCCTGGCGGAACGGCTCACCGGGAAGCTTTCAGCGGCCCGCGGGCTCACCCTGCCTTACGTGGACCCGAAGGGGAAGCACGTGTTTCATCTTTACGCCGTCCAGCTCGAAAAAACATTCCCCCTCTCGAAATCCGACTTCATGTGGAGGATGTACAGGGAGAGAGGGATAAAGGTCTGGTCCCACTACATGCCGATCCATCTCACCGTGCCCTACCGGGAGCAGGGGCACGAGGAAGGGGAGTGCCCGGCGGCCGAGGAGGCCTTCGGCAAATACGTGTCCCTGCCGATCCACCCTCGGCTGGAGAGCGGGGCGATCGATTACATGGCCGGCTGCATCGCGCAGCTCGCAATGGGCGCTGAATGAAGGACGAAAAGACGATGGACCATGCACGGCGAATAGATGAAATCACCGCCCGGTTCAAAAAGCTCTACGGCCGCGGCCCCGAGCATTGGGCGCGCGCGCCGGGGAGAGCGGAGCTGCTGGGCACCGACACGGACGACAACCAGGGGTACGTCCTCACGATGTCCATACACCTGGACGCCTGGATCGCCTTCGCCCGCGCGGAGGCCCCAAGGGTGAGGATCCATTCGATGAACCTCGACCGGGGGACGGAATTCATGATCGGCTGCGAGCCGGAAAAACCCTCCCCGAGCTGGGACCGGTACGTGAGCGGGGTGTCCAAGGTCCTGCTGGCCGAAGGGCACCGTCCAACGGGGGTCGACGCGGTGGTCCACGGCACCGTCCCCATCGGGGGGGGCCTCAGCTCCTCCGCCTCACTCGAAGTCGCGGCCGCCCTCATGTTTAAGACCGCGGGCTCTTTTTCCCTGGAGCCTAAACAGACGGCCTTGATATGCCAGCGCGCGGAGAACGAGTCCGTGGGCGTCATGTGCGGGGTCCTCGACCAGTACTCCTCGGTGTTCGGAAAGCGGGGCGCCGCCCTGCTCCTCGACTGCCGAAGCCTCACCCACGTCGAGGTGCGGATCCCGCAGGACATCAAGATCGTGATCTGCGACACGAACGTGCCGCGAACCTTGTCAGGATCGGAGTACGGAAAACGCAGAATGGAGACCGAGGAGGGGACAAGGATCCTCCGCGGTTTGGACCCGGAGATCCTCACGCTCCGCGACGTCAACACCCCCCTCTTCGAGCGGCTCGAGGGGTCGCTGCCGGAGACGATCCGGAGGCGCTGCCGGTTCATCGTGGAGGAAAACCAGCGGGTGATGGATTTCACCGCCGCGGTCGTTCGAAACGACAGGGTTTGCATGAGCGGGATCTGCGAGCGCTCCTTCTGCGGGGTGAGGGACCTGTACGAGAAGACCATACCCGCGATGGAGAGGATGTTCGAATCGATGAGCGCCGCGCCCGGGGTTATCGCCGCGCGGCAGTCGGGAGGGGGTTTCGGAGGCTGTCTGATCGCCTATGTGGACGCCGGGCGGGTGGAGGATTTTTCGGCTTACGTGAAGGATTCGTACAAAGGCAAGACCGGCATCGCGCCGGCGGTGTACATCACGGAGCCGTCGGAAGGGGCGGGGATGCTGCGTCCCTGAGGGGGCCGCAGGGGCCGCCTCGAGCCTCAAGCGCGCGCATGAACCTCTCCACGACCCTTGGGATGGAGGTCGAGTTCTTCGTGATCGAGTGAGCGGGCTTGCCGGTCACCCGTTGCCGAGGTTCAGCTGCGTTTCGTTCGCGAACTTCCGCCACTTCTCCACTTCCGCCCTGTGGGGCATCGCGGGCGCCGTGCCGAAACGGGTGGTGCTGAGGGCGGCGACCATGTTCGCGTACACGACGCAGTCTTTTATGTGCCGCCCTTCGCCGATCGCGACGGCGAGCGCCCCGTTGAACGCGTCGCCTGCGCCCGTCGCGTCCACGGTGTTGACCTTGAAAGCCTTCAGAAACTCGCTTTCGCGTCCGTCGGTGTAGAATGCGCCGCTCTGCCCGAGCGTGATGACGACGTTTTTCACCCCTTTTGCGAGGAGCGCCTCGGCGACGAGTTGGGGTTTGAACTCATGGGGAGTGCCGCCCTCCGGGCCCGGCCCGCGCACGATCCCCATTGCTTCGGTTTCATTGGGCGTGAGGATGTCCACCATTTTGTAGATCGACTCGTCGATCGGCTCGATGGGTGCCGGCGCGGGGTTCAGGATCGTCGTGATGTCGTTCTCCTTGGCGGTCTTCAGCGCGTAGTAGGTCGTCTCGATCGGGACTTCGAAGTTCGCGAGCAGGACGGCCGCGGATTTGATCTTTTTAATCCCTTTTTCGACCTCCTTCGGCGTGAGGTGGCTGTTGGCGCCGGGGATGATGGCGATGATGTTTTCTCCCGAGTCCTCGACGAAGATCGGCGCGACTCCCGTCGCGTGCTCCGGGTCGATGAACACGAGGGTGGTGTCGAACCCCTCCTTCTTGTAACTCTTCAAGGCCTCCTTCCCGAAGAGGTCGTTCCCGAGCTTCGCGATGATGGTGACCTGCGCCCCCAGCCTCTTCGCGCAGACCGCCTGGTTCGAGCCCTTGCCTCCCGGGCCTATCTTGAAGTCGTACCCGAACACGGTCTCCCCCCGCCGGGGCACTCTCTTGAGCTTGGTTGTGAGGTCCATCATGAAGCTTGCTATAACCACGATCTTCGGCGCTGGTGCCGGCATACCGTTCTCCTCGACAGGAATGTGAACCCATGATACTAACGAAGAACGGCAAAAGAGAAGGGTTTTCGCCGATAGTAGATAGATGTTGACACTCTGAAAAAATACATACAAAATATTGTCTCATTTCTATCAGAATAAACACCGAAACGGTTATTATTTCGCGATACCGCGTTACGGATACACGCTGAACCTGCGACAACATGAATACGAGGAGGAGTACGATATGACGGGCAAGGAAATTCGGATGGGAAGGCTGTTTTCGAACGGGAAGGCGGTCATCGTCGCCGCCGACCACGGATCTTACATGGGGCCTTTTAAAGGAATCGACGAGCTCGCGAAGCAGGTCCATGCCTTCAAGAACGCCGACGCGTTCCTGGTGATGCCGGGGATGGCGAGGCAGTGCAAGGATTTCTTCGCGAAGAAGGACGCACCCCTCTGCATCGTGAGGGTGAATTACGCCACCCACTACATAAAGGCCTACGAGTATAAGCTGGGGTACAACGAACGCCTCGTGTCGGTGAAGGAAGCCGTGTCCCTCGGCGCCGATATCGTTATCGTGTCTCTCCTCTTCTCCGGGCACGACGAACCGAACGTGCGCACCATCACTCAGTTCGGCGAGTACGTCGAGGAGGCCCAGGCGCTCGGCATCCCCCTGATCGGCGAGTACATCCCCATGGGGAGCATCGACGCTTTCAACGACAACCCCGACAGGCTTATTCTCGGCACCCGGGCGGTGGCCGAGTTCGGCGCAGACATGATCAAGACCGTCTACGTCGACAAGTTCGAGGATGTCGTGAAGACGGCGGGGATCCCGGTCTTCGCCCTCGGGGGCGCGAAGACGAACAAACCGATCGATTCCTTTGCCGCCGCCGCGAGCGCGGTAAAGAAAGGGGCGGCCGGCGTCGTCTTCGGGCGGAACGTCATCTGTGCAACTGACCCGAAAAAGTACCTCGACCTCCTCATCGAGGTCGTCAAGCGCGGCCTCGATTCCGCCGAGGCGGCAAAGCGGTACGGCTGAGAGGGGTGAGAAGGCCCGTTCCTCAACCCCGGCGCCTCGCAAAAGGTCACAGAAGAGACCGCGCTCTTCTTTCCCCGGCACCTCGAGCATGAGGCGGGCGCGCCTTTAAGAAGCTCTTGAAATTTCCCGCCGTTCGTATATGGTAGTATCCAAGACCGTGAAGGACGCCCGGCAAGAGCGGAACGGTAAAAACGGGCCCGACGGCAAAAACGGGGACCGGTCGGTTGAGAGGGGTTCGAATGCCTTCATCGAGACGCAGGCGGCTCAGGGTGGCTCTCATATACAACGGCGATTCCGGGGCGCTCCCCGATCTCCCCGACGACCGGGGGAGCATGAATGACCTCAGGGCGATGCTGCGGAAGATGGCGCACGCCCTACGGTCGACCGGGTGCGAGGTGAAGACCCTCCCCCTCCACCACGACCTGCTCGCCTTCCAGCGGAAGCTCTATCTGTTCAACCCGGGCGTGGTGTTCAACCAGTACGAGGACGTGGTGCACGGCGCCCTCTACGAGATGCGGTTCGCCGCGATCATCCGGATGATGGGGTACCCGCTGACCGGTTCGCCCGCTCTGGCCCTCGGGCTTCACAGGGACAAATATATGGCCGCGGCGCTGCTCCAGGGGGCGAACATCCCCATCCCGCCCCAGACTGCGCTCCTCGAGCGGATCGGGGACGTGGACAGGAAAAAGTGGCAGTTCCCCTTGATCGTGCAGCCGAGCCGCGAGCACGCGGGGGTGGGGCTGAACCGCAACTCCGTCGTTTCCACGAAGAAAGCGCTCCGCCTCCAGACCGCCTACGTCATACGGACCTACAAACAGCCGGCTTTGGTGCAGAGCTTTCTCCAGGGGAGGGAGTTCAACGTGGGCATCGTCGGCGGCAGAAGGATGAGGGTGCTGCCCATCGCCGAGGTCGACTATACGGACCTTTCCCCGGACCTTCCGCCCATAATGTCCTACGCGGCGAAGTTCATCGAAACCTCGGACGAATACAGGAACACCCGTGTCATCTGCCCGGCGGTGGTGGAGCCGGAGCTGGTCCGAGAGCTCGGCGCGACGGCGCTCCGCGCTTTTCGCGCGGTCGGGGGATGGGGGTACGGGAGGGTCGATATACGGCTCGACTCGAAAGGGCTCCCCAGGGTCCTCGAGGTGAACTGCAACCCCTCCCTCGAGCCGGGCGTGGCGGTCGCGAGGTCGGCCGAGTGCGCGGGCATTCGCTATCCCGAGCTGCTCCACTTGATCGTCAAGGCGGCTCTCGAGGGCCCCCCCTTCGACGCGAACGTGCAGATGCTGAGGCCCGTCGTTTCGCCTTCCCCGGCCGCCCGTGGTTAATCGACGAACTGGCCCGTGTAGGCCAAGTCCATCGCGAGAGCCGTCGCGAGGGATGCGAGGTCCATGAGGGCCGATTCCTTCTTTGAAGACGAGGGGATCCGCAAATCGAGGGCGTCCGCGCGCTCCTGCAGCTTTCGGAGGATCTCCTCCGCGTCTTCATCGCCGAGCCCCGACCATCGGACCATCCGCGACACCAGCGCGCGGCGGTGCGTCCTGAGCGCCGCGCTGAGCAGGGCCGCGCCGCCGCGTTTACCGGCGCGAAAGGTCTCGCGAAGCCGGTTGTCGATGTACCCCCGCGCGGCTGCGCGAAACCGCTCCGGCCTTTCCCCGTAGTGGTCGGCGAGCAGCATCGTCAGCTCCTCGACGGGGTTGTACAGCTCGCCGCTCGTGCGAAGGGGAGGAACCACGCCGATTTTCCGCATGGTACGGTCCACGTACCGCAATTTCTTCATCGCGGGCCACTTGCGGTATTTCATGCGCCAGTTCGACCGCGGGGTGAGCCACACGGCGAAGGTCTCGGCGAAGTCCTCGTCGGAGTGCTTCTGGGCATAGGTCGGACCGTACTGGCTCGCGTAGATATGGCGCACGAAGTTGCGGCTCCTCGGCTCGGGACGGAAGGTGTCCCCGTAGGGCTTAAAAAAGTGGCCGAAGACCTCCACCCATTCGGGGTCCTCCCACAGCCTGTACGCGTAGTTGTACGCGTGCGCGGTTTCGTGCCGGAGCAGCATCATGATGGTCTGCGGGTCCTCGACCTCGCCGGTCTGCTCCTCCTCGATGCGGGCAAGGCGCTCGTCCGCGAGGTAGAAGGGGATCCCGATTACGGGCACCTGGTCGGGGCACCCCCAGCTGTCGGTAAGGTAGCAGGACGGGCGGAACTTCAGCCCCTTGCCCGCAAGCTCACGGGAGAGCTGGCGGAGGAAGGTTGAAAGAGGAGACTTCTTCACCGAGAGGCCGAGGTCGCATATCCTCGTATTCAACATCTCGTAGCGTACCGTATGCCAACCGCTGAACCGGGTGTGCGCGTTTTTCATTGGTCTCTTCAGTCCAGCGTCTGCTCCGTCCGCCCTATGATGTCGTCCTGGGTGCTCCGGTCGAGGTCGTTGAAGAAGGCGCTGTACCCCGCAACCCGCACGACCAGGCCCCGGTGCCTGTCCGGGAGCGCCTGGGCCTCGAGCAGGGTGTCCCGGTTCACCACGTTGAACTGGACCTCCATCACCGGAAGGCTCACGAAGGTTCTGAGATAGTGGGCGAACTTGGCCCGCATTTTGTCCGACCCCAGGAGAGAGTGGGGGAACTTTTGGTTGAGCTGGGTGCCGTTGCTCGCGAGGAACTGGTCGAGCTTCGACGCGGAGAGGAGCACCGCCGTGGGCCCTTTGCGGTCGGCCCCGTGGCTCGGCGCTATCCCGTCCGCGAGGGGCTCGCCGGCCAGCCGGCCGTCCGGGCTTGCCGCAACGCACTTTCCCAGGGGAACGTTCGCCGAGACGGGATAGAGACCCGGGTGGTACCTCGCCCCGCGCGGGGAGACGTACTTCTCGACCTCCCTGCAGTAGACACGCCCGCAAAACCGGGCGTAGCCGTCGGCCTCTTCCTCGTCGTTCCCGTAGCGGGGCAAGCGGCTCGCGACGAAACAGCGAAGCTCGCCTTGATTTTCGTAATTCATCCTCAGGACTTGCACGAGCTCAGGGAGGGCCAGCCGCCCCTCGTCGTAAACGAGCCGCTTGATCGCGGTGAGAGAGTCGGCCACGTTCGCGATCCCCACACCCTGCGTTCCATTGAGATTGTAGCGGGCCCCTCCCGACATGTAGTCGCGGGCCTCCTTCAGGCAGTCGTGGACGAGCGCCGAGTTGAAGGGAAATGGGATGACGCGGGCGTGGATCGTCTCGATGGTGTTGAAGATCGCCACCATCCGTTTCACCCAGTAACAGATCTGCGCTTCGTAGGCGGCGAGCAGATCGTCCATGCTCCTGAAATCCGCTGGTTCCCCGGTTTGCGGGCCCGCCCGCTCTCCCGCGGGGAGACCGCACCCGGGGGTTTCGCCGAGGGTCGCGCCGTTCCCGAGGGTGAGCTCGAGGCACTTGAGGAGGTTGAAATAGGCGGCGTTCGAGACGCAGCAACCCCGCCCTTGCCACCCCGGTTCCACACACCCGATGATCGCGTAGTCCCTCGCGTCCTGCAGGCCGGCCCCCCGGTTGCGAAGGGCGGGAACGACGACCTCGTCGTTGAAGAGGGCGGGCATCCCGGAGCCCGTGGCGATGACCTGCACGATGGCGTCAAGGAACTCGGGAGGGGTCTCCCCGTGGAGGCGCGCGGAGAGGGCGGGCTGGGGGAGCTTGAGCCGCTCCGTGGCCCTGAGGCAGAGGTATGAGAGGGTGTTCGTGACGTCCCTCCCGCCCTTGTCCACCCCGCCGACGATGAGGTTCTGCGAGATGGGGAACCCTCCGAAGTACCTCGCGTCCTCCGCCTTCCAGAGGGAGAGGATCTGGTTGAACTTGAGCCAGAGCTGGTCGACGAGGTCTTGCGCCTGGTCGGGCGTTATTACCCCCCGCTCGAGATCCTTCTCGAGGTAGGGTCCCATGTAGAGGTCGAACCGGCCGGGGGAGATGGCGGTCCCGTCCGAATCGATGTGGGGGACGAGCTGGATGAACCAGAAGGCCTGGAGCGCCTCTCTGAAGCTCTCGGCGGGCCGCGCCGGGACTTTCCTGCAGATGCGGGCGATCTCGAGGAGCTCCTCTCTGCGGGTGGCGGACCGCTCCCGGGAGGCCTCTCCCTCCGCGAGGCCGGCGTACCGTTCGCAAAACCTGTTTACCGCCTCGTAAACGATCCTCACCGCCTCGAGGAAGTGGCGCTTCTCCACGTCGCCGGGGTTGACCGCCGGGTCGAGGAGCGCCGCCCGCTCCTCTACTTCCCGCAAGACCCCCTCGCATCCGACCTCGAGCACTTTA
>Ga0315287_10008413_pt1 | contig 10420 bp, 12 predicted proteins | sample YL17G11_0_MG_FD_205037 | JGI IMG/M metagenome (GOLD analysis project Ga0315287, IMG submission 205037) | Sediment microbial communities from Yellowstone Lake, YNP, Wyoming, USA - YL17G11_0 | ecosystem: Environmental > Aquatic > Freshwater > Lake > Sediment | place: USA: Wyoming | collected...
TGGCCGTGATCAGCGACGGCACGCGCGTGCTGGGTATGGGCGACATCGGTCCCAAGGCCGGCCTGCCGGTGATGGAGGGCAAGAGCCTGCTCTACAAGTACCTCGGCGGCGTGGACGGCTTCCCCCTCATGGTCGACACCAAGGACCCCGACAAGTTCATCGAGTTCGTCAAGCTCGTGCAGCCCGGCCTCGGCGGGGTCAACCTCGAGGACATCAGCCAGCCCAAGTGCTTCCGCATCCTCGAGACGCTGCGCGAGGAGTGCGAGATCCCCGTGTGGCACGACGATCAGCAGGGCACGGCGTGCGTCACCCTCGCCGGCCTGGTCAACGCACTCAAGGTCGTCGGCCGCGACATCGCCGAGGTGAAGATCGCCTTCATCGGCTCCGGGGCGGCCAACGTCGCCATCAGCCGCCTGATCTTCTCGTTCGGCGCCGACCCGGCGAAATGCCGCATCGTCGACAGCAAGGGCATCCTGCACAAGGGCCGCAGCGACATCGAAGCGGTCAAGGCCGAGTGGGTCGACAAGTGGAAGTACTGCCAGATCACCAACGGCGAGCAGCTCAGCGGCGGCATCGCCGAGGCGCTCAAGGGCGCCGACGTGTGCATCGCCCTCAGCAAGCAGGGCCCGGACACCATCGAGAAGGAGTGGATCAAGGCGATGGCGCCCGACCCGATCGTCTTCGTCTGCGCCAACCCCATCCCCGAGATGTGGCCCTGGGACGCCAAGGAGGCCGGCGCCGCCGTGGTCGCCACCGGGCGCTCCGACTTCCCCAACCAGGTCAACAACTCGGTCGGCTTCCCGGGCATCTTCCGCGGTACGCTGGACGTGCGCGCCAAGACCATCACCGACGAGATGTGCATCGCCGCGGCCGTGGAGCTCGCCAAGGTGGCCGAGGACAAGGGCCTCAGCGCCGACTCCATCATGCCGACCATGGACGACTGGGAGGTCTTCCCGCGCGAGGCCGCGGCGGTGGCGATGAAGGCCATCGAGCAGGGCATCGCGCAGCGCACCGACCTGACCTTCGACCAGGAAGTCGCGGAGGCCACGGCGATCATCGCCCGCGCCCGAGGGATGGTGCAGGACGCCATGGCCGCCGGCTATATCCCGATGCCCGAGGGCAGCAGGGCGCCGATGCCGACCAGGGCGGCCATGAGGGCCGCCGCCCGCGGCGCCGGCGACTACGCCGGCGAGGCCCTCGACAAGGCTGTGGACGCGATCGGGCCGGCCGCCCAGAAGGCCGCGGACGCGGCCCAGACGGCGGCCGACAAGGTGGCCGACGCCATCAAGAGGGCCACCGAGCGCAAGAAGGATTGACCGACGTCGTCGAGTCACCGTAAGGGGCGTGCATGAAGCAGTGTCCCGCGTGTCGCTCTGACCTGGCCGATGACGCCGTTGCCTGCTCGAATTGCGGCGGCAGCTGGCAGCCGGACGGCAGCTTCCGCACGCCGTGGGACGTCGAGATGGCGCGTCAGGCCATTGAGCGGGAGCGCAAGGTGAGCGCGGCCGAGCGGTTTGGCAGGCTCGGTAAGCCGATCCCGCACTGGTTCCTGGAGAGCCGCTCGGGGTGCGGCCTCATCGCGCTCGTCGCTTTCGCGGCCGCGCTCACGGCGTGCATCGCCTTCGTGGCCACGGTCTGATCTGGGAGGGAGGCTGATGTGGGTCAAGTGAGGGATCTCGACGTCCGCGCGGTCACGGAGGCCGTGAAGACGATGTGCGTCACGGCAAACTACGATCTGCCCCAGGACGTCTACGACGCCCTCGTGAGGGCTCGGGAGGCCGAGGAGTCGCCCGTAGGGCGCGAAGTCCTCGGCCAGCTCGTCGAGAACGCCGATATCGCCGCCGCCGACCGCGTGCCCATCTGCCAGGACACCGGCTTCGCGGTCGTCTTTGCCGAAGTGGGGCAGGACGTGCACCTCGTCGGCGGCCACTTCGACGACGCCGTCAACGAGGGCGTACGGCGGGGTTACGGCGACGGCTACCTGCGCAAGTCCGTCGCCGAAGAGCCGGCGCACGCGCGTCGCAACACCAAGGACAACACGCCGGCCATCCTGCACACCAGCATCGTGCCCGGCGACAAGGTGCGCCTCACGCTGATGGCCAAGGGCGGTGGCGCCGAGAACATGAGCAGCCTCAACATGCTCAAGCCCTCGCAGGGGTGGGCCGGCATGGTCGACGCTGTGGTCGAGACCGTGTCGAAGGCCGGGTCGAACCCGTGCCCGCCGGTGATCATCGGCGTCGGCATCGGTGGCACCATCGACGTGGTCACGGTGCTCGCCAAGAAGGCGCTGCTGCGCGACGTGGGGAGCACCCATGCGGATCCGCGCATCGCGAGCATGGAGGCTGAACTGCTCGACAAGATCAACGCGCTCGGCATCGGCCCGCAAGGCCTCGGCGGCAGCACCACAGCGCTGGCCGTGTTCATCGAGGAGATGCCCTGCCACATCGCCAGTATGCCGATGGCCGTCAACGTCCAGTGCCATGCGCAGCGGCACAAGACCGTCGAGCTCTGAGGCAAGGGGAGGCTGCATGGCTACCAAGAAGATCACGACTCCTCTCAGCGACGAAGTGGTGGGGGACCTCAGGGCCGGTGACGCGGTCGAGATCAGCGGGGTCGTCTACCAGGCGCGCGACGCGGCTCACAAGAGGCTCGTCGCGCTCATCGAGGCCGGCGAGCCGCTGCCCTTCGAGCTGCAGGGCGCCGTCGTCTACTACATGGGGCCGAGCCCGGCCAAGCCCGGCAACGTCATCGGCTCGGCCGGCCCGACGACCAGCGGCCGCATGGATGCCTACGCGCCGCTGCTCATGCGGCACGGCCTCAAGGGCATGATCGGCAAGGGCCTGCGCACGCAGGAGGTCAAGGATGCGATGCGCGAGTGCACGGCGGTGTACTTCGCCGCCACCGGCGGGGCCGGGGCGCTGCTCGCGAAGTGCATCGTCGGCAACGAGATCATCGCGTATCCCGAGCTCGGCGCCGAGGCGGTGGCGCGCCTCGAGGTCAAGGACTTCCCGGCGATCGTCGTCAACGACTGCCACGGCGGCGACCTGTACGAAGAAGGGCGCAAGCGGTACGCAAAGACCGTGTGAGGTCTGCGCGGGCGGGGCGGGCGGCCGGAAGGGCCGCCCGCGGAAACGTCCACCCCGCGAGGTCATTGGGAGCCTGTTTCCAAAGTCGGGCGGCGGCTACTCTGCTCTCATGTGTATGCCCGGTCATGATCTGCCGCCCAATGATGTTGCAGAATGCAACCAGCGCGGGTATGGTCCCTCCGAAGGGAGGCGATCAGCCGTGGCTACACTTCACGTGCGCAACGTTCCAGATGACCTCTACAGGAAGCTGCAGGCATGCGCAGAGGCCGAACACCGCTCGCTGTCTTCCGAGGTGGTCGATCTACTGGAGTCCGGGGTGGCGGCTCGCGATCGAGGGGCGAAGATGACAGAGGTTCTTGAGCGGCTTCGGGTCATTCGGGAGTCGCTGCCACCTGTCCCCGCGGGCTACGCCGCCGACCTCATTCGGGAGGGCCGCGGTGAGATCGAACCGCGTTGACCGCGGCTGCGTTCTCGACTCGAGCGTCGCGCTGTCTCTCACCCTCGAGGAACCGGGCGGCGTCGCGGCGGCGCGACTCATGGCAGCGCATGCGCTTGGGCCGGCTCGGCTTGTGGCGCCCCAGCTCTTCGACGTGGAGTGTGTGAGCGGCCTTGTCAAGGCTGTGCGCCGAGGTCGTTTGGAGGCCGAGATCTGCGCCACGGCTCTTATCAGCACGCTCCAACTACCGGTCGAGCGCCTGCAGTCCCCATCGTCTGTGTTCAATGGGCTCCGGCTTGCCCTCGAGTACGGCATCTCCGCCTACGACGCGGTCTATGTGGCGCTGGCCGCCGAGGAGCGCCTGCCGCTCGTCACCGCGGACGCGCGCCTCGTGCGGGCGCTCGCGGGCAGCCCGCATGCGGTCCTGCATCTGGACGACGTCGAGCTCTGACGCGTCGGGCTCGTCTCAGCCGCCGGCTTCGCCGCGCAACCGCTGCCGCACCATGTCGGCCAGTATCTCGAAGACGAGATCCTGGTCGACACCCTCGGGGTCGGCGGCCACCTGCAGCGAGAGGCCGTCGATGGTGGCCACGATGAGGCTGGCGAGGGCGTGCTGCCGGCGCGCCAGCTCGTCGTCTTCACCGGCCTCCAGCTCGCCCAGCTCCAGGGTGCCGTCGCGGGCGATGTCGTAGTCGACGGCTATCTTGCCGCGCAGCACCGGGTCGCGCAGACCACGGGCCAGCACCTCGGAGATGCCCACGGCGCTCTGCCCGCCTTCGACCAGCGCGCCCAGGCCGCTGATGTACGCGTACAAGCGCTCTTGCGGCGCGCGGATGTCCTTGACGCGCGCCACCAGCGCCTCCCAGGGCTCGGCCTGCAGGCGGTCGAAGACCGCGTGCAGCAGTCCGGCCTTGCTGATGAACTGGCGGCGTACGGTGGAGGGCTCGACGTTCGCTTCGAGTGCCACAGCCTCCAGCGTGACCGCGTCGTAGCCCTTCTCGAGCAGCATGCCGCGCGCCACATCGACGATGTGCAGGGCAGTCGGTGACAGCCCGGCGATGCACGCGTCGAGCGGTCCTTGCGGATCGGAGTTGAGCCGCGGTCGTCCGCGGCGGCGCTTCTCAGGCGTGTCGCACACGTCATCCTCGAACTTCTGCCCTTGACAGAAGGCTGTATGCTCACAATGTCGATGGTGTACCGCCCGGTCCGCGCCGGACCTCGTCCGTTTCGCTGCTTCGCACTCGAGACGCTTTGGGGGAGACATGAAGAGGACCACACCGCGCCTGCTGCGCGGCGGCCTGCTGCTCGCTCTGGCCGCCGTACTCGTTGGGGGGCTCGCCTGGGGCGTCGGCGGCGCCTTCGGCGCCGACGCCTCGCCCTCGCCCGCCGGCAAGACCACGCTTCATGTGGGCTGGACGGCCGAGCCCGACAACCTCAACCCGTTCATCGGCTACGAGTCCTCGTCGCTCGAGATCTTCCACCTCAATTACGACTTTCTCGTCGGCTTCAGGGCAAGCGACCTGCAGCCCGTGCCCGAGCTGGCCACGAGTTGGTCGCATTCGCCCGACGGCAAGGTCTGGACCTTCAAGCTCCGCGAGGGCGTGAAGTGGCAGGACGGCGAGCCGTTCACGTCCAAGGACGTCGTCTTCACCTTCGACTACGTCATCAAGCATCAGATGGGCAACTTCACCAGCTACACGGACTTCATCGAAAAGGTGGTCGCCGTCGACCCGCTCACGGTGAAGTTCGTCTGCTCCAAGCCCAAGGCCAACATGCTGGGCATGGTCGTGTGGATCATGCCCGAGCACATCTGGTCCAAGGTCAGCGGCGCGGCCGCCGCCAAGAGCTTCCCCAACAAGCCGCCGATCGTCGGTACGGGGCCGTTTCAGGTCGTGGAGTGGAAGCGCGGCAGTTATGTCCGCGCCGTGGCCAACAAGGACTACTGGCGCGGCGCGCCCAAGGTCGACGAGGTCATCTGGAGCCTGTACAAGAACGCCGACACGATGGCCGCCGACCTCAAGTCCGGCAACCTTCAGGTGGCGTGGGACATCCCGCAGGCTCAGTTCAAGACCCTCGACGCGTCCCCGGACCTCGCCGCCATCGGCGGTGTGCTGAACGGCTTCAACCACATGGGCTTCAACTGCTACACGGGGGCGGCATCACTGGGCAACCCTGTACTCAAGGACTGGCGCTTTCGGCAGGCCCTGAACTGGGCCATCGACAAGCAGACCGTGGTCGACACCGCCTACTACGGGCACGGTGCGCCGGCGACCACGATCATCCGCTCTGACTACTACAAGGAACCCCTGGACTATCACTGGGAGCCGCCCGCCGACCAGCTCTACGCCTTCGACCCGGCGAAAGCGCAGGCCGCCCTCGACGCCGCCGGCTACACGGATACGAACGGCGACGGGGTCCGCGACTTCCGCGGCCAGCCGATCACGCTGCGCCTGTTCGCACGCTCCCAGTCGGCCACCGACCAGATCGTCGGCAAGCTCATCACGGGGTGGCTGGAGAAGATCGGCTTGCAGATCGACTACCAGGTCATCGACGAAGGCGCCATGACCGACAAGATCTACAACTTCAAGGGCGACATCTTCGCGCCCGACTACGACCTCTTCCTCTGGTACTGGTACAGCGACCCCGACCCCAACTTCATCCTGTCGGTGCTCACCAAGTCCCAGGTGGGCTCGTGGAGCGACACGCAGTGGACCAACCCTGAGTACGACCGGCTGTACTACCAGCAGCAGACGACCATCGATCCGCAGGCCCGCAAGGAGCTCGTCTGGCAGATGCAGCAGATCGTGTACGAGCAAAGCCCGTACATAACGCTCACGTATCCCGAGTGGCTGGAGGCCTACGCTGACCCGGGGTGGACGGGCTGGGTGAGGACGCCGTCAGGAGATGGGTCCGTCATCTACACGTCGTACAACATCGACAGCTACCTGTTCGCCCACCCCACCCCGGGAGTCTCGGCGAGTTCGTCGTCGAGCAGCACCGGGACCATCGTCGCGGTGGTGGTTGCGGTGGCGGTCGCGGCGCTGATCGTCGTCCTCGTGGTGCGGGCACGCCGTCGCCGCACGGTCGAGGAATGACCGGCCGGGAGGGCTGAGATGCACACGCTGACCTGGGATGAGATCGACGAAGTACTCGTCGGCGCCACCATCATGGGGTGCGGCGGCGGCGGCGAGCTCGCGGAGGGCCGCGAGCTGATGCGGCGCGCCTACGAAGAAGGGCGCGCCGTGACCCTCGCGGCGCCGCACGAGCTGCCCGACGAGACCCTGGTCGCCTGCCCCTATGGCGTCGGCGGCCTGACTGTCGGCGACGAGGCGGAGTACGCCGGGTTGAGCTGGGCGAATGAGCACCCCGGCGTGCTCGCCGTCCGCGCCCTCGGCGCACACCTGGGCCTCGAGTTCGGCGCCCTCATCACCGGCGAGCTCGGCGGCACCAGCATCGCCGACGCGTTCTACCCGGCGGCCGTTCTGGGCCTCCCGGTGGTGGACGCCGACCCCGTCGGCCGCGCGGTGCCGGAGCTGGAGCACTCGATCTTCAACCTTCACGGCGTGCCCATCGTCCCGCAGGCCGTGGTCAATGAGCTCGGCGACACCGCCATCATCACGGCGGTCGCCGACGACCGCCGCGCCGAGGCGCTGGTGCGCGCCTTGGCTGTCGCCAGTCGCAATGTCGTCTGGGTCGCCGATCATGCCATGCCGTGGGGGCGTATGAAGGATGTCGTGATCCCGGGGGCCATCTCCCTGGCGAAGAGCGTGGGGCGGGCATTCCGCCAGGCCGTGGCGGCCGGCGAGGACACGGCCGCGGCGGCCGCCGCCGCCGCAGGCGGCGGCGTGCGCTTCCGCGGCCGCGTCTCGGCCTTCTCGTGGGAGGAGAAGGACGGCTTCACCTGGGGCGAGCTCGAGATCGCCGGCCAAGGCGCCGACGCCGGCGCCGCCTACCGCATCTGGTTCAAGAACGAGAACCTCATGGCCTGGCGCGACGGCGAGCCCGACGTGACCGCTCCGGATCTGATCTGCTGCTTCTCCGGCGACACGGGCCAGCCCATCACCAACCCCGACCACGAGGTCGGCCGGGCTGTGACCGTCGTGGGGCTGCCGGCCGCCGCCGCGTGGCGTACAGAACGCGGCGTCGCCATCCTCGGGCCCCGCCACTTCGGCTTCGACGTCGACTACTCGCCGCTGGAGAACAGGCTTCCCGCCGGCTAGCAGGTACACTTGGGCCATGGAGGCACCTTCATGACCGCCTGGGTGTTCGCCGTGGGGCGGATGCTGGGCCTGGGGAGCGTGGCGGGCATCCGCCCGTCCATGACGCTGGCCGTCATCGGCATCGTGTCGAAGCTCGGCTGGGGGGTGGGGCTCAACCCGACCTTCTCGTTCCTCGGTCACTGGCTGGCGATCATCATCTTCGTGGTGCTCGCGTTCTTCGAATCGAGCTTCGACAAGATCGCCAAGCTCGACCGCCTGCAGGGCCGCCTTACGATGCCCTACCGGCTGGTCGCGGGAGGCGCGGCCGGGGCGGCCACGATCCCCTTCGGCTGGCGGGGCGTCGTCGTCGGCGCCGTCGTCGGCGCCGGGGCGGCGTGGACCTCCACCTATGTCAAGGGCCTCACGCGGCCCAAGACGGTGCCCAGCGACGCCGTCCTCAATCTCATCAGCCTGTGGGAGGATCTCGCCGTCCTGGCCGGCTCGGTGCTCACGCTCATCGTGTCGCCGGTGGGCTACGGTATCGCCGCCTTCACCGGGTTCGTGTACTGGCGCGTGCGCTCGCGCCGCAGGGCCAAGTACCGCGCCATGCAGCGCCGGCAGGCGTAGCCGGCCCGGCGCGACGGTAGGTGAAGCTATTCATGCCCGATGACACGGCCGACTACGGGGTTCGGCGAGCGCGTATGGTCGACGAGCAGCTCGTGGCTCGGGGCCTGCAAGACGACGGCGTGCTCGCCGCCATGCGCTCCGTGCCGCGGCACCTGTTCGTGCCGCCCGAGCTCGCCGCGAAGGCCTACGTCGACGCCCCTCTGCCCATCGGTCTCGGCCAGACCATCTCCCAGCCGTACATGGTCGCGCTGATGACAGGGCTCCTTGAGATCGACGTCCGCAGCCGCGTGCTCGAGATCGGCGTCGGCAGCGGCTATCAGACGGCGGTGCTGGCTGAGGTGGCGGGCGAGGTGTTCGCGCTCGAACTGCTCGCGCCGCTCGCGGAGGGCGCGCGCGCCGTGCTCGCCCGGCTCGGCTACCAGAACACGCATGTCGCGATCGCCGACGGCTCAGGCGGGTGGCCGGAGATGGCGCCGTTCGACGCCGTGCTCGTCGCTGCGGCGGCCCCGCAGGCGCCGCCGGCCCTGCTGCGGCAGTTGGCCGACGGCGGCCGCCTCGTCATGCCGCTCGGGCACCAGCACCACGACCACGTCTTGACGGTGTTCCAGCGCGTCGGCGACGAGTTCCGCGAGCGGCGCGACACGCGCTGCAGCTTCGTCCCGCTGGTGAGCGGCGAGACTGCGCCCGGGGCGCCACAGACGGCGCGCCCGTTCAGAGGTGCCGCCGCTGAGGAGGTCACCGTGATGAAGGCGGTCGCGGTCCGCGTGAGCGGGACGGTGCAGGCCGTGTACTACAGGGCGAGCGCGCGGCACGAGGCGGGGCGTCTCGGCTTGCGCGGGTGGGTCAAGAACGCGGACGCCGGCGCGGTCGCCCTGCATCTGCAGGGCGACGCTGCCGTCGTGGACGCCATGCTCGGCTGGTGCAGGGTCGGCCCGCCGGCGGCGCACGTGAGCCGCGTCGAGGTCAGCGATGCCGAGCTCGACGAGTCCCTCTCCGATTTTGAGGTGAGATAGATGACCGTGACGATCGATGACGTGCGCCACGACCCCGAGGTCCAGGTCTTCATCGACAAGGCGAACGAGACGCTCGGCGTGCTCGGCTACACCGAGCACGGCCCGCGGCACGCGGGCATCGTCGCCGGCACCGCCCAGCACGTGCTGCTCAAGCTCGATCATCCGCGGCGAGAGGCCGAGCTGGCGGCCGTGGCGGGCTACCTGCACGATGTCGGCAACGGCATCAGCCGGCTGGACCACGGCATCGCCGCGGCGCTCTTGTCGCAGCATGTGCTCGAGCGCCTGGGCATGCCCCCCGCGGAGTACGCCGAGGTGATGTGCGCCATCGGCAATCACGAGGAGCAGTACGGCGAGGCCGTGAGCCCCCTGGCCGCGGCTGTCATCCTGGGAGACAAGTCCGACGTGCACCGCAGCCGCGTGCGCGTCATCGACCCAGACACCGACGATATCCACGACCGCGTCAATATGGCGACCACGCGCTCGTTTCTGGCCGTCGACGGTGAGGCGCACACGATCACGCTGGAGCTCGAGATCGACACGACCATCATCCAGGTGATGCAGTACTTCGAGATCTTCCTGGCGCGCATGGTGATGTGCCGGCGCGCGGCCGAGTTTCTGGGCTGCACGTTTGGCCTGCTGATCAACGGTTCGCGGCTGCTGTAGGCGTGTGCTATATCTGAGGGCAACGCAAGCGAGTGGAGGTGCCACGTTGAGCAGAGCAGAGAGACTGGCGGCGAAAGCCGAGAAGAAGGCCGCGAAGCGCAAACGCCGCGGTGGGTTCCTGTTCGGCGCGCTCGCCGGCGCCGCGATCGGGCTGTTGCTGGCCCCGAAGAGCGGCAAGGAGACGCGTGCGCAGCTGTTCGGCGAGGGCGGGATCGGCGACCAGGTCGACCGTCTGAAGGGCGCCGTCGGCGCCGGCAAGGACTCGGCCGCCGATCAGTCCGAAGCCCTCAAGCGCAAGATCGAGGAGACCCGCGAGCGGCTGCGCCGGCAGATGGACGTCGTCGACGACGCTCCCGGCGGCGCTCCGGTCGAGTGACCTGAGGAGCCCGGCGAAGA
>Ga0315287_10008417_pt1 | contig 10419 bp, 10 predicted proteins | sample YL17G11_0_MG_FD_205037 | JGI IMG/M metagenome (GOLD analysis project Ga0315287, IMG submission 205037) | Sediment microbial communities from Yellowstone Lake, YNP, Wyoming, USA - YL17G11_0 | ecosystem: Environmental > Aquatic > Freshwater > Lake > Sediment | place: USA: Wyoming | collected...
AGCGGGCCGGCGGGCAGGTCAACGGCGGCGGCGGCCTGCCGGATGATGATGAGCCGCTCGACGGCGGCGGTGGGGGACTTGGCGTCGATGCGCAGCCAACTGTCATCCAGAGCCTATTTGATTACAACCAGCCGGGGCTAGCTCCCTGGGGTCCGGTCGTCCAGGTACTCGACGTAGTGGTCAGCGGGCAGCACTACGCAGTCCACGAGCTGGCGCATTTCGACCCGTTTACCAAGATGTACCAACTGCCCAATGGTGACATTGTCTTCTCGAATGAGCCACTGGAAGATATCATCCTCCAGTCATCGACGCAGGAGCCACCGCCGCTGCCGCCGTCTGAATACTGGGATGGCCCGGGGGGCGAAACGGAGATCTTCAGCAATCAGATTCTAGTAAGCTTCGATCAGACGATGTCTCAACAACAGGTGGCTGATCTGCTTGACCTGAAGGATCTGCACGTGATCTTCTCCGACTTCGAGCCGCCCGATCCAGGCCAGATTGGCGCGAACAATGCCAACGCGTGGTTCTGGTTCGAGTTCCAGAATGAAGTTTTCCCGACGTTCCAGGATGCATACGACTACTTCCTCACCTACCCGCACGTGATCGAAGTAGAGCCAAACGAAGTCGAAGGCTTTCATCTCGACTACACACCGGTGAACGGCAATGGCTATCCATCAGATACGTGGTATGCACACGGAAACGATTTTCCCTACGGAGGAGGCGAACCCAACCAAACCCGCCACATACAAGCGCTAGGAATTGATACTTCGAACCGCATCCGCATGGGACCGCCGTATGGCGGGCCGCTCTCCAGCGAGTACTGCGTTGCTGTCATCGACACCGGGGTGTGGCGCTGGCACGATGATTTCACAATCACTGGCGATGCAGCGCACCGCAAGATCAGCAAGTACGGTGTGACGTGCAATGATAAGACCTTTTTCTTTGGAACAGGTTGGGGCATGCCGCCGGTGATTAACGGAAGGCAAGCCAGGCATGGTACAATGTGTGCAGGAACAATAACTGCAACAACGTATGACAGCATGCATTACATTCAAACGATCGATTCTGAAGTGCCATCTTGCGCACCTCAATGTGGAGTGTTTCCAATTGGCGGCCGTGTCACATCTGAGAATGGCATTTCTCCGGCCAGCGCTGCAGTAGGCCTGGCATTCATAAAAGACTGTCTAAAGTATGGATTTTTTTCTTGAAGATATATGCGCAGTTAACATGAGTTGGAGTGATACTCAGCCACACTACATTAATCGAAGAATTATTATCAGAGATTTAATTGATAGCGAACGATTGTATGTAGCTGCCGCTGGAAATCTAGATCAAGATAAAGTCCAGGGTAATCAGGTACTCTATCCCGCAGGCTACCCAGAAGTACTTGGGGTCACCGGGCTGTGGGCTGAGTACAACACGACAACGCATGAAACGAGTTGGTTTTCGCGCGATAACGGTGACTTCGGATCGAACTACTACATGGATGACCAAGGCCAGCCATTACTGAGGAAGTACCCAGTATCCGCTATTTACGGGATTGTTGAGACAGTTACTCCATTAAATCATTCCCCTGAGCAAGTTGAAAGAAGTTGGTCTAGAGTAACGTCGACACCCATTGCTAATGATCCAGTCAGTTTGTATGACCCATTCTCCGGAACCTCTTTTGCCTGTCCTCAGGTGACCGCCTTGGCGGCGCTGCTGTTTGAGCAATATCCGAGTAAGACATGGGAGCAGGTGCGCGCCAGAATAATACTCAAGCGAAACACCTTGGTCGAGCAGGATCCGACAATTCACCAGTACCAATTAGCTGGTCCAGTGCAGTTTCACGAAGCGTTAGCGCCGAATTGGTAGCTGAGGAGATTGAAATGAGATCACTACTAGACATAGCTATAGTTCTAGCGATTGCGTATCTTGCTTCATGTGGGAGCAGCATAGTCCCTGAAGACACAGAGAGTTTTGGCTATGTGTATGCCATAAGCAGTCTTCCATACGTTGAATCAGTGGAGTTTCCGGAAAGCATAGTAGAGCATGAGCCTTTCGAGGTTAAGGTGGCTCTCTCCGCCAGGCTGCATCCTGAGTATATGTGTGGAGTGGCATTGCCAAATCCTTTATGGGGCCAAAGCACCCGCTTCCAAGTTGCACCAGTGCCTGGCTTCATGTGGGGAGCCAATTATGTTGCACTAGAGACTTGGTTCTCAGTGCAGAGGATTCCAGTCGGAAATAGTAACGTTATGATTATCGACGCTCCTGCAAGCAACGAGGCGACCTTCATGCTGGACATGCCAGCCGGGGACTGGGTGCTGCGAGTGAGCTCGGCGGACTCGCCGGAGTGGGGCGGCCTGGAGGACCAGATACTCGTCATCCCCTACTTCGAACCGCCGGATAATCCGCACGTGATCTACAAGGAGTACCCGTTTACAGTGCTGCCTAAGACGGAGAGCGGCGCGTAGCGAAGCTACAGCCGTGAGAGCTTAGCGATATGAGGACGTCATGGTGGGCGCGGGGCGATCCTGCGCCCGTCCGCGCCGACGTGCCATTTGAGTTTTCTGCTTGACTAAGTATCAGCCCTCTTCTATGCTATACGTCTTTTGGAGGCGATTCCATGTCGATTGAGTTGATGGCGGAACCACGCGCCGAGCTGGGCAAGGAGAAATGCCACAAGCTGCGCGCCGCAAACAGACTGCCAGGAAATATCTACGGCGGGCCGCTCCCTGAAGCGCGCCCGATTACCCTCGATCTGCACGCCACCGAGCTGCTGGTCAAGCGCAACGGCAAGAGCGCTGAGTATGCTGTGACGCTGGAGGGCACTAGATATCCCGTGCGCTTGGAGCAGGTCCACTACGACCCGCTGACCAAGGATTTTCAGCATCTGGATTTTGTGGTGCGCGCCGATGAGTGAGCCCTCTGCTCAGCTGTTCGGTACGGCGGCGGTAGCCCAGGCTGGCCGCAGCCATCTGGCTGCGATCTTCAGCCTGCTGAGGGCGCTGGGTGGCAAGACCAGCCCGACCGATCACCTTGAAGAGGACCTGTTCAGAATCCGCGAGGGATTCCACAATTTCCGCCTCGACGCGGTGGAGAGCGAGGCGTCGGCGACCGACTTCCTGAAGTCGCCGCGCCCGCCGGAGCTTCATCTCACCTACTTCGCGCGCACGATGCAGCGCACGCAGCTGGTCGGCCATTTCATCAGCCAGGGCGTCGAGATCCCGGTGCACTATTCGATCACCGGCGCGATCATCCTCAAGCGCGAGGGACGGCACTTCCGCGTGTGGGACGAGGCCGAGCTGACGAACAACGTGCTGCTGCCCTTCGCCTTTGTGCGCGACCGCGGTATGCTGGACGAGTTTCGCAGCGCCTCTGCTGTGCGGCTGGTCGATAGCGGCGGCGACCGCGCGGAGTATACCCAGCTGCGCATCGCCGGCGTCACCAAGGCGATGGCCCTCACGCTGGAGCACCGCCAGCGGCTGTATGAGCGTTGGCGCTCCAAGGAAGGGGCGGACCTGTCGCAGGGGCTGATCATCTCCGGCAATCTGGCGACGGTACCCAACGAGTCGTTGAACGCCAACGTGCTGGGCATCGACCGCCGTGTGTATCTGCCGTGGCAGAACTCGCAGCTGCTGGAGCCGCAGCTCGGGCTGGCGGCGCATCGCCGCGGTGCGCTGCTGCGCGTCAGTGCCGCCCAGGGCGATCCGATGGCCAAGTACATGTGGTTCGTACGCCTGCGCATGAGCGCCAAGGCGGACCCGGAGTTCGGCCTGGCCAACTGCATCTGCCTGGCGGCCAACGAGGGCGAGGCCCGCGCCCGCGCCGACGCGTTCACCGCGCGGCTGATTGACGAGCGCCTGCCGGTGAGCTTCCCCGCCGAGGGCTGGGACAAGCTGATCTTCCCGCTGAAACTGTGCAAAGACTACCTGGAGAGCCTGGTACCGACCAGGGAGACGGTGAAGTCGTACTTCGCCCGCGAGTAACGATGATCGAGGACGCAGTCCAAGGAGAGCGACGACATGCAGAACGGACAGCCTGATTGCAGATTCCCGGCCTATGTGAATTTCGACTACGGCCCGATCGGCAAGGCAGCCAGCACGCGCGAGAACCCCAACACCGCGCAGTACTTCAACTTCTGGATCAGCGCGGGCGTGGACACGGTCGAGCTGGGCAACATCGTCGCGGCGGTGACCGAGGACGGCCAGGTAACCTTCGGCACCGTGGTCGAGCTGCGCAGCATCATGGACATCGAGAGCTTCCTCTCGGACTACATCAGCCATGACTTCGGCGACCCGAACGTGCATCCGCCGAGCGACCTGGCGGAGATCATGATCGCCAAGATCAACGTCATCCGCTCGACGCACGAGCGCATCCGCCCCATCGGCCGCGCCGTGGTGTACTTCGCGACGCCCACCGGCGTCGGCTGGTCACTGGGCATGGGCGACTACGTGGCGGCCGGGCGCGGCGTGCCGATCGGCGTGATGGAGAACGGCGACGGCAGCCTGGTGCCGATCTTCCTCGACGACGAGTTCCTCGTCGGCCCGGAAGGCAGCCACATGAACATGTCAGGTATCTCGGGTCTGGCGACCAAGACGAGCCTGGTGGAGTTCCTGCTCAAGTCGATCCTCGAAAAGATGATCAAGACCGAGAAGCGCAAGATCGCCGCCGTGTTCTTCAACGTCAAAGGTAAGGACCTTTTGTACTTGGACAAGCCTAATCCGCAGTACGACGAAAGCGACAACTACACCAATCGCTGCCGCGAAATGTACGACGTGCTGGGCATCGAAATCGCGCCGTTCGAGAACGTGCGCGTCTTCGCCCCTTACGACCGCAAGTTCGAGGGCCACACCAAGTCGTTCAGGCGCGACGGCAAGGTGGAGCACTTCATCTGGGAGCTCACCGAAATCGTCGACGACATCCCGCGACTGTTCGACGAGGAGAGCTGGAACGAGTCCGTCGACGCCGTCTACGTCGACGTCAAGGACCAGATCGAGCGCCAGCCGATCGTCAGCTACGACCAGCTGATCGAGTGGCTCAACGAGGAGCGCCGCGTCGTCAGCCAGGCGCACATTACGCACTGGCGCGGCCACGAGAAGGAAGACTTCTACAAGACCGCCAAGAACCTCGACGCGCTGTCCGGCCTGTATGACGGCCTGATCTGCACCGGCGGCGTCGACCCGGTGGACATCCCGCTGCAGGACCTCTACAACGGCAGCATCTTCGTCATCGACATCCAGAGCCTCAACGACCGTGGCCAGGCGATGGTGTTCAACAAGATCCTCACCCGCGTCTACCACATGCTGCTCGACAAAAACGTCGCCCGCGACTTCGACAGCGTGGTCTTCTTCATCGACGAGCTCAACAAGTTCGCGCCGTCGGATCGCACGGTGCGCGCGCCGATCAAGCAGAGCCTGATCGAGATCTGCGCCCGCGGCCGTTCAATCGGCGTCTCGCTGTTCGGTGTCGAGCAGTTCATGAGCCAGATCGACCGCCAGGTGGTGGACAACAGCTCGACGATCATCTATGGCCGTACCGGTCCCGCCGAGCTGATGACCGAGAACTACTCGTGGCTCGACCCCGACATGCGCAACCGTCTGACCACCGTGCCGCGCGGAACCTTCCTGCTCAAGCACGCCAAGTTCGTGCAGCCGGTGTGGTGCAAGTTCCCCTTCCCGACCTGCGTCCCCGGCGACCAGTACGAGGAAGAGGAAGTCACCCGCGCCCGCGACCAGGTCAGCGCCTTCGCCTTCAGGCGGGATCTGTAATATGTGTAGCGGCGGCGGCCGTGCCGCCGATACAGACCTCCTAGTTGTGCGGTCACGTTAACTCATGGGTAGCGGCGGCCGCCGTGCCGCCGACGATCAGGTAGCACCTACAACGCGAACCACTCCACCCATGGGTAATCCTGCCGATCAGGCCAGCGTTTTAGCGGATTGTTAATGATGTAGTTGGCCTTCTCGTAAAGGTCGTCCTCACCACGGATGATGCGGTCCGGATAGTCCTTCTGCCAGACCGCGCCTTGCCTGCCGTGCTCGCGCTGCAAGCGGTTGGCGGTGTACGACTTCCAGCCCTGGATGATCTTGCTTAGCTCATGATCGCCGAGCGGCTGCACGATCACGTGAACATGGTCGTTCATCACGACGAGCGCGTAAAGCCGGTAGCGTTCGTCGTGGAAATGCTTGATCGTCTCCTTAACAACATCGCGTTCTCTGTCTGAAAGATCGTTTGTCCCTTCGAGAACCCGCCAGGTGATGAAGTATGCACTGCCTTTCAGACGCCAGTGCTCGGCGCGATTTCGGAGGATGTGGAACTCATCTTCCGGCGCTGTCATGCTGGCATTATAAGGGTAGCGGCGCCGGCCCTGGCGCCGAACAAGACGGCGGCACGGCGGCCGCCGCTACCCTCGCGCCGCGTCGATGGCGCGGGCGATGCGCTGCGCGGCGGCGGCGCAGTCATGCAGGTAATGCTCTGTGCTGCGCAGCGGCGGGTCGCCGAGATGCTCCTTGCCGGCTTGCGTGCGGCGGCGCTGCATCCACACGCTGCACTCCAGGTCGATCACGCCACTGAAGCCGGCGCGGCCCAGCTCGGCGGCCACGGCGGGGAAGTCAATCACGCCCTCGCCGGGGATCAGGTGGCTGTCCAGCTCGCCCATTGTGTCCGAGAGGTGTGTCGCCCCGACGCGCGGCGCCAGCTCGCGCACCAGCGCAATGTAGTCCGCGTTCTTGATCCGCGCGTGGCAGCTGTCGAGGCACAGCCGCAGGCTGGGCTGCCTGGCGGCGCGGATCAGCGCCAGGCTGACCACGCCGCAGTCGAGGTCCAGCGGCAGGTTCTCGGCGTAGATGCGCACCCCTCGCGCTCCGGCGTATTCCAGCAGCTCATCCAGCGCACCCAGGCCGGCGGCCACGCGCTGCTGAACGCTCTCGCCCGCGCCCAGCGGGCCGTTCATCAGGTGCGCCACGACGCCCTCGCCGCCGAGGTCCGCCGCCGCGTCGCAGCACAGCTTGAGCACTTCGAGGCTCAAGCGGCGCACCTGTGGCTCCAGGCTGGTGATGTCGTAGTAGTGCTGGATCGGCGCGTGGATATAGTCCAGCTTGAGGCCGAGGCGCGCAAACAGCTCGCGCAGCTGCGCGCGGCGCGCCGGCAGGTGGTAGCCCGTCTGCTCGACGTCGTGGCTGAGGCTTAAGTGCGAGAACCCGGCGTCGGCGATCATCCGCGCCAGCTCGTCGAACGGCAGCTCCATCTCCACCAGTGTGCTGATGCCAATATCCATCAGTATCTCCCATCACTCGTAAGTCAATCCAGCACTACTACCTGGTGCGACCAGGCCGGCACCTCCAGCCGCTCGATGAGCTGTGCCGCCAGGCCCAGGCCGTAGCGCGGCAGGAAGCTGGCCACACACAGCATGCGTTCCTGCGGCGACTGCATTGGAAACGCCTGCGTCTGCACCTGCTGTACGCGCTTCAGCAGCGTTTCCTGCTGCTGCTTGAGCACGCCACTGATCTTCTTTTCCAGCTTTTCCACGTGGTGGTCGAGGTTGCCGCGCAGCGTGTCGAAGCTCGCCGCCAGGCTCGGATCGAGCTGCACCGCCTGCTGCTTGAGCTGCTCGTCGGCGCTGTACAGCACCTCGCGGTAATGCGCCATGGCGCTCTCGATGCCTTGCGGCATGGCCTGCGCTGCCGCCCGCGCCGCTACCGCCTGCGCCGGCGCGTATAGCTGCGGCAGCTCCCAGCCCAGCTCGTTAAGCTGCGCCGCGCTCCTGGCGGGCAGCAGCGTCGCGCTGGCGCGCAGAAACGCCGGCGCCATGCGCTGGCCGTGCCAGTCGAACGCCGCAGTGCACTGGGCGCGGTAGGAGATCTCCGCCGCGCCGCCAATCCACGCCGCGCAGGGGAACAGCGAATTCTGGAACAGCGGCCGCAGCATCACGCCGCAGACGAAGCGCTCGGGCGTGAGCTCCGCCAGTGTGTTCAGCTCTTCAATGCTGATCCGCCGCGCGCTGCGCCGCAGGCAGAAGCCCTGCTCATCGCAGGCCAGCTTTTCGCGCCGGCCGCGCTCGTCGAGCAGGAACAGGCTCGTGTCCCCTGACAATTGCTCGACCTGCAAAGGATAGCCTGCTGCCTTGATCTCGGCGTTGCGCCTGGCCAGCACAGCCTGCGCCGCCGCCGGGTCGCTCAGCTCACGCTTGATCAGGGCGCGCCCCGCCTGCGCCAGCAGCGGATCCTGCGGATCGACGAGCACCAGCTCCGTGCCGTCGAACAGCCGCGCCATCAGATGCGCAAAGCCCGTAACCAGGCTGCCCTCCGCCCCTTCACCATAAGCTTCTCGCAGCAGCGCCAGCGCCGCGTCGCGGTACTGCCCGCTGGGCAGCGCCTGCTCCAGCTCGGCCAGCGCCGCGGGCAGGGCGGCGCTCACATCGCGCCGTCCGACGATCAGCGCGTAATCCTCCGCCGCGGCAGGCGGCAGGGCGATCTCGCGCAGCTGGCCCGCCGAGTCCAGCAGCCGCGCCGTGCGCACCTCGTCAAAGTCGCTGTCCTCGCTGCTGATCCAGAACGTGGGCACGAACTCGCACTCGGGGTAGCGCGCTTTTAGTTGCCGCGCCAGCTTGACGATCGTCGCCGCCTTGAGCAGCGCGTACAGCGGCCCGCCGAGTAGGCCCGCCTGCTGGCCGGTGACCACGCTGTAGCAGCGTGACTGACCCAGCTTGCGCGCGGCGTCAAGCGCTGCCTGGCCGCAGCCGAAGCGCTGCTGCTGCGCATACAGCGCGGCGGTCCAGGCTCCGCGGTCCATTACGCGAAACACGTCCAGCCGCTCGCGTTCGTCAAGTTCCGCCAGCCGCGCGTCGAGCGCCGCCAAGTCGTGCGGGTTGTAGCTGAACCAGCCGGCGACTCGCTCGAAGTGCTGCGCGTAGTCCAGCAGCAGGGCGGTGGCGCCGGGGAATTCAGCCAGTTCGAGAGTCGTGCGCAAAGCGGACTTATGGTAGCACTGACGCCTAAGCCGGCGCGGTGATCGCGAGCCAGGATGGCCTTCGCGCCCCGCCGCGCTAGACTATGCGCATGGCGACGATCACGCTGAACACCAGCGCCCGCGAGCAGCTCATCGACATCACCGCGCAGGTCGCGCGCGCCGTGGAACAGAGCGGGGTTGCCGACGGCGTCTGCTGCCTGCTCTGCCAGCACACGACAGCCGCGCTGACGGTGAATGAGAACGCCGATCCCGACGTCAAGTGCGACCTGCTGATGGCGCTGAGCCGTATCGTCTCCGACGGCTGGCCGTACAGCCATGCCGAAGGCAACAGCCCGGCGCACGTGAAGAGCAGCCTGCTGGGTTGTCAGCTGACGCTTCCGGTACGCGGCGGACGGCTGGCACTGGGCCGCTGGCAGGGCGTGCTGTTCGCCGAGTTTGACGGGCCGCGCCAGGGCCGGCAGGTGCAGCTGACCATGGTGGCAGCGGCGTTGTAGGCGCGGGACTTGGCAAAGCGGGGGAAACGTGCTTCAATAGCAGCGGTTGAGACCGGGGCGCAGTTAGCCGCCCCGCTGGAGGGTTGTGATGAATAGGTTGCTATGCCTGGCCGGGGCAGCTATGTGCTGCGCATTCCTGACTACCTGCGGCACGGTGCGCGCGATTGACGACGACTACGCCGAGGACTACATCATCCGCGACATCAGCCCGCTTTCCGGCGTGAGTGGCGCGGAGGTGACGTTCAAGGCGGCGGTCTGCGCCACGGCGGGCTCGCGGCCGCTGGACGACGCATCTAATCCGCCGCAGTGGATCTGGAACTTCGGTGGCGGCGCGGAGCCCAACATAAGCTATGAGGCGGAGCCTCAGGTGAAGTTGCGTGCTGGCCGAAGCGATCCCTACGAAGGCACGCTGAGCTTGCGCGATGGTTGCGACGACAAGTATCTCGTCAGCGCTACGTTCTCATTCAACGTAAGAGCGCTTTCCGTGCTCGCTGTCGCGCCGCTGACCGGCGTGGAAAACAGTACTGCGGTGTTCAGTGCGGTTGTCGGGAGCGGCAATGTCACCAGGTATATCTGGGACTTTGGTGGAGCGTGCACACCAAGCGGCTCAAACGTAGCTAACCCAAGCGTCACTTTCAAGACGCCCGGCATCCAAGAATGCAGAGTGATCGTCAGTAACGACTACGAAACGTTTGAGTTTCCGTTCACGCTCAATGTACTGGCCGAGAGTACCTAGGTTTCAAGACTGCGATCGATGTGGCATCAATTGTGGCCGTACTGGCGGTTGGCGCTAGTGCTGGCAAGGTTAGATTCTGCTTAATTCGGCACCGGCGATTGCACCGTCGGGCCGGTACGGGCTAGGATAAGCGAATGGGCGCAGGCGCTGTACAGTTGGGGCGCGATAGTCTGGTGGGGCCGGACCCGACGTGGGAAGCGCTGCCGCTGCAGCAGCGCGAGCAGTGGCTGGACGACATCGACG
>Ga0315287_10008420_pt1 | contig 10418 bp, 10 predicted proteins | sample YL17G11_0_MG_FD_205037 | JGI IMG/M metagenome (GOLD analysis project Ga0315287, IMG submission 205037) | Sediment microbial communities from Yellowstone Lake, YNP, Wyoming, USA - YL17G11_0 | ecosystem: Environmental > Aquatic > Freshwater > Lake > Sediment | place: USA: Wyoming | collected...
AGGGGAATCAGAGGGCGGGCATCGTCGCGGTCAACGCGCTCACGAGCCAGGTGGAGACCTGGCGCTGGGGTTTCGAGCTCGTGGACACCATAGACCTCCCGCACTCGAAGCGCGAGCCGAAGCTGGACGAGGACAAGGCCAGGGAGCTCGCGGACCAGACCATCACCAAGGAGTTCAAGGCGCACACGGAGACCGTCAAGGACTTCGGCCACTCCGAGGTGATCGCGCGGAGCAAGGGCAAGGACGGTTCGATGGCGATCGAGCCGAAGGGCCTGATCTATCTCCCGGTCTGGTGCATCGAGGGCAAGGGCGGCGCCATGATAGTCAACTCATCCAGCGGGAAGATCGTCAGCGAGCACCTGCACAGCGCGGAGACTAGGCAAGGCTGAGCTTCTTCAGCCGCTCCATGATCCCGAGCCAGTGCGACCCCCTCCAGAAGACCTTGCCGCACTTCGTGCATCTCCAGAACTTCTCGTTGCCCGCGTATGCGCCTTCGGGCACCAGCGGCTTCGCATCTTCCTTCGCGATGTCGGCGAGCTCGCCGTTGCAGGCCGAGCATCGTATCGACAGTTCGTGGAACCCCAACCCGAACTTCTGGCCGACCGCCTTCAGCTGCTCCTCCAGCTCGTCGGATTCGACCATGAACGCCCCTGGCTCCTTCGCCAGCTCCTTGTCCCTCGTGAGCACGAACCTCCCGTCGGACCGGGCGGCCGCGGCTATCGCGTTGTCGTCCATCGTCTTGCCGTAGACCGTGTCGTAGCCCATCATCCTCAGCCATCTGGCCAGTGAGCCGAGCATGTGGTCCGCGATGAATCTCTGGGTGTTCGCAGGTGGTGTCATCTGACAACCTCGTAAGTGAGCAGCACACCGGTCCCCATGACCTTCGAGCACTTGAGCTTGAGCTTCACGATGCCCTTCTCGTCGTCAGCCCCCCACCCGCCAGCTGGCGTCGGGGCACTCTCGCCGCCTATGATCATGCTCCCGACGAAGATGTTCACCTCATCCGCCAGGCCGGCGCTCAGAAACGACCATATGACGGCGGAACCCCCCTCGACCAGGAGCCTTCCGATGCCTCTCTTCTCCAGCTCGGCGAGGAGCCGCTCGAGGTCCACCTCCTTCTTCCCGCATCGGATGGTCTCGGCGTTCGGGAAGGTCTTCTTGCAGGACCCGTTGGTGACTATAATCGTCTTCGCAGCGCCGTTCAGCACCTGGGCCGTCTTCGGCGTCCGGCCCCTGGAATCGAGGACTATCCTGGTGGGGTGCCGCGGTCTCTTCACGTATTTCTCCTTGACCGTCAGCTTCGGGTCGTCCGAGAGCACTGTCTCGATGCCTACGAGTATGCCGTCGCAGGAGTCCCTCAGCCTGTGGACCCTTCTCTTGTCCTTCTCGTCTGAGATCTGCGTCTGTCTCCGTGTCTTCAGGGCTATCTTCCCGTCGGCCGACATCGCGCAGTTGATGATGACCCTCAATTTCCTCGGACTCAAGATGTCCCCTCCGTGTAAGAATCTTTCGGACGGAACGGGCCAGCAGGGCGGCCGAATCGTCGTCGCCCGTGCACCGACCTCCGGTGACGATTCCCCGTCCGGCGGGTCGGTGGCCTGCAATCACTTGGGCATGGCCGCTTGGCCGCCCCCTACTAACCCTTATAAGCGGACTACTTCATTTGGGCCCTCGATGGATGGCAGCGATATCAAGATCTACGAGTTCAAGAAGATGGACCTCAGCGACGCCACCATAATCGACGGTTTCCCCAGCGTGGGGCTGGTCAGCTCGATTGCTGCCAACTATTTGATCAAGGTCCTGGACCTGAAACACATCGGGATCATGGACTCGTCCCAGTTCCCGACGGTCTCGTTGATCAGGGATGCGAAACCGCTCAGCCCGGTCAGGATATATGCGGGCGAGAAGGGGCCGAAAGGCGACCAAATCGTCGCATTCATCTCCGAGTTCCAGGCGCCTCCGAACCTCGTGAGGCCCATAGCGTACGAGATGGTCAAGTGGGCCGAGGAGCAGAGGTGCAAGATGATCGTCTCACCCGAGGGCCTGGTCGTGGACCCGGAGCTGAGGGACAGCGCCGAGATATCGGACATCGTGTTCGGCATAGCGAGCACGGTCCGCTCCAGGGAGCTCCTCAAGCAGCACGGGATCCGGTCCTTTGAGGAGGGCGTGATATCCGGCGTCGCGGGCGTTCTTCTGAACGAAGGGCGGAAGCGCGACTTCGATGTCGTCACACTCCTGGCCGAGGCGCACCCCGACTTCCCAGACGCGAAGGCGGCCGCGCTCGTCCTCGATGCCATCGACAAGATCCTGCTGGGCATCGATTTCGATGCGAAGCCTCTCTTCGAAGAGGCCCAGAGGATCGAGGCGCACATCAAGGACATCCGCAAGCAGGCGGTTGTGAAGAAGGACGACAAGGGCGCCCCGAGGCCAGAGATGTACGGCTAGCCCGTGCTTATCTCGACGAGGCCCCCGACCTGCTTCCTTTGGAACCTCGGCCCCAGGAACCTCTCTATCACCCACATGTTCGTCTCGGCGTGGCCGGTGACCTCCTCTGCCAGGACCGAGGACGGGCCATTGGCGAGGGCCATGTAGGGAAGTATCTGGTCGAGCATGTGCTCGTCGACTGTCGCACCCGACCGGATGGTCTCCAACAGGTCCCTCGCGCAGGTCTCTCCGAGCGTCTCCGCCCTGACGCCTTTCTCTCCGAGGGCCGACGCCCCGAGGACCGTGTTCGAGAAAGTGGCTGCGAGCACGATCCCCGTGCCCGTGCTCCGGCCGGAGCGCGTGTCGGACTCGATCTTCACGTTCCTGAGATCGATGAGCGTTTTCAGGGCGACATGCTTCATCCTGTCGGTGATGTGGCCCGGGAGGTTCTGGGAGTATGCGATGCCAGCCGTCCCTATCAGGCTTCCCTGCGGCGCGGCGACCGCCCCTGCCAGCCCTCCTGCCGGTGGGAGTTCCAGGCGAAGTTCCCCTCCGCCCTCGGGGTAGAACCCTCTCGATACTAAGTCGACCTCGCACCGCACCCCGAACAGCCTGACCATGGGGGCGTACACCAGGGCGAAGTAGTCGACCGGTGGCGACCATCGCACATCGGTGCCTCCGCGCACCACCATCGAGACGGGTCCTTTCGACATGGCCGCGGGGAGCAGGCAGCATTGGAGGACCAATGAGACGCTCCCCGCCGTGCCGACATCGAATTCGAACTCCCCTCCGAGGAGCTTCCCGGGTCTGAACACGACCTCCTTCGATCCCTTGTGGGCTCCGTCCGCGGTGCCGTCCGATATCTCGCGCACGGCGTCGATGCAGGTCACGTGCTGCGGGGCCAGCCCCGGGTTCTGCCTCCCGGCCCTGATGTTGAAGATCCTGACATCCTCTCCGAGGACCGCCGACAGCGAGAGCGCCGTCCTGAGCATCTGACCCCCGCCTTCTCCAACGGAGCCGTCGATCTCGATCAATCTGTCCCTGCCTTCTTCATGAGCCTGTTCTTCACGAGCGACCCGACGAAGAACACGACCATCATGACGGCTGCGAGCCCTATGAGCGCCGCGGCCAGGTACAGCAGCCAAGTGGGGGCGCTCTCGTCTCCGCTCAGGATGATTATCACGAGGCCCAGCCCCTCGGCGATGAACGCGCCGAACCCCAGGGCGAACGAGTAGAGGCCCATGGTCGCCCCGTAGCTCTCCTCGCTCGACGAATCCGCCATCATGGCCAGGGCCGCCGGGACGAACGCGCCGGCACCGAGGCCCATTATGGCCAGGGGCACCATGCCGAGCAGATGGAACTTGATCCCATCGCTCGTGCTCTCGAACGCGGAGTCGGGAAAGCAGAGGAGGATTATCACGATCCCGAGGATGCTGAAGACGCCGTACGCCATCACGGGGACCCTTCCGACGATGTCCGAGACCTTCCCCCAGAACGGCTGGAGCAGGCCGAGGGCCACCCCAGCAGCGGCGAACATCAGCCCTATCGTGATCCCGGACATGTCCTCGCTCAGCATTATCCTCGGGAGGTAGGTTATCGCGAGGCCGAGCACCGTCGCTATGATGAGCCAGATCGGGAACATCAGCCTGATCTCCCTGATCCTGAACACGAGCTTGAGCTCCTGGAAACCCGCTGGCCTGTGAGCCCTGGCCGTCGGCCGCTCCTTCTTGACGAGGAAATGGAGCATCGCGGCTGAAGCCCCGAGCAGGGCAGCGATCATCAGGAACCCTGCCGTCGCACCGATCAGGTCGATCATGAACCCGCCGACGACGGCTCCGAGTATGTACCCGAGGAACGTGGAGTAGTCGAACCACCCCATCTGCCTCCCGCGGTCGTGCGTCTCCGCGTGGTCCGCGATCATCGCGATGGCTGGGGCGACCGTGGCCGCGGCTCCGATCCCGTGTATCCCGTGCATGGCGGCCAGATACCATACGTTGTTGGAGAGTGTGTAGAGTGTCACTATCCCTGCGGCCAGTGCCGTCCCGGCGACGATGATCGTCTTGCGCCCGATCCTGTCGCTCAGCATCCCGAAGTAGTTGGCGGTCAGCATCTCCGCGAGCGGGTAGGGCACCGCTATGATGGCCACGTTCAGGAGGGCCTCGTAGGGCGTCTGATAGGGGACGTAGCTGGCTATGAGCAGCAGGAGCGCCCCGAAAGCGGTCCTCAGAAGGAATGTCGAGAGGTAGAGCACCCTGAGATGCCACGGGGTCTTGAGCCCCCTCGGCTTGAAGATGCCGAACATAGCCAACGATGTCAGCTTTTGTCGATACTTAATGGTTATGGATTCCGGGCCCTAGCCTGGTGCCAGGGGGGTCCCTGACAATTCTTTAAATACGGAACGGCCATAATCGTGGCCGGTGCGCCCTTGGCGGTCGAACTGCTCAACGTGTTGGTCCTGATCGCGTCGCTATTCGTGATACTCCTGAGCTGCGAGGTCTTCACGAACGGCATCGAATGGCTTGGGTTCAGGCTCGGCCTGGCAGAGACCGCGACAGGTAGCATCCTGGCCGCGGTGGGCACCGCCATGCCAGAGACGATCATACCTCTCATTGCGATCTTCCTCGGCGCCAGCGGCGGCGGGGGGGATGAGATCGGCGAGGGCGCGATTCTCGGAGCGCCCTTTATGCTCGGCACGCTTGCGATGTTCATAGGTGGCGTGGCCGTATGGTACGGCGCCAGGAAGGGCAAGAGGAAACCGACGCTCACACTCCACAAGGACCACGCGGAGCGCGACCTGAAGTACTTCATGGTCGCCTACTCGCTGGCTTTCGTCGCGGGGATGCTCGGGAGCCAGAAGTACTTCGACCACACGATCCTGAACTATGCGCTCGCCGGCGTGCTGCTCATCGCGTACGTGCTGTATGTGAGGCGCACCCTCAAGGACACGTGCGATGCGCAGGAGAGCAACTGCCCGAAGCTGTACCTCTCGCGCGCCTGCAAGATCCCGCCCACCAAGGGCTCGCTCGGCTTCGCCCTCATCATACTCCAGGTCGTAGCCGCCCTGCTGGGCATCATACTCGGTGCGAAGCTGTTCGTCACCGAGGTCGAGGATATCTCGGCCGTGGTCGGCATACCTGTGATGATACTCGCGTTCCTCATCGCCCCGATTGCCACGGAGCTGCCTGAGAAATTCAACAGCGTCATCTGGTACCTGCGTTCGAAGGACACGCTGGCCTTCGGCAACATCACGGGCGCGATGGTCTTCCAGAGCAGCATACCCGTCAGCATAGGCCTGCTGTTCACCCAGTGGTCGCTCGAGCCGATAAACATCGCCAGCATCGTGATAGCGCTGGTCGCGGCCGGATGGATGTACTACAACGTGAGGGTGAAGGGGTGCATGGATTACAAGGTGATGATGACCTCCGGGTCCCTCTACGTGCTGTACATCATCATGCTGGTATTCTTCAGGTAGAATCCAGCCTAGTAGCGGAGCTACTAGGGCCGCGTGAATCTGGCTCCCCGCCGACATCGGGAAGTTATAAGTATTGAAAAAGACGATTTACGCGCGGATGGGATGCAAACAGATTCCAGTTGAGTCAGTGTGCATCATCCCCTAGCGAAGCGGACGTGCACCCAAGATGATATCCGAAGCCGAACTGCTCTTCCAGCTCGGGGCGATAATGCTCCTGGCCTTCATCGCGGCAAGCATAGCCGGGAAGGTCAACCAATCGGTCATGATAGGGTACATCCTGTTGGGCATATTCATCGGGCCGAAGATCAGCGTCAACCTCCTCGGGTACGAGTACCACGGGCTCATCACGGACATGGCCCTCATCGACGTGCTATCGTTCGTCGGCCTGATCATGCTCATGTTCTTCGTGGGCCTGGAGTTCTCCTTCTCGAAGCTGAAGAAGACCCGGACCCCGGCGATCATACTCGCGATCATCGACGTCAGCGTCGGCCTGTTCGTGGGCTTCGTGTTCGCATCGTTCCTTGGCTGGCCGCTGATCGATTCCATATTCCTCGCCGGCGTGGTCGCGATGAGCAGCACCAGCATCGCAATGAAGATCCTGTTCGACCTCAAGCGCATGTCCAGCCCAGAGGTCGAGTTCCTCATCGGCCTGGTAGTGGTCGAGACGTTCATCGCGATGCTCATCCTCTCCGTTGCGAGCGGGATGGTCGTCCGGCCCGACGCCCAGCCGATGGAGTACGGCCAGCTCCTCCTGGGCATGGCCGCGTTCTACGCTTTCTTCATCTGGGTCGCGGTCTTTGCCGTCCCAAGGGTAGTGAGGTTCTTCAACAGTATCGAGAAAGATGAGATGTTCATACTGTTCGCCCTCGGCACCGTGTTCCTGACGGCGGGCATGGCCTCGCTCATGGGCGTCCCGCCGATCATCGGGGCGTTCTTCATCGGGATGATACTTGCCGAGAGCAAGGTCTCGACGAGGATCCAGTCGAAGCTCGAGTCGTTCAAGGACGCGTTCGTGGCCATATTCTTCACATCGTTCGGCATGATGATCGACCCGGCGATGTTCGGTGATGTCATCTGGATGGTCCTGTTGGCGATACCGCTGGTGATACTCTACGAGGCGTTCGTCATGTCGTCGGTGTCGTTCTTCCTGGGCTTCTCCCCGAAGGCCTCCGCCACCATAGGGACGAGCATGTGCGGGCGCGGGGTCGAATCGGTGCTGTACGCGAGCGTCGGGAGCAGCGTAAAGGGCGCGACGATGGGCTCGCTCCTCAACCCGTTCGCAGGCCTGTTCTGCTTCGCGATGAGCGCCATCACTCCGCCGCTGGTGAAGCACTCGGCCAAGCTCGCAGACGCGTTGTCCAAGGTTGTCCCGAGGTTCATGAAGTTCTCGGGCGCGATCATATCGAGGACCCTGGGCAAGGCGATCATGCCCGCCTCCATCCGCATCTTCAAGGGCGCGAAGCTGACAGGCATGCTCCTCCTGTCGTTCGTGATGCTCTGCGTGGCCATACTCGTGTCAGGTCCGCCCATCCATCTCCTGCTGGTCCTCTCAGGCCTCGTCCTCATCGCCGGGATATACTTCGCGATCAGGTTCGAGATATCCGAGATCGTCCGGCACGTGAACTACACGAACATCGGTGTCGTGAAGAACGACAGGAGACCGATAGTCAACCTCGTCTCCGGGTTCGTGTTCGGCGCCGTCGTTTCGGTGTTCGTTGTGGTCTCGCTCTGGACCTACATGTGGCAGCTCTCGCTGATCATGACCTCCCTTTTCGTCGCATCGGTCGTGATCCTCATGGCCAGGGCGTATTCGGTCCTGTACGTCGAAGGCGCAGCCGACTCCTTCCAGAAGGTATACTCTATGCCCCTTGCGGCCTCGCGCGACCTGCGCGAGGACGAGCTGCTAGACGTGCCGAAGCCCGTCTACGGCGTCATCAAGACGCTACCGAGGGATGTCCGCCTCTGACCAGACCCGTCATGCGTGCCTCATGCCTGTGCCCTCGTGCTGTCCGTCGCCAGCTTTTTCCGTGCGCAGGGGTCTTCACCACATGCGATGAACCCTATCCCTCGCCGGCTCGGCCTCTCGTTCGGGCTGGTCGCGGTCCTGCTCTTCTCCGTCCTATACGCCACGGCCATGTCCATCGATGACCAGTACGTCTTCTACACGAACTACCTGAGCGACCTGGGGGTGGGTCCAGGCGGCTGGGCGTTCAACTCGGCCGTGATGCTGGCCGGCGTGTTCATGGTGCTGTTCTCAGTGTCGGGGCTCCGACGGGCCCTGCCCCGCGGGTTCGCATCAGGCACGGCCGTCGCCCTCCTGGCGCTCTCGGGCGCACTCCTGTTCAACGTGGGTGTGTTCACCGAGGACTCGGGCGGGACACACACGGCCGTCTCAGTCGCTTTCTTCCTCGTGCTCCTTCTCTCGATGGGCGCCACGACCCTTGCCATGTACAGGTCTCGGCCGGCCGGCTGGACAGGCCTCGCTGTCTCGGCCGCCGCGTTCGCGCTCGGTTTGTCCATCCTCCCCATGGGCGCGAACCCCCAGGCCGAGACACTGGCGGTCCTGGCAGCCATGGCATGGGGCGCCGTCACATCCGCCCTGCTCCTGGCTAAGGACTACGGATACGGGGTTCCCTGACGCTACCCGGCCGACGGTCGGTGACGATAATTCTAAAGCCCCGAGGGCGCTCCCAGGCCCGATAAGGGGCCCTCCGTAGAGGGCCCTGAACAGAGGTTGAGAGAATGAAGGCTAAGGACTACGTCGAGCTCGAGAAGACCTACGGCGCCCACAACTACCACCCGCTGCCCGTGGTCATCTCGAAGGCGAAGGGGGTTTGGGTCTGGGACGTCGAGGGGAAGAAGTACCTGGACATGCTCAGCTCGTACTCCGCGATCAACCAGGGGCATCTGCACCCGAAGATCGTCAAGGCGGCCAAGGACCAGCTGGACCGCGTCTCGCTCACATCAAGGGCGTTCTCGAACGATAAGATGGGCCTGTTCCTGAAGAAGCTCTGCGAGGTCAGCGGGCTAGAGATGGCACTGCCCATGAACACCGGTGCGGAAGCCGTCGAGACGGCCCTCAAGCTGGCCAGGCGCTACACCCACCAGAAGAAGGGCATGTCCGAGGACCAGGGCGAGATCATAGTCTGCGAGAACAACTTCCACGGCCGGACGACGACCATCATCAGCTTCTCGTCCGACCCGGACTCCAAGAAGGGCTTCGGACCGTACACGCCAGGGTTCGTGACCATCCCGTACAACGACATCCCCGCCTTCAGGAAGGCCATCAACAAGAACACGATCGGCATCATGGTCGAGCCGATCCAGGGCGAGGCCGGCATCAATGTGCCGTCGCCCGGGTACCTCAAGGAGATCAGGAAGGTCTGCGACGAGAAAGGCATCCTGTTCATCCTGGACGAGATCCAGACGGGCTTCTGCAGGACCGGCAAGATGTTCGCATACCAGCACGAGGGGATCAAGCCGGACATCCTGTGCGTCGGCAAGGCGCTCGGCGGCGGGCTGTACCCCGTATCCGCAGCGCTGTCGACAAGGGAGATCATGAGCGTCTTCACACCTGGCTCCCACGGCAGCACGTTCGGGGGGAACCCGATGGCCAGCGCCATCGCGCTCGCGTCGCTCGAAGTGCTCGAGGAGGAGAAGCTCGCGGACAGGGCCAACGAGATGGGCGCGTACTTCGTGAAGCGCATCAAGGAGCTCGACTGCAAGAAGATCAAGGCCATCAGGTCGAAGGGCCTGCTCATTGGGGTCGAGTTCCAGCTCGGTCCGAAGGAGACCGTCCGGCCCTTATGCGAGAAGCTGATGGAGAAGGGCGTGCTCGCGAAGGACACGCACGAGAAGACCATCAGGTTCGCGCCGCCCCTGGTCATCACCAAGGAAGAGATCGACTGGGCGATCGAGCGGATCGGAGAGGTCTTCAAGACCGCCTGAGCCGCTCCTAGCCCATGCGCGGAGGCCTTCAGGCCTGCGTTAAAACCCCACAAACCCCTTCCTAATCCTTATCATGGTGCCTGCAGATGCTGTTCCTGGAGTGTTCGACATGCAGCGTGCACGAAGTGGAAATCTGGAGCTGCTGAGGCTGGAGCACGGGGAGGACATCCTGGAATCGGTCCTCGGTGCGGCCAAGGGCGATGGCGCCACTCTCATCATCAGCACTGGCCTCGGCATGATACACGACTTCGAGCTGGGATATTTCGACCGGGGCAACTACCTCCGGAAGGCCTTCGACGAGCCGTTCGAGCTGCTGTCGATGGCCGGGACCGTCTCGAGCGAGGGTGAGCCGCGTGTCCACATACATGTCACGGTGGCGGACAAGGAGCACGGCGCCTTCGGAGGCCATCTGCTGAGAGGCAAGGTGTGGATGAGCAACGAGATCGGTCTGCTCCGGCTGGACGGGGTCAGCACGTGCCGGGAGTTCGACCCCGTAAAGAGGGTCGGGATCCTCAACATCAGATGACCCGCGGTGCGATGTATGAGTGCGGCTGCCGGGGTTTGAACCCGGAGC
>Ga0315287_10008422_pt1 | contig 10417 bp, 7 predicted proteins | sample YL17G11_0_MG_FD_205037 | JGI IMG/M metagenome (GOLD analysis project Ga0315287, IMG submission 205037) | Sediment microbial communities from Yellowstone Lake, YNP, Wyoming, USA - YL17G11_0 | ecosystem: Environmental > Aquatic > Freshwater > Lake > Sediment | place: USA: Wyoming | collected...
CATCCATGACTGCACCATGAGCAAGTTTCACACTACCGAAGGGTGGCGATGTCTTCACGCCCTCGCGGCGCGCAAAGCGAGCGTCATCGCCCAGCAAGCGCAGGCTGAAGGCGCGACGTTGCTCGCTAACCGAATTATTGGCCGGCGCCCCATGCAGGGTCTTGTAGTTGAAGGCCACGGCATCACCGGGTTGCAGTTCCCAGCCGATTACATTGAACTTGTCACGGTTGCCGTTGATGTCGGGCACAGGCTCCAGCCCGTCGTTCTCGTTGAGCGGCGTCTTATCAAAACGCTCCGGCCGATAGTACTTGCCCCATTTATGCGAGCCGGCGGCAAATTCCAGGGTGCGGTCCAGCGGAACATGGTCAAGCGGGATCCACAGGGATAGCGTGTCGTTCCCGTCGACGCAGTAATAGGGTTGGTCCTGGTGCCAGGGTGTAGCAACCCCAGCACTGGCCTCCTTCACCAGCACATGCTCGTGGAACAGTCGGACAGATTTCGATCCCATGAGCTGGCGGCCGACATCGGCTGCAGGTGAATTGAAAATAAAATCCCGGTATTCGGGAATGCGGCCCCAGTTGCAGTAGTCGCCGAAGAAGCGGCCGCCGCCATCCTTGCCCCGGTAGATCTTCACATCTGCACCGGGTTCGGCCATGTTGCGCGCAACGCCGGCCCGCAGGACTTCCACCCAGTCCTTGCAGACACCGCGCAGCGCCACGGCGCCGTCTCGGTGAAAATCAGCAATGGTGCTGGCGGATACCTTAATTTTTTTCATCTTGAACACTCCAGATTCTCGCGCCAACATGCCAGCCCAATGGGCAGGCGCAACAGATTTATTCGCTTGGTTGTAATTTGTAATTCCAACTAGGTTAATCCCAAAGGCCATACCTTAAACAGAATTTTGATCATTGAGAAAAACATGCTTAGATGCTTGCATCACCCTCTCCGGGTGTCCAGAAAAGAATAGGGAGTTAGACTATGAAATCCACCAAACTTTTTGGTGCCGCACTCATGATGAGCTCGATGCTCGCAATCGGTGCCGCCAACGCGAAATCACTTGTTTACTGCTCGGAAGGATCGCCAGAAAATTTCACTCCGGCCATGAACACCACAGGTACCAGCCTTGATGCTGCGCGCCCCGTTTTCAACAAGCTCGTACAATTCACGCCCGGCACCACCAGCGTGGAACCCGGCCTTGCTGAAAAATATGAAGTTTCCGCCGAAGGTACAGTTCTCACATTCCACCTGCGCAAGGGTGTCAAATTCCATTCCGGTGTGAACGGTTTCACACCGACGCGTGATCTCAATGCTGACGATGTCATTTGGTCTTTCGAACGCCAGTCGAAGCCTGATCACCCCTATGCAAAAGTTTCCGGCGGGGCTTATGACTATTTCAACGACATGGGCATGCCAGACCTTATAGCCTCCATCGCGAAAGGCGCTGATGATCTCACCGTTGTCATGACGCTTAAGAAGCCCAATGCGCCGATCATCGCCAACCTCGCCATGGATTTCGCCACCATACAGTCTGCCGAGTATGCAGACTATCTGATGAAGAAGGGAACGCCTGAGCAGTTCGACCAGATTCCGGTTGGCACCGGCCCCTTCATGTTTGTTGATTATCAGAAGGATGCGGTCATTCGCTTCAAGGCCAATCCGGATTATTGGGGCGAAAAGCCGAAGGTTGATGACTTGATCTATGCCATCACGCCGGATGCTACGGCCCGCTATGCCAAGCTCAAGGCCAATGAATGCCAAGTCATGATTGCACCAAATCCGGCAGATCTTGCCGACATTGGCAAGAACCCCGATGTACAGCTCTTGCAACAGGCTGGCCTCAACATCGGCTATCTGGCCATGAACGCACAGAAAGCTCCCTTCGACAAGGCAGAGGTGCGCCAGGCCATAGCCATGGCCATTGACCGTGATGCCATCCTCAAGGAAGTTTATCAGGGTGCGGGCCAGAAGGCCAAGAACCCGATTCCACCTACAATGTGGTCCTATGATGATGCGACAGTTGACTATCCTTACGACCCTGCCAAAGCCAAGCAAATGCTGGCGGCAGCCGGTGTGACCTCGCTCGACACGGATCTGTGGTGGATGCCGGTGCAGCGCCCTTACAATCCAAATGCCAAGCGCATGGCTGAAATGATGCAGTCTGACCTTGCAAAGGTCGGCATAAATGCCAAGCTCGTGTCCTACGAGTGGGGTGAGTACAGAAAGCGTATGCAAGCCGGCGAGCATCAAATGGGGCTGTTGGGTTGGACCGGCGATAATGGCGACCCGGACAATTTCCTGAACATTCTTCTTGGATGCGACAAGGACGGCAAGCCCAACGCGCAAAACGTTTCCAAATGGTGTGACGCCACATTTACTGCGGACATGGCAAAGGCGGTGGAAATTACCGACCAGGCCGAACGCACCAAGATTTATCAAGAAGCCCAGAAAATCCATCACGACCAAGTGCCTTGGCTGAACATTGCACATTCCACGGTGTTTGAGCCCGTGCGCAAGGAAGTGTCGGGCTACAAGGTAAGCCCGCTCGGTGCCCACGAATTCCAGAACGTGGACATTGCTGAGTAGATAGACAAAACAGCCCTCATCCGCCGGTTGGTTGGATGAGGGCTGATCTAAGGTGTCTGGATGTTTCGTTTTCTCCTCAAACGCTTGGCCCTGACGCTGCCCACTTTCATCGCGTTAATGTTCGTGACCTTCACGATGATCCGGCTTGTCCCGGGCGATCCCATCGAAGTGCGCCGCGGCGAGCGTGGCATTGCACCTGAGCGGCTGGCGCAATTGCGCCATGACATGGGCCTGGACCAACCAATCTGGAAACAGTTTTTCGATTACGTCTGGGCACTGCTACATGGTGACTTCGGCACCTCCATCGTTTCCAAGACACCCATCGCCCATGAATTCCTCACACTGTTTCCAGCCACCCTGGAACTTGCCCTGTGCGCCATGGTGTTTGCCATCGTACTCGGCGTACCGGCAGGCGTCGTCGCCGCCGCGCGGCGTGGCGGCATTTACGACCAGACACTCATCGGTATTTCGCTGACGGGCTATTCCATGCCCATTTTCTGGTGGGGCCTCATCCTTATTCTTTTGATGTCCAACACGCTGCACCTGACGCCGGTATCCGGCCGCGTTGACCTCATAAAGTTTTTTTATCCACCAGTAACCGGTTTCATGTTGATTGATTCAGTGATCTCCGGCCAGAAGGGCGCCTTCCTTGATGCCGCCCGCCATCTCATCCTGCCAACCATCGTACTGGGAACCGTGCCGCTTGCCGTCATCGCCCGCATGACGCGTTCGTCCATGCTGGAAGTTCTCGAGGAGGATTACGTGCGCACCGCACGGGCCAAGGGCCTGTCGGCATTTCGCGTGGTCGGCCTGCACGCGCTGCGCAATGCGCTCATTCCCGTCGTCACCGTCATCGGCCTGATGATCGGCAGCCTGCTGGCGGGTGCCGTTCTCACCGAAACCATTTTTTCCTGGCCTGGGGTTGGCAAATGGCTAGTTGATTCAATCGGTCGCCGTGACTATCCCGCCTTGCAGGGCGGCATCATGCTCATCGCCAGCCTCGTAATCGTCGTTAATTTCCTGGTCGACATGCTGTATGGCCTCATCAATCCTCGGATCCGCCATGGCCGCTGAAACCCTTGTGATGGCGCCACCCAGCCCGCTGCTTGCTTTCTGGCGTTCCTTCCGCGAGAACCGTGGTGCTGTTGTTGGCCTCGTGATTGTCTGTTTCGTGATCTTTATCGCCATCTTTGCCAACGTATTGGCGCCCTATAATCCACTTGAACAGTTTCGTGATTTCACCAAGCTGCCGCCGGTCTGGGTGGCGGGAGGCACCTGGAAGTTCCCGCTCGGCACCGATCCCCTGGGCCGTGACATGCTTTCGCGCATTCTCTACGGTTCGCGCATTTCGCTATTCATCGGCCTTGCTGTCATGCTGGTGACAGCCGTTGTCGGCATTTTCTTAGGCTTGATCGCTGCCTTCCGGGGTGGCATATTTGACATCGCGATCATCCGTGTGATGGATCTGATCATGGCCATTCCCAGCCTGGTGCTCGCCATTCTCATCATTGCGGTGATTGGTCCCAACCTCACCAACACCATCGCTGCCATCGCCATCGTCTATATGCCACGCTTCGTGCGGCTGGTGCGCGCCAGTGCCTTGAGCGAACTCAGCAAGGACTATGTGACAGCGGCTAAAGTGGCAGGCGTCGGCCCCTGGCGGCTGATGTTTACGACCGTTTTGCCCAATTGCATGGCCCCCCTCATCGTGCAGGCGGCCCTAAGTATTTCCGATGCCATTCTTGAAGCCGCAGGCCTTGGCTTCCTAGGCCTGGGCGCCCAGCCTCCCACGCCAGAATGGGGTTCCATGCTGGCCGACTCAAAGGATCTCATCACCTCACACCCCTGGGTGATGGCACTGCCCGGTATTGCCATTCTCATTACTGTACTTGCCATCAATCTCATGGGCGACGGCCTGCGCGATGCCCTCGATCCTCGCCTGAGGAAGAGTTGAGCCATGCCGCTTCTTGAGATCAAGAACCTGAGTGTCGATTTCAAAACCTCAAACGGCCTCTTCCGTGCAGTGGATAGTGTTTCCATGGCGGTGGACACCCGCGAGGTTCTCGCCATCGTGGGTGAGTCGGGTTCCGGCAAATCCGTGTCCATGCTGGCCGTCATGGGGTTGCTGCCGTGGACTGCCAAGGTTTCCGCAGACAAGATTGAGTTTGACGGCCGCGACCTTCTCAAGATCACGGCCGAAGACCGCCGTAAGATTACAGGCAAGGACATGGCGATGATTTTTCAGGAGCCCATGTCGAGCCTCAACCCCTGCTTCTCCGTGGGCTTTCAGCTGATGGAGGCCATGCAGACCCATCTTGACCTCGACAAGGCCGAGCGCCGGGCACGCGCCATCGAACTCCTCGAGCAGGTCGGCATCCCGGCCCCTGAATCGCGCCTCACTTCCTATCCGCACCAGCTCTCGGGCGGCATGAGCCAGCGCGTGATGATCGCCATGGCGCTGGCCTGTAACCCCAAGCTCCTCATCGCCGATGAGCCCACCACGGCTCTTGATGTGACCATCCAGGCACAGATCCTTGAACTGCTCGTGCGATTGCAGAGGGAAACTGGCATGGGACTCGTACTCATCACCCATTCCATGGGCGTTGTGGCCGAAACTGCCGAACGGGTGAGCGTGCAGTATGCAGGCCAGAAGGTTGAGGAGCAGCCGGTGGCGGAACTGTTTGCGACCCCGCATCACCCCTATACACAAGCCCTCCTGGCGGCATTGCCGGAGCGCAGCCTGGGCCGCAGGCTTCCCTCCATTCCGGGCGTCGTGCCCGGCCAGTTTGACCGGCCGAAGGGGTGTCTCTTCTCACCGCGCTGCACTTTTGCCACCGACCTATGCAGATCCACCGCACCTCACATGAAGGAGGGCGCCCTCTGCCATTATCCCCTGGGAAGGAGTGCGGCATGAGCCAGGTTCTCAACGCCAAAAATCTGACGCGCTACTACAATGTCTCGCGCGGTGCCTTCAAAGAGGCGGCCGTGCTCAAAGCGGTGGATGGGGCAAGCTTCACGCTGGACCGCGGCAAGACGCTGGCCGTGGTCGGTGAATCGGGCTGTGGAAAATCTACCCTCGCCCGCCTCGTTACCATGATCGAACTGCCGACCTCCGGCACTCTCAACATTGCGGGCAAGGACATTATGGGAGCGAGCCCCCACACCCTGCGCGAACTTCGTCCCAAGGTGCAGATCGTTTTCCAGAACCCCTATGGCTCGCTGAACCCCCGCCAGAAAGTCGGCGCCATTCTCGAGGAGCCGTTGCTCGTCAACACTTCGCTGTCGAAATCCGAGCGGCAGGATAAGGCGCGCGCCATGATGGCCAGCGTGGGACTACGGCCGGAACACTACGACCGCTATCCCCACATGTTTTCCGGCGGCCAGCGCCAGCGCATTGCCATTGCCCGCGCCCTGATGCTGGATCCGCAAGTGCTGGTGCTGGATGAGCCGGTGTCAGCCCTCGATATCTCCATCCAGGCTCAGGTTCTCAACCTGCTGTCTGACCTTCAGGAGAGGCACAACCTTGCCTACATGTTCATCAGTCATGACCTCTCGGTGGTCAAGCACATCGCCAATGACGTGATGGTGATGTATTTGGGCCGCGTGGTCGAACAGGGTACCCGCGACGATATCTTCAACAACCCGCAGCATCCCTATACGCAGGCCCTGCTCTCGGCCACGCCAACACCTGATCCCACCCGCAAGCGCGAACGCATCGTGCTGAAGGGCGAACTCCCTTCGCCGCTCAATCCGCCCGCCGGCTGCACCTTCCATCCCCGCTGCCCACTCGCTTTCCAGATCTGCAGCAACCTGAACCCCACCCTCATCGCCCATGACAGGAGCCTTGTAGCCTGCCATGCGGTGAACAGTCCTGCAACAAAGGCAGCCTGACCTCATGTCCACCCGTGCAGAACTTTCAACCGGCGAAGCCCTCGTAGGACTTCTCGAAGACTATGGCGTGGACACAATCTTCGGCATTCCCGGCGTGCACAACGTGGAAATGTACCGGGCCCTGCCACGCTCTAAGATCAAACACGTGCTGGTACGCCACGAACAGGGGGCAGGCTACATGGCGGATGGTTATGCCCGCGCCACCGGAAAGCCTGGTGTGTGTTTTACCATCACCGGTCCTGGAGTTCTCAACATCCTGACACCGCTGGGCCAGGCGTGGTCCGACTCCAGCAATGTTCTGGTAATTTCCTCAGCACTCGATGTGACTGACGCCGCACAGGGCCGTGGCCGCCTGCATGAAATGCTCGACCAGAGAGGTGCGGCTGCAACGGTGACCAGCCTCAACATGCGCGCCTATACCCCTAAGGATGTGCGCGACTGCATTGCCAGGGCCTTTGCTAATTTTGCCAGCACGAGGCCACGGCCTGCCTATCTTGAAATTCCGCTGGATGTGCTCGAGGTTCCAGCCGGTGATGGCTGGCACGCGCGTCCATTGCCTTCAAGACCGATTGCTGACACCGCACAGGTTGCGGCCGCTGCACAGAAGCTCAAGGCCGCCAGGAATCCCATCATGCTGCTGGGCGGAGGGGCACTGGACACAGGTGCTGCTGCTATTGACCTGGCAGAAAAGCTGGGCTGCCCCATTCTGACGACAACCGCGGGCAAGGGCGCTGTCAGGGCCGACCATCCCCTATGTGCAGGCTACCGGCTTGGCAATGAACAGGTCCAGCAGGCACTGCTGTCATCCGACTGCATACTTGCCGTCGGCACGGAACTTGCCGAAACTGATTTCTGGTCGCCCCATATGCTGATCGAGAAGAACCTCATTCGCATCGATATTGACCCTGCCGCCATCGCTGGGCCGCACACTGCTGAAATTCCCATAATGGGAGATGCAGGTTCAGCCCTTGCCGCCATCAACGCGCTGATCTCGGGTAAGGCAAAGCCGTCGCCCTTGAAGCTGGTGGCGGAGGTAGACGAGCCATTGCGGCTGATGCTCACGAAGGTTCTTGGCACCATTCGCGAGGCGCTGCCGGAGGATACGGTGATTGCCTCCGACATGACGCAGATTGCCTATGCCGGGAACATCATATTCCCCATGTATGTGCCGCGCACGTGGCTGCATCCGGTGGGTTTTGGCACCTTGGGGTTCGGCCTGCCCGCCGGCATCGGCGCCAAGTTCGGCGTGGGAAAACGGCCTGTGGCCGTCATGATCGGCGACTACGGCATACAATTCACCATCAATGAACTGGCAACGGCAGCTGAGCACAAGCTGCCACTGGTCATTCTCATGTGGAACAACAATGCGCTGGGCGAAATCAAGGACGACATGGTGCGCAAGGGCATCCAGCCAAATGCTGTGACTTTGAAGAACCCGGATTTCCAACTGCTGGCAAAGGCCTATGGGGTCATTGCGGAGCGTCCCGCCTCACTCAAGGCGTTGGGGATCGCAATTGCTGCGGCCCTGAAGGCTGAAGGACCCACCCTGATTGAAATGACGCCAGCGATGGTCAATGGCTGACGCTGCGGTGCTCTTCGACGTTGATGGCGTTTTGCTGGAGCTGACGGTGGGCGAGGAAGATGCCTTCTTTACTCCCTTCCAACAGCGCTATGGCCTCACGGGCCTGTCGCGCGACTGGAACTCATACCAAATCCGCAACGATGAAAGCATCATTGCAGAAATCCTCACGCGCCATAACCTTCCCGCGAGGGATAGGGCTGGAGTGATTTCGGATTACATCACCATCATGCAACAGCGCATGGCTGAAGGCACAGTCAAACCTGTCGCAGTTCAGGGCGCGTTGGAACTGGTTGCAAAACTGCATGGAGAAATTTCACAGGGCATCGCCACGGCCAATCTCCTGGAGGCCGCACGGCTGAGGCTGCAACACCAGAACCTCTGGCAATTCCTCGAGGCTCATGCGTTTGGCGCCGACGGCGGTGGCCACAAACGCGATATAGTGGCGCGCGCCATAATGGCCCATAACCTGCCAAAATCCCGCACCGTTTATGTGGGCGACAATGTGAATGACCTAGATGCAGGCCTCAGCAATGGCGTACATTTTATCGGTTTCAGCGCCGATCGGGCCCGCCTTGCCGAGCTCAGACGCGCCGGTGCCATCCACCTCAGCAACAATCATGTGGAAACTTACAGGCTCATCGGGCATCTATTGAACACGCAAGATAACGGGACTTAATTGGAATATATTTCTATAATGAGAATTTATATATGAGCAGCGAAGGCCAATTATCCCTCTTGAAAACCCGGCGTTTCCTTCCGCTGTTCGTGGCCCAGGCCATCGGCGCCTTCAACGACAACGGACTACGCAACGCCATCGTCATTCTCATCACCTTTGACTTGGCCGTGCACCAAGGCTGGAACGCCACATTGTTTGTGCAGGCGGGTACGGCCCTGTTCATCCTACCCTATTTCCTGTTCTCGGCATTGGCCGGCCAACTCGCCGACATGCTGGACAAGTCCGTCATGGCGCGCCGCATCAAGCTCGCTGAAATGGCGGCCATGGTTTTCGGGGCGATCGCCCTATGGATGGACAACCCCTACCTTGATCTTGCCGTGCTGTTCTTTGCGGGCAGCCTCTCCACGTTTTTCGCCCCCATCAAATACGGCATTCTGCCACAATACCTGAAGCCGGAAGAGGTGATCGGTGGCAATGCGATGATCGAGATGGGGACCTTTGTTACCATCCTGCTCGGCACCATGTTCGGAGGATTCCTGGTGGAAGACCATGTGGGCCGCATCGTCCTATGCGCAACACTTGTGGCCCTCAGTGGTGTAGCCTGGTATGCGGCCACACAAATGCCCGCCGTGGCTCCCGCATCACCCGACCACAAGCTTGACTGGAACCTGTTCCGGCAAACGGCCAAGCTCATGGGCTATGCCAAGGAGCGCCATGATGTGTTCTGGGCCATCATCGGCGCCTCGTGGTTCTGGTTCCTGGGCACCGCCCTTCTCACCCAGTTTCCGGTGTTCACCCGCGACGTCCTGCTGGCCAACGGCACGGTGGCCAACGCCTTCATCGCCGTCTTCACCATCGGCATCGGGCTGGGCTCCATGATCACCAATGTTCTCCTGAAGGGCGAGGTGTCAGCCCGTTACGTGCCGGTAGCCGCCATCATGATGACGGTGTTCCTGATCGACCTCTATTTTTCTTCGGGCGTGGTCAATACGCGCTTTGCTGAAACCAAACTCAATGAGGCCGGCGTGTTCTTTGCAACCCTGGCCGCCTGGCGCGTGGCGTTCGATCTGTTCTTCACCGCCTTCTTCGGCGGAATCTATGCCGTGCCTCTCAACGCCATCATGCAGACACGGGCCTCACCGCCCAAGAGATCGCGTGTCATTGCCGCCAACAATGTGATCAATGCAGTGTTCATGATCGCCTCCACACTTCTGTCGGCGGCCCTGCTGCAAGTCATGTCAGCACGCGGACTGTTCTTGTCCCTTGCCCTTGCCAATGCGGCGGCGGCCCTATGGAGTGTCCGCCTGCTTCCCCAGGAAGTCATGGCCAACTTTGCCCGCCAGCTTTTCCGCCTGCTGTTTCGCGTCGAGGTGCGGGGCATGGAACACTACAGATCGGCTGGCCGCAAGGCAGTGATCGTGGCCAACCATACATCGCTGCTTGACGGGCCCCTGCTTTCCGCCTTCCTGCCGGATCGCTCCACCTTCGCCATCAACTCCTACATGGCCCAGCGCTGGTGGGCGAAGCCCGCCTTTGCCCTGTTTGATCTCGCCCCCATCGACCCCACCAACCCCATGGCCATCCGCACCCTGGTGGACGTGCTGAAAAGCGGCAACCGCGTGGTGATTTTCCCGGAAGGACGCATCACCGTGACGGGAGCCCTCATGAAGATCTATGAAGGCCCT
>Ga0315287_10008423_pt1 | contig 10415 bp, 10 predicted proteins | sample YL17G11_0_MG_FD_205037 | JGI IMG/M metagenome (GOLD analysis project Ga0315287, IMG submission 205037) | Sediment microbial communities from Yellowstone Lake, YNP, Wyoming, USA - YL17G11_0 | ecosystem: Environmental > Aquatic > Freshwater > Lake > Sediment | place: USA: Wyoming | collected...
GGCTCGGACATCATCGAAGAGGCCTGACCCAATAAAATCAGGAGGTTGCAAGCAGCTTGAGGAAAATGCCCCGCGTAATAATCGGACGGCAATTTATTTTTCAACACCCTGTTAGTACAGATATCCCCACGATAAATATAAAGGAGACTAAAAAATGATCAAAGCAAAGAACACTATTGTTGCAACTGGCGTAATTTTTGATGAAAGAACAAAGGCAGTTTCTATTTTTAATATAATAGAGGACCTCATTGTTGGGGGATTTCCTACGTTTATTCAACAATTATCTCTTTTTTCTTATTTTACGAGAGAAGCAGGCGACCAAAGTAAAATATTACTTAAATTGGTAATCAAAAATAATGAAAAAGAGATCGCTAATGAAAATATAGATGTTAATTTTCAAGATAAATTAAAAAATAGAACGAGAATAGAATTTAGCGCAATGCCTATTTTTGAAGAAGGGAAAGTGGTATTTTCTATTATGAATCAAACTGAAACATTATCTGAATATGAAATTTCCGTAAAAAAGCTTGGCTAGCGGATATTAAAATTCCAGCTTGCAGAGGATTGCCCGGTGGTCGAGGTCGAAGCGGCCGTCAAGCCGTTTGGTTCCGGGCGAGACTCCCAGGGTCTGGCACGAGCCTTTTGCGAAGTCAGACACCACATGGTCCAAAGCCTTAAACGGGATATCGATCAAGGGTAGGAAGTCCGTATAATACCCTGAGGAATTGCCAAAAGGTCCGGAAAGATAATGGAAATTTTTCCGCGCCAGGTTCTGCTTCCAAGCCTTCACGCTTTCATCCTTGCCTCGGTAGGGGTCCAGGTTCCAGTCCCCGGCCATCATGGTCTGGCCCGGGACCACGGCTTTAAAGGCGTCTTCCACTTCCTGCGCCCGGCAGCGCTTGCTGATCGAATCCGGATGGCCGTTGATCAGCCTGATCTGCTTCCCGTAAATTTCCACATCCACGGCTGTGATTGAAAATCCCTGGTCGCAATTGGCAGGGAAGGGCAGTCCCGGGACAATGCACAGGCTCCCGTCCTGGCAGCCTTTTATATGGCCCACGCCTTTTTTCACGGCGATTGCCTCAAAAGCTCCTTTGGTGACGGCAATGGTGTAATCAGGCCCGAGCACCCGTCGCGACATTTCTTTTTCCGGTCCGGGCAGGTTTTCAAAATCATGGCAAACAAACCCGGGCTTGGTTTCCTTTTTCTTGGCGCAGTGCTCCGCAGGCACCACCTCCTGTAGAAAAAGAATGTCCGCGTCAATGGCCCGGATGGATGCGGTCACTTTCTTCTCCACGCTTTTCAGGCATAGCTTCCAGTCATAGCCGATGCAGATGATGTCGGAGTTGCCGATGTTAGCGGTGAGCAGTTTCACGGGAGCGGCATGGGCGGGAAGGCAGAGGAGCATTGCCAGCGCAACGCTTTTTAACATCTTTGCGGCAAAATTCATTCAATTCATCTTATCACAGAAGGCGCCGCCAATATATTGAGGAGGGCGGCTGCAAGCCGCCCGTACGGGTTTTTATATCCGGGTTTTCGTGGCTATAATTTGTGTGGAAAGGAGAACAAAGATGGAGATAAACGCGGTGCTGGTGCACCCGAAGGACAATGTAGCGGTGGCGATCAAGGCGCTCAAGAAGGGCGAGCTGGTGGTCGGCGTTGCGAACGACAAGCTGTCCGCCATTGCTGATGTGCCCCGCAACCACAAGCTGGCGCTCAAGGAGATCGCGCCGGGCGAAAAGATAATCAAATACGGGGAGAGCATCGGCGTTGCGACCATTGCGATCAAGCCGGGCGACTGGGTCCACACCCACAATCTGAAGGCGGAGGAATAAGATGAAAAATCCAGGGGTCTGGCCTCATCGGGATTTCGGGGTCAGACCCCATCGACGAAGCTCGGACTGCGGAGTTGGGGTCTGACCCCACGAAGCCTGACCCTAAAATCACAAAGGCGGAGGAGTGAGATGGGATTTCTGGGATATAAGAGAGAGGACGGGAGCGCGGGAATAAGGAACTATGTCCTGGTAATGAGCTCGGTGAGCTGCGCGAACGGCGTGGTCAACGCCATTGGACGCGAGCTGCCGGATGTAAAGACCATGGTCCACACCGAGGGCTGCGGCAGGGGCATTGCGGACATCGCCATCACCACGCGCACGCTCGCGGGCCTGGGCAAAAACCCCAATGTGGCTGCGGTGCTGGTGATCGGCCTGGGCTGCGAGTTCATCAAGGCGCCTGGACTTGTTGACCAGATCAAGACGAGCGGAAAGCCCGCGCAATACCTGGTGATCCAGGACGAGGGCGGCACGACCAAGACCACGAAAAAAGGAATCGACATTTGCAGGAAATTTTTGGCGGACGCGGCAAAGATCAAGCCCGAAGAATTCGGCTGGGACAAACTCATGCTCGGGCTGGAGTGCGGGGGATCGGACGCGCTTTCGGGCGTGACCGCGAACCCGGTGATCGGCGTGGCCGCTGACTGGCTGGTGGACCAGGGCGGCACGGTAATACTCGCCGAGACCACTGAGATGATCGGCACGGAAAAAATTCTGGCGCGTCGCGGCCAGGACCCGGCCATGGCCAAAAAAATCACGACCCTGATCCAGAAGCAGGAAAAACTGACCAAGGATATTTTGGGACCGCTCGCGGGACTTGTGATCTCGCCGGGAAACATCGAGGGCGGGCTTTCCACCATCCAGGAGAAAGCGCTCGGGTGCATCATCAAGGCGGGCAACAGCAAAATTAACGAGATTGTGGACTACAGCGCAATCCCGGTCAAGAAGGGGCTGGTGATCATGGACACGCCCGGTTCGGACATCTTCCAGCTCACGGGAATGGCAGCAGCGGGAGCGCAGGTCACGGTGTTCTCGACCGGACGCGGCACGCCCGCAGGCTTCCCGATCATGCCGGTGATCAAGATTGCATCAAACACGGAAATGTTCCAAAAAATGGAAGACGACATGGACCTGGACGCGGGCAGGGTGATTGCGGGAAAGAGCATCAGCGAGGTGGGCGCAGAACTGGTCGAATTTTTAAAACAGGTTACCTCCGGCAGGCAGACCCGGGCTGAGATCAACCAGCAGGAGATGTTCGCCATCCACACCGTGGGGCCGGCGTTTTGATCGATTGTACGGGCAGGGCTAGCCCTGCCCCTACCAATCCAGCCTGCTCTTGTGTTCCTCCCAGAACTTGCAACGGTCTGAAAGACCGGCAGACTCCACCTTGACCTGCTCGTCCAGCACCAGCAGCTTCTGGTCCTTGGGATCGAACTTGGGCCATTCGGGCAGTCCCGGTCCGTTGGGGTTCCCGGTCTTGGCGAAGTTGGTCCAGTACGCCTGGAATATTTTGGAAAGCGGCTCGGCTTTTTTCAGGTTCTCGCGCCTGAAGACAAATTTGAACTGCTGGAAATTGTCGAACACGAACGGCAGTTCCATGGCGTGCATGGCGCCGATGCGATTTCCCATCCGGAAATCATCATAGTCAAACCGGTAGAGGTATGCGTCAACCTGATGGTCAGCCGCGGCCTCCAGCCCATGATAGGTCGGGCAGATGATGAAGATGTCGCTGATCATCCGGCCGTAGGCGTTGATCACCTGGTTGTCATAATCCGAGACCGGGTAAAGCTTGATTGCCTTTTCCGCGTCCTTTTTGTCCAGGCTGAACAGCGCCGCGATTTTTTTCTGATATGCCTCTGGGCCTGACCTGCGCAGCTTCTCGTGCGCGAGCCGGGCAAAGGCGGAGAACTCGTCGCGGTTGAACCCGGCGATCAGCGGGACCTTGTTAAATTTCCCGGACCGGATGATGTCAATCGCGTTACCGTCCAGGAAATACCCGTCCTGGGCCGGCATGAACATGCCCCTGTGCCGGGCACGGCGGGGCGAGATGATCTTGCAAGCCGGGACCGAGCGCAGGCACTCGAGGTCGTCCGGCCCGCAGCCCCATGCCCGGGCAGCCAGTTTCCCGCGCTCAAAGGATTTTTCAAGCGGCGCTCCCACCCGGCAGGGGCCGCTCTCGATTATCGCTCGCTCGAACAGGCCGGTGGCAAGCGGGGACGCGAGCAAGGTGCAGACGCTCATTCCTCCCGCGGACTCGCCGAACACGGTCACATTTTGCGGGTCTCCGCCAAAGGCCGCGATGTTGGCCTTCACCCATTTGAGCGCGGCCACCTGGTCGAGCGAGCCGTAACTGCCCACGCTCTTGTTGGGGTCCTCGTCGCGGAGCGCGGGCAAAGCCATGAACCCGAAATAGTTCAGCCGGTAATTGATCGATACCACGACCACGTCCCCGGACTGCGAAAGCTTCCCGCCCCAATAGACCGGGGTGTTGGCTGTCCCCATCATGTATCCGCCGCCGTGGATCCAGAGCATGACCGGGAATTTGCCTTCCTTCTTGGGACGCCAGATGTTCAGGTAAAGACAGTCCTCGCTCATTTTGCCCGAAGGGTCCTGGTCAAAATGTTTCATTACCATCCCGCCCATGCCCATGCAGCGGGCGCCCCAGACGCTCCCGTCCCGCACGTCTTCCCAGGTTTTTGTTGGCTGCGGGGCTTTCCACCGGAGCTCCCCGACCGGGGGCGCGGCATAGGGGATCCCGCGCCAGACGCAGGTTTTTGTGTCGGACTCGGCCAGGCCCTTGACCAGTCCGGATTCTGTTTTCACCGGTGCGCTGCAGAAGGGGTCTGACTTTTGCGCAGCGGTGTCTTTGATTGTTTTTTTACAGCCGGCGCTGCCAAGGATGAGGAGCGACAAAAGGGCGAAGCAAATTTTTTTCATGGCGTCCTCCTTTGCCATTACTATAGCGCAACCCTGAAAATCGGCCAAGCAAATTTTACAAACCGCGTTGAAGTGAGTAAGATTATTTCGAGTCGGGACTAAAGTCCCTCGCACATTTTGTTTGAATCGCGACTAAAGTCGCTCGCACATTTAATCTCTTTTAAGGAGGGGAAAGATGAAAAGGGAGAAAAAATATTTCAGGACAATGAGCGCAATGCTGTTCGCGCTCGCAATGGTATTGGTGTTGCCGGTCCGCGCTTTGGCAGGGGATGTCCCGGTGATCTCGCACGGGGACCCGGCCGAGCCGGTGATCAACGCGCCCCGGATCGTGGGCACCACGCCGGGCAAGCCTTTTCTGTTCCTGATCCCGGCCACCGGGGACGCGCCCCTAACCTTCGGCGCCAAGAACCTCCCGGACGGACTGAGCCTGGATTCGAAGACCGGGATCATCACCGGCTCAATCAAGCAGGACGGCGACTACGCGGTGACCGTCACGGTCACCAATCCCAAAGGCACCACCCAGGGCGCGCTGACCATTCTGGCGGGCAAGGACAAGCTCGCGCTGACGCCGCCCATGGGCTGGAACTCGTGGAACGTGTGGGGCCTGTCGGTGAGCGCGGACAAGGTTAAGGCCGCTGCGGACGCCATGGTGAATTCCGGCCTGGCCGCTCACGGTTTTCAATTCATCAACATTGACGACGGCTGGGAAAAAGGGCAGGCGGCCAAGGGCATCCCCCTGGTCCATTACATGACGCCTCCGCGCAAAGCCGGGCGCGCGGACAACGGCGAAATACTGACCAATGAAAAATTCCCGGACATGAAGGAGCTTGCAGACTATGTGCATTCCAAGGGACTCAAGCTCGGCATCTATTCCTCGCCCGGCCCCTGGACATGCGGCGGATACGAAGGCAGCTACCAGCACGAGAAGCAGGACGCCGAGACCTACGCCAAATGGGGGATCGACTATCTGAAATACGACTGGTGCAGCTACGCCACAGTCACGCCCGGCCAGGACCTGAACGCCTATCAAAAGCCTTACATCGAGATGGGCAAATACTTGAGCGACACCGGACGCGACATTGTCTTCAGCCTTTGCCAGTATGGTATGAAGGATGTGTGGAAGTGGGGAGAGGGCGTGGGCGGAAATTTATGGCGCACCACCGGGGACATCCGGGACACCTGGAAAAGCCTGTCCGGCATCGGGTTCAAGCAGACCAGGATCGCGGAGCACGCGGGGCCAGGCCACTGGAACGACCCGGACATGCTGGTGGTGGGCAAAGTGGGCTGGGGGCCGACGCTCCACGAGACCAAGCTCACAAAGACCGAGCAGATGAGCCACATCACCATGTGGGCCATGCTCGCGGCGCCGCTCCTGATCGGGTGCGACATGTCCAACCTGGACCAGTTCACAATCGACCTGCTCACCAACGACGACGTGCTGGCAGTTGACCAGGACCCGCTCGGCAAACAGGCAACGACCAAGGCCAGCGACAAGAACAGCGAGGTCTGGGCCAGGCCGCTCGCGGACGGGTCCCTGGCGGTCGCGCTTTTCAACAAGGCGGAAAAACCCGCTGAGATTTCCGTGAACTTTTCCGACCTGGGAATTTCCGGCACCCAGAAAGTGCGCGACCTGTGGCAGCGAAAGGACCTGGGGAGCTATGACGCCAAGTTCAGCGCGACCGTGGCCGGGCACGGGGCTGTGATGGTCAAGATCGGAAAGGCCAAATAAAAAATATGGCCAGGAAGAAAAGCAAATGCGTTTTTTGCGAGATCGTAGCGGGCCGGGCGCCGGCGTTCAAGGTCTGCGAGGACGAGCTGTCGCTCTGCCTGCTGGACATCAACCCCTTTGCCAAAGGGCATTGCCTGGTGATCTCCAAGCGGCATGAGCCCTGGTGGCACGACCTTTCTGAGAAAGAGGTTGTCAGCCTGTTCAAGCTGGCCCGGAAAGCCGCGAACAAAATCATGAAGGCGTACAAGCCGGAGTTCATCGGCATGTACGCGCGGGGCAGGAGGATCCCGCACACGCACATCTTTTTGGTCCCGACCGTGAAGGACGACCTGCTCGACAAATATTTCAACGACCTGGAGAAAATCCAGGAGCACTCAACGGCGTTGTCAAGTTTGCGCGACCCGAAGAGCATGGAAGAGGTTGCGAGGAGATTGAAAAATACAAAATAATGATCTTTGCCGAAACCAACATAGCAGGGGAATTTAATGAATCTATTTGGGCAATTTTATGAGTTCGGAATTTGCTTGAAAAATGGTATTACCATGGTATAATATTCATATGAAAGGGGTATTACCATGGCGGAAACCAAAAAGATAGCGATCAGCATCCCAAACGACTTGGCCAAGAAGGTGGAGTCGCTCCGCAAGATCTCGGGCGAGTCGCGGAGCGCGTTCATCAGCCGGGCGATCGGTCGGATGCTTCGGGAGCGGGAACTGAAAGCTCAAATTACGAGGTATCAAGAAGGCTATCGCAAACATCCGGAGAGCAAAGAGGAGATAGCTTTTGCCGAGGCCTCATCGGCTCGTATTTTGGCCGAGGAGCCCTGGGAATGAGGCGGGGCGAGATCTGGTGGGCGGAACTCGCCACGCCCGCGGGCCGCAGGCCTGTGCTTTTGCTCTCACGCGATGAGGCATATTCCGTTCGAGAGCTGGTCACGATTGCGCCGGTGACCACGCGCGTGCGCGGCATCCAGGTGGAATTGGCTTTGGGAAAAAACGAAGGACTCGCCCGTCCGTGCGTCGCAAACTTGGATACAATCACCACAATTTATAAGTCATGCCTGATGGAAAGGATTGGTTTCCTGAGCGAAGATAAGCTCATGGAACTTGATACTGCGATAAAATTTGCGCTGGGAATTGCCGAAGAATAGGTGTTTTTTAGTTTCACTCCGCCACGGTCTTCCAGCCCCGGCGGGAGAGGTCCCAGTAGATGAAGGCGCCGGCCACGAGTCCGCACCCGATGAAGACCGATCCTGTAATAAAGCGGCCGAAGATGATCTCTCCGATCCCGAAGAGCATGGCGTAGATCAGGGCGCATCCCGCGATCCAGTCCAGGAAGGAATAAAAAAGGTTGTCGGTGATCTTCACGGAATCCCCCAGCCGGTCTTTCGCCGGCTTCCAGCCCGGCCCGGCCGGACGCGCGCGCTTGAAAAAGCTGTCCAGCACGGCGTCGTGCTCGGGCCTGGTTAGGAAAGTCACAGTCAGCCAGACCACGCTGGTGATGGCCACGGTGATGATGAGTTCGTACGCGAACTCAAGCCCTTCGGGGAAGACCAGGGTCCCCGTGCTTTTCAGGGCTTTGATCCCGAGCGAGACCACGAGCGCGGCGCTCATCGCCGAGATTTCGCTCCAGGCGTTGATCCTCCACCAGAACCAGCGCAGGATGTAGACCATGCCGGTGCCCGCGCCGATGGTGAGCAGCAGTTCCCAGCCGCCCACCTGCGATTCCATGATGTAACCGATCACGCCCCCGAAGACCATGGCGATCACGGAGATGATCCGTGCGACAAATATATAATGTTTTTCGGTGCCGTCCTTTTTGAGGAAGCGCTGGTAAAAATCTTTCACCACATAAGATGTGCCCCAGTTGATGTGGGTGGAGATGGTGGACATGTATGCCGCGGCCATTGCCGCGAACATCAGGCCGAGCAGCCCGGGCGGCAGGTAGGTGATCATCATTTTGACATATCCCTCGCGCGGGTTTTCCAGGTTGGGGAACAGCACGACCGCGGCCACGGCGGTGAGTATCCAGGGCCAGGGCCGCAGGCAGTAATGCGCGATGTTGAACCAGAGCGTGGCGAGCAGGGAATGCTTTTCATCTTTTGCGCTGAACATCCGCTGCGCGACATAGCCGCCGCCTCCCGGCTCCGCGCCCGGGTACCAGGACGCCCACCACTGGACCCCGATGTAGGTGAAGAAGAGCATGGGCGCCAGCCAGGCCGCCTGTCCCACGGGCGGGAGCGCGCTTAAAAACGAGTCAACCTTTTCCGGGCTGCCCATCTGCGCGACCAGCCGCTCCTTCATGCCTGACATCCCGCCCGCGGCGTGCACGCCGTAAACCGCCAGGATGATGCACCCGGCCATGGCCATGATGAACTGGAAAAAGTCCGTGACCACAACCCCCCACAAGCCCGACATCATCGAATAAATGACCGTGATCACCAGGCACACCGCGATCGCCTTCCAGCGGTCAATGCCCAGGGAGACTGAGATGATGGTGCCCATGGCCGAGTTGACCCAGCCCATGATCACGGAGTTGATCAGGAGCCCGAGGTAGAGCGACCGGAACCCGCGCAGGAAAGCCGCGGGCCTGCCCCCGTATCTTAGCTCGGTGAACTCGATGTCCGTGAGCACGCCCACTCTCCTCCATAAGCGCGCGTAGAAAAACACGGTGAGCATCCCGGAAAAAACAAAGTTCCACCACAGCCAGTTGCCGGCCACGCCGTGCTTGTAAACCATCTCGGTGACCGCCAGCGGGGTGTCCGAGGAAAAAGTGGTCGCGACCATTGAGGTCCCGGCCAGCCACCAGGGCAGGCTCCGGCCCGCGCCGAAGAACTCGGTGGTGCTGGAACTTGCGCGGCGCGAGTAGTAAAGCCCGATCAGGAGCGAGGCCAAAAAGTAAAGCGCGACAATTCCCCAATCCAGATAGGAAACGCTCACTGCTAAAACCTCCTGTTTACTCCCTAGATTTTTTCATAGTTTGGGAGGGATGGCAAGATCGAATTTATGAAAAAAATTCAAAACAATGGAATAGATGAAAGTTTAACGTTGAATTAGCCGCTTTCCTCAAAAGCCATTTTCATAATTTTGGCAAGAGTATCCTTGTTTTTTTCTATTTCTTTTCTGGTTAATCGTATACGGTATCGTCCCCATCTTTTATCGTAATCCATTACATCAAGTTCAGCGTCATCTAAAATTTTTTGAATTTCGTCAGATTGTTTAAGGCGTGGCTCCAGTCTTATGTATTGTTTTTTTACCCTGAAAAGAATAAAATTGTTAGGTTGATCGCCCCTGGCAAGGCCAATATAAAACTTATTGTATTTCAACTCTAAACCCGGTGCAAAGGTGTTTATTATTTTTAGTAGGTCATCCGCAAGAGCAACTGTTTCCTTGCTGCCTCGATAGGTTTCCCAATATTCTCTATCTGTGGCAATAGCATCTTCTTCTTCCTCTTCAAGTCCGAGCGTTAATTCGTCAACTATTTTTGTAAAAACCAGAGACACTTGATCTCCGATTTTTAATGCTGACATTTGAAGGGCTATTAGTGGAATGGTGCCATTAAAAAGACCAATTACATTAAGAAAACGGCTGGATATATCTTCCGCGACAATAACTGCACAATGGTCATATTGGGGATAACGCTTTTTTTCAATATCCCAGTATTCTAAAGTCCGAATAATATGACTTTCATCAGTTGTGCCAAGCTGAACTTCAACTTCATATCTACGGACCGATTCAATATCTTGTAATAGGAGGTCTAATCGGCCGGCTTTAGGTTGCATCCTTTCTTTGTCTTTCAGTACTAAATCTCCAAGCCCCAAGATTGTAGGGTCTTCAGCAATGCGTGCCTGAACCCATTTTTCGTCAAGTAGGGGGTGATTTTTAATAGAGATTTTTTCCAATTTAACAAATTTAAGT
>Ga0315287_10008424_pt1 | contig 10415 bp, 7 predicted proteins | sample YL17G11_0_MG_FD_205037 | JGI IMG/M metagenome (GOLD analysis project Ga0315287, IMG submission 205037) | Sediment microbial communities from Yellowstone Lake, YNP, Wyoming, USA - YL17G11_0 | ecosystem: Environmental > Aquatic > Freshwater > Lake > Sediment | place: USA: Wyoming | collected...
CCAATCTGCGGCCCGGCTCCATCGTTCAGGCCGGCACGCCCGCCTTCGCTTTGATCGAGGACGGGCATTGGTGGGTGGACGCCAATTTCAAGGAGACCGACCTCGCCCGCATCAAGCCGGGCCAGACGGCGACTATCCGCCTCGACATGTATCCGGGCACGAAGCTCGACGGGGTGGTCGAAAGCATCAGCGCCGGCGCCGGCTCGACCTTCTCCGTGCTCCCGCCTGAGAACGCCACCGGCAACTGGGTCAAGGTGACCCAGCGTTTCCCGATCAGGATCAGGATCGCGAGCGAGCCGATCCCGGATAAGCCGCTGCGCGTGGGCGCCAGCGCCGACGTGAGCATCGACACCACAGAAAAAGCACAGAGCCAGTAATGAGCCGCGCCAAGCGTGGGGCCGGAAAGGGCCGTAAAGGGGGAAAGCCTCCCTCCGAACCGCCGCGCCCGATCCTCGCCGAGCCTCACCCCGAACGTCCGCCGATCCCGCTCGTCATCGCCGTGGTCCTGACCGCGGTGCTCGAAGTGCTGGACATCACTATCGTCAATGTAACGCTCCCGCATATGCTCGGGGCGTTCGGCGCGACCTCCGACCAGATCACCTGGGTCCTCACCTCTTATATCGTCGCCGCCGCCGTAGTGATGCCGCTCACCGGCTATCTCTCCAAATGGCTCGGGCGAAGGCGGCTCTTGCTCACTGCCATTATCGGCTTCATCGTATCGTCGGCCTTGTGCGGCTTGGCGTGGAACCTCGAGAGCATGGTGCTGTTCCGCCTGGCGCAGGGTGTGTTCGGCGCGCCGCTCGTCCCCTTGAGCCAGGCGATCCTGCTCGATGTCTTCCCGCGCAACCGCGCTGGCCAGGCGCTGGCCATTTTCGGCCTCGGCATCATGGTGGCGCCGGTGATCGGGCCGGCGCTTGGCGGGTATCTGACCGAGACCTATTCCTGGCGCACGGTGTTCTACATCAACGTTCCGATCGGCCTGTTCGCGCTGCTGATGTCGATCGGTTATCTGCCGCATAGGGCCATCAAGGACATCAAGACCGACTGGGTGGGCATGGGGCTATTGGTGCTCGCCGTGGGCGCGCTGCAATTCGTGCTCGACCAAGGCCAGATGCGCGACTGGTTCAACTCACGCTTGATCGTCGTGGGCGCCATCGTCGCCATCTTCACCACCGTGGCCTTCTTCCTCAGAGGCTGGAACAAGCCCGACAACATCATCGATCTGTCGCTGCTCAAGGACCGCAATTTCGTCGCCGGCACGCTGGCCATCACCGCCTACGGCATCAGCCTGTTCGGCTGCATGGCGCTGATGCCGCTGTTCAGCCAGAGGCTGCTCGGCTATTCGCCGGCCGTCGCCGGCACGCTCTTCATTCCGCGCGCCATCGTCAGCGCCATCACGCTGGCGATCACCGGCAGCATCCTCATCAAGATGTTCGATGCGCGCTATCTCGTCGCCGCCGGCCTCGTCATGACCGCGGTCGGCACGCTGCTCATGTCGCATTTCACGCTCTACGTGGACTTCTGGGGCATCGCCACACCGGGCATCTGGTCGGGGATCGGCAGCGGGCTGTTCTTCGTGCCGCTCACCGCCGTCGCCTTCGCCAGCATTTCGAAAGGGCAACTCGACGAGGCCTCGGGCGTCTATGCGCTGATGCGCGGCATCGGCGGATCGGCCGGCATCGCCATCGTGAGCTGGCTATTCGTGCGGCAGACGCATATTCATTTCAGCGAGCTCACGGCGCATATCACGCCCTATAACCGCGACCTCGCGCCCTACCTCTCCCAGAACGGGCTTAACCCCTATTCGCCGGAGTCGGGGCCGCTCATTGCCCACGAGATTTCCCGTCAGGCGCAGATGCTCGCCTTCAACGACATGTTCTGGTTCATCGGGCTGGTGACGCTCGCCATCATCCCGCTCGTCTTCCTCATGAAGAAGCCGGAGAAGGTGTCGCTCGTGCCGGCGCATTGAGCTGATCTGCGAAAAGTGGGAACCGGTTTTCCGATAAGATCATACTCCAACAAGTCCTAGAGCGTTATCGAGGGCGACAGCGTCGGGATATGGATCGGCCCCAGGGGGCTCGCCCCGGGGCACGATGCAGGGTCTTCCAGATGACCAGCAGGCCTAAATTACCAGCAGAGCTTAGCGCCCGAGGTGCAGACATAGGGCGAGACCACGCCATGCCAGCAGATGGTGTAGGAATTCGATTTGACGATGTCGGGCTTATAAAAGAGATCGGCGCTCACGCTGTCGCGCCAATAAGGCTGCGGCTTTGCGCGCATGGGCGATACGGTGACGGTGTGGAGCCTCTTTTGTATCTTGTAGTCTTTGACGGCGTCAGACAGCGCGAGCTGCGCGCGGCTAATGCCCGTTTCCTGGTCAAACCCGTCAGCGGTACCTGAGAGTCCGATACAGCCTGCATTGGCTGGCGTGCCGTGAGCCAGGCTCAGGCCCGCCGCGACTAGTGCCAACCCAAAGACCCGCGCAAACGACCTCATCGGAACGCCTCCTTAGCTGCGACAAAGATGCGCTAAGATTATCGCGGGCGGACGCGCTTGCCAGCACCTTTGCTGCCGCAGCCAAGCGTTCCCGTCGCCCTGTAGCGTTTGTGCCACAGTCCCGCGTCATTTTGGAACGGGCCGGAATATGACGAGACTCTAAGGACTTAGCCGCCCATCCAGAAAGCGGAAAGGGAACTCGGATGGCATCCAAGCTTGTTCTCGTAACCGGCGCATCGAGCGGGATCGGCGAGGCCACGGCCAAGCGCTACGCCGCGAGCGGCGCCCGTGTCCTCTTGCTCGCCCGGAACGCCGCAAGGCTCGACGAGGTGGCGGACGCCATAAGGCGCGGCGGGAACGCCGCCACCGCCTACAAGGTCGATCTTGCCGATGCGGGCGCTATCGCCGAGACGAGCGCGCGGATCGCCCGCGAAGCCGGCACGCCCGACATCCTCATCAACAATGCCGGCGCGGGACGCTGGCGGCCTCTCGCCGAGACCAGCGCGGAAGAGGCGCTTGGCATGATCGAGGTGCCTTATCTTGCGGCCTTCAACCTCACCCGCGCCTTCCTGCCGGCAATGCTGGCGCGCCGGTCGGGCGCGATCGCCTGCATCACCTCTCCGGCCTCTTATCTGATCTGGCCGAATGCTGCCGCCTATATCGCCGCGCGGCATGCGCTGCTCGGCTTCACCGAGGCGCTCCGCGCCGATGTGAAGGGAACGGGCATCGACGTCACCCTGGTCGTGCTCGGGACCGTCGAGACCCCCTACTGGAAGCACAATCCAGGGAGCCGCGAGCGCGTGCCGGCTGGAAACCCGATTCTCGCGCCGGTTCTGTCGCCGGAAGAAGCCGCCGACGCGATCTTTCGCGGCGTGGAAGCGCGCAAGCGGCGCGTGGTCAAGCCTGCCATCCTTCGCGCGCTGTTCCTGCTGAATGCGCTCAGCCCCCGCCTCGTCGCGCGCCAGATCCGCCGCTCCCTCCCCAAGCAGCAGCCCGGGTAAGCGCAGGCGTGGGAGCTATCGCCCCAGGAGTCCGGACCGCTTAAGGATCCAAAAGACAAAGCCCGAGATGCCGGCAAGCAGCAGCAGGGCCCAGGCAAAGCCAGAGCGATTGGCCGCGAGCGGCAAGCCACCGACATTCATGCCGAAGATGGCGGCGATCAGGTTCGCAGGCAGGAACACGGTCGTGACAATGGCCAGCACCTGAAGATTGCGATTGGTCTGGTCCGCCATTTTCAGCGAGACCTCTTCCTGCAACAATTGCGCACGGTCGCGTGAGGCGATCATCTCATGATCCAACCAATCGATTCGCTGAGCCAATTTTCCCGTTGCGAAATGCAGCGGCGCCTGGACCGACGGTGCGATGTCGCACTCGAAGCGATGCAGGAGCGACCGTTGCGTCGCAAGCTGCCGGTGCAACCGCACCGCGACCCTCCGCACCCGGGCAAGCGCCTGCTGCTGGTCGCTCGTGTCAGCGATCAGCACCCGCTCCTCGACTCTATCGAGGTCGTCGGCGAGGCCGTCGGCATAGCTCTCGACGGCTTCGACCATGTGCTCGACGATCGCCTCGAGCAGCTGGGCGACTGTTCCGATCTTGCGGCCGCCGCGCAACGACCGGCGGGTCGCCTCAAGCGCGTTCAGGCTGTGGCGGCGGCTGCTGACGAAGAGCTGCTCCGTCATGGCGAAATGCAGGAAGCCGATTTCATCGATCGCGCCGCCAAGTCCGCAGACGAGATCGGCGAAGACTCCATAGACGCAAGCCGCATGGGCATGTAGCTGCTGGTGCCCGTCGGCGGCAATCAGGAGCTCTCTGGCGGGCGCGGGGAGATCAGGACCGGATTTCAGGAAGTTGCAAGCGCGAGCGTCGGCGAGATTGAAATGTAGCCACAGCCAACCCTCATGGTCGGGAATCGGCTGGTCGATGGGGAGCTCCTCCGAGGATCCGTCAACGAAGAAGCGAAAGGCCCAGACGAGACCAGGTAAAGCTTGCGCTTCAAAATCCATGGCTCCGTTGGAGCGCGTGGTGGCTGCGAACCGCACAGAAGGCATCCCCCGCAAGACCGTGACCCAACCAGCAAAGAGCCGGACTGTTACACTCTCGTGACACCCCCTCCGCCATGGGCGACCCTTGCCGCCGTGTGGCGGCCTCTCTAATCAGGGAAGCGGAACCCAAGCTTGGCTCGGAGGCCTATGGTGGACATCGACCTTGAGGGCATTGCCCTTCTGACCGATCCCCTGCTCAACAAAGGCTCGGCCTTCACCGAGGAAGAGCGCACGTCATTTCACCTGCATGGGCTGCTTCCGCCCCATGTCGGCACGCTCGATGAGCAGTCCGACCGCAGGCTAAAGGCTTTGCGCAAATTCGAGACCAATCTCGAGCGCTATCTCTTCCTGCGCGGATTGCAGGATTCCAACGAGACGCTGTTCTACGCGCTCCTCACCCGCCACCTCGCCGAGCTTCTGCCGCTCGTCTATACGCCGACCGTCGGCGAGGGCTGCCAGGAGTTCAGCCACTATTCCGCTTACCCGCGCGGGCTGTTCTTGAGCTGGCAGCACCGGGACTGCATCAAGGACATCATCGCCCATCCCCGCTACGACCGCGTCGCCGTCATCGTGGTGAGCGACGGCGAGCGCATCTTGGGGCTCGGCGACCAGGGCGCGGGCGGCATGGGCATCCCCATCGGCAAGCTTGCGCTCTATACCGCGTGCGCCGGCATCGATCCCGCCACCACCCTCCCCATCCTGCTCGATGTCGGGACCGACAATCAGGAGCGGTTGTCGGACCCGCTTTATGTGGGCTGGAGGCAGAAACGCGTGCGGGGCGCGGACTATGACGCCTTTGTCGAGAGCTTCGTCGCCGCCATCGTCGGCCGCTGGCCGCATGTCCTCCTGCAATGGGAAGACTTTGCGCGGGGCAATGCCGGCCGTCTCCTCACGCGCTATCGCGACCGTCTCACCACCTTCAACGACGACATCCAAGGCACCGCCGCCGTCGCCGCCGGCACACTGCTCGCGGCGGTGAAGGTGACCGGCGTTCCGCTTAACCAACAGCGCATCGCCATTGTCGGCGCCGGCTCTGCCGGCTGCGGCATCGGCGCGCTTCTGCTGCGGGTGATGATCGAGGCGGGGCTGTCCGAGAATGAGGCGCGCGGCCGCTTCTATGCCGTCGACCGCGACGGGCTGCTGGTCGAGGGCATGGCGGGCATTCTCGATTTCCAGGCGCCCTTCGCGCAAGATGCGCAACGGGTCGCAGCCTGGCCGCGCGAGCAGCAAGGCAGGATCGGGCTTCTCGATGTGGTCAAGAACGCCAAGCCCACCGTGCTGATCGGCGTTTCGGCGCAAGGCGGCATGTTCAGCGAGGCGATCATTCGCGCCATGGCGGCCGGCGTCGAGCGTCCCGTCGTCTTTCCCCTCTCCAACCCCACCTCTTGCGCCGAAGCCGCTCCCCAAGATGTGATGGATTGGACCGAAGGCCGGGCCGTCATCGGCACCGGCAGCCCCTTCCCGCCTGTGATGTGCGGCGGCAAGCAGGTCGCGATCGCTCAGACCAACAACGCCTATGTGTTTCCCGGCATGGGCCTTGGCGTGCTCGCGGTGAAATCGTCTCGCGTGTCCGACGGAATGTTTGCCGCCGCCGCCAAGGCGCTCGCCGGCCTCTCGCCCGCGCTCAGCGATTCCGGGGCAAGCCTACTGCCGCCCGTCTCCGAGCTTCGCTCCGTCGCCATGACCATTGCCGTCGCGGTGGCGATGAAGGCGCGCGAGGAGGGTCTATGCGCGCCCTTCGAGGATGCAGCTTTGCCCGCGCTCATCGCCGCCAAGATGTGGGAGCCGGTTTACCGGCCCTACCGGCGCAAAGGTTGAGGCTTGTCGGGCTCTGAGAAAACCGCGAGGCTCATCGCGATTGCTGTCGAGGGAGAATACCGTTGCGCCAGATAAGCCCCGCGAAAGTCCTCGTCTATGTGGCCGCCTTGTTTCTCGCTGCATGTATTTCACCCGCATCTGCCGCGGACCAGGAGGAGCAGCCGCTACATCCGGTAGGCTTCAGACAGATCGAATTTGTCGACGGCGCCCGGCATCTCGCTCTCGCGATGTTCTATCCTTCCCTGGCACCCGACGCATCCGCCACACCTTTTGCGATGCCCTTCTTCACCAATCTGCATCTCTACAAAGACGCCGAATTGGCGCCCGGCCGCTATCCGCTGGTGATGTTCTCGCATGGGCGAGGCTCCAACCCGCTTCTGTATGCCTGGTTCGCGCAAACGCTCGCGGCACACGGCTATATCGTCGCCGGGCTCTATCACTATCGCGCCAACACCTATGACCAGACCATCGCTTACCTCGCCAACAAGCTCTGGCAGCGCCCGCGCGACATCTCTCTCGCCATCGACTTTTTGCTGAAGGACCCAGCCTGGGCCAAGGCGATCGACGCGGAGCAGATCGGCGTCGCCGGCCATTCGCAAGGCGGCTTCACCTCGCTCTGGATCGGCGGCGCCAAAGTCGATGCGGACAAATATCTCGCCTTCCAGAAGGGCTGGAAGAGCAACCAGATGGTGCCCGCTTATCTCCGCGACGAGCTGCCGCTCGACGCCTCACCGGCGCTCGATGTGCGCGATCCACGCATCAAAGCGGCCTTCGCCATGGCGCCCGGCATCATCAAGGCTTTCGGCATGGACGCGGCCGGGCTCGCCCAGATGACCATCCCCGCTTACATCACAGTCGGCGCGCGCGACACGCAGACCCCGGCGGAGGACAACGCTGCCTTCGCCGCCAAGCATATTCCGAACGCCGAGCTCGTCATCATCCCCGGCCCCGTGGATCACGAGATCTTCGTCAACGAATGCGACGACGAGGGCCGCGACGAGTTCCCCGAGGCCTGCATCGATGCGCCAGGCGTGGATCGCGCCGCGATCCACAAATCCGTCGGCGAGGCGGCGCTCAAATTTTTCGGGGAGGCGCTGGGGCGCTGATCGCTTGCCCTAAGAGGCGAGCTTCAGCGGCGCCTTGGCGCCGCCCGCGCCGTCGAGCTGCATGAGATGCGGCTCGACCTTCTCGCCCGAGGGCAGACCGAATTTGCGCAGCAGCCGCTTCATATACATGCGGAAGCGGTAGTGCTGGATCTCGAATCTGTGCCAGGGCGTATCCTTCCACCTGATGCCGTGACCGATATCGGGGTGAGCGCGGGCTTTCAGCGCCCGGAACCACGCGGCGCGCTTCGGATCGGTCTGCTCGGCATTGATGAAGGCCGCGATCAGCCGCGCTTGATAATCGGCGATCTGCCACACGCCCCCTTCGGCCGGCTCGAACAATCCGACTACGAAGAGATCGTCGAGCTCGCGATGGAAGGTATGGATGAACAGCTTCGACTTGCCCCGCTCATCGAGGATGTAGGACGAGTCGATGAAGGGAAAGCTCGGCCTGAAGCCCGTGGCCCAGATGAGAAAGTCGATCTCCTCCTCGCTGCCGTCGGTGAAGATGACGCGCTTGCCGTCGAGCCGCTCGATGCCGGGCTTCACGATCGTGCGCCCATGGATGAGGTGATCGATATAGGTGTTGCAGGCGGTGGGGTGCGCCTCGAACAGATCGTGGTCCGGCCGCTCCAGGCCGAAGCGGCGATGCGGGCCCACCACGATGCGCATGCCCCAGCGGTACAACAGCCGCATCAATTTGCGCGGCAGCGGGATGCGGCTGGTGTAGTCGATGAACACGTCGGTCGGCTTGCCGAACACTGTCTTGGGAAAGAAATAATAGGTGCGGCGCATCGAATGCACGACGCGCCCATTCTCGATCGCGGCATCGGACAAGATATCGACGGCTGAATTTCCCGCGCCCACCACCAGCACGCGCTTGCCCTTGACCTGCTCCTTCGACTTCACGTCGTGCGAATGCAGCATCTCGCCGTCGAAATGGCCGGGATAAGTCGGCACGACCGACTCCCAATGATGCCCGTTGGCGACGATAAGGCCGGCATAGAGACGAGGGCCGGCTTCGCCCTCGATCTGCACGCGCCAGCCTTGCGGCGTGTGCTCGGCGCGCGTGACGCGCTTGTTGAAGCTGATCAGCGGATAAAGACCGAACTCCGTGGCATAGGCGCGCAGATAGTCTTGCGCCTGCGCCCGGCTCGCATACGGCGCCCACTCCTCGGGAAAGTGGAAATCGGGATAGCGCGAGAGCTTCTTCGAGGAATTGAGATAGGTCGAGCCGTAGACGACATGCGGGCTCTGCGGGTTCCAGATGCCGCCGACATCCGACAGCGCCTCGAAACAATCGAATTGAATGCCGCGCTCGGCGAAAGTCTTGGCTGTCGCCAGACCGCATGCCCCCGCGCCGATGATACAGAAACGCTGCACCGCCCCGTAACCCCTTCTGCTTGGCCGGACCCAAGCGGGTTTTCCGGCCGCCTCTTGCGGCAGACCTAAGCATCCCCGGAAGGTGGGTTCAACCCCACAGGGATCCTTCCTTGGGCTCTTTGATCTGTGTCAAATCTTTGCCGCGCCGGCGCGCCTCTCTGTGGGCTCGCGCCAGCCCTTGAAGCCTGGATTCGCCGGTGGTTTGCTTTATGGTCTGACGCCCGGGAGCGGGGGGAGTTCATGCAAATCAAGCCAGACGTCACGATCAAGACCTGGGACGGGACCTGGACCTACCATCCCAAGGTTCTGGTCACGCCCGAGAGCGTCGAAGACGTGGTCGAGATCTTGTCCGACGAGGTGCGCTTTCCCGCGCCGGTGAGGCCGGCCGGCTCCATGCATTCCACCGCGCGCATGAACGGCGACGACGAGGGCGGCACCATGGTCGACATGAAGGCCATGAACCGCATCCTGCACTTCACCGACGACACGGTGACGGTCGAGGCCGGCGTGACCCACATCGTGCTTGCCCAAGCCCTGAAAGAGCGCGGCCTCCAACCTTACATCACCACCGAGATCGGCAACGTCACCTTGGGCGCCATGGCGACCGCCGCCACCAAGGACTCATCCTTTCCGGGCGGCTTCGGCCAAGTCAGCTCCTATGTGACCAGCGTCCGGCTCGTCACGCCCGACGGCAAGCTGAAGGAGATCACCGAGCGCGACAATCCGGAGGAGATGCAGGTCATCCGCTCGAGCTACGGGCTGTTCGGCATCGTCTACGAGGTGACCATCAAGGTCAGGCCCACCACCGCGCTCGCCGTGCGCCACTATTCGCTAAGCCTCGACAATTTCCGCAGATACTTCCCGATCTACAGGGCGCGCGGCTACGCCGTGATGTATTACATCTTCCCTTATGTGAAGCGGGTGCTGGTGGAACTGCGCAAGGACAATCCCGAGGTGCAGCCCACCTCGCGCTACCGCTGGGTCTACCGCAACCGCTTCTGGCGCAAATACGGTCCCGCCGTCACGCAGTGGATCGAGCGCCGCACGCACAATCACACGCTGCGGGCGCTCGCCGACAAGCTGCACTTCTTCCTGTTGCGCCAGGCCCTCGTGCTCGTGGTGCGCAGCGACCGCACCTGGCCGCATGCCCAGATCATCAACTATCCGCGCGAGCCCGGCGCCAACAAATATCTGTTCAGCATGTGGGCGTTTCGCGAGGCGGGCTTCTTCGACATCCTCGATGAATATTGCAATTTCTGCATCGCCTATGAGGCGAAGACGGGCTATCGCTGCAATCTCCCCAGCGTGGGTTATGCGATCTCGCGCGATGTCGAGGCGCTGCTTTCTTATAGCTGGGAGGGGGCGACCCTGAGCATCGACCCGGCCTCGACCGGGGGCCCGGAATGGGAACAGTTCCTGCGCGTCTATAACGATTTCTGTAGCGAGCGGCGCGGCGTGCCGCTGTTCAATCAGACGCCGTTCCTTACCCGCGATCAGGTGCGCAAGGCTTTCGGCGTGCGGATTCAGCAATTCGCCGCGCGCCGCAAGGCGGCCGATCCCAAGAACCGCATGC